>VOFI01000253.1_pt1 | contig 52513 bp, 64 predicted proteins | sample 5384131 | NCBI WGS metagenome assembly VOFI01 (sample SAMN12384728, study PRJNA508395) | human gut metagenome | isolation source: healthy gut H | host: Homo sapiens
GAACTGTTGTAACAAGATGGGAGAGTAACACACTCGAACTTGTTCCGAATGCGGATGCGAAGAGAAGATTCTTCGTCAGAATTAATGGAGAAGAATCTGCACTCAAATCCCGTGTGGACGAAGTGTTCGGACAAGTTGAAGTTGTCAAAGCAGATGATGTCAAGGGAGAATTCGCTGTTATCACAGGCGAGATGACCGAGGCGGAGTATGCACAGAAGGCAGAAGAGATGCCGGAAGTTGTGAAGATGATCCGTATGGCAGATTAATTTGTATTTGCTTCATTGGATTCTGAAAGTATGAAAGTAGAAAGAGCCAGAGCAGGTACCACATATGGTAACTGTCCTGTAGCTCTAGTTTTGTGTTACATACGGCTCAGTGTATTGTTATGGTACGCAGAACTAAAGGTAACGTCCTCTCCCAGCCATTGAGGTGCGGGATAGGTGTTAGCTGTTTCTTCGTCCGGGAATTCGATTTCGGCGAGAATCAGTGGAGCAAGGTCATCATGGAAGATATCTAATTCAAGAAAAAGCGGAGTGGAACAGAAGTCTGCGTTTTCCGGGCAGACACAACTCATAGGAATGACATAGCGTGTTTTATGAATGATGCGTCCGTCGACTTTTTCTTTTTAGATGCTTATAACTTTCTTTGGTAAGAGGAAGGTTATATTCTTCACGGGCCATAAGCCCCTTGGATTTGTAGGTGAGAACATAATCGTCATCCTCTCTGCGTATCCTTACGACAGGAGCAGTGCATAAGTAGCCTTGTTCCAGCTCTTTGTGTGGATAATCGAAAGGAGAAAATGGCAGTTCTTCAAGCTTTTTGTATTAAAATTTGCGTTCTATTTCCATAACTAAATATTCCTCCTGGTGTTGATTAGTTATACTATAATAATATGAAGTGAGTGTCAAAAGTAAATTTTGCCACTCACTGATGTAACCTGATTGCTCCATTGCTATGCAATTCCCACAATCCTCGAATACCTCAAACTTCCATAAAATGGCGTGTTCACACCATTTTATTCCGTTTTCGGTGTTCGGCGTGTCAATAAGTATAAATTGCTTATTTGTGCGAGTACAAACGCAATTTATACTTTTGACACTTACATCATAATACGTGAAATATAAAAAGGCAATGGTGAGATGAGTACTATCTTGACTTGACGAACGACTTATCCACGCAGTAAAATGAAATCATTGTTGAGATATCATCGGAAAGCGAGGAAGTATTGGATGAAGAAAGTAGTTGTATTTTTAGCAGACGGTTTTGAAGAAGTAGAAGGTTTAACTGTAGTGGATCTTTTGAGAAGAGCAGGAGCGGTTGTAGAGACAGTTTCTGTTATGGGAAAACTGCAGATTGACGGAGCACATGGAATACAGGTGGAAGCGGATGAATTGTTTGAGAAAAGCATTTTTGATGACGCAGAACTTCTTGTACTTCCGGGAGGTATGCCGGGAACACTGCATCTAAAAAGAGCATAAAGGTTTGGCAGACTTACTTTGCAAGTTCAATGAAAAGGGAAAAGAGAATCGCAGCAATCTGTGCAGCTCCGACAGTATTCGGAGCACTGGGATTGTTGAAAGAGAAAAAAGCAGCATGCTGTTATCCGGGGATGGAAGAACAGCTGAATTGTAAAGAAGCAAAGTTCTGTTCCTTTGTCACAGATGGAAATATTACAACAAGCCGTGGTGTGGGAACAGCGATACCATTGCACTGGAACTTATCCGTCAGAAATAGCAGAATCTATTGTATATAAGGAATAAAAATCAGAAAAAAGTAGTCAGAAAAATGTAAAAAACATGTAAAAGATATAGGAAAGTGGAAAAAACACTGGAAATATGAGACTTTATATGCTATACTGTTTCAATGACTGCGAATGTATACTTTTAAGAAATTAATTCGTTCGATAAGTAAAGAATTTGCTTATAAACAAGGAGGAAGAAAATGAGTTTACAGGTTGAAAAATTAGAGCATAATATGGCCAAGCTGACAATCACAGTATCAGCAGAAGAAGTAGAGAAGGCACTTCAGGCAGCTTACTTAAAGGAGCGTAGCAAAATCAGCCTTCCGGGATTCCGTAAAGGAAAAGTTCCGCGTCAGATGATCGAAAAAATGTACGGACCGGAAGTATTCTATGATGAAGCAGCAAATCACATGATTTCTGAAGCTTATGGAAAGGCATATGATGAGAGTGAACTTGAGATTGCTTCCCAGCCGACAATTGATATCGTTCAGCTTGAGAAGGGAAAACCATTCATCTTCACAGCAGAAGTTGCAGTTAAACCGGAAGTTAAACTTGGAGAGTACAAAGCACTTAAAGTTGACAAATACTCTACAAGAGTAACACAGAAGGAAGTTGATGAGGAGATCGAGAAGGTTCGTGAGCAGCATGCAAGAATCGTTGAGGTTACAGACAGAGCTGTAGCAGATAAAGATGATGTTACACTTGATTTTGAAGGCTTTGTTGACGGCGAGGCATTCGAAGGCGGAAAAGGTGAGAAGTATCCGCTGACAATCGGTTCCGGCGCGTTCATTCCGGGATTCGAGGAGCAGCTGATCGGAGCTGAGATCGACAAAGAAGTAGAAGTTAAGGTTACATTCCCAGAAGATTATCATTCAGAAGATCTGAAAGGAAAAGAAGCTGTATTCAAATGCACAGTACACGCAATCAGAGCAAAAGAGCTTCCGGAAGTAGATGATGAGTTCGCATCTGACGTTTCCGAGAAGGCTGAGACACTTGATGCTTACAGAGCAGAAGTAAAGGCTAAGATCAAAGAGCGTAAAGAGAATGAAGGAAAAGAAAAGAAAGAAAACCAGGCTGTAGAGCAGGCTGTTGCTAATGCAGAGATCGATCTTCCTGCACCGATGGTAGATCTTCAGGCTAAGCAGATGGCAGATGATTTTGCACGTCGCATCATGCAGCAGGGTATGAGCGTGGAGCAGTACTTCCAGTTCACAGGTCTCTCAGAAGAGAAGATGATGGAAGAGCTTAAGCCACAGGCTGAGAAGAGAATCAGAACAAGACTTGTTCTTGAAGCAATTGTTGCAGCAGAGAATATTGAAGTATCTGATGAGCGTCTTGATGAAGAACTGGCTAAGATGGCAGAGTCTTACAAAATGGAAGTTGAAAAACTGAAAGAGTTCATGGGTGAGAACGAGAAGAAACAGATGAAAGAAGATATGGCTGTACAGGATGCAGTTACTCTGATCGTTGATGCATCTGTAGAAGGCTAATCATTTATTAGATTTCTTGAGGGTGCGCCTGTATATCAGGTGTGCTTTTCTCTTTCTATAAGAAGTGAGAGGATGAGGATGATCCGGGAGTAAGGATCAGAACAATAATTATGCGTTGCTGGCAATAACTATTGCAAATAGCGACAATCATATAGAAAAGGAAGGATAGCATATGAGTTTAGTACCTTATGTCATTGAACAGACCAGCCGCGGAGAGCGCTCCTACGATATCTATTCAAGACTTCTAAAAGAGAGTATCATTTTTCTCGGAGAGGAAGTGAATGATGTTTCCGCAAGCGTGATCGTTGCACAGCTACTGTTTCTGGAAGCAGAAGATCCAGAGAAGGATATCCATTTGTATATTAACAGCCCGGGAGGCTCTGTAACAGCCGGAATGGCAATTTATGATACCATGCAGTACATCAAGTGTGATGTTTCAACAGTATGTATCGGTATGGCAGCCAGCATGGGCGCATTCCTGCTTTCCGGTGGAAAGAAAGGAAAGAGATTTGCCCTTCCAAATGCTGAAATCATGATTCATCAGCCATCCGGTGGTGCACAGGGACAGGCAACAGAGATTCAGATCGCAGCAGATCATATTCTTCGTACAAAGAAGAAATTGAATGAGATCCTGGCAGCAAATACAGGAAAGCCGCTGGAAGTGATCCAGCAGGATACAGAGCGTGACAATTTCATGTCTGCAGAAGAGGCGAAAGAGTACGGTCTGATCGACGAAGTAATAGTAAACCATTAATTGGTTATTGAGGTGACAGAATATGGCAGGAAAAAGACTGAGGATATCGTAAGATGCTCGTTTTGTAATAAGACACAGTCCCAGGTTCGTAAGATGATCGCAGGACCGAACGGAACCTATATCTGTGATGACTGTGTTGCTATTTGTACCGAGATTATTGAGGAAGAATTAGATTTTAATGACAGAGCTGCACTTGACGATATTAATCTCCTGACACCGGAAGAGATGAAAGCTTTTTTCTGGACGAATATGTGATTGGACAGGATGAGGCGAAGAAAGTTCTTTCTGTTGCAGTTTACAATCATTATAAGAGAATTCTGGCAGAACAGGATCTTGGAGTAGAACTTCAGAAGAGTAATATCCTGATGCTTGGACCAACAGGATGTGGTAAGACACTTCTGGCACAGACACTTGCGAAAGTGCTGAATGTTCCATTTGCAATCGCAGATGCTACAGCACTGACAGAGGCAGGATATGTAGGAGAGGACGTTGAAAATATTCTCCTTAAGGTGATTCAGGCAGCAGACGGAGACATCGAGCGTGCAGAACACGGAATCATTTACATTGATGAGATTGATAAGATTACAAGAAAGTCAGAGAATACTTCTATCACAAGAGATGTTTCCGGAGAAGGTGTTCAGCAGGCACTTCTGAAAATCATCGAGGGAACGGTTGCATCTGTTCCGCCGCAGGGAGGAAGAAAGCATCCGCATCAGGAGCTGATTCAGATTGATACGACGAATATCTTATTTATCTGTGGTGGTGCTTTTGAAGGAATCGATAAGATCATTGAGACAAGAATTGATAGAAAATCAATCGGATTCAATGCAGAGATCGCATCAAAACATGAGTACGATATGGATGTACTTCTTCAGGAAGCACTTCCGCAGGATCTTGTAAAGTTTGGTTTGATCCCTGAGCTGGTCGGAAGACTTCCGGTGACAGTATCATTGGATCTTCTGGATAAGGATGCATTGATCCGCATTCTTACAGAGCCAAAAAAAGTGCGATCGTAAAAACAGTATCAGAAACTTTTGGAGCTGGATGGCGTGAAGCTTGAATTTGATAAAGATGCTCTGTTAGAAATAGCAGAGACAACATTGAAGCGTAAGACAGGTGCGAGAGGTCTCCGTGCAATCATGGAGAATATCATGATGGATACGATGTTTACAGTACCGTCAGATAAGACAATCAAGGAATGCCGCATTACGAAGGAAGCGGTTCTTGGAGTGGAAGAACCGAAGTATACTCGTGATAGTGAGGAAAGAAAATCATTCCTGACATCTGAGAGCAAATAGTAACTGGATACAGGAATCCTGCAAACAGTTGCGGAGTATAAAACGAGGCGGGAGTGATGGGATACCATCCTACCCGCCTTTTCTAACGAGGAGGAATTGAATTGGACAACGAGACAAGAAGTCTGCCTATGGTTGCCTTAAGAGGATTAACAATCATGCCGGAGATGATCGTTCATTTTGATGTGAGCAGAGAACGCTCCATCGCTGCAATTCAACAGGCAATGGTTGAAGAGCAGGAGATATTTCTGGTTGCCCAGAAATCAATAGAGACAGAGAACCCCGGACAGGACGATGTCTATGAGATTGGAACAGTTGCATCTGTGAAGCAGCTGATCAAGCTGTCAAAGAAAGTTGTAAGGGTTCTCGTGGAAGGAAAGAACCGTGCGGTTCTTAAGAAAATTGAAGAGACAGATCCTTATCTTCGTGCAGAAGTAGAAGTTCTGGAAGAACAGGAGATCACGATTCCGGATGATCTGAATGCGGAAGCAATGATGCGCGGATTGAAGGAAATTATTACAGAATATGCAGCAAAGAATGGAAAGATTTCCAAAGAATCTGTTGCAGAATTTCTCGATATTACTGATTTAAAACGTCTGGTAAATGAAGTGGCTGCGAATATTCCATTGAAGTACAAGGATCAACAGGAACTTCTGGAAGAGCTGGATTTCTGGAGTAGATATGAGAAATTATCATTGAAGCTTGTGAATGAGATGCAGATCATGGAGATCAAAGAAGAACTCCAAAGGAAAGTAAAAAATAAAGTAGATAAGCATCAAAAAAAGAATATCTTTTAAGAGAACAGCTGAAGGTGATTCGCGAGGAATTAGGTGAGGATACTACATTTTCGGATGCAGATGAGTTCGAAGAAGCATGTAGCAAATTAGATGCACCAGAAGAGGTAAAAGAAAAGCTTCATAAGGAAATTGGACGGTTTAAGAACACGATCGGTTCTCAGGCAGAAAATGGAGTAATCCGTACTTATATTGAGACAATCCTGGAGATGCCGTGGAATAAACGTGCCGAAGATAATACAGATATCAACTATGCAAAAGAGGTTTTAGAGGCAGATCATTATGGATTGGAACAGGTGAAAGAAAGAATCCTGGAATTCCTGGCTGTCAGAACACTGACACAGAAGGGAGAAAGCCCGATTCTTTGTCTGGTGGGACCTCCGGGAACAGGTAAAACTTCTATTGCCAAGTCTTTGGCACGTTCTCTTAAGAAACCGTTTGTGCGCATTTCTTTAGGAGGAGTACGTGACGAGGCTGAGATCCGTGGTCATCGTAAGACGTATGTCGGAGCGATGCCAGGAAGAATTGCAAATGGAATTCGCACAGCAGGTGTGAAGAATCCGGTACTCCTTCTGGATGAGATTGACAAAGTAAGTACAGACTATAAAGGGGATACGTTCTCTGCACTTCTGGAAGTACTGGATGGAGAGCAGAATAGTAAGTTCCGCGATCATTATCTGGAAGTGCCACTGGATCTGTCAGAGGTTACATTTATTACAACAGCGAATACCTTACAGACGATTCCAAGACCACTCCTGGACAGAATGGAGATCATCGAGATTACAAGTTATACAGAAAACGAGAAACTTCATATTGCAATAGAACATCTGATTCCAAAGCAGCTGGAGAAACATGGAATTACGAATGAACAGTTAAGCTTTAGTAAGAAAGCAATCTGGAAGATCGCACATAACTATACGAAAGAAGCAGTTGTTCGTCAGTTAGAACGTGAAATCGGAAATATTTGCCGTAAGGCGGCGAAAGAGCTTCTTACAACCGAGAAAGAGAAGATTACTGTGACAGATAGAAATCTTCATAAATTCCTTTTGGAAAAGAGAAATATTCTTATCAGATGGCAAATGCAGCACCGGAGGTCGGTATCGTACGTGGACTTGCGTGGACAAGTGTCGGAGGAGATGCTTCAGATTGAGGTGAATGTGATGCCTGGAAAAGGAGAGATCATGCTCACTGGTCAGCTTGGAGATGTGATGAAAGAGTCCGCCCGTGCCGGAATCAGTTATATTCGATCTGTAAGCAAAAAATATGCAATCGCAGAAGATTTCTTCGAGAAGCATGATATTCATGTGCACATTCCGGAAGGTGCAGTTCCGAAAGACGGACCATCAGCCGGAATCACAATGGCAACAGCAATGCTTTCTGCTGTGACAGGCAAGAAAGTTCGCGCAGATCTCGCAATGACAGGAGAAATCACCTTGAGAGGTCGTGTGCTTCCGATTGGAGGATTGAAAGAAAAACTTCTTGCTGCTAAGAATGCCGGAATACAGACCGTACTTATTCCAAAAGAGAATACAGCAGATGTGGAAGAACTTTCTTCTGAAATTACAAAAGGTTTGGAAATCATTCCGGTTGAGACAATGGAAGAAGTCTTAAAGAAAGCACTGACAAGATAAAAGATTGCTTCTGACAGCAGATTGCAATAAAATAGAATGAAAGGAGGAGTAAACGACATGGTCATTAAAAATATAAATCTGGAAACAGTTTGTGGAATCACAAGCGTTCTTCCGGAAAACGATAAGCCTGAGATCGCATTTGCGGGAAAATCAAATGTAGGAAAATCATCACTGATTAATGCACTGATGAACCGTAAGTCTTATGCAAGAATTTCAGCAACACCGGGAAAGACACAGACAATCAATTTCTATACGATTAATGAGGAAATGTATCTGGTCGATCTCCCAGGGTATGGATACGCAAAGGTTTCTGAGCAGGAAAAGATTCAGTGGGGAAAACTGATCGAGCGTTATCTGCATACATCAAAACAGCTTAAGGCAGTATTCCTTTTGATCGATATCCGTCATGATCCATCTGCGAATGATAAAATGATGTATCAGTGGATCCTGGATCAGGGATATCAGCCAATCATTATCGCAACAAAGCTTGATAAGATTAAACGCAGTCAGGTACAGAAGCATATTAAAATGCTGAAGTCAGGTCTGCAGCTTGTTCTGGAACAAAAAGTAATTCCATTCTCATCCCAGACAAAACAGGGAAGAGATGAGATTTGGGAATTGATTGAGACAGAATATCTCGGATATGGAAATGGCGAGGGGGCAGAGGATGACAAATAAGCGCCCATACTGGCAAGTTGCCGTAAGCTTGCTTTTCAGCATAGCAGCAACAGTTGGATTTATACTGATCGGATGGAAATTACTTGGATTTCTCATGCCGTTTGTGGTTGGATGGATCATTGCATCCATCGCCACACCGGTTGTTAACTGGTTAGAAAAACGTTTGAAGATCAGAAAAAAATTAGGCTCCGCATTGATTATTATCGGAGTCCCTGGCGTTGATGGGGACGCTGGGCTACTTTGCTGTCAGTTGGCTGGTTTCAGAAGTCAGCAGTCTGATCAAAGACTTCCCGGAAATGTATGTGCAGCTCGAAAAAGGACTCCATCAAATTGGAATTATGTCCGGAATTTTTAGCAAACTGCCGGATGGAATCCAGAATGGATGGACGACAACTGTTGCGAATTTGGATGACACGATGGGAAATCTGATGTCAAAAATCAGTGAGCCAACGGTAAGTGCCGCAGGAAATATCGCAAAGCGTGTGCCAAGTTATCTGGTATCAACAATCGTTGCGGTTATGTCTTCTTATTTCTTTATCTCAGAGCGAGAAGAAGTTGTGACATGGGTCAAACAGATTGCGCCAAAGTCAGTAACTGAACGAATGATCATGGTGATAGATAACCTGAAATATGCGGTTGGTGGATATTTCAAGGCACAGTTTAAGATCATGGGAATTGTATTTTTGATTTTGGCTGTAGGACTTGGATTTTTGAGAGTCCATTACTTTGTATTGTCTGCATTTTTGATCGCATTTCTAGATTTCCTACCATTTTTTGGAACAGGAACTGCGATGATTCCATGGGCTATATATGCAGTCTTTATGGGAGATTATAAACGTGCGATTATGCTTGTTGTGATCTATGCAATTACGCAAATTGTCAGACAGCTGATCCAGCCGAAGCTTGTCGGAGACAGTGTCGGATTGAATCCGCTGGTTACACTGCTTTTGATTTATATTGGATATCGAATTGGTGGCGTGATCTGGATGATCCTTGCTGTTCCGGTTGGTATGGTCATTATAAATATGTGTCAGGCCGGTGCGTTTGATTATATTTTTTGATGATATGAAGACGCTGATTGTCGGAATCTTGAAATTAAGAGACGAAGAGTAGTGTAGTTAAGAAACAAGAAAGTAATTGAAAGGAGAAAAATATATGAGCAATTATGATGTAATTATTATCGGTGCAGGACCTGGGGGAATCTTTGCAGCTTATGAGCTGGTAGAGAAAGCACCGGAATTGAAGGTGGCGGTATTTGAAGCCGGCAATCCACTGGAGAAGAGAAAATGCCCAATCGATGGAAAGAAGATTAAGAGCTGTGTGAACTGCAAGACATGCGCGATTATGAGTGGATTCGGTGGAGCAGGAGCATTTTCAGATGGAAAATACAATATCACAAATAATTTTGGTGGAACATTGTATGAGTATATCGGTAAAGAGACAGCAATTGAGCTGATGAATTACGTAGATGAGATCAATGTGAAATTTGGTGGTGAGGGTACAAAAATGTATTCCACATCAGGAACACATATTAAGAAACTCTGTATGCAGAATAAGCTGAATCTTTTGGATGCATCTGTTCGTCATCTTGGAACAGATATCAACTATGTTGTTCTTGAGAATCTCTATGCAAAGTTGAAAGATACTGTAGAGTTCCGTTTTAACTGTCATGTAGATGATGTGGAAGCGATTGACGGCGGATATCGCGTGATTACAAAGGATGGTGTAGATGAATGTAAGAAATGTATCGTTTCTGTGGGAAGAAGCGGAAGTAAATGGATGGAAAAAGTATGTGAAAATCTCGATATCACAACAAAATCCAACCGTGTAGATATCGGAGTTCGTGTGGAACTTCCAGCAGTTATTTTCTCACACCTTACAGATGAACTGTATGAAAGCAAGATTGTCTACAGAACAGAGAAGTTTGAAGATAAAGTCAGAACATTCTGTATGAATCCGAATGGAATCGTTGTAAATGAGAATACAAACGGAATCGTTACAGTAAACGGACATAGCTATGAAGATCCGGCGAAGCAGACAGAGAATACAAACTTTGCGCTTCTTGTGGAGAAACATTTTTCAGAGCCGTTCAAAGACAGTAATGGATATGGTGAAAGTATTGCACGCCTGTCTAATATGCTTGGAGGTGGCGTTCTTGTACAGCGCTTTGGTGATCTGATCCGAGGAAGAAGAAGTACACCGGCACGTATTGCAGAGAGTTTTCTGACACCGACACTTTCCGCAGAACCGGGAGATTTGAGCCTTGTATTGCCGAAACGTATTCTTGATGGAATCATTGAGATGATCTACGCTTTGGATAAGATCGCACCTGGAACAGCAAATGATGATACACTGCTCTATGGTGTAGAAGTTAAGTTCTACAATATGGAAGTGAAACTGGATGAACATCTTGAAACAAAACACAAGGGTCTGTATGTGATTGGAGACGGAAGTGGAGTGACACATTCATTGTCCCACGCATCAGCAAGTGGTGTGTTCGTAGCAAGAGAGATTGCAGAAGAAGTGTAAATTGATAGAAGTTAATAGTTAAAATAAAGGAAGTTTTTCATTTGCAGAAATTACATGAAGTGTGTTTGTGTATTGCAGGTGAAAAACTTCCCTTTTTTCTTATGTATAAAAAAGAAACTTGAGTTTTTGTTGTTTTTACAAATAAAACAGTTGGATTTTGTTGATTCTTAATTAAAGCGTGTTGAGATTTATTGGAATCTCCTTGACAGAAAGGCATATAGATAGTATTATTTATAGTAAGAGAGTTTATAGCTGAGACGGGGTTACTGTTCACTCCCGTGTCAATCACTTCGCTGATTGACACGGAGGATGCATGTTTTGCTTGAATGCATCTCGCCCCATCGCCAAAGGCGATTTAAAATGGCGAGATGCGTTGCTGGTCACATCGTGTGAACAGTAACGAGACTGGCTGTGAACAGGGAATGTTAGTGGATTAACATACAGGATTGTATGAATGAGAATTACAGAATCTATGTGAAAGAGAGGAACTGACAGATGGCGAATGATCACGGAGAACAGATTAGAATTGTACAGGAAACAGTTGCAGGTAAGGAGATTACATTTGCACATGTAATGGGAGGTCCGGCTCCGATTATTTATCAGAAACTCGGATTAAATCCACATCTGGATTATCGTTCTTCTGCAATTGGAGTTATGAATATGACTCCACCGGAGTCAGCAGTTATCGCATCTGATATTGCAGTGAAAAGCGGTAATGTTTATCTTGGATTCGCAGACCGTTTTACAGGCACACTGATTATTACAGGAGAGATTTCTGATGTTATGTCTGCAATGACAGAAGTTGTGGATTATTTCAGAGTTCTCTTGGTTATGTAGTCTGTGATATTACAAAACGATAGGAAGTGCGCTTATGGAACGGGAACGTATAACGAGAGAAGAGCTCATGGAGCGTCTGTTTCATGATGACTATGAGAATCTGAAAGGAAGGAAGCTTCGTCTGACGCGTGTGCGCGTGCCGGGGAAGGAAGTCTGCATGGCGCATATTATCAGTAGATCAGATGAGGTTATTTACCAGAATCTGGGATTACATATTGGAACTCATGAAGGTGAGGATCACACAGGAGAGTCTATCGGACTTCTGCGTTTTACACCGTGGGAAGCAGTTGTGGTTGCTGCAGATGTAGCATTCAAGAGCGCAGATGTAGAGATTGGATTTATGGACAGATTCTGCGGGACACTGATTCTGACCGGCGGATTGACACAGGTACAGACAGCGGTGGAAGAAGTAGTTCGATTTTTTAATGAGAGACTTGGCTTTGCAGTGTGCGAGGTTCATAGAAGTTAAGAAGACAGAGGCGTAACAGGATGAAAAAGATATTTTTGATGGGGAGAAGTGAAGCGGGGGAAGACTTCACTGACGCAGGCTCTTAAGGGAGAAGAACTGCATTATGTGAAGACACAGTATACGAATACAGAAGATGATACGATCGACTCTCCGGGAGAGTATGCAGAGTCTAAGCATTTCAGTGTTGGACTTGCCTGTTTTTCATTTGAGGCAGACGTGATTGCTATGGTGCAGGCTGCAGATGAACCGTTCAATCTGTTCGGACCTGGAAGCAGATGTTTTATCCAACGTCCATTGATCGGAATCATTACAAAGATTGATTCACCGTACGCAAATGTTGATATGGTGAGACTTTGGATGAAGAATGCCGGATGTGAGCGCATTTTCGAAGTAAATAATAAGACGCGGGAAGGTATCAAAGAGCTCATAGATTATCTGAATGAGCCTGTGGAAATACTGACATTGGATCGTGCCAGATATAAACAGTCATTGGGATTGAATGACTGGGATCCACTACCGGAAGGTGTAGAGTATCCGGATGGCATGTAGATATCAAAAGATTAAGGTGACTGTTCAGAGCCAATCATCAAAATGCGTAGCATTTTGATGGTGTGGCGTATCCGCCAAATAAAATTTCAAAAACAGTCTTAAAAATGCAAGCATTTTACATCTTTTTTGAAATTTTGCTTGGCTCTGAACAGTTACAAATTAAGAAAAATATCCCTCTTGAGATATTTCTGGAAGATGAAATATGCTATAATGATTATGTAGCAATCAGTTCGATCAACAGAATGACATCAGGAGGGATTTTTATGTTGTGGACAAGAAGTGAATTAAAGGGAAGAGCAAAGTTCCTGTTGAAACAGAATTATTGGTATTCTGTTCTTGCAGCATTGATTTATACGTTTCTTTTGGGAAATGGATTTACGTATTCTTATAATGTACTAAAAAATAAGAATAGTGAAGTGGAAACATCGATACAAGGTCTTCATCCGATCCTAATGTTTGGGATTGCAGCAACTGTAGCAGTTGTGGTTGTAATTTCATTTATTGTATATCTGGCTATTGCCTATTTCCTATGGAATCCAATGACTGTTGGCTGTTGTAAATTTTTCAAAAATGGAAGAGACGGAAGACAGGATGTGAAAGATATTTTCCGTATGGTAAGAGATTGCAATAAGACAGTACGTATGACGATGCTTCTGAAAACAATTTATCTTACATTGTGGTCACTGTTATTTATTGTTCCCGGTGTGATCAAAGGATATGAATATGCAATGGTACCGTATCTTCTGCTCGACCATCCGGAGATGAGCAGACAGGAGATTTTTGCGGAGAGCAAACGAATGATGATGGGGAATAAATGGGATGCGTTTGTGCTGGATCTTTCCTTTATCGGCTGGCATTTGCTGGGGGCATGTACGTTTGGAATCTTAACTTTCCTTTATGTAAATCCGTATCAGTATTATACAGAGGCAGAGTTGTATCATGTGCTGAGAGATAGAATGTAAATATAGATTCATATTATGAAACTTAGAATAAAAAGTTCACGGCTGGTTGTATATGATCAGCTGTGAGCTTTTTCTTTTGCAAAATAAAAATAGAAGACAACTCAATATTTTCTATTGACATTAAAAACCAATGTGATAAACTTGTTTATGCAGGAACTGTTCGCAAATGAACAATTCACTGGTAAACAGTTCCTGCGTGTGAAGATAGAAAGGAGGATTACAATTTTGTGTGAAGAACATTTTCATATCGGTCCACAGGTACATAAAATGGATCGTTCCATTTCAAAATTACTTGAGGCGAGAGTAAAAGCGGAAGGGTTGGATGAAGTAACCCTTATGCATGGATGGATTTTGCGTTATCTCTATGAACATCAGGATGCAGAGATTTATCAGAAAGACATAGAGAAGTATTTCGGAATCTGCCGTTCGGGAGTAACGAATATCATTCAGGCTTTAGAGAAGAAAGGACTTGTCTGTCGTGCTTCGGTTGCGAGTGATGCAAGGTTGAAAAAGGTTATGCTGACAGAGGCAGGACGCGAAAGTCACGAAAAGCTTGGAGAGATTTTCAAGCGAATGGACGCAGAACTGGAAGAAGGAATTACCGAAGAAGAATTACAGGCATTTTTGAGAGTGACTCATAAAGGTTCATCTCAATCTAAGAAAAATGAGAGGAGAGAATTCATGATTCGTACTTTATTAAAAGAAGTAAAAGAGTATAAGACAGCATCGATTGCGACACCGATTTTCATGATTCTTGAAGTTTTATTTGAGACATTGATCCCGTTTTTGATGGCATCGATCATTGATAAAGGGGTTAATACGGGTGATATCCACCACATTTATAAAGTGGGTGGAATTATGATCGTAGCAGCATTTTTTAGGCCTGCTTGCCGGAATGGCGGGAGGACGTTATGGAGCAAAGGCTTCTACAGGTTTCGCAAAGAATTTGAGAAATGCAATGTTTGATCGGATTCAGACATATTCGTTTGCAAATATTGATCATTTCAGTACAGCAGGACTGGTAACGCGTCTGACAACAGATGTAACAAATGTGCAGAATGCGTATCAGATGATGTTACGTATGATGATGAGAGCACCGGCAAGTATGATATGTGCGATGGTGATGGCACTTGCAATCAATGCAAGGCTGGCAAGTATTTATCTTGTGGCAGTCTTGATTCTTGGAATTATTTTGTTTTTTATTATCCGCCATGCAACTGCATATTTCCAACAGGCATTTCCGAAATATGACGCATTGAATGAGTCTGTTCAGGAAAATGTTTCTGCAATCCGTGTTGTAAAGGCATATGTAAGAGAAGAGGAAGAGACAAGTAAATTCAAACGCGCAAGTAAGAATATTTATGATATTTTTGTAAAAGCAGAGAAGAATGTTATCTGGAATGCGCCGATCATGATGTTTACAGTTTACACCTGTATCATTTTAATCAGCTGGTTTGGTGCGAAAATGATTGTTGTGGATTCTCTTACAACTGGAGAACTGATGAGTCTTCTTGCCTATTGTATGAATATTCTTATGAGTCTTATGATGCTTTCGATGGTTTTCGTCATGATTTCCATGAGTATGGCAAGTATGCGCCGTATTGCGGAAGTGCTGAATGAAAAAACAGATATTCACAATCCAGAGCATCCGGTATATGAAGTCGCAGACGGAAGCATTACATTTAAAAATGTAGACTTTTCTTATAAGAAAGACAGTGCAGAGAAGGTTCTCAAAAACATCAATCTGGACATTCGTTCCGGAGAAACGATTGGAATTATCGGAGGAACCGGAAGTGCGAAGACAAGTCTGGTCAATCTGATCAGTCGTCTGTATGACGTCACGGACGGAGAGATTCTGGTTGGTGAAAAAAATGTAAAAGAATATGATCTTGAGGTGCTCCGTAATCAGGTGTCTGTAGTGCTTCAGAAAAATGTCTTATTTACAGGAAGTATTTTAGACAATCTCCGTTGGGGAGACAAAGAAGCGACAGATGAAGAGTGTATCAAGGCATGTAAACTGGCCTGTGCGGATGAATTTATCGAGCGTTTCCCGGATAAATATAATACGCATATTGAACAGGGCGGAACCAATGTGTCCGGCGGACAGAAGCAGAGGCTCTGTATTGCAAGAGCATTGTTAAAGAAGCCGAAGATCCTGATTCTTGACGACAGTACAAGTGCGGTAGATACCGCAACGGATGCGAAGATCCGGAGAGCATTCCGTGAAGAGATTCCGGATACGACGAAACTGATCATTGCACAGCGTGTATCCAGTGTTCAGGATGCGGACCGTATTATTGTGATGGATGAACGAAAGATTCATGGATTCGGAACATATGATGAACTGCTTGTGTCAGATGAGATTTATCGCGAGGTATATGAGTCTCAGACACAGGGAGGCGGAGATTTTGATGAAAATGGAGGTGAAGCATAATGCGCGGACCAATGGGAAAAGCAAAGAATAGAGTGGAAAATCCTGGGAAATTACTTAAACGTCTGATGGATTATATTTTCCGGGATTATAAATTTCATTGCATTATAGTATTCATCCTTATTTTTTGTAGGAGTTATTGCAAATGTTCAGGGAACAATGTTCACAAGAGATTTGATTGATAAATACATTACACCGTTCTTATTGTCCAGTGATACACCGAACTTTACACCGCTTGCACATGCAATCGGAAAAGTTGCTTGTTTTTATGGAGTCGGAATTGTGGCAACTTATACTTATAACCGAATTATGATCAATGTGACACAGGGAATGATGATGAACATGAGAAATGATCTGTTCAGTCACATGGAAAAACTTCCAATTAAATATTTCGATACACATGCGCATGGCGATATTATGTCAATCTACACGAATGACATTGATACACTCAGACAGATGGTAAGCCAGAGTATTCCGCAGATTATCAACAGTGGATTTACAATTGTCAGTGTATTTATCAGTATGCTGATCTTGAATATTCCACTGACAGCAGTGACGATGGTTATGGTTGCGATCATGATCTGGGGAACAAAGAAAGCTGCCGGACAGAGTGGGAAAATATTTCCTTGAGCAGCAGAAGAATCTTGGTAAGGTCAACGGATATATTGAAGAGATGATGAACGGGCAGAAGGTCGTAAAGGTGTTCTGTCATGAAGAAGAAAAGTAAGACAGAATTCAAAAAAGTTGAATGAGAATCTGTTTGTAAGCGCAGACCGTGCAAATACTTATGCAAACTTCCTCGGCCCTATGAATGCACAGATTGGAAATATCAGTTATGTAATCTGTGCGATCGTCGGAGGTGCACTTGCTCTTAACCATGTCGGTGGATTTACATTGGGCGGTCTGGCAAGTTTTCTTACATTTAATAAAAGCTTCAGTATGCCGATCAACCAGGTGAGCCAGCAGCTGAATGCGATTGTTATGGCACTCGCAGGTGCGGAGCGTATCTTTACACTTCTGGATGAAAAAGTGGAAGTGGATGAAGGTTATGTTACATTAGTTAATGCGAAAGAGAGAATGGAAAACTGACAGAAAGTGAGAAACGTACTGGCCGCTGGGCATGGAAACATACACATCAGGCAGATGGTTCTGTTGATTATGTTGAGTTAAAAGGAAATGTTGTATTTGACGGAGTGGATTTCGGATACAATGATGACAAAATCGTCCTTCATGATGTGAAGCTATATGCAGAACCGGGGCAGAAGATTGCGTTTGTAGGATCAACAGGAGCCGGTAAGACGACAATTACAAATCTGATCAATCGTTTCTACGATATTCAGGATGGTAAGATCCGCTATGATGGAATTAATATTAATAAGATCAAGAAAGCAGATCTCAGACATTCACTTGGAATCGTTCTGCAGGATACACATTTGTTTACTGGTACAGTGAAAGATAATATCCGTTTTGGAAAGCTGGATGCAACAGATGAAGAAATCATTGCAGCAGCAAAGCTGGCAAATGCAGATGGATTTATCCGCAGACTTCCGGAAGGATATGACACGGTGATCACCGGAGACGGAGCGAACTTAAGCCAGGGACAGCGCCAGCTTCTTGCCATTGCCCGTGCGGCAGTAGCAGATCCACCGGTATTGATTCTGGATGAGGCAACAAGTTCAATCGATACTCGCACAGAGCGTATTATCCAGGAAAGTATGGACCGGCTGATGCATGGGCGTACTACCTTTGTGATCGCACACCGTTTGTCAACAGTTCGTAATTCTGACTGTATCATGGTACTTGAACAGGGAAGGATTATCGAGAGAGGTACACACGACCAGTTGATTGAAGAGAAAGGGAAGTATTATCAGCTGTATACAGGAAATGCAATATCAGCGTAGAAGAAAGTAGAGATAAAAAAAGAACTGAACCCAGATAATTAATGTCAATGGGTTCAGTTCTTTTTGAAATAGAAATCAACGTTCAGTAAAATCTAAAGCTTCATGTGCAAGTTTACGTTCAGCTTCTCCAGCAGAACGGTATTTCAAAAAAGTAAATTCACTTCATTTTTGTAAGAAGAATGTCGTTTTTTTCACTATTTTCAATTTTAATACAGAAATAGTTTTTTACTTCAACTGATGATGGATTCTTTGCATTGCAGTACTGAGTGATAAGCGAGTCGACAGAGGTGTGATAGATCCAGGATAGTTCAGCAAGAAGTTGAAGGTTTGGTTCACGTACACCGGTTTCATAATTTGAATAAGCCTGATGAGTGATATGCAGCTTTTTGCCGATCTGAGCCTGTGTGTAGTTATATTGCTTTCTCAAACGCCGTAGATTATCCGCAAGTTGAATATTTGCCATAGTTTCACCTCCGTTTCTATCATCCGTTAAGGTTCAAGGATGTCTTTTCCCTCAATGAGATATTCATAAGAAACGTCGAAGATCTCAGTTAGAGCTTTCAATTCTATGTCTGTAACGTAACGTTTGTTGGTTTCTATTCGTGTAATTACATTTTTGTCCATATCATATCCGCGCAATTGGAGTTTGTAAGCTAAAAGTCTCTGTGACATATGGTGTTGCCGACGAAGTTCAATGAGCCTTTTGCCGATCAGATTCTTCTCTCCGGTAGTAGGTGTGCGTTTTGGCATAGTTCTAATCCCTCCTGCAAATAGTGTGAACAGGTTTGTCTCGTTTTTTGCACTTTTAATGATTTTACATGGAATTGAGTAACCAAATGGTTGGAATAATGAGACAAATGGAAAATAATTGTATGATTTGTAATGATTGATCTCTGAAGATAGTGTATAATGTATTCCAAAGATATTTTAGAGAACTAGGAGAAAACACGCCATGTATGAAATAATGACTGCCGATGAAGCAATCCGGCTGATTCGGGACGGAGACTGTATCTGTGTGAATTCATTTGTCGGAATAGAGAATCCAATTGAACTTCACGAAGCAATTTACAGAAGATACCAGAAGATGCAGTCCCCAACACATCTGACAATGATTTCCAGCGCCGGTTTTGGTGTCTGGGATGATGAACATAATGCAGAAGGATGAGAGGGTGCTGTGGACAAGCTTATCTGCGGGCATTTTGGAGCAATGCTCAGTACAAAGAAACTGGTTTTAGAAGACCGGTTTGAGGCATATAATCTTCCGCTTGGATGCATTTCACATGCAATCCGTGCACAGGCCGGAGGTCTCCCGGGTGCACTTTCAAAGGTTGGCTTGGATATATTTGTAGATCCAAGAAAAGAAGGGCCTGGAATTAACAGAATCTCAATTGATGATTCACTGGTCAGGCATGTGGAAGTGGATGGAGAGGAATTTCTCTATTATAAATTACCGAAAATTAATATTGCACTGATTAAAGGAACAGCAGCAGACCGAAAGGGAAATATTACTTTTGACGATATGTTTATGTCCGGTGATGCGCTGTCAATTTGTCAGGCAGTAAAAGCGAATCGCGGCAAGGTAATCGTGCAGGTAGACCGCCTGGTCGACACCCCGTCACGACCGAGAAATGCAATTATTCCGGGATGTCTCGTAGATGCGATCGTTGTGGCAGAACCGGAAGAAAAAAATGAAGCATATAAAGCATTAACCGGAAGTTTTGAAATTCCATATGAAGAGTGGAACACATGGAGTGAGCGTTTAGATTCTGTCTCAGTGAAACAGTCAAAAGAACAATACGGTGGCAAATATCATCGGAAAACGTGCATCGAAGGAATTACGTGTAGATGATATTGTAAATATTGGAATCGGCATTCCGGAGATGGTTTCTCGTTTTGCAAGAAAGAGTGGAATGCTTGATATGGTGACATTGACGGTTGAGTCCGGAGGAATCGGAGGATTTCCGGTTTCAGGAGAAGCATTTGGAGCAATGATCGGTGCGGCATCTGTCTATGATATGGCAAACCAGTTTGACCTTTATGATAATGGTGGTCTCGATGTCTGCTTTATGGGCGCGCTTGAAGTGGATAAAGAAGGAAATGTGAATGCACACCGTGGACCGGGAGCGTTTGCCGGAATCGGAGGATTTGCGAATATCACAGCTAAGACACCAACCGTTGTTTTCTGTTTCAGCTTTACGGCAAAAGGACTGGAAGTTTCACAGAGGAAGGGGATTGTTGAAATTGAGAAGGAAGGTTCTATTTCGAAATTTGTAGATCGAGTCAAGAGTATCAGTTTTTCTGCCAGACGTGCGATCGCAAATGGGCAGAAGGTACTTTATGTGACTGAACGCTGTGTATTTCGCCTGACACCGAAGGGGTTGAAATTGATAGAAGTATATCCTGGAATCGATGTGCAGAAAGATATTTTAGATCTTCTGCCATTCGAAGTGGAAGTATGATATAGAAAATCAATGCAAAAATAAGATGAAGATTTGTTAAAATAGTTCATGGACTTCATCACGTTAAATTGATACAATTTATCCACAGGACAACAGAAAGGACATTATTATTATGGAAAAGGTACAATTTTTAAATTTCATAATGATCTTGATACAGATCAGATCATCGCATCCCAGTATCTGCTTCTGCCGAATCTGGATGAAATGAAGGGACACATTTGAATCACTGGATCCGGATTTTTCACAAAAAGGTTAAACCGGGAGATTTTGTAGTTGGAGGAGAGAATTTTGGTTGTGGATCCTCCAGAGAGCAGGCACCGGGTGTGCTCAAAGCACTTGGAGTACAGGCTGTCATTGCGAAATCATTTTGCAAGAATCTTCTATAGAAATGCAATCAATATCGGACTTCCGGTTATTGTCTGTAAGGAACTTCCGGATGAGGTGAAGACAGGCGATACAATGGAACTTCGCATGTCTGACGGAACAGCTGAGGCGAATGGAAAGACTTATTCCTGTACAAAACTTCCGGAATATATGCAGAATATTCTGAATCAGGGTGGACTGATCGCTTCACTGAATAAGGAGGACTAGAACTATGGGAATGACAATTGCAGAAAAGATTATTGCTGCTGCAGCAGGTGTTGACAGCGTAAAACCGGGAGATATCCATACAGTAACATTGGACAGAATGATGAGTAATGATGGAACGACGCATCTTACTGTGGATATGTATAATAACAAATTAAAGCATCCTCGTATTGCGGATCCGAAGAAACTGGTATTCATTGTGGATCATAATGTGCCATCTGACAGTCCGAAAACAGCTGCATCCCAGAAGAAGATGCGAGATTTTGCAAAAACATAACGGAATTGATTTCTGGGAAGGAAAGGGTGTCTGCCATCAGATCATGCTGGAGAATTATGTCCGTTCAGGAGAGTTGATCTTCGGTGCTGACAGCCATACATGTTCCTACGGAGCACTCGGAGCGTTCGGTACAGGTGTTGGATGCACAGACTTCCTTTATGGAATGGTGACAGGACAGTCCTGGGTACTTCGTTCCGGAATCAGTGAAATTCAATCTGATCGGAGAACTTCCGGAAGGAGTTTACGCAAGAGATCTGATCCTGACGATTATCGGTCGAGGTTGGTGCGAACGGATGTAACTATCAGGTGATGGAGTTCACAGGAGAAGGAGCAAAGACACTGAGCATCAGTGATCGTATGGCGCTTTGCAACATGGCAGTAGAAGCCGGTGCAAAGACAGGTATCTTTGAAGCAGATGAGAAAGCTATTGAATACCTGAAAGAACATGGACGTGAGCCAAAAGCTGTATTTCACAGTGATCCGGATGCGCATTATATCAGAGAGTATACAATCGATCTTTCTAAAGTGGAACCGGTCGTGGCAAAACCTGATTTTGTAGATAATTTAAGTCCGGCAAAGGAAGTGCGTGGAATTAAGATTGATGAAGCATTTTTAGGTTCCTGTAATAATGGACGTATTGAAGATCTTCGTGTCGGAGCAGAAGTTATCAAAGGAAAGAAAGTTGCAGATAAGGTCCGATTCCTTGTTGTTCCGGCAAGCCAGACAATTTACCGTCAGGCTCTCAAGGAAGGACTTCTTGACATTTTCATGGAGGCAGGTGCAATTGTGATGAATCCGAACTGCAGTGTATGCTGGGGAAGCTGTCAGGGTGTGATTGGCGAGAACGAGGTGCTTATCAGCACAGGAACACGTAACTTCAAAGGACGTGCCGGACATCCGAGTTCCAAAGTATATCTCGGATCTGCAGCAACCGTTACCGCATCTGCAATTAAGGGTGAGATCGCACTTGCATCTGATCTGTAAGGTGATGGGAACAAGAGATAATTTACACAGAGAAGAACTTATATATTTTGAGGTGAACTATGGATAAATTTACAGGAAAGGTGTGGGTACTCGGAGATGATATCGATACTGATATCATCATCCCGACAGAGTATCTTGCTTTAAAGACAATTGACGATATGAAACAGTACGGATTCAGTCCCCTTCGCCCGGAGCTGGCAGGACAGATCCAGAAAGGTGACATTATTGTAGCAGGAAAGAACTTCGGCTGCGGTTCCTCCAGAGAGCAGGCACCGGAGATCATCAAAGCACTTGGAATCCAGTGTGTGATCGCAAAATCATTTGCAAGAATCTTTTTTCCGCAATTCAATCAACAATGGTCTGCTTTTGATCGAGCAGCCGGATCTGTATGATGATATGAAAGAAGGCGACACAATTGATGTCGTGATGAATCAGCATGTAGACTATAATGGCAAAAAGAATATCCGATCGCTTCTCTGCCGGAGAATCTGATGAGCATCATTCAGGCAGGCGGACTTGTAAAAGCTATGCGCAAGCTGAATGGACTTGAGGATTGAGCAGAAAGGAGAGCATGATGGGCGAGACGATTATTGAAAAGATTATCAGACATAATACAGGAAAGGCGGTAAAGCCGGGAGATATCGTGACAGTTAATGTTGACAGATGCATGATCCATGATATTTTCATTCCTTTTTGTAGCAGATAAATTTGAAGAGATGGGATTTACAAAACTTCATGATCCGGATAAAGTGGTTTTGATTTATGACCACCTGGTTCCGGCAAGCCAGCAGGATGACACAAGACATTTCCACAAAGGAGATGAATTTGTAGAAAAATATGGATTGACTCACGTACATAGAAGCGACGGAATCTGTCACCAGTTGATGACAGAAGCCGGATATGTGAAACCTGGAGATATCGCATTCGGAACAGACAGCCATACGACAACTTATGGTTGTGTCGGCGCATTTTCATCCGGAATCGGTTATACAGAAATGGCAAGTATTCTGGGAACAGGAACTATGTGGATCAAAGTTCCTGAGACGATTAAGGTTGTGATCGAGGGAGAACTTCCGGAAAATGTTATGTCCAAAGATATCATCCTGCGTCTGATCGGTGATCTCCGTGCGGACGGAGCAACTTACAGAGCACTGGAATTCTCGGGAAGCACCATTGAAAATATGTCTGTGGCAAGCCGTATGACTATGGCGAATATGGCAATTGAGGCAGGAGCAAAATGTGCACTTTTCACACCGGATGAGAAGACGGCAGAATATTGTGAGATTGAACTCAACGACTACCAGAAAAGCCTTGTTGGAGATGAAGATGCTGTTTATATGAAGACAATGACATATAAGGCAGAGGATTTCGTTCCAGTTATGGCATGTCCGTCTCAGGTAGATAAGATTAAAAATGTAAGTGAACTTGAAGGAACAGAAATAGATCAGGTATTTATCGGTTCCTGTACAAATGGTCGCCTGGAGGATCTCAGAGCTGCAGCAGAAGTACTCAAAGGGAAGAAAGTTGCAGACTTTGTGAAGCTGATCGTTACACCGGCAAGCCGCAAGATCTACAGACAGGCACTGGCAGACGGGACGCTGGACATTCTGGCAGAAGCAGGTGCAATCATCACACATCCGGGTTGCGGACTGTGCTGCGGAAGAACAGGAGGTATCCTTACGGACGGTGAACGTGTAGTAGCTACAAATAACAGAAATTTCCTTGGACGAATGGGAACATCTAAAGTAGAGATTTACCTTGCAAGCCCGAGAACAGCAGCAACATGTGCAGTTGCCGGGAAGATTGTGAATCCGGAATAAGATAATATAGAAATATTAAAAGCTATCGATTACAACAATTAAGATGAAATGTGTTGTAACTGTTCAAAAAGCCATGGTAGAAGCTTATTATCCTCTTAAAGACAAGTCTACTTGGGATATATAACAGGTTTTCAAAGAGCATCGATCATAGGTGTGATCAGTATAGTGCAAGCATGGACTTTGGCTCGTTTGATCGCGTAAATGCAAAAAGGGAAAGCGATTCTTTAACCGCTTTCCCTTAATTATAACTGCTTGGAATTAATCTCCCAAAATGCTATACGTATTTCGGATACTTACAGAATATCAATATATTCCCCGTTCAGCGCTTTATTCATGCTTCTGACAGCACAGAATTTACCACACATACTACAAGTATCGCTGTGGTCATCCTCCGGTTTTCTGCTGTCGCGGATTGCTTTGGCTGTTTCCGGATCCATTGCACATTCCCACTGTGCTTCCCAATCTAAAACACGGCGGGCATCTGCCATCTTATCATCGATATCTCTTGCACGAGGAATTCCTTTGGCAATATCAGCCGCATGTGCTGCAATCTTAGAAGCAATGATTCCCTGTTTTGTATCTTCAACATTTGGAAGAGCAAGGTGTTCAGCCGGTGTTACATAGCAGAGGAAGGAAGCACCGTTCATTGCTGCAACAGCTCCACCGATCGCGGAAGTGATATGGTCATATCCAGGGCGCGATATCTGTTACGAGTGGTCCGAGTACATAGAATGGCGCTCCCATGCAGATGGTCTGCTGAACTTTCATGTTGGCAGCAACCTGATCAAGCGGCACATGTCCAGGTCCTTCTACCATAACCTGAACGTTATGCGCCCAGGCGCGCTTTGTCAGTTCGCCCAGCCGGACAAGCTCTTCAATCTGGCATACATCTGTAGCGTCAGCCAGACATCCAGGACGGCATGCATCACCGAGGGAGATTGTTACATCGTATTCCTGACAGATATCAAGAATTTCATCGAAATATTCATAGAAACGGATTTTCCTCCCCCGTCATGGTCATCCAGGCAAATACAAGACTGCCACCGCGGCTTACAATGTTCATTTTACGTTTATGAACTTTTTTTTGATGTGTCCATTTTCTTTACTTTTTTCTGCACTTCGCATGACATACTTCTACTGCGCACCTCTGCAATCCATGATCGCTTGCCGGAGGCTATATCAGCCTTTGTCACGGGAAGCTCCGAGAGGCGACACCTTCCGGGTTCAGCTGGGGGATTGAACCCTTCATCAGTTTGTCAGTTTCCATATGTTCTTTTTCAGCTACTGTTTTGCCATTATGCATCCATCTGGGTTGTGTAGTTTTCTGTTGAATGCCTCCACTGAAACAATTATATAATTTTTGACGTCAGCAAAACACGGATAAGATAAGAAAAGCTACGGTTCATTAGACGGAATGGAATCACATACCATAAATAATTACAATGATTGATTCTGCTGCGCCATGCAATTGAATGAATACTTCTACTGCGCACCTCTGGATTGTGCTATATCAGCTTCCTCCCCGAGAGGTGACGCCTTCAACTGTTCCAATTCTGCATTTTCTTGTGCGGTACAAGGTGGTGCCCCCAATCATAGAACAACTTATGAAGTCGGAAAAAGCTGTGCCATTACTCCGCTTTTCTGGAATACTGAAATCAGCAGGAATGCCGGGATACTTCCGTCTACTGTTGAGATCAGGAATGGAATCACATAGATAAATAATCCTGCCGGTGCTGCTCCCCATAAGGAATAAAGCAACCGGATAAGCAGCAATTCCTTGCCTCTGCAAGACAAGTAAGGCTTAAATTCTTACATTTCTTGTAAACAAGTCCACAGCAGAGAGCTCCGATCATACTACCCGGGAAAGCCATCAGACTTCCGATTCCAAGTATGTTGCGTAGAAGGCTTGCACAGAATGCAATTCCAACGCCCCAGCCCTGGACCAAGAAGTACGGCTGCAAAGATATTTACCATATGTTGAACCGGTGCACATTTACTTCCGGCTATAGGAAAGCTTAAAAAGCTTCCAACGATGGCAAGAGCGGTGAGAACACCTGCAAGTGCCAGTTTTTTTTGTGTTTGTTGTCTGTTTCATAACTTGAGTCTCCTTTCAAATGAAAAAAAGGATCCTCACCTGAGTGAAGATCCTACCAGCTGTCCGAAGTAAAAAGAGATGTAAGGGCATCTCAATCATTACATGGTATCAATTCCCTCCGTTGGCATTATCCAAATCAGGTTTAAACGGGTCGAAACGGTAACACGTCTCCTCTCAGCCGGTTCTGACCAGCTCCCCTTTGACAATATTTAGTTCTTTGTCTGATGCTATTAGAACCGAAAAAAAGTGAAAAATGCAAGAGGAAAATTTGAAGCAAAAGGAGAAAAAATTTAAATCAGGTTTAAAATTATAAGAAGCTGTATTGAAAAATAAATAGAAAAAAAACAATACAACTTCTTATTTTTATATATTATTACATAAAAAACAGAAGAAAAAAGATTGGGTATACTGCGAATTGTATTGTAACATGTATTGTTGTATATTAAGTATATGAAGAAAAAGTACTGATCAGAGCAATGATAATCAGAACACTGTAAGTGACAACGGTAATTATGATTAATTGTATAGAGAGGTCATAAGTGAATGAAAAAATTTGAAAAAATCGTAACCTGGATTCAGGAGGAAGTCAGGTCGGGAAGAATGGTTTCCGGGGAGAAGCTTCCTTCAGAACAGGAACTATCTGAACAATTTCAGGTCAGCCGTCAGACAGTACGACGGGCATTGGAAGAATTAGTAAAAGAGAATATTGTGGAGAGCAGACGCGGAAGTGGCTCTTATATATGTGAAGATGCGGGAATGCTTCTTGGAAATACAGAAAGAAGAGCAGATCATGAAGAAAAACGAATCGCAGTAATGCTGACGTATATCGATACCTATATTTTCCCAATTATTGTTCGGGAAATTGAGAAAAAAGTTACTCAGGCAGGCGGAATCCTTCAGATTGCGATGACAGATAATTCGGTTGCAAAAGAGCGGATGCATTTAGAAGAATTTTTGAGAACAAGAAGAATTGACGGATTGATTGCAGAACCTGTAAAAAGTGGGCTTCCGAATCCGAATTTAGATTTATATCAGAAATTACAGAAATCAGGAATACCGGTTGTGTTTGTGAATAGTTTCTATGAGAATCTCACAATTCCACATGTCAGTCTGGATGATGAGAAAGCTGGATATCTTGCAACAAAACATCTTTTAGAATGTGGACATACAAGAATCGCCGGAATCTTCAAGGCGGATGACGGGCAGGGAAGAATGCGATATGCAGGATACACAAAAGCACTCATGGAACATTCACATAAAATCAAGAATCGGCAGATTTTATGGATTGATTCAGAAGATATCCGTGAGATGGAGCTGGTAAGTGAAAGGATTTTAAAGCGGTTAAACGGATGTACGGCCTGTGTCTGTTACAATGATGAGATTGCAAGTAAGTTGATTCAAATCTTGCAAAGTGCAGATTTGCAGGTGCCAGATCAGATTTCCGTTATTGGAATCGACAATTCCAGTCTTGCAAGATTTTGTGAAGTACCGATCACATCGGTGAATAATCCGGCGAATGAGATTGGAAAGTGTGCAGCACAGATTATATTGGATAAGATTGATAAAAATATGGAAATGTACTCAGCGGAATTTGCGCCGGAACTTGTGATGCGAAATTCTGTGAAATTATATAATGAAGTCATGTAGACAGCAGACGAAAGGAGAAGAATAATGTTAGAACAGTTGAAAAAAAGAGGTTTACGAGGCAAACATGCTTCTTCCAAAATATGACCTGGTTACATTTACATGGGGAAACGTAAGCGAAATCGACAGAGAAAGCGGACTTTTGTTATTAAACCAAGTGGAGTTGAATATGACAAGCTGACCCCTGAAGATATGGTCATTGTGGATCTGAATGGAAATAAAGTAGAGGGACGTTACAACCCATCTTCCGATACACCGACACATGTTGTTCTTTATAATCGTTTTCCAAAAATCGGTGGGTGTTGTACATACACATTCTTCTTGGGCAACAAGCTGGGCACAGGCCGGAAGAGCAATCCCATGTTATGGAACCACACATGCAGATTACATCTACGGAGAAATTCCATGCGTGCGTAATCTGACGAAAGAAGAGATCGAGGAAGCATATGAGAAGAACACAGGAGTTCTGATTGCAGATGAGTTTGAAGCTAAGAAGAAAGATTATATTGCAGTTCCAGCAGTTCTTTGTAAGAATCATGGTGTATTTACATGGGGCAAAGATGCCCACGAAGCAGTGCACAATGCAGTTGTTGATGATCAATCCGCAGGTAAAACCGGCTCCGCAGGAATTGCAGGATAAACATTACTACAGAAAACACGGGGCTAATGCGTACTACGGACAGAATACAGCAAAATAATAACTGTCAAGTATAACACAGTAACAAATTAAGTGATAAATAAAAAATAACTATGAACATTTTATTACAAGGAGGACACAAAAATGTTAAAGAAGAAAAGAGTACAAATTCTGGTTCTGCACAGGTTCACAGGATCTTTACGGAGATGAGTGTCTTGCACATGTAGCAGAGCATGCCAAGATTATTGTAGAGAAGCTCAATGAGTCTGGAGTTCTTCCATTTGAATTAGTATGGAAACCAACACTGATCACAAACGAACTGATCCGTAAAACATTTAATGAGGCAAATGCAGATGAGGACTGTGCAGGTGTTATCACATGGATGCATACATTCTCACCGGCAAAATCATGGATTCTTGGACTTCAGGAGTTCAGAAAACCACTGCTTCATCTCCACACACAGTTCAATATGGAGATCCCATATGACACAATTGATATGGATTTCATGAATGAAAACCAGTCAGCGCATGGTGGACGTGAGTTCGGACACATTTTCACAAGACTTGGAATCGAGAGAAAAGTTGTTGTTGGACACTGGTCAGACGAGAAGGTTCAGGAGAAGATCGCTTCCTGGATGCGTACAGCAGTTGGTGTGATCGAAAGCAGCCATGTACGTGTCATGAGAGTTGCAGACAACATGAGAAACGTAGCCGTAACAGAAGGCGACAAAGTAGAAGCTCAGATCAAATTCGGATGGGAAGTAGATGCTTATCCTGTAAATGAAATCGCAGAGTCTGTAGATGCTGTAAGTGCAGCAGATGTAAATACATTAGTAGAAGAATACTATGACAAATATCATATTCTTCTGGAGGGAAGAGATCCGGAAGAATTCAGAAAACATGTGGCAGTTCAGGCTCGGATCGAACTTGGATTTGAGCGTTTCCTGCAGGAAAAGAATTATCAGGCAATTGTTACCCACTTCGGCGATCTGGGCGGATTGAAACAGCTCCCAGGACTTGCCATGCAGAGACTGATGGAAAAAGGTTACGGATTCGGCGGAGAAGGTGACTGGAAGACAGCTGCTATGGTTCGTGTTATGAAGATCATGACACAGGGCAAGAAAGATGCAAAGGGAACATCCATGATGGAAGACTATACATATAACTTTGTGCCTGGAAAAGAAGGAATCCTTCAGTCTCATATGCTTGAGGTATGCCCGTCTGTCGCAGATGGTAAGATTGGCATTAAAGTATGCCCGCTTTCCATGGGTGACAGAGAAGATCCTGCAAGACTTGTATTCACATCAAAAGAAGGAAAGGGTATTGCAACATCACTGATCGATCTTGGAGACCGTTTCCGTCTGATCATCAATACAGTTGATTGTAAGAAAAATGAAAAACCAATGCCGAAGCTTCCGGTAGCAACGAATTACTGGACACCGGAGCCGGATCTCGCAACAGGAGCTGAAGCATGGATTCTTTGCGGTGGTGCACATCATACAGCATTCTCTTATGATTTAACAGCAGAGCAGATGGGTGACTGGGCAGCATGCATGGGAATCGAAGCTGTATATATTGATAAAGATACAACAATCCGTAATCTGAAAAATGAACTCAGATGGAATGAACTTGCATTTAGAAAATAAAAAATCATTAAGAGGATAACCTTCAATACTTAAAAATTCATCGAAAAATCATTGAAATGAAGAAAACGAAAAGGTATAATATCTAATTAGAAAAAAAGTCTCCGTAAATCTGTCCGCTAAGAAAATGCAAAGCAGACAGATCTGCGGAGCAAAAAAAGGAGTTTAAGTATGAGTATTAAAATTGGTATTTTAGGTTATGGTAATCTTGGAAGAGGCGTTGAGTGCGCAGTAAAGCAGAATGATGATATGGAGCTTGTGGCAGTGTTCACAAGAAGAAATCCGGAAGATGTCAAGATTCTGACAGAGACTGCGACAGTTTGTAATGTAGCAGACGTAGAAGACTGGAAAGATAAGATTGACGTTATGATATCAATGTAATCGATAGTTTTGATACACATGCAAGAATCCCGGAGCATTTTGCAAATGTAGATGCAGCCGCAAAAGAAGGCGGACATGTAGGAATCATCTCCGTGGGCTGGGATCCGGGAATGTTCTCCTGAACAGACTGTATGCGAATGCGATTCTTCCGGATGGAAATGATTACACATTCTGGGGCAAAGGTGTAAGCCAGGGACATTCTGACGCAATCCGCAGAGTTGACGGAGTAAAAGACGGCAAGCAGTATACAATTCCGGTAGAGGCTGCTCTGGAATCTGTAAGAAACGGAGAAAATCCTGAGCTGACAACAAGACAGAAACATACAAGAGAGTGTTTCGTTGTACTGGAAGAAGGAGCAGATGCGGCGAAGGTAGAAGAAGAGATCAAGACAATGCCGAACTACTTCTCAGATTACGATACAACAGTACACTTTATCAGTGAAGAAGAACTGAAAGCAAACCACAGCGGAATTCCGCACGGTGGATTTGTACTCCGCAGCGGAAAAAGACAGGATGGAATGGTGAGAATAAGCACCTGATCGAATATAGTCTGAAGCTGGATTCCAATCCGGAGTTTACATCTTCTGTACTGATCGCTTATGCAAGAGCAGCTTACAGACTGGCAAGCGAAGGACAGAGCGGATGCAAGACAGTATTTGATATTGCACCTGCATACTTAAGCGCAAAGAGTGGAGAAGAGCTTAGAAAACATATGTTATAAAATCGGATGCGGCGATGACTTACTTAAATGAGTTATACGCCGCATTTTTTTATAGGAGGGCAAAAAAATATGAGAGGAAAAGAAGAGATTAAGAAAACAATCGAAGAAGGAAAAGCGGTGCTTGGAATTGAGTTTGGTTCTACAAGAATCAAAGCAGTTTTAATTGATGAGGATAAAAGTCCGATCGCATCCGGAAGTTATGACTGGGAGAATCAGCTTGTAGACAATATCTGGACATACAGCATGGAGAAATCCAGAATGGTCTTCAGGGATGTTACCAGGATCTTGTGAAAGATGTAGAAGCAAAATATAATGTGAAGCTTACAAAATTTGCAGCACTCGGAGTCAGCGCAATGATGCATGGATATCTTGCGTTTGGTGAGAATGATGAATTGCTTGTTCCGTTCCGTACCTGGAGAAATACGATCACAGAAGAAGCTTCTGAAAAACTGACAGAGCTCTTTTCCTATCATATTTCGCAGCGTTGGAGTATTGCTCATCTGTACCAGGCAATCCTGAATGGTGAAGAACATGTCAAAGATGTTCGTTATATTACAACACTTGCAGGATATATCCATTGGAAACTGACCGGCAAGAAGGTGCTCGGAAATGGTGATGCAGCAGGAATGTTCCCAATCGACATAGCTACTAAGAAATTTAATGAGAAGATGATGGATCAGTTTGATGAACTTACAGCAGAGAAGAATTTCCCATGGAAGATCCGTGAAATCCTTCCGGAAGTTCTTGTTGCCGGAGAAGACGCAGGTGTATTGACAGAAGAAGGCGCAAAATTCCTTGATCCTACAGGAACACTTCAGTCCGGAATTCCAATGTGTCCTCCGGAAGGAGATGCAGGAACCGGTATGGTAGCTACAAACAGCGTTGCTGTCCGTACAGGAAATGTATCTGCCGGAACAAGTGTATTTGCAATGGCAGTACTTGAGAAAGACTTGACAAAGCCTTACGAAGAAATTGACCTCGTAACAACTCCGGCCGGAGATCTTGTAGCGATGGTACACTGTAATAACTGTACATCAGATCTGAATGCATGGGTGAATCTGTTCCGTGAATTTGCAGAGAGTATGGGAATGACAGCAGATATGAACCAGATTTTTGGAACACTTTATAACAAAGCATTAGAAGGAGATTCCGATTGTGGCGGACTTCTGTCTTACTGCTATTTCTCAGGCGAGCATATGACAGGCTTTGAAGAAGGACGCCCGTTATTTGTACGTTCTCCTGAGAGCAAATTCAATCTTGCAAACTTTATGAGAGTGCATCTTTATACTTCTCTTGGAGCATTGAAGACAGGAATGAATATCCTTCTGAAAAAAGAACATGTTGCATTGGATCGAATGATGGGACATGGCGGATTGTTTAAGACAAAAGGCGTTGGACAGAGCATCCTGGCAGCAGCACTTGACACACCGGTATCTGTTATGGAGACAGCAGGTGAAGGTGGTGCATGGGGAATCGCACTGCTTGCCGATTACCTTATTAAGAAAGAGGACAAGGAATCGCTGACAGATTATCTTGAGAACAAAGTATTCCATGATGCAGTGGGAACAGGAATGGATCCGGTTGCGGAAGATGTGGAAGGATACGAGAAATTTATGGAAACATATGCTAAGGGTCTTGCAATCGAGAAAGCAGCGGTTGAAAATTTATAGTTACGTGTGTTGCTGGACGGTGGCAGATGAAATGGAAATGATATTTTCAAGGGGCTGTACATGGTATCCCATCTCTTCCATCTGGTCAGTAGTTCATCAGGATTTCAGCATTAGTGGAAGATGTGCTGTGGAGCAGAACGATAGCTCCGGGATGAATCCTTCCGAGGAGTTTGGAGAAAGCTTCTTCTTTGGATGGCTGGTTATCCTGATACCAGTCTACATAGGCGAGACTCCAGAAGAAACTTTTGTAACCAAGTTCTTTTGCCATTTGAAGATTAGCTTCACTGTATTTTCCCTGAGGAGGCCGATAGTATTTGGTCATATTCTTTCCGGTTACGTTTTTATAGGCAGTTTCTACATATTCCAGTTCTTTTTGGAAATCTTCTATAGAAGAAATATGGGACATGTCGGGGTGATGCCAGGTATGGTTTCCCACGGTGTGTCCTTCTTTTATTATCTGTCGGATCAGTTCAGGCTCAGAGTCAATGTAGGTTCCGACAACAAAAAGTGGCTTTTACCTGATGTTTTTCAGTGCATCAAGGATGGCAGGTGTATTTCCGTTTTCGTAACCGGCATCAAAGTAAGATACAGAACTTTTTCAGACGTATCCTGTGCGTAATAAGCATCCATAGATGCAAGTTCTGGATCGAAGCATTTCCAACAGGAGTTTTGCCTTCTTCCTGAAAACTTAACCCCAGTTTCCTTCTGAAGAAAGTGTGAGATCAGGAAGGGCACAGGAAATCGTCCGGGGAATAGAAGTCACGGAGTTCTGGTTGACTGGAGAGGGGCGAGCCGAAGTTGACTCATTAGAAAAAGCGAAAATCTGTTCTTTAAGAAATCCAGCTCCAATACCTGAAAAATAAGAGAAGATAAGAAATAAAATGCAATATTTTTTTGATTTCAAAGGGTGTATGGGAAAATGGATACATTTCCGGGAAAGAGAGAGTTTCATTCGTTCACCTCGGAAAATCGTTAATAGAATATATGAAATTGTATTTCTTTTTATACTTGTTGATCAGGCAGAGGAATGATATACTAATCCGGTAATTGTATTGTATCCCGCAAGTTGGGAATGTTGGGACTTTACGGCACTGCATAAGACTGTTATCAGCTTATAAAAGATGAGAGGAAGTGTCTCTGACGTGAAGGCTGCAATGGAAGCAGCACTGGATGTAGCCAGACCGTTGACGAAGATTGTTTCCCATACGGTGATTGCATCACCTTCTGAGGATACGGAAAAAGCAATTGCAATGACAATTAATAAATAGGTATTTGTTCAATTGTCTGTTGTACATATGAGAAGAGTATTGTTTTGTGAGGAAATCAGAGAAGGAAAAAGAAAGGGAAATAAGATGAAGAAATATGGAGCATATGGCCTGGTAGAGGTAAAAAGGAGAATCCAATGCGGTGATCGTAGTTGACCGCATGTTAAAGACTGCAGAAGTAGAGTATGTGACACAGGACACAAAGTGTGGTGGACATGCACTTGTTTTTGTAGGTGGCAGTGTATCAGCAGTAACAGCAGCGGTTGATGAAGTGAAAAATAATGCACCGTGTAAAGTTATACAAACTACTGTGATCTCAATCCGTCTCAGGAGATGGTTGACATAGTAGAAATGTTTAAGAATAGATAAGAGTTAGGATTAAGTAAAATGGAAAGAGCAATCTTGTTTTTGATATTGATGGAACAGTGTTGAGTGAAGTGACAAAGAGGTACCGCAAAGTGCAGTTGAGGCTATGGAGAAAGCACGAGCGGAAGGGCATCTGCTGTTTATTAATACAGGCAGAACAATCTGTAGTATTCCGACAGAGGTGAGAAAATTCAATTTGATGGGTATTTATGTGGCTGTGGGACATATCTTACAGAACATGATGAAGTTTTGCTAAAAGCTCGATTGAGAAGCAGAGAGGTATAGAACTGCTGCGAAAAGCAAAAAGAATGTAATCTTGGTGTTATTGCGGAAGGACAAGAGGATTGTTATTTTCCAGGGCACATATCACGATTTGACAGGTTAGAATCTACAAGAAGATATTTTGCATCTAGAGGAATAGGAATCGAACAGTCTTTAGAGGCGAAAGATTTGAATATGATAAGTTATTTGTTTACGTAGATGATAAGAGCGATTTTGATTCTTTTCGTGAGTATCTTGGAGATGACATGGAAGCACTTGACCGTGGCGGAAAGGCCTATGAGGTAATTCAGAAGGGATTTTCTAAAGCGACAGCATGTCAGTTTATTATGGAAAGATATGACATGGATGCAAGTCATGCGTATGTCTTCGGAGACAGCAGCAATGATCTGGCAATGTTTGAATATGCGGAGCATGCGATTGCGATGGGCAGACATGATTCGGTATTGGATCCATATGCTGAGTTTGTTACAAAGACAGTGGAAAATGATGGAATTGCATATGCCATGAAGCATTATGGATTAATTTAACAGAAAATAGAAAACAGGATCTGTCAGTAAAGATAAAACTGGCGGATCCTGTTTTTTTTATATATTAGGCAAGTCCTTTCCTAATATATAAAAAACGCTCCGCTCAGGATGCGCACTGCGGCGTACAAGGTAGGTGTCGCAAGCGACCGCCGCAGGCGCAAGAATGAGCCAAGGCACATTCTTTGTTCATAAAAAGTATTTCTGTTATACAATACCGGCACCGTCAAAGAAGCTGACATCTGTTGGATATACATAGCTGTCTCCAATGTCATGAAGAAGTACAACATTCAAGTGATTATTCAGGTTCTTTTTATCCAAAGAAATTGCATCAGTCAGTACATCAATCGGTAAATTAGAGTTGTCCGGAAGTTTATAAATCTCCAATGCCTTTTTGATCTGTTCTGCGCATCCGGATGTGGTTAATCCTTTCTCTTCTGCAATCTTTGTGATCTGATACATACCGATTCCAACAGCCTCTCCATGGCTTTCGCGCTCATAATTGAAGTGCTGTTCAATCGTGTGCGCAAGTGTGTGTCCAAAGTTCAGAAGGATACGTTCTCCAAGGTCAAACTGATCGGCTTCGACAACGATTCTTTTGATATCAACGCAGCGTGCAATAATCTGTGTCAGCTTCGGCTTTAAATCATCGAAGGAAGTATGTCTACATAAAAGCTCAAAAAGCTCTTTGTCTTTGATGCATCCATATTTGATCACTTCGCCCATTCCGTCACTGATGAAATGATCTGGCAATGTATTCAGCACATTTGGGTCAATGATGACTGCCTTTGGGTGATAAAATGCACCAACAAGATTTTTTTTTTTCCCTGTGGAAGATCTACCGCAACTTTTCCGCCAACGGAAGAATCGACTTGCGCAAGAAGTGAGGTTGGAATCTGTACAAATTTGATTCCACGCAGATAACTGCTGGCAGCAAATCCGGCAAGATCACCGATCACACCGCCACCAAGTGCGATGAGCAGGTCACTTCGTGTTAGTTTTGCATTTATTAATGCTTCATAGATCTTAGGCAGAGACTGGAAACTCTTAGTAGGTTCGCCGTGAGGCAGAACAAAAGAGTGGCATTCAAACCCTGAGTCAGACAATGCTTTTGTGATAATTTTTTTCTCCATAGAGAGGAAAAACATTATCATCTGAAACAATCATGATTTTTTTCCGGAGAACACTTCGCTTACAAGTTCTCCGGTTTTTGCAAGGATTCCATTTTCAATATGGATCGGATAAGAATTCGGTCCAAGATCAACTGTTAATTTCATGACGATCTCCTTAGAATTTTTTTACCGACTACTTCGGCAATTTGACGAACTTGCTGAAGCAGAACATCATATTTCTCAGGTTTCAAAGATTGTGCTCCGTCACAAAGGGCAGCTTCCGGATTGTTGTGAACTTCGATCATAAGTCCGTCAGCACCTGCAGCAACTGCAGCCTTTGCCATAGGCTCAACAAGCCACCATTTTCCACCGGCATGACTTGGGTCAATAACAATTGGAAGATGCGTCTTGCTGCGAAGAACAGGGATACACTGAAGATCCAGAGTGTTTCTTGTAAAAGTCTCAAAAGTACGGATACCACGTTCACAGAGAATGACATTTTCATTACCGGATGCCATGATATACTCAGCGGACATGATCCATTCTTCGTATGTGGCATTCAGTCCTCTCTTTAACAAGATTGGGCGATCAACCTGTCCTAATTCTTTGAGAAGATCAAAGTTCTGCATGTTTCTTGCACCAATCTGTATCAGGTCAACTTTTTCGTTGAATATATCCAGATACTTGGAAGACATGAGTTCTGTGACAATAGGAAGTCCGACTTCTTCTCTGACTGCACAGAGAATATCAAGTCCCTCAAGTCCGAGTCCCTGGAAAGCGTAAGGACTTGTTCTTGGCTTGAATGCGCCGCCGCGGAGAAGATTTGCTCCGGATGTCTTTGCTTTTTGAGCAATCTCAAGGACCTGTTCATAGGATTCTACAGAACAAGGTCCTGCAATCAGTCCTAAATGTTCACCGCCGATCTTAACACCGGAAACATCTATAATAGAGTCTTCCGGATGAAATGCGCGATTTGCAAGCTTATAAGGCTCCTGTACATGCATAACTTTGTCAACACATGTGTCAATTTCAAATTGTCTTGGGTCGATCAGTGTTGTATCTCCGATACATCCGATGATCGTCATTCCGGTTCCCTGAACCAGATGAGTATCAAGTCCGTGCTTTTTTTTTACAAGATTTTCGACACGATGTATATTTTCCTCAGAAGTATGAGGTTTCAAAACAATAATCATTTTTATCATCCTCCTTAATATTCGTACTGTAAAATTTTAGTTGTTTAAAGTGCGAAAACATATGTATCATAAAACATATACAATTAGATGTCAATGTCTTTTGGATTATTTGAAGAAATATATCAAAAAACATGCAAAATAGTGTGATTATTTCATGAATAATCACATTGACGGATAGAGTGCGCAGTGCTAATCTAAAAAAGCGTGTCATGTGAAGAGAGAGTTCTCCTGGCATGAGATTGACAGAAACTGACGAAAGAATCGTTTCTGGAACTTGACATGTAGGCTTACATATTAAAAAGAGGTAAAACAAATGAAGATTTTAAAACAGTTTGGTGTGATATTCGGTGTTTGCTGGGTCAGTCTTGTAATTGAACATTATCTGCCGTCTTCTTTTCCGGCGAGTGTAATCGGTATGATTTTATTGTTACTCTGTCTGCTGACCGGGTTCTTAAAGATTGAGCATGTGCAGGAAAAAGCAGATTTTTATTAGGAAATATGGCATTTTTTTTGTACCGGCAGGAGTAAGTATCATTAATTATTTTGACATTTTAAAAAGTACAGTACTTCAGCTTCTTGTAATCTGTGTTGTATCCACGATTGTAACATTTGCTGTGACAGCGTATGTAGTTACGCTGACAGTGAAATTGATGGAGAAGAAAAAGGGAGGAAAGAAAGCATGAAAGAATTAATGGCATCTCCTTATTTTGGAGTAGGGTTGAGTGTGGTAGCATTCTGGATAGGAGAAAAGCTGCATAGTAAATTAAAGACACCGATCTGTAATCCGCTGATCGTTGCGATTGTATTGATTGTAGGAGTCCTTTTGATTTTTGATATTCAATATGATAGCTATGATGTGGGCGGGGCTTTGATCAATATGTTTCTTGCTCCGGCAACAGCATGTCTTGCGGTTGCAATTTATACAAAAATTGATGTTTTGAAGAAATATTGGCTTCCAATTGTAGTTGGATGTACTGCAGGGTCAGCAGCATCTATGGCAAGCGTGTTTGGAATGTGCAAATTATTTGGACTGGATCAGAGCATGACAGTTTCACTGATCCCTAAGTCAGTGACAACACCTATCGCAGTGAGTATTTCTGAGCCGGCAGGTGGTGTAGTGCCGATTACGGTGGTTGCTGTTATTTTCACGGGGATCCTTGGAAGTATTCTGGCTCCGACGCTGATCAAAATATTCCATGTGAAGGATTCTGTGGCAGCAGGACTTGCGATCGGTGCATGTAGTCATGCAGTCGGAACATCAAAGGCAATTGAAATTGGTGAGATCGAGGGTGCAATGAGCGGTCTTGCAATCGGAATCTGTGGAATTATTACAGTGCTGTTTTCAATGCTTATTATGTAGGCGAATTTAATAATCATGAAAAGAATCGATTTCATCAGGATTTTTCGTATAGAAACATTGCCTGAAAGAAATCGGTTCTTTTTTGAAAAAAAAAATAAGGATTTCACGCTTCGGTCATGACAAATGTGGAAACTTATGTTATACTCTAGGTTAGGTTAGTGCCATTATACTTTGAATTATGGTTTGTGTGAAAAAAACAGAACAGGCACTGAAAGATAGAATTTAAAGGAGCTATACGGTATGAAAAGAGTACTATTAAAACTCAGCGGAGAAGCTCTCGCGGGGGAGAAGAAGACCGGATTTGACGAGGCAACTTGTATCGGAGTTGCGAAGCAGGTAAAACAGCTTGTAGATGAAGGTGTGCAGGTAGCGATCGTAACAGGAGGAGGAAACTTCTGGAGAGGACGTACCAGCGAGCACATTGACCGCACCAAAGCGGATCAGATCGGTATGCTTGCGACAGTGATGAACTGCATCTATGTGTCAGATATTTTTCCGTCATGTAGGAATGAAGACAGAAGATTCACACCTTTTGTATGCGGAGCATTTACATCTCTGTTCTCAAAGGATGCAGCAGTTGCAGCACTGGAAGAAGGCAAGGTGATCTTTTTCGCAGGTGGAACAGGACATCCATATTTCTCAACAGATACAGGTGCAGTTCTCCGTGCAATCGAGATTGAGGCAGATGCAATGCTTCTTGCAAAGGCAATTGACGGTATCTATGACAGTGATCCGAAGGTGAATCCGGCAGCAGTGAAGTATGATGAAATTTCTATTCAAGAAGTGATCGATCAGAAACTCGCAGCAGTTGATCTGACAGCATCCATTCTCTGTCTTGAGAATAAGATGCCGATGCTTGTATTCGGACTTAATGAAGAGAATAGTATTGTAAATACAATGCAGGGAAAATTCACAGGAACAAAAGTTACTGTATAAACTATTTTAAATAGCGGAGGAATTACAGCATGAATGAAAAAAACAAAATCTATGATGATAAGATGACAAAGACAATTAACAATCTGGATGGAGAACTTGCTACAATCCGTGCAGGGCGTGCAAACCCACATGTACTGGATAAGCTGGCAGTTGATTACTACGGAACACCAACACCGATCCAGCAGGTAGCGAATGTATCTGTACCGGAAGCACGTATGATCCAGATCCAGCCATGGGAGAAGAGCATGCTCAAGGCAATTGAGAAAGCAATTCTTACATCTGATATCGGAATCAACCCGACAAATGATGGAACATCTATCCGTCTGGTATTCCCGGAACTGACAGAGGATCGCAGAAAAAGAACTTGCGAAAGAGGTTAAGAAAAAAGGTGAGGAAGCGAAAGTTGCTGTACGTAATGTCCGTCGTGATGGAAATGTTGCTTTCAAGAAACTGAAAGGAACGGAAATTTCTGAAGATGAGATCAAAGATCTTGAAGATGAACTTCAGAAGATCACAGACAAGTATGTTGCTAAGATTGACAAGATGGTAGAGGCGAAGTCCAAGGAAATCATGACAGTCTAAATCGAAAACAGCAGAGCTGAATTGTCAGATTGTAATGTGGAAAAACTGTTTACAGATTATTTGTACGCAGATAAGTTTTTAAGAACATGGAGGCTTATTTAAGGCCTCCATTTCTTCTTTAAAGAAAGTTGCGACAGAGAGGATAAGAAAATGAACGTACCACAGCATATTGCGATTATTTTAGATGGAAACGGACGCTGGGCAAAATCAAAAGGAATGCCGAGAAATTACGGACACGCACAGGGAGCCAAGAACGTTGAGAAGATCTGTGAAGAAGCATGGCGTATGGGAATCAAGTACCTGACAGTCTATGCATTTTCTACAGAAAACTGGAGCAGACCACAGAATGAAGTGGATGCACTGATGAAACTTTTTAAGAAATTACATGAAAACATGTCTGAAGACAGCGGCAAAGAATGATATGAAGATCCGTGTGATCGGCGATATTGAACCGCTGGATGAGGATATCAAGGGGCGGATCAGAGAACTGGAAGAGGCAACAGCCAACAATGGAGGGCTTAATTTTACAATTGCCCTGAATTATGGAAGCCGTGATGAGATCACAAGAGCAGCCAGAAAGCTTGCGAAGGATTGTGCGGCCGGCAAGGTAAATCCGGACACGATCGATGAATCATTATTTAATTCTTATCTGGATACAAATGACATTCCGGATCCGGATTTGATGATCCGTACAAGCGGAGAACAAAGATTATCGAATTATCTGCTTTGGCAGCTGGCCTATTCAGAGTTTTATTTTACAGATATTCCGTGGCCGGCATTTACGAAAGAAGAGCTTATAAAAGCGGTGGAAGAATATAACCGCAGGCATAGAAGATTCGGCGGAGTAGAGGAGGCGGAATAAAGATGTTTAAAACAAGGTTACTAAGTGGAATACTATTAGTGATCATCGCGCTTGTTACAGTGATCACGGGCGGAAACCTGCTGTTCTTTGCAGTTTTGTTATTAATCAGCCTGATTGGAATGACAGAGTTGTATAAAGTATTTCACATAGAGAAGAAGGCACCAGGAATTGTCGGATATATTTTTGCAATGCTGTATTATGGGTTATTATATTTTAAACCGCTTCTTCCGGGAGAATCCTTAAACTGTTTTGTTATGCTGTTTATGGCTTTTTTGATCTGCCAGATGGCGGTTCTTGTATTTGCCTATCCTAAATATAATACACAGCAGATTTTTGCCGGTTTTTTCGGAATGTTCTATGTGGCAGTGATGCTCTCTTACATTTATCAGACAAGAAATCTTCCGGGAGGAATCTTCTCGGTATGGCTTGTGTTTGTATGCTCCTGGGGATGCGATACTTGTGCATACTGTGTCGGTATGTTGATCGGAAAGCACAAGCTGGCACCGATTTTAAGTCCGAAGAAATCAATAGAAGGTGGAATCGGAGGAATCCTTGGTGCAGCATTGATCGGAGTATTGTATGGACTTGCAATTAATTACTGGGGAAATGCGGCAGCAGATATATTGGAATATGCGATTATCGGTGCGGTCGGTGGAGCAATTTCACAGATTGGGGACCTGGCAGCTTCTGCGATCAAGAGATACCACAACATTAAAGATTATGGAAAGCTGATTCCGGGACATGGTGGAATTCTTGACCGTTTTGACAGTGTAATCTTTACAGCACCTATTATTTTCTATCTTTCCCTGTTTCTGTAAAAGGAGATATATGTGTGATAGATGCGTTGCTGATCCACAGTTTTGTGGATTGTAACATAAAAGCAGAATAGAGGTAAAAAGTTACGATGAAGAAAATTGCAATTTTGGGATCCACAGGATCCATAGGAACACAGACATTGGAGATTGTCAGGACAAATGGCGATCTGGAGGTTACAGCACTTGCAGCAGGGAATAATATTGATCTCCTGGAGAAACAGATCAGAGAATTTAAGCCGAAACTGGCAGCAGTTTGGAAAGAAGAAAGAGCAAATGAATTAAAAGACAAAATAAATGATCTGGATGTTAAAGTAGTAAGCGGTATGGATGGACTGCTTGAAGTAGCGAGACAGCCGGAGTCAGAGATTCTTGTGACAGCAATTGTCGGAATGATTGGAATTCTTCCTACAATTGAAGCAATTAATGCAGGAAAAGATATTGCTTTGGCAAATAAAGAGACGCTGGTCACAGCAGGACATATCATTATGCCGCTGGCAAAGGAAAAAGGGGTTTCTATTCTTCCGGTGGATAGCGAGCACAGCGCAATCTTTCAGTCTCTTCAGGGAGGACAGCAGAAGGCTCTGCATAAGATTCTCCTGACGGCATCCGGTGGACCATTTAGAGGAAAGAAACTGGAAGATCTGGCGAACATCCAGGTAGAGGATGCATTGAAACATCCAAACTGGGCAATGGGACGCAAGATTACAATTGACTCATCTACAATGGTGAACAAAGGTCTTGAAGTGATTGAGGCGAAATGGCTCTTTGGAGTGGATGTAGATCAGATTCAGGTTGTTGTGCAGCCACAGAGTATCATTCATTCAATGGTGGAATATGAAGATGGTGCAGTGATTGCACAGCTTGGAACACCGGATATGAAACTTCCAATCCAGTATGCACTCTATTATCCGGAACGTCGTTATCTTCCGGGTGACAGACTGGACTTTTCGACACTTCAGCAGATCACGTTTGAACAGCCGGATCTGGAAACATTTTATGGATTGAAGCTTGCTTTTGAAGCGGGAAGAACAGGAGGTTCCCTTCCGACCGTGTTAAATGCGGCAAATGAGAAAGCAGTTGCGCTGTTCCTTGACAGAAAGATTAAGTATCTCCAGATTCCTGAAATTATTCAGGCGTGTATGGAAGCGCATAAAAATATTGCGGCTCCAACTGTTGAGGAGATACTAAAGACAGAACAGGAAACATATGAATTTATTAAAAACAGGTGGTAATGTATGGGCATAATCTTGGCAATTCTGCTATTCAGTGCGATTGTAATCTTTCACGAATTAGGACACTTTCTGCTTGGAATTCTCTCTGGGTCTTGGACCGACTATTTTTGGAAAACAGTTTGGAGAAACAAAAATTCAGCTTAAAGCTTCTTCCGTTTGGCGGAGCCTGCATGATGGGGAAGATGATGTGGATGATATGTCTGAAGGGAGCTTTAACAGCAAATCGGTCTGGGCAAGAATGTCAGTAATTGTTGCAGGTCCAGTGTTTAATCTTATTCTTGCATGGATCCTCTGCATGATTATTATTGGCTGGACGGGATATCGAGCACCGATTGTCAGTAATGTGACAGATGGATATTCAGCGCAGGAAGAAGGTATCGAACCGGGAGATGTAATCAAGAAGATCGGAGGAAAATCAGTTTATATCTGGAACGATATCAGTCTGTATAATATGATGCATGCGGGAACAAAAAGTGTAGAAGTTGAGTATGAGCGTGACGGTAAGGATTATACAGTTGTGCTGGAACCAAAACAAAATGAGGGAGATGCTTTTCCTCTGCTTGGAATTACAGGTGGTGAGATGGTTCGTCCGGGTCTGTTTGGAACGGTTCGATACGGAGCATATACGGTGAAGTATTGGATCACATATACAGTTGACAGTCTGAAAATGTTAGTTGGTGGAAAGGTAGGAGTAAAAAGATCTTTCCGGTCCGGTTGGAATTGTCAGTGCGGTAGATAACGTTTATCAGGAAGCAGCTCCGGCAGGCATGGTAGTAGTGATTTTAAATCTTCTCAATATAGGAGTACTTCTGACCGCCAACCTGGGTGTGATGAATCTGTTACCGCTTCCAGCGTTGGACGGTGGACGTCTTGTATTCCTTATCATTGAGGCCATTCGTGAGAAAAAGAGTACCGCCTGAGAAAGAAGGCATGGTACATTTTGCAGGATTTGTGCTTCTGATGGCATTGATGGTTGTTATTATGTTTAATGACATTCTGAAACTTGTGTAGAAAACAGGAAAGAATAGGAGTTTCCCGCATATACTGGAAAAAGGAAACGAATCAGATGTGGGAGACAAACTATGAAACTTTTTCAACCGATACAAGGTTCAATTGAAAGCAAAGAAACGCAGGAGAATCTGATCGATCGTGGTCAGCTGCAGGTAAATGTTACATCTTCTGTGAATGCATTTCCAGTAAAAAGAAGCACGGATTTCCATCTCTTATACAGGAATTCCGGAAAGTATATTAGAGCAGGTAGTCACGGATTCTTCCGGTCAGACAGAACTGGTTGAACTGAATGCACCACCGGAAGAATGGAGTCTGGATGAGAACGAAGAACGTCAACCATATTCAGAATATACATTGAATATTGAAGCAGAAGGATTTGAGTCGATCAGTGTTTCGGGAACAGAGATCTTGGCAAACACAAAGGCAATCCAGAATATACGCATGAAACAAAAGGATCAGAGCAGGGGAAGAAGAGCAGGTATTCGTCATCCCTGCTCATACTTTATATGGAAATTATCCTCCGAAGATTGCAGAGGAAGAGATTAAGCCGGTAAATGAAACAGGAGAAATTGTCTTGAGCCGTGTGGTTGTACCGGAATATATTATCGTACATGATGGATCTCCGCGGGATTCTACAGCACAGAATTATTATGTGAAGTACAAAGATTATATAAAAAATGTCGCATCAAGTGAAATCTATGCAACCGGCCGGCAGACACCATAAGGGCAAATGTGCTGGCAATTATGTCATTCACTTTAAACAGGGTTTATACGGAATGGTATCGAAATAAAGGGTTTGATTTTACAATTACATCATCAACGGCATTTGACCATAAATGGATCCCGGAGCGCAATATATTTGAGCCTATTTCAGTGATTGTAGATGAACTGTTTGCAGACTATCTGTCACGGCCGAATGTGCGCCAGCCAATCCTGACACAGTATTGTGATGGTCGCAGAGCGAGTTGTCCAAACTGGTTAACACAGTGGGGGTCGAAAAGTCTGGGAGAACAGGGATTTTCTCCGATTGAAATTCTAAGGTATTATTATGGTGACGATATGTATATCAATACGGCAGAAGCAATCTCAGGTATTCCGTCTTCCTGGCCGGGATATACACTGGAACAAGGTTCACAAGGCCCCAAAGTGCGTCAGATACAGGAAGAACTGAATGTGATTGCGGGGGCATATCCGGAGATTCCCAAATTGACGGAAGATGGAATCTATGGACCTGAAACAGAAGCGGCTGTCCGGAAATTTCAATCTATATTTGGTCTTCCGGTAACAGGAGAGATAGATTATAAAACATGGTATAAGATATCGGAAATTTATGTTGGCGTGTCAAGAATAGCGGAGCTTTCATAAAGTACAGGATCAGTTCGGACAGGAGACAGTGAAATTAATGGAAAGAGACAGAAGACGAAGGAAAAACGACGAAGAAATAGAAAAACAACAAGAAAAGGATTCGTGTTTCTTGTGCTTCTTCTTGTGATCATCGGAGCGGCAGGTGTATTAAAGATGACAAAAGCAGTACCCGGATTATTCCGTGAGTCTGGAAATGTCCTTTTGTCTGATTCTGGTCAGAAAATAGAATTTCCGGAGTTAAATGTATCAGAAGAAGATGTTGCAGATGGTTTTTATTATCAGCAGCTGACGGAACGGGAAAAACAGATTTATCGTGAGATCCTGCAGGGTGTTCGTTCCATGGAAGAGACCATTCTTCTTCACGCAGGCGAGAACGATGAGGCTGGAAAGATATACGAATACCTGATGTATGACCGGTCGGAATTGTTCTGGTGTGACGGGAGCTCAAAAATGACGGTATATAAAGATTATACCGAGTTTCATCCGTCTTATATCTGCACACCGGATCAGAGAGAATCCAGACGGGAGCAGATTGAAAATGCGGCACAAGAGGCACTTGCAGGTGCACAGGGATGTGGAACAGAGTATGAGAAGATCAAGTACATTTTCAAATATCTTGTAGATACGGTGGATTATGATCAAAACGCATTGGATAATCAGAATATTTATAGTTCTTTGGTTGGGAAAAAAAATCCGTCTGCGCAGGTATTCCAGGGCAGCGCAATATCTGTTGAAACAGATGGGAATAGAATGTATTTACGTTGTGGGAACAGTAAAAGAGCAGGGGGCACATGCATGGAATATAGTGAAATGTGATGATAAGTATTATCAGATGGATGTGACTTTCGGAGATCCGATCTTTCAGGAGAATGAGACGGGAGAAACGCTACCTCATGATCTTGTGAATTATGAGTATCTATGTTGTACAGATGAAGAAATTTTCACAGATCATCAGCAAGACGATTTTGTGCCGTATCCGGTGTGCGATTCCAATGATCTGGAATATTATCGAATCAACGGTCTGTACTATGAAACATTTGATGAGAATGAAATCTATGAAAAAATGAAAGCAGGGATAGAACAGGGACAGGAAATGTTTGCTATCCGCTTTTCAGAAAATGCTGTTTATGAAGTTGCAAAAGAGAAAATTATAGATAATTTGATTCCACAGGCGGCGCAGTTTCTTGTTGACTTCAGACAATTGGAAGAAGTGAAATATACGTATGCCGTGGATGACAGAAAGCGGATTATAATGATCTTCTGGTATTCATAAAAATGCATAAAATACCATTTATAAGTAAAAAATACCAATATATATTAATAAAAGTACTAAGTTATTCATCAAAAATGATGTTGAAATGTCTCTCATGCTGTAGTATAATCTTTACAATTTGAGAAAGAGGGCGCTCTGGGATAAAGACTCCATGAGCGCCTTCCTTTTGAGAAAAAAATATTTTTACGAAGGGAAAGGGGTGAACAGATGAAAGCGTTTCTTATTTTGGAAGACGGTACTGTGTTTACAGGAACAAGCATTGGTTCGACAAGAGATATGATTAGTGAAATCGTGTTTAATACCTCCATGACAGGATATTTAGAGGTGTTGACAGACCCTTCTTATGCGGGACAGGCAGTCGTAATGACGTATCCGCTGATTGGTAATTATGGAATTACACCGGATATGGAGTCATTAAAGGCGTGGCCAGATGGATATATTGTGAGGGAGTTATCCAGAATGCCAAGTAACTTCAGATGTGAAGGTACAATTCAGGATTTCCTCAAGAAATATGATATTCCGGGTATTGCGGGAGTTGATACTCGTGCTCTTACAAAAATCTTAAGAGAAAAAAGGTACCATGAATGGTATGATCACAACAAACGAGAATTACGATCTTGATGAAGTAATCTCTAAGTTGAAGAATTATAAGGTAGAAGGTGTTGTCTCCAAAGTTACATGTGCGGAGAAATACGTTTTAGAAGGAACAGGCAAGAAGGTTGCACTTCTTGATCTCGGAGCTAAGAAAAACATCGCAAAATCTTTTAAATGATCGCGGCTGCGAAGTGACCGTTTATCCGGCCGATACAACAGCGGATGAGATCATCGCATCTAATCCAGATGGCATTATGCTTTCAATGGACCCGGAGATCCGGCAGAATGTACATCAATTATCAAAGAAATCAAAAAGCTTTATGAAACAGATATCCCAATATTTGCCATTTGCCTTGGACATCAGTTGATGGCACTTGCAACAGGTGGTACAACTTACAAATTAAAATACGGACATCGCGGAGGAAATCATCCGGTGAAAGATCTTCAGACAGGCAGAGTCTACATTTCTTCACAGAATCACGGCTATGTTGTTGATGAAGATAAGATTGATCCAAACGTTGCAGTTCCTGCATTTAAGAATGTAAATGACGGAACAAACGAAGGACTTGCATATGTTGGAAAGAACATCTTTACCGTTCAGTTCCATCCGGAAGCATGCCCGGGACCACAGGATTCAGGATACCTGTTCGATCGTTTTCTTGAGATGATGGGAGGAGAGAAATAATGCCAAGAGATAATAGTATCAAAAAGTATTAGTTATCGGTTCTGGTCCGATCGTCATCGGACAGGCTGCGGAGTTCGATTATGCTGGAACTCAGGCCTGCCGTTCACTGAAAGAAGAAGGGATTGAGGTTGTACTTCTCAACTCAAACCCTGCAACAATCATGACAGATAAAGATATCGCAGATCGTGTTTATATCGAGCCACTGACAATTGAGGTTGTTGAGCAGCTGATCAAAAAAGGAAAAACCAGACAGTGTACTTCCAACACTTGGAGGACAGGCTGGACTGAACCTTGCAATGGAACTCGAAGAGGCTGGATTCTTAAAAGAGAATAATGTACGCCTGATCGGAACAACATCTGAGACGATCAAGAAGGCAGAAGACCGTCTGGAGTTCAAGGCGACAATGGAGAAGATCGGTGAGCCGGTTGCAGCTTCTCTCGTTGTAGAAAATGTAGAAGACGGACTTGCATTTGCAAATAAGATCGGCTATCCGGTTGTTCTTCGTCCTGCTTATACACTGGGAGGAAGCGGTGGTGGTATCGCGCATGATTCTCAGCAGTTAGTAGAGATCCTTGAGAATGGTCTTCGTCTTTCCCGTGTAGGTGAGGTTTTGGTTGAGCGCTGTATCGCAGGATGGAAAGAGATTGAGTACGAGGTAATGCGTGACGGAGCAGGAAACTGTATTACAGTATGTAATATGGAAAACATTGCCCCTGTTGGTGTTCATACAGGAGATAGTATAGTTGTTGCACCGTCCCAGACGCTTGGCGACAAGGAGTATCAGATGCTCCGTACGTCTGCATTGAACATCATCAGTGAGTTGAATATCACAGGTGGATGTAACGTACAGTATGCATTACACCCAGAGACATTTGAATATTGTGTAATCGAGGTAAACCCTCGTGTAAGCCGTTCTTCTGCACTTGCTTCCAAGGCGACGGGTTATCCGATCGCGAAGGTAGCGGCGAAGATTGCGCTTGGCTACACCCTGGATGAGATCAAGAACGCCATCACACAGAAGACCTATGCAAGTTTCGAGCCAATGCTTGACTATGTAGTAGTTAAGATACCGAGACTTCCGTTTGATAAATTCATCAGTGCAAAGAGAACACTGACAACACAGATGAAAGCAACCGGAGAAGTTATGAGCATCTGTAATAACTTCGAGGGAGCTCTTATGAAAGCAATCCGTTCTCTGGAGCAGCATGTAGACAGTCTGATGTCTTATGACTTCACAGATCTGACAGATGATGAACTGATCGATCAGCTGGAGAAAGTAGATGACATGCGTATGTGGAGAATCGCAGAAGCATGCAGAAGAGGAATCTCTTACGATCTGATCCACGAGATTACAAAAGTTGATGAGTGGTTTATCGATAAATTTGCGATCATCACAGAGATGGAGACAGCTCTGAAGACACAGGAACTTACACCGGAGCTTCTTGCAGAAGCAAAACGTATCGAGTTCCCGGATAATGTAATCGCACAGCTGACAGGTAAGACAGAGCAGGAAATTCACGATATGCGTCATGCAAACGGTATCGTTGCAGCATATAAGATCGTAGATACTTGTGCAGCAGAGTTTGCCGCAGAGACACCATATTACTACTCTGTATATGGAAGCGAGAATGAAGTTGAACAGACAAAAGATAAGAAGAAAGTACTTGTACTTGGTTCCGGTCCGATCCGTATCGGTCAGGGTATTGAGTTCGACTTCTGTTCCGTGCACTGTACATGGGCATTTGCAAAAGAAGGATATGAGACAATCATTGTAAATAATAACCCGGAGACAGTAAGTACTGACTTTGACATTGCTGATAAGCTGTACTTCGAGCCACTGACACCGGAAGATGTAGAGAGTATCGTTGATATTGAGAAACCGGACGGAGCAGTTGTACAGTTTGGTGGACAGACAGCAATCAAGCTGACAGAAGCACTTATGAAGATGGGAGTACCGATCCTTGGTACATCTGCAGAGAATGTAGACAAAGCCGAAGACCGTGAGCTCTTTGATGAGATTCTTGAAGAGTGCGAGATTCCACGTCCGACAGGTGGAACAGTATTCACAGCAGAAGAAGCGAAAGAAGTTGCCAACAGACTTGGATATCCTGTATTGGTTCGTCCTTCCTACGTTCTTGGTGGACAGGGAATGCAGATTGCAATCAACGACAATGATATTGATGAATTCATCGGAATCATTAACAGAATCGCACAGGATCACCCAATCCTTGTAGATAAATACCTTCAGGGAAAAGAGATTGAGGTCGATGCAGTATGCGACGGAACAGATATCCTGATCCCGGGTATCATGGAACATATCGAGCGTGCAGGAATCCATTCAGGAGACAGTATTTCCGTATATCCGGCACAGAGCCTGACAGAAGGAGCAAAAGCAAAGATTGCTGAGTACACAAGAAGGCTTGCAAAATCACTTCATGTTATCGGTATGATCAATATCCAGTTTATCGTGTGCGGCGAAGATGATGTATATGTAATCGAAGTAAACCCACGTTCCAGCCGTACAGTACCATATATCAGTAAGGTGACAGGTATCCCGATTGTTCCTTTGGCAACACAGGTTATCACAGGAAAGAAGATCAAAGATCTTGGATACACACCGGGACTTCAGCCGGAAGCTGATTATGTAGCGGTTAAGATGCCGGTATTCTCATTTGAGAAGATCCGCGGAGCTGATATCAGCCTTGGACCTGAGATGAAGTCTACAGGAGAGTGTCTTGGAATTGCAAAGACATTTGATGAAGCACTTTACAAAGCATTTATCGGAGCTGGAATCAAGCTTCCGAAGCATAAAAACATGATCATGACAGTCCGCGATGAAGACCATGCAGATGCAGTAGAGATCGGAAGAAGATTTGAGAAGATCGGATACCATATCTTTGCTACAAGCGGAACAGCACGTGCGCTGAATGAGGCGGGAGTAAAGGCTACTCCGGTTCGTAAGATCGAGCAGGAATCACCGAACCTTCTTGACCTGATCCTCGGACATAAGATCGATCTTGTTATCGATATCCCGGCACAGGGTGCAGAGCATTCAAGAGATGGATTTGTAATCCGTAGAAATGCAATCGAGACAGGTGTAAATGTACTGACAGCAATCGATACAGCAAAGGCACTGATTACTAGTCTTGAGAATACAGATATTAAGAAACTGTCACTGATCGATATCGCGAAGGTGCAGTAAGATAAGAGCAAGAACAGTTACCGTATGTGGTGCCTGATCTTGCTCTTATTAACATACTGAACAAAGTGCATTCGGAACGCTCCTGCCTTACATGTGCCCCTGGCAACAGTAGGACTGGCATTGCTTGCAAAATATAAAACAGAAATTTATATTCCGGTGAAACGAATCCGAAAACAAATATTATCACAAGAGATTACAGCTTGAAAAATATTAAATATATTCGTATAATAACGATTGTACAGTTTTTCAGAAATTACAAGTTGTTTAGGCACAAATGAATAGAACTGGACAAAGACATAAGAGATGTAAATTATATTTATAAGGTTTCATCTGTTATGAAATGTCAGATATAGTAAATATCTGTGAGTTGAAAAACATAAGGAAAAAGTATGTAAGATGGTTTTGTAGTCAAATCAAAAGGTGGTTTGACTATAAAATTTAATTAAAAATATAATTTATATAAGGAAAGTATGTAAAAACTAATTATTGACAAAAAAGAACAGCTAGGAGTATAGTGAAAATATACAAAATAGAAGACTGAATAAAGAAAAATACACACAGATAACACAAGAGGGCTAGATGGAAAATAAAATCGAAATAAAAAGAGATTTGGCGCATGTAGACTATGAATCAGGTAGATATCAGACGATGAAAGAGCATTCAGAAAATGTTGCGAACTATGCAGCGGAGACTTGTTCTCTTTCAGAATTGAAGATATTGGTTAGCTTGATAGGGGTGTTTCATGATGTAGGAAAGTTGGGAAGAGAAAATCAAGAAGATTTTGAGAGAATTCTACAATATGGAGATGATACTCATAAACATGGTTTGGATCATTCTACTGCTGGCGGAAGATTAATCAGGGAGTTGATGAAGGA
>VOFI01001962.1_pt1 | contig 52512 bp, 44 predicted proteins | sample 5384131 | NCBI WGS metagenome assembly VOFI01 (sample SAMN12384728, study PRJNA508395) | human gut metagenome | isolation source: healthy gut H | host: Homo sapiens
AGCTTAATGGATTGTCATTGCACAGATGACAAAAAGCTGAAAGATAACAAGACAGAAGGAGTGCACCGCGTGAAAATTGTACGGGTAAACACCTACACCGTTAGGCCCCGCTGGGGCTTTGTGGAGATCCTAACGGATGACGGCTTGACCGGCTGGGGAGAGCCGGTGCTGGAAGGCCACTGCGAGGCGGTTCTGGCGTGCGTGGAGGAGATGAAGCCCTATTTGATCGGCGCGAATCCGGGCAGAATTGAGGATATTTGGACGCTTCTTTACCGGTCTGGGTTTTATCGGGGCGGCGGAGTTTTAATGAGCGCGATTTCAGGGATTGACCAGGCATTGTGGGATATTAAAGGAAAAACCTTTGGGGTTCCGGTATATGAATTAATGGGAGGAGCCTGCCGGGAACGCATGAAGGTTTACAGCTGGATCGGCGGCGACCGCCCAAGCGATGTGGGAAAAGCTGCGCTGGAGCGAAAAGAGGCCGGTTGGTTAAGATGAACGCCACAGAGGAGCTGCAGATGATCGACTCGTATGATAAAATCGACGCCGTTTTGGAGCGGGTTTCAGCCATCCGCGAGCAATGCGGGAAGTATTTTGGAATCGCGATCGATTTTCACGGACGGGTGCACAAGCCAATGGCGAAAATTCTCGCGAAGAAGCTGGAAGAATTTGACCCGATGTTTATCGAGGAGCCGGTTTTATGCGAAAATATGGAATACTTTCCTGAAATCGCCGCGGCGTGTAATATTCCAATCGCTACCGGCGAGCGGCTGTTCAGCAAATACGATTTTAAACGGCTGCTGAAAATAGGCGGTGTGGATATCATCCAGCCCGACCTGAGCCATGCGGGAGGCCTGACGGAGGTTAGGAAAAATTGCTTCCATGGCGGAGGCTTTTGACGTGGCCTTAGCCCCTCACTGCCCGCTGGGGCCGATTGCTCTGGCCAGCTGTCTGAATGTGGACGCTGTCAGCTACAACGCGGTGATTCAGGAGCAAAGCATTGGAATTCATTACAATGTAGGAAAAAGCGTACTGGACTATGTAAAAAATCAAGAGGACTTTCAATTCCAAAACGGCTTTGTTGACTTGCCGGTAAAGCCCGGCTTGGGAGTAGAGGTCAACAAGGACTTGGTGCTTCAGGAAAATCAAAATCCTCATCATTGGAAAAATCCTGTTTGGCGCCATGCCGACGGTTCCATTGCCGAATGGTAAGTCCAGGAGGGGATGAAATGAGCAATCTGCCAAAAGGAAGATTTTAAGTTTTAGCTTTTTGTAGTGCGTCCGGCATTTCAGCGTCTTACAGAAGCTTTCTGCTTATTATGCGGAGGGCTATTGGGAAGACCCCTTTTTTCTTAGATAAAACTATGAAAAACGTTCTGGAATACTTTTGTTTTGAATATAAACAGAATTTTATTCTGAACTGGAAGTTTTGTTTTTTAATGCCTTTGATTTTTGGCTTATGGGATTACCCATTTTTCATCAGGACTGTCTACATGAAAATTACGATTCAACAGATTCGCATAGGGCCGTGTTCCTTCGTCGCCAAGATAAAGAAGTTTGCATCAAATCTTTCACAAAGACTATATTTTGTTCGTGACACGAAGAACTATTTTGCGCAGATGATATTTGCACTGGTAACTGGGTATACTGTATGTTTCATTTAGAAGAAACCTCTTTAACGGTGCAGTTGCCATACTTATCGGCAGAATCACAGAGGTTCTATTTTCCAAAGATGGTAGGATTATGGTATTTATTAAGTCTAAAGACAACAGCAATTAAGGAGCCGCAAGGATTTTTCCTTGCGGCTCCTTTTGCGGGCTAAGCCGCAATTTTGGTGGAGACGGTAGAATTATTAAATCTACCAATCAAACGATTTAGTGTATGGAAGAGTTAAATATTACAAAAGTTGAAAGCCTTTTAGAAAGTAAAAAATTTGTAGATAGCGTAAGTAATGACGGGTGTCAGAGAACTTTTTAAAAATAAACTGGATCAAGCCATTGAGGATAAGCTTGGCCTAATCTGTTTAGAGTAGCTTGCCCCTAATGTAAACTGAATAGAAAAGCAATTATTCTATTTTTGAAAATCCGGGACGGCTATCTCAATGCCATCCTGCATAGCGGATTTGTGGGCACAGATTCCTGCAACGGTAATATTTGCGGCAGTATAAAGATCAATCCAAGGAGCTCGATCTTCCAATATACTTTGAATAAATTCATTCACTAGGTGCGGATGAGAGCCTCCATGGCCGCCGCCCTCTTCGAAGGTAACCTGGGGATTGGTTTCATCGTAATACTTGTTTTTTACAGTAAACCGACGGATTGACTCAGGAAGAAGATCTTCTCTATTGCGAGGAACAATTCTTTCATATTCAATAGGAACATTTCGATCAGTATCACACGATTTTTTTGATGACTTTCTAAAAATTATTGGGTCCCCATCGTTTTCCAACTGCGCCATTCAAAGTTGCCCTTTCATCATAAATATTGAAACTTTCTGTATATTCTCTTGTGGTGTTGAACAAAGAGTGAGTGGCTTCTCACTTTATTTCATTTCTGAAATCAAGAACAACTGTTTCAATAGGATAAGGATTTTGATATTGCTCATAAGGTTTTTATCCATTACACCGGAACCAAAGCAATGAAGACGCATAATATGATTTCCGACAGACATTACGAGAGATGCAATTGCGTATGTCATAGTACACCGGAGGCAAACTCATCCAATGCTTAGGCCACTTTTTCTATTTCTTGATAGTGGGCGCCTCTAACAAACTGATTTTTTCCCAACTCATTATTTTTTAGCATCTCTTTAACATGAAAAAATGCGTAGCATAATATCTATAAGGCGACGGAAAATGCAAATAAAATTCTAATGGAAAATTTCTAGCATTGCATATGGAATCTGTTAAACATATAATTAGCTTTGTTCCCTGTTAAAGCAAGCTTGAGGAGTCACGTTCAATCAAATATCTATTTTGTAACAGTCAGATAAACCTGCGGTGCACAGCTTGCGCACCGCAGATTTTTTTATTTTCAGTGTTATCATCGGCAATGCTTCCGATCGTTTTTAATCAACGGTTTCCAAGTTTGAGCATGGAGGAGAATCGTATTCCAGGGGTGGCCGGAGAGCAGAAAACGGTTAGATGGTCATCCTTTGTTGTGTTTTAATTTAAAGCTATGGACACCTTAAAATAAGCATGAAAATGAAAAAAACTTTTACAAGTCAAAGGGAAGAACAGCTGTTTTTCCAGACTTTATTTTAATGCTTAATAGAAATGCGCATAAATTTAAACTTAATAGCTTGAAAAATACAGTCAAAAAAAATACAAATGATAGAAGCGAAATTTCCATTCCCACAAAAAAGGTGTTGATATATAATAAAAAAGTTATTATACAAGAAATAAAATAGCGGTATTTATAATAAATAAGGAGTTAAAACTGTTAAATTATACCTTTTTAGAAATCTGTATTTAGCACCATGTTTTGCAAGGGACACAAAATATGGTGCTCTTTTTATTATTTATTATCGTTCTAAAAAGGTATAACACACCAGACACACAAACTCTGTTGATAGTGAATGAAGATGAATTCCCGTCAGGCTTGAGGAATCATTGTGTCAGAAAGATTGGCGGGCTGTCGATTCTTCATCAGCTATATTGTCCAGCAAAAAATAAAAGAGGAGGAAACTTATGAAAAAAGGTAAGCGTAAATCTATTTTGGCGAAGCTGTTGTCGTGTGTAATGGTATTACAAGTAGCGGCTAGTTTCGGGGCATCGTCTTACGCAGCTGAAAGTGAAAGCGGTACCAGTGTGACGCCTATTTTTAACCCGGATTATGCTCAACTGATCGGCCGGTCCGACATCAGCTATACGGGGCAAATATCAAACGGGATGCAAGGCTTTTCCGTTGCCAACGGAAGATTCGGCGGTCCGGTTTGGCAGTCCACAGACAGCACCCTGACGATGCAGGTGAACCACACCAGCGTATTTATGTTTAACGATGCCTCGTCGGTTTCTAAAGATCATTTGAATTCCGGCGGCGGCGGAATCGGGCGGATTCATGTGAACTTCGGCGGCTCTGTTTTTGGCGGCGACACCGAAAACTATCTCTCTTTGTATGAAGGCCGGCTTGACGTTACTACTCCCGAGGTTGCAGTCGAGGTGCTTTGCCCAATATGGACCTGGACTCTGACGCTATCATTCTCCGTGTTACGGACAATCGTGAAGTGCCGGAGGATATTACCATCGATTTAACCATGCTCAGAGACGCAAACCAGGTGTGGGGTGACGAGGGTCAGCATACAGCCACCTCCGTTCTTTCCAAGGAAGCGGACGGCAGCACTGCGGTTTTGGAACAGCTCATCCAGGAGCACTGCGATACCGGCATTGAAAGCAACGACCACTACAATCATGCGGCAATGGCGGTAACGGTGCAGGAGCGTTCTGTTTCTTCCATTGAAGAATCCAAGGTCGGAAACCGCGATTCCATGCAGTTAACGGTTCCTGCGGCAACCGGGTCGTTTACCATTGTTGTCGGCGGCGACGCGAGCATGTCGGAAGATGACGACGTAGTGGCCAATACCATTGCCAGCGCGGCCCAATCCCCTTCCTATGACGAGGTATCTGCCTCAAGCGCGGCATGGTGGGCGGATTTTTGGAACCAGTCTTATATTTATCTGCCTTCCCAGCAGAATTTTGAGCAGCGGAGAAACTACTATATGTACTTAGCCGCCATCTCCAACCGCGGTTCTTATCCTTCCAAATATAACGGCGGGATTTGGCTTGCCGAGGAAGACCGGCGTGACTGGGGCAGCTTCTATTGGAACTGGAACCAGGATTCCCTCTATCAGCCTCTTATGGCGGCCAACCATGTAGACCTAATGGATCCGCTGTTTGAAATGCGGGAGTCCAGCTATGACCAGTATGCTGTCGCGGCGGAGCAGATGTGGGGCAGCGAGGGAATTTATATTCCTGAAACCTGCGGCGTTTTGGGCTGGGAAACCTTGCCGGATGATATTGCCGAGTCTGTGCGTGAGTATTACACCTTTGAAACCGATCAGCGCTCACAGGACTTTACTGATATGACAAAGAGGCGGAATACCTATCTGGCGGCTTGGAACTGGAATGTATTCGGCAATTCTGACAACCAGGCAAGCTATACTACCCATACCATGATGGCCACTCAGGAAACCGCGGAATACTATTGGCAGCGCTACTGCTATACCAAGGATCTGGATTGGCTGCGCGACCATGCTTATGACTTTATTAAGGGGGCGGCCGAGCTCTATCGCACTTATCCCGGCTTTGTTAAAGAGGATGATGGAAAATATCATATTTATAACACCAATCTGCACGAGCACATTTGGGCGGGCAAAGACGTTATTGATGACCTGTCCATGGCAAGAGGCGTGTTCGCGGCGGCTGTCGAGGCTTCTGAATTATTGGGAGTCGACGAGGAGCTGCGCGCTCTGTGGATTGACTGCAGGGACAATATGGCTTCCTATCCGCTTCGCACCGACGAGGGCGCGGTATGGGCAGGTTCCACAAATGAGTCTATGAAAGAGAGCCTCGCGACGGATGAGCCCGCGTGGGCTCAGGGACTGTGCCCCCTACTACTTTATTCGTGACTGCCACGGCACAGAAAGCCCGATCTTCAAAATGCTGGAAAAATATGATATCCTCAATCTGGAAACAAGAGATCAGGGCCTTGACAACGGAGACTGGGAGATCGCTCTCAACACCTATTATCATTCTCCTGGATATTTGAATCAATTCGAGGGCACTAAGGTTGATCAAAACGGCTCCAGCCGGTTCCATGTGGATGTTGCCAAGCTGGGCCGTAAACGGCGATACCCCCAACCTGATTTTTGACCAAAGAGACTACTATTCCGCGGAAGGCTACGGAACATTCTCCGCGGCGCTTCAGGATGGGCTGAACCAGAGCCTGGCCCCCACAACCGACGGTGATCCTGTCATTCGTGTATTCCCGGCGTGGCCGAAAGCGTGGGATGCCAAATATAAGCTTCTCGCGAAAGATGGTTTCCTGGTATCCTCTTCCATCGAATCGAGGAAATTCAGTATGTAGAAATCGAATCTCAGCTTGGAGAAACCTGCCGGGTCAGAAATCCGTGGGACTGCAGTGTCGTGCTGTATAGAAACGGCGTCAAAGCGGAAACCATCGAAGCCGGCGAAAACGACCTGATGGAATTTGAGACCTCGGAAAATGAAGTGATCGTTCTGGTCAAAGAAGGAACCACTCCCGATCAGTACAGAACTTCTGAACTCACCTCGTGGATTACCATACTGTAAACGATACGGAAAGCAATATTATTTATACCGGCGACTGGACCTACAGCGAGAACAGAACCGACCGGGAAGACTATTTGAACGACGTGCATTACACTACTGCTGACGGCGATTCCGTAGAGTATACCTTTACCGGCAACGGCGTGGAGTTTATCACGGAAACCGGTCCGGAAATGGGCGAGATCGACGTCTACATCGACGGTGAGCTGAAAACAACGATTGATTGTTCCAGCCCCGAAAATATTCTCTATCAGCAAACGGTTTACCGCAACGCCGGCTTGAAATTCGAATACCCCGTCGGCGGCTCGGAATATCAGGGCAGACATACCATTAAGCTTGTTAAAAAGAGCGGACAAGCCATGATAGTGGACGCCTTTAAAATTCTGACAGAGGAAGACGCCGCCGAATACGATGCCGATAATATGAATGAGAAGATCATCAATATTAACGACAACGATTTGGATTATATCGAATATGTAGACGCATCCGGCGCAACTGACAGAAATGACGGCGCGTGGTTCTATACCGATAACAGAGCGGGCGAAGGCGCTTATATGAACGACGCCCATATTTGCGGCAACAGCAGCAGCGGCGGCATCGGCAACTACTGCGAGGTCACCTTTACCGGTACCGGTATCACCTATTTGACCGAACGCAATAACGACATGGGCGAGGTAAAGGTATATCTCGACGGTGAGGAACAGGAGACTGTAAGCTGCTACAAGACGGGCGGCAGAGACTCCAGATACCCGGTTTACTCCGTATCCGGCCTGGAGAACAAAGAGCATACGCTGCGTCTGGAAAAAGTAAGCGGACAGTATATGATCGTTGACTATTTCGAGGTGACGGTTCCCACCGGATTGGGAGATGTAACGGGCATTGAGCTTGTTCAACAGCCGTCATTGGTGTACGACGAAGGACAGCCCTTAGATCTTTCTGCCTTAAAAATACTGATAACTTATGAAAACGGCGCTGAGAAGCTTTTAAGCTATGATGACGCTGATATTCAGGTTTCCGTGGCGGGTGGAGCGCCGGTCGCGCACGGCGATGAGCTTACCGCTGATTATAACGGGAAAGCCTTGGCAATCAGCTATGGCAGTCAATCTGTAGAAACAGATCCGTTACAGGTGGGCTTTGAATCTGTCTTCGCGGACGACACCCACTCCAGCGTCAAATACATAGGCTCGACATGGAGCGCAGAGACAAATAGAGAGGATGCTTATAACGGTACTGTCCATATTGCTGGCAGCGCCAAGGAGCTCGGGAACGGCGATTACTGCGAATTTTCTTTTAATGGCATTGGAGCCTCCTTCCTCACGGAACGGAATGAGAATATGGGCAAAATAGATGTTTATGTTGACGGTATCCTCCGAGCCACAGTAGATTGTTCAGCGGCCGAGGGAGATTCCCAATATGCGGCTTATACAGTCCTCGGACTGCCGGAGGGCAAGCATACTCTTAAGCTTGTGAAAGCAAGCGGAGATTACATGATTGTGGATGCCTTTGAGGTTTGGGGCACCCTCATCGAAGAAGTCACTCTGGAGTCTATCTCTGTAACCGGCCCAACCAAGGCCGAGTATGAGATCGGCGACGAGCTGGATCTGGACGGCCTGGTGGTAACCGCCCATTACAGCGACGATAGTAGTAAGCCCATCACTGAAGGCTACGAGGTAGCCGGATTTGATTCCTCCACCGCGGGAGAAAAGACCGTAACCGTAACCTATGAGGGCAAGACCGCAACCTTTAAGGTAACCGTGAAGGAAGCTTCTCTGAGCAGACCCGGCGGCGATAGCAGCGACCCTCCGGTTCCGAGCCGTCCGGTTCTTCTGAACCTTCTGGTTCTTCCGAGCCGTCCGGTTCCTCTGAACCCTCTGAACCCTCTGAATCCTCTGAGCCTGCCGGATCTTCTGAATCTGAGACACCGGAAACCGGGGATCACAGTATGACGCTGGTCCTTCCGGTTGTGTCTGTTCTGGCGCTGGCCATTTTGGGTGCGGCCATACTGGTTCTTTATCAGAAAAAACGCGTATAAAAGCTAGCAATGGAATAACAGGCTGAATGGAGGCCGGAATTTGGGAATCTGAGAAACCGGAAACCGGGGATGCACAGTAAATGACGCTGGAACCCTTTCCTGCCGTTTCATGGAAAAGCGGTTTTGCTATTTTTGAATTGACAAAATATTTAATTATTATATTATAATTTATATAACTGATAATAGAATTATCATAAGGAATGTGAAAAAGCGGTTCATTACCCCAAATATAATAACGCGGAGAACGGTTTTTGCGGCTTTTATTGTAAACCTTTGTGGACGTTTAAAAATGACTATAAAAAAGCAATACCTTGCCCGAACAGGCAAAATATTGCTTAAAATTCTTTAAAAATATCAATCCCAAAAGGTTTGAATTTTGAGAATCTGCAATCCGATTAAATTTAAATGGGGTTATTAGATGCCGGCATTTGTCGTATTGAAGGGGTGCTGTAAAAACCGCGTTTTTTGATCAAATCAAATGTCTAAGCTGTGCTTATCGAGGAATGAATCAACTGGCACAGTAGTCAAGATGAAAGCTTAATGATCAATAGGTTTGTCTTGTGGCGGCAGGCTTATTTTAACAATAACATGACAAAGGTGATCTTAAAATGAAAAAGTCTTTTGATTCCTTGCTAAGACAAGCTCCGGTACACAATCGGGTTGTGATCATTTGTGTGTGCTTTACGCTGCTTTCCATGCTGGTCATTGGCGGATATTTAGTGATGGTGATGTATTCCAAGGCATATGAAAATACCTATGAGAAAATGCAGATTTATACCGATAAAACCGTGCAGAATATTGATCAGTCCTTTTCTTTCATTACGAATACTGGATTGGCGGTAGCTACTGGAGGAACCGTTGGCCATTGGATTAATAACACGAGGCTGTTTGACGACGACAGCTCCGCTTATTATACGAATATCAATAACTTAAAAAACGAGACTAATCATGTGCTTACCTATAGCAATGCGTGGAAAACCAATTATATCAGCTATATTTGTATTCTGCTCAATGATGATCCCCTGCTTTATGTTTCAGCAAACCAGATAACGCCGAATACCATTTATCAATCGGCTGTCAGCGCGAACCAGATATTGAAAGAAAATCAGGAGCAGCAGTTTATTGGCGATATTCCACCTGTGGTAGATAATAACCAGATTTTCCATGTGCGCCGTATGCAGCGGGACTTCAATTCTCCGGATTCTCTGTCGATTGTAATCGCGACCAATGAAAAGGCTTTGTACCAGGATTATTCCCGCTACTATGGCGGAGAGGGGAATTCTACTTATCTTTTGGATGAGGAGGGTTATATTTTCTCCTCTTCCGAGCGGGACCAGGTAGGTGAAAAATTTGAGGAGGACATTTTCCAGGAGATCAAAAGCGGAAGCAACGGTAATTTCAGGCGGGACGGAAAAAATTACCTGTATTTTTCAAAACCGTTATCCTCTAACAGCCTTACACTGCTCAATGTGGTTCCCGAGCAGGTAATTATTGACCAAACCCTGAGGGAACTCCCTTTTTGTTCGTTATCGCAGGTATCTTATGTATAGTGCTTTTGGCGGTGGGATATATTGTATCGTTTAAAAGCACCTCGTTTATTAAAGACCTGGTAATTTGTATGAATGAGGTGAAAAAGAAAAATTATGATGTAAAGATGCCTCACTACAGCAACAGCGCCGTGGACGCGTTGGGTATGTATTTTAATGACATGACCGCCGCAATGAAAACATTGATTAACGATACTTATAAAGCAAAGATTATGCGCCAGGAAATGGAACTGGAGTTTATCCAGCAGCAGATGAACCCCCATTTTCTGTTTAATGTCCTTTCCACAGTTCAAATCAAAGCGAAAATGTGCGGAGATGAGACTGTTTATCAGATGCTGGCTTCTCTTTCCGGTTTGCTCCGGGCCAGCCTGTATTCGGGAAAAAGTATGATGACCTCGTTGTCAGAGGAGGTGCAATACGCGGAGTTTTACCTATATCTGCAAAAAGCAGAGGTACCAGGACCGGCTCGATTATCATATCTCTATGGAACCCGGCTTAGAAAGAGTCCGTATTCCCAGGCTCACCATTGAACCGATTGTGGAAAATTCTGTGCTTCATGGAATGGAAGGCGATATAGAAAGGGTTTGCGTTGAACTGGCGATCACAAAGGAGGAGAAATGCCTGAAGATTAGGATTGCGGACAATGGCCGCGGCTTTGACACCAAGCAGCTGGATTTAAGCGGCGGGGAAGTATCACTGGAAGGAACCAGGGAAAAGGTAGGACTGAAAAATACTCATAACCGCTTGACGCTGCTTTATGGGGAGGCGTATGGACTGAGGATTCACAGCGCTCCGGGAGAGGGAACGGTTGTGGAAATTGTCATTCCTCTGGATCGGAAAGGAGAATCAGATGAAGTATAAAGTGATTGTGGCGGATGACGAGGATGTTATTCGGAAGGGTATTGTGTATTTAATTGATTGGGACAAACTGAACTGTGAGATCGTCCAGGAATGCACCGACGGCCTTCAGGTGCTGAAGTATTTAGAGAAAAACACAGCGGACATTGTCATAACTGACATAAAAATGCCAAAGCTCAGCGGGATAGAGCTGATGGAAGAAATCGATAAAAACACAAAGGTTTAAAAATGATCCTGGTAACCGCTTATACGGATTTTGAATTTGCGAGAAAGGCTCTGCGCTACGGCGCTGTGGACTTTGTTGTGAAAAACGACATTATCACCGATCTTCCAAAGGCGGTGAAAAAAGCGGTGTGGCAGTATGAGACAGAAAAGAAAGAACGGGAAAAGGAGCAAATCAGCGAGAGGGAGTACCAAAATATTCAAGGGTACGTTTTAGAGTCGCTGTTGTTGTCTAAGGCGCTGAATGCCCCGGAGGACATTGAACGCTATGGACTGAACGACAGAAGCTACTGCGTTTGCAGCTGTGAGGTAGCTTTATTAGACAAAAAGTGGGATTTGCAGGCAATTGTGCAGATGCTGAAAAATTTTCTCGATATTATCGAAAACAAGCACGATTATCATATTGTCAATGTCCACTCCTCTGGTATGTCGCTGATTATCAGTGAACCCAAGGAAACAGGGCTTGCCCTTCGGGATGTTACTACCATGTGCGGGGAAATCCTGCGCTTGGTGGATGAGCTAATGGGGATTAATATTAAATTCGGCGTCAGCACAATTATTCATGACGTTACCGAATTGTCCCGGACATTTCATGAAGCGGCTATGGCTCTCTCGCGGGCCGCGGATTCCGGCAATGAAATTATTTTATATGTGGAAGAGTCAGAGTCATCCGGCGCCTCCCACTTGAACGAATATGGGACGAAAATCACAGACGCCCTGTTTGACAAGAATCCGGATGCGGCAAAAGAGCTGTTGGAGCAGATGAAACAGGAGATTACGGATATCCGCTATCCGCTGCACAAAGCAAAAATCAAAATGATCAACTTGTGCTCGGCGGTATTCAGAAGGTTCGGAGAAATTTATGTCAGTGATACGGCCGAGGACATGGAAAGCAGGTTTTATCTGAGGATCAGCCAAAGCACGACACTATATTCGCTGTTTCAGGTGTGCCGGGAAATGATCGACGAAACCAACCAGGTGATCAGCGGAAGATTAGAGAAGCATGATCTGGTGGATCAGATCAGCCGCTATATCAGCGCAAATTATCAAAGCAATATTACGTTACAGGATATCGCGGATCAGATACACATCAGCTCGGCGTATGTGAGCCGCTTGTTCCGAAATAAAACGGGGATTACCATTACCGAGGCCATTAACCGGGCCCGCATTGACCAGGCTAAGCTTCTTTTAGGGAATCCTGAATATAAGGTATACGAAATCGCTCAGATGGTGGGCTTTGAGGACGCGGCTTATTTTACCAGCGTTTTTACGAAATATGTTGGATGCAGTCCAAGCGAGTACCGCAGTCAGAAGTAAAAAATTTAAAAGGTTTGTGCAAAATTTTTAAAGACTACAGAGAAAAGCGCGATGAGTTTTGAAAAAGCAACTCATCGCGCTTTTTGTGCAATTATTTTATAAATCAGGGCAAATTGTTCTATGGAGATTTTAAGGAAAATTAGCTAATATTATAGTCGCAAAGCACATAAAAACAAAATTTTTAGGAGGTTTTGTTATGAAAAAAGCTAACTTTAAAGCGATCCTCGCGATGCTGTTGGTAGGCGTTATGGGCGTTAGCATGACTGCCTGCAGCGGCAACGGAGATACCGCCAGCAGCGGAGAGAGCAGCTCTGCGGAAAACAGCTCCGCAGCTTCTGCAAGCGAAGAACTGCCGGAACCGGTAGAACTGAACATCGCTTCGTTCCGCGTTGGTACTCATAACGCAGCTGCGGCAGAAACCCGCTATGTGACAGAGTTCCAAGAGCTGTACAATGGTGTGGATAAGCAGAAGATTACCATTAACATTGAGGAAATGCCCAGCGATCAGGAGTATTACAACCAAATGCTGGTACGCGCTTCCTCCAACACCCTGCCCGATGTTTTTGAAGGAAACAACGGCGTTTTAGAGCTGGCGGTGCAGAATGGCATCGCCGTGGACATGAACCCCTATGTGGAAGCTGACCCGGAGTATGCGAAGGAGCTTGGCGAGGACGCCTTGGAGTTCGGACGCAACTGGGAAGACGGCGGGCTTTACAATATTTCCTACGGCCGTCAGTCTATCGGCTATTTCTACAACAAGGAAATGTTTGAGGAGGCCGGTATTACACCCGCTACTACCTGGGACGAGTGGATGAGCAATCTGGAAACCCTGAAAACCTCTGGCGTTTGTTCCGCTCCCCTTTCCAGCATGACCGGCGAGAACTGCTGGACAACGAACCTGATTCTTTCCTCGATCATCGGCACCAGCGGCGAGGAAGGCAACGAGTTCATGAACATCAACGGCTATATTCAAGACTATGACGAGTCCTTTGTGGCCGAAGCGTATGATATGATCCGGACGATGCTGAAGGATTATTCCCTGCCGGATGCTATCGGTTCTGACTACGCTACCACCGCTAACCATTTCCTCAACGAGGAAACCGCTATTATCGCCAACGGCCCCTGGATGACGCCGGACTTTTCCAATACGGAAAAAGCCGCTGAAGGCTTTGCCGATAAGGTAGACGTCGCTTTGTTCCCCGAGAACGGAACCATTTCTCAGTTTGAGAGAGGCTATTCCATCGCTAAGAGCGATAAGGCTACGGAAGACGCCGCTTGGGAATTCATTAAATTCAAGACCGGCACCTATGGCCAGCAGATCCATCTGGAAGAGGCCGGCACTCTGCCGATGAACCCGGAAACTCCTGTTCCGGAGGAATATAAGGAAGCCGAGCCGCTGGTAGCCAAGCTGATTGAAATGGGTAACGACGTTGAATGGCGCTATAAGAGCATCGACGCCATCAGCTATACCACTGCCAACAATGCTATGAACACTCTGTTCCCCAGCTGGTGGATGGCACCATTACTGCCGAAGAAATGTGCAAGCAGCTGACCGAAGCCGCTAAGAGTGATGCTAACTACGGAAAATAATAGTTTTTCCTACTGCTTTCATTGATTAGGAAGGGCCGCTGCAAATTTTTTGCAACGGCCCTTCTAAGGAATTAGATATTCGTTTTGGAGCCCTTAGCAGACGGTTCTCAATTTGTCTCTCGACCATTACTTGTAACAGATTCGCTTTTTTAAATACGGCGAATAGGAAGAAAAGGTGACGTCATGAAAATAAAAAGAAGTGGTTGGTAATCTTCCTCTTGCCGGCTACCTTGATTTTTGCTCTTGTATATGCTGTCCCGGTGGTTATGCTGACCGCGACCTCCTTTACCGATTGGGTGGCGGTTTCCTCTCCGCACTTCAACGGGATTGACAATTATATTAAGCTGTTTCAAAACAGCCAGTTTCTTCACGCCACAGTGAATACCTTGATCTGGATGGTGCTTCAGTCTACGGTGCATATTTTTATCGGAGTGCTGACCGCCTTGATTTTGGCCAGAAAAAAGTTTTATTGGAAATTTACGCGTACCGTTTACATGTTCCCCAATATTATTTCCAGCGCGGCAATCGGTATGCTGTTCGTTATGCTTTTGAATCCTTCCTTCGGAATCGTGAATAAGGGCTTGGAGGCCTTAGGCTTTCAGAACCTTCCCAACTGGTTCTCAAATTCCTCCACCGCGTTTTTCGCCGTGACCATTACCTGGCTGCCGTTCGCCGCCACTGTTACTATTTTGGTGATGGCGGAAATGACCTCCCTGGATGTCTCTATTCTGGAGGCCGCAAAGGTGGATGGCGCTACGGAATTTCAAACCACAATCCGCATCATTCTGCCTTTAATGAAAAATATTATCGGCACCACCACGGTGCTGGGAGCCACCAGTATGCTTTGCAAAAGCTGGATATCCTGATGATGACCACTAAGGGCGGGCCTGGAGATGTTACCTTGAATTTGCCCTATTTCGTTTACAATACCGCTTTCTCAGCAAAGCAGTTCGGCCTTGCCAACTCTGTGGGCGTGCTGATGATTATTATGGGACTTATCGTTGTCGGAATCATCAACCGGATTTACAGAGTTGGAAAACAGGATGATTAAGGAAGGAGTGAGGAATATGAATACGGTAAAAAAGATAATTTGTAAGGTTCTGATCTTCCTCTTTATCGGTACGATCATTATAATCTCTGTCGGCCCCTTGCTGTGGGTGCTGTTTTCGTCGTTTAAAACCAATAAGGAAATTTTGTCTGGCAGCCTGGGACTTCCGGCGGCTTTTAACTTTGACAACTATGCCGACGCGCTGAAAATCGCTCCCATTCCTCAGTTTTACCTCAACAGTATCATTGTGGCGGTTGCGGCCACGGTGCTGAATGTTTTCCTTCTGAGCATGGCGGCGTATGTCATCGCCCGCTTTCAATGGAAGGGCAAGACCTTTTTCCGGCTTTTGTTTTCTGTGGGGCTGTTGATTCCGGGCGCCGCGCTGCTGCAGCCTTTGTACCAGACGATGATCGCCATGGGGCTTTATGACAGCCTGATTGGGCTGATTCTCGTTTACATTGCGTTTGGACTGCCCACAACCATTTATGTTATGAGCAGTTACTTTATGACCATCCCAAAGGAGCTGGAGGAATCCGCTTATTTGGATGGCAGCGGGTTTTTTAAAACCTTCAGCCTCATTGTGATCCCCATTGCGAAGCCGGCTCTGGGAACCGCGGCGGTTCTGGAGTTTTTGGTGGCTTGGAATGAGTTCCAGTTCGCCCTGACCCTGACGGCCTCCAACAGCAACCGCACCCTTCCCATTGCGCTGTACTACTTTAAAAGCCAGTTCGCCAGCAATTACGGGGCGATGTTCGCCGCGACCATTCTGGTGATTATTCCAAGCATTATCGTCTATATCGCTTTACAGGAGCAGGTAGTTTCTGGACTTTCCGCAGGAGCTGTCAAGGCCTAAAAAGCTTTTTCGGAGAGATCTCACAGAAAGGCATGCGCCGGTTTGCTCTAGAAATTAAAAGCTTCAGAGGGCAGAAGGCTCTTGCCTTTTGGTTTTTAAAACAGGTGAAAAATACGCACCAGCCGGCGGCGAGGAGAAAAGCGAAGGCCTGGCGCTTGTGAAAAAGCCTTGGGAAAGGATTCCTGCGGGCAGAGCCGCCGATGGTTGTATAGGCAGTCAGTCTTTATGAGCAGCTGGATCATCAGATGATACGATATGGGATTTCTTTTTGAAAGAATGAATGGCAAGAGACTTGAGAGCTTCCTTGCTTCCCGGCTTTATCCTAAAATGGCTGTGAGAGGATGCCGCTCATATGAAAAAGAGAGGACAGATTTATGACAACGAATTTATCCAATTTATTTATGCTCAGCGAAAATATAAGCCGCTCCATCAGCGCGGAAAATCCTCACGGAGAAAAAGGAAAGGGTGCTATGGAGATCCCCGCGGATGAGGCAAACCCAGCGTTTGACTTGGGCAGGGGCTGGAAGGTTCGCCCCTGTATTCAGATCGGCAGCGGCGAGACCTATGAGATTGCTCACATTGAGGGGCCGGCAATGATCAAAAGCATGTGGATGACCTGTTTCCCGGAGGCCAGCCGCTGGCTGCTGCTGCGGATCTATTGGGATGGGGAGGAAGCTCCCTCGGTAGAGGCTCCGTTAGGAGATTTCTTTTGCAGCGGCTGGAATACGCCGACCTTTGTGGCGTCTCTGCCTATCAATGTAAATCCAGCGGGGGGATATAACTGCTATTTTCCCATGCCCTTCCGGAAAAGCGCCCGGATTACGGTAGAAAATGTGAGCCGGGATGAGCAGACCCTGTTTTATCAAATAAACTATGATCTGACGCAGGTAGATAACCGGGCGGCTTATTTTCACGCTCAGTTTCGCAGGACGAATCCGGTAACCTACAAGCAGCCCTGCATTCTTGCGGACGATATTATAGGAAAAGGCCAGTATGTAGGAACCTATCTGGCCTGGCAGGTAAATAACAATTATTGGTGGGGAGAAGGTGAGATCAAATTTTACATGGATGGGGATCAGGAATACCCAACGATTTGCGGTACCGGCACGGAGGATTATTTTGGAGGCGCCTGGAACTTTGAAGATCCCAAAGGAACCTACAAGCAGTTTACCAATCTTTATGCCGGCCTTTGTCAGGTATTGAATCCCCAGGGGGCCCTTAAGGCGAATCAACGGTTTGGAATGTATCGGTTCCATGTTTGCGATCCCATTTATTTTGAAAAGGATCTGAAAATTACGATTCAGGCCCTTGGATGGCGAAATGGGTTTAAACGCTTCCCTGCCATTGCGGGATGATATTTCCTCGGTGGTTTATTGGTATCAAGCAGAACCGCATAATCCTTATCAGCCTATGCCCGACAGAGATTTTTTGGAAAACATTTAAAATTAGGCGCGAAAAGAGGGAGAAAATTTAATGAAGAAGGTTATCAAAAAGGGGCTTTCTTGTCTTATCGCCGGCTTAATGGCGTTCAGCGGAATATCCGGCGCGCTGGCGGCGAATGAGGGCGGAGCTTCCGACGCCGGCAATGAAAACGTCATTGATTTGTCTCATGATAGCCCTGCTGGTTCAGGGGCTACCTTCGGCGTTGAAGTAGACGCCTTGTGGCGCTGGCAGACCTTTGAGGCCACGAAGGATGGCGTGATCGATAACGTAGAGGTTTACGTTGTCAAAAGAAATCCGGATATCGGCAAACCTGGAGACCTAAAGGCTGCGATCTATCCGATGGACGGCAGCCAGCCCGCTGATGAAGCGCTGCAGACCGTTACGGTTCCTGAGACTCAGGTGAACGACAAGGCCCCTACCAGCATTGATTTCGATGTGCAGGTAGAGGCCGGCAAGCGCTATGCCCTGGCCCTGACCGCCGACCCCGCCGGTCAGCAGGATCCTCCGATCACTAAACCCACCTACGATTGGGTAAAGAAGGATCTTGGATTAGACCTTCCTTCGGGCAAGATCAGGCCTGAGGGCAATTGGGTTGACGAGAGCTTCCTTGGCACCTATTGGTGCAAGCTCTATTACGGTATCAGCAATACGATTGATTTATCTCATGAAAATCCCGCCGGCTCTGGATCTACCTTTGGCGTTGAAACAGACGCTGTATGGCGTTATCAGACCTTTGACGCCACCAAGGACGGCGTGATCGGCAGCGTAGAGGTTTACGTTGTCAAAAGGAGTCCAACCTCGGGAGACGCCAAGCCGGGAAACCTGGTAGCGGCGATTTATCCGATTACGGACGGCGTGGCAGGCGAGGCCTTGCAGACCGTTACGGTTCCTGAGGCTCAGGTGAACGACAAGGCTCCAACCAGCATCGATTTTAATGTGCAGGTAGAGGCCGGCAAGCGCTATGCCCTGGCTCTGACCACAGATCCCCTTGGCCAGCAGGACGCTCCGGTTACCCAGCCCACTTATGACTGGGTTAACAAAGATATCGGGTTAAACGATACCCTGCCTTCCGGCAAGATCAACCCCAGCGGCGCTTGGGTAGACGAAACCAAGTATATCAACACCTTATGGTGCAAAATACATTACGCGTCCGAAAGCGAGAACGTTCCTCCGGTAGATTTCACCTTTGACACCTCCGATACCACCTGGGGCTATGGCGTTGGTGCCGGAGAAGGAGAAGCGGCCCGGTACCAGACCTTTACCGCTCCAGCTTCCGCAAAAATGACCTCCGCGGAAGTGTTTTTGCTTCCCAAGGGCAGAGCGGCTCCTCCCTTCGCGAACCTGATCGCGAAGCTGTACGACACCAATGAGGACGGCACGCCCAAAACGGAGCTGGCCTCGGTGACCAAGCCTTATACTGAGATTCCAGGCAACGGCGTTTATAAGCTGGATTTGGCTTATCAACTGGAAGCAGGCAAGCGTTACGCCGTTGTTTTAACCACTGACAAGCTGGCGGCGGACAACACCGGCAATAACGGAGACCATTATAATTGGCCTACCAGTAATCCGGCTCAGCCAGGTGAATTTTTTGGGGCAATTACGCCGGCGGGAGTAGCGTCGGATCAAACCAATTTGGGTACCGCTTATCTAAAGGTAAACTTTAACGAGAAAAGTGATCCTGCGGAACCCGTCCCCACAAAAGTAGAGCTTACGGCGGATAAAACAATTTTGAAGCAAGGAGAAACCGCTCAGCTCAGCGCTATCGTTTTGGATCAATTCGGCGTGGTAATGGCTGGCCAGACGGTTACCTATGAGTCTGACAAGCCGGCTGCGGTGCTGTGGACCCCACCGGAAAGGTGACGGCTGTAGGCGAAGGCGTGGCAGCGATCACAGCTACCTGCGGCGTGGACGGCCCTAGCAGCAAAATTTATATCACGGTGGCGGATGATTCCGGTATGCTGGAGCCTGTGCCTGGTATGATTATTACGGAAGACGTGAAATTCAAGCCTGGCGAATATGATTTCGGCGGCTCTGAGCAGGGTATTACCATCAAGGGTGACAATATTACCGTAGACGGTACCGGTGTGCGGATTTACAATGCAAAGGATGCGGATATTCTCGCGGATTGACCACCGGCGCCTACGCTTATCAGTTGAATCCTGTGGATGGAGAAACTTCTTACTGCCTCACCCGGGAATTTGATTTCAGCAGCGCGGAGGCGGTCAAGTTCAGCTTTGACCCAAAGTGGATGGAGCTTTCGCCGGCGCTTTGAAGGTTTACGCCTCTGTGGGCGACGGCGCGTGGAACGAATTGAAAACAGTTGCCCCCACAAACGACTGGTCCAAGGCCGAGGTCGATCTGAGCGCCTATGCCGGCCAAGCCGCTGTAAAAGTTCGGGTCGCGTATGAAAACAGCGCATCCAGCGCGGACGATATGAAAGCCATGGGCCTGAAGCTGGATACCTTCGAAATCTTCGAGGATGGCGTGCGCACCTTCAGCGACTTGTGCAGCAGCAAGGTGTTTTATTGGTGGAAGGTGTCTTACGGCGATGAAGCGCCGATTGAAACTCAAGCCACCAGGAATAAGCCCTTTGACAGAACCTCTTATGATGTGGATACCTCTTTATTCAAGGGCACCGCTCTTACCGTAGAGGATTCCAGCAAGGTCACCATCAAGGGCTTTGATGTCAGCGGCTTCTATTATGCTCTGGAAGCTTACAATTCTAACGGCTTAACCATTGAAAACAATAATTTCTCCGACAACTATACCAATCCCAACGGCGGCTGGGGCGACCAGCTGGGCGGTGCGGTTCTAATGGAAAATGTCAACGGCAGCACCATCCGGAACAATGTGGCCACCAACAACGCCAACGGCTTGTATCTCCGGTTCTCTGATAATAACGTGATTACGGATAACAACTTCTCCGACTGCTCTGACGTTTGCCTGGAGCTGTGGAATTCCTCCAAGAACCGGATCGAAGACAACGACTTCAGCTGGGGTATCCGGATTGACCCCCATGACGAGGTTCACGCCAGAGACTCCACCTCTTCATTGATCGAAGCAGCTTCTAACTACAACTATGTGAAAAACAACGACTTTACCCACGGCGGCGACGGTATCTTTGTGCGCGCCCTGAACGGCATGTGCTCTGAGTACAACGTGTTTGAAGGCAACGATACCTCTTTTGCCAACAATAACGCGGTGGAATGCGGTATGGGCCGCAACTATTGGTATAACAACAAGGCTAACTGGTCCAGCTTCGCTTCTGGATGGGCGGCTCTGACGAAAACGTCATGATCGGCAACGAAATGGGCTGGAACGGCATTATGCCCGCCAACGCGCCTACGGGCCAATACGGCAACTCCGGTATTTCCATGACAGGCTGGTCGTCTGAGCATGAGATCATTGTGGATAACTATATCCATGACAATGCCGGCGCGGGTATCGGTATGATGTACCGTGAAAATCAGCCTTCCTTTAACGGACTGATTCAGAACAACCGGATTGTCAACAACGGGCAGTATGCTATCTATCTGGAAAACGCCGATTGGTTCGAAATCAACGGCAACGTGATGGAAGGCAACGGAACCCGTTTAGCGGAGGGCACAGACGGCGACGTAGTACACCAGGCGGCTAACGTGACAAACATTATCCAGCGGGATGGCGCCCAGTACCAAGAAAATTATGAGAATTATCTTGATTTGGTTCCCGAAGCTGTGATTGAAAGCGCTCCGGCTAACCGCTTCTCGGTAGGTGAGGAAGTAGCCTTCACCGCCGAAAACAGCACCGATCCTAACGGAAAGCCCTTGACCTTCCGCTGGGAAATGGGTGACGGCACCGTACTGGCTGGTGAAACCGTGCGCTATACCTTTAAGGAGCCCGGCTTCTATGATGTGGCGGTCAGCGCCACCAACGGGGATTGGACCGATATTGCGTGGATCAGCGTAAACGTAGTGGCCGGCGGCGGAGAAATCGGCACCGAGTCCCTGGAGGGCTGGTCTGTTACCGAAAACGGAGGCAAAACCGCTCTGAGCCTGCAGGAGCCTGATGAAGAGATTCCCACGGTAGGCGGAGTCAGCATGGAGCACCCCATCTATTACGTTATAGATGGCAATAAGTCTGTGAAGATGACCTCTACTGCTCAGAACAATACCTTGACCTATCCCCAGACTATGGACGCGGGATTTGATTTCAGCAACGAATATGCCTTTGGCTTCAGCATGAAGCTTCACAACCAAAACCAAAGAAACGGCGCGAATTCTCCGGTGGTTACCCTGTATACCGACGAGAATAACTATGTTTCTTACACGCCCAGCGATCCGCTGATGTTCCCCCACGCCTATGAGACCTTCACGGAGATGCAGTACCGGCATGAGTGGTATCCGGTGAACATTCCTCTGGAAGGCGGAAATGGCTGGGTAGCCCAGACTACCGGTACCCCTGATTTCAGCGAGATCAACTACATTACCATCGATACCCAGTCCGGCGGTTCTCAGACCCTGGAAATGTGGATCGACGGTATGAAGACCATTTCAAGGATGCTTTTGCCCGCTTACGGTGCGAATATCGCCGCCGACGGCAAGGAAGCCGTTTCCTCTTCCGCCGCTGGTTCCCAGACTGGAATCAACCAGCAGGTCAACCTAGATAATAAGTGGGTTTCCAACGTGGAAAAAGAAAGCTTCTATGGCGTCACCTTCTCCGGACTGAGAAATATCGACCAGGTAAGCTTCTATTCCTACTATCAGCCCACAGGCCTTGCGGACGATGTCATTGGGCTTCCCTATTCCTACGAGGTGCAGTACCTGAAAGATGGAGACTGGACCCCGGTAGCGAATCAGAGCGCTTCCAGCTCCGTGGCTCCCAACGAGAATATCGTTAAGTTCGATATGGTTCGTACCGATGGAATCCGTGTGGTGCTGAAAAACGCCGACGGCATGGCGTCAGCCCTTTACGGCTTCCAGGCTATTAACAGCAACAACTACGCCGCGGAAAAGAAAGCCGACGGCAGCCCGGCAGTCGATGTAAAAACCAGCATCAACAGCGATATTACCGTAAATGCTGTGGACATGTATATCTGTGTAGCGAAGGAAGATACCTTCCCTGAGCATTACAGCGACTTCCTGGTGTTTATTTATGAGACTTCCGCCGACGGCAGAACCCCTGTAGGAGATCCGATCGGCAAGGGTGTCCTGCCTGTTGCGGAGATTGAAGAGGGCGGCCTCAACAAGCCCTATAACATTAAGATGACCAATATGGAGGGCGGAGACCTGGTGCTGAAGGCCGGCTCTACCTACGTGCTGGGCGCTACTCAGGATATTCGGCTTTATCCCAACAACGAGTGCTACCGCTGGCCCACCAGCCAGCATCCTGACGGCGTCGACCAGTTCTACGGCAAATATGAGCCGCAGTCCGACGGCACCTTCGCCAATGCCGGAACAGAAAACCTGGGCACCGGCTGGATGCGGGTATACACCGATCGGGATGCAGACGGCAAGCCCTTGATCGACTATTCCTACGAGCTTTCCGGTTCCAGTGGTTACGGCGTGGGTTGTGAAAGCGGCGAAGTAGGCCGTTATCAGACCTTTACCTTCCCCACAGACCCCAATGGCTACACCATTGACGGTAAGGTGGAGAGCGAAGAAGGCTGGGCTACCAGAGGCGGCGGAGAGACCGACTATTTGACTTATACCTTTGAGGACAGCAAAGAGGTCGGAAACGCTCTGGTGTTCCTGGACGGCGTGCCTGAGAAGGTAACGATCAAGGCCGGCGAACAGGTTCTGGCGGAAAAGACCAAGGATCAGCTGAAAAACGGCGAGAACGCCTTTACCTTCACTAAGGCTGACACCGGCTCCATCACGGTAGAAATCGTGAACGGCGCCGAGAGCGTAACCGTTCGTGAGGTAGAACTGATGGGAGCGGATATCCCTGATGAGACAGTGGTGGATAAGAGCGCTCTGAAGGAGCAGATCGACAAGGCCGACTCTCTGAAGGAAGCCGACTATACCGCTGCTTCCTGGGAGAATATGCAGAAATTCCTGGCAAAGGCAAAGGACGTTTACAATGATCCAAAGGCGGACCAGGCTGCGGTCAACGGCGCCGCTAAGGATCTGGAGCAGGCCATCAGTGATCTGGAGGATGTGATTGTCCCCGGCGAGGTGGATAAGACAGAGCTGAACCGGGCGATTAAGCAGGCGGAAAGCTTGAAAAAGGAGCTCTATACAGCAGATTCCTGGGACAAGATGCAGGAAAAGCTGAAAGCAGCCAGAGATGTTTATGCGAATCCCGACGCGGATCAGCCGGCGGTAAACCTGGCGGCGGAAGAGCTCAGCGAGGCGATTGCCAATCTGGACCTGGTGAATCCTCCGGCAGAAGTGGATAAGAGCGGCTTGAAGGACGCGGTCAACCGAGCCGAAACCTTAAGGCAGGAGGGCTATACCGACAGCAGCTGGAGATGGTTCCAATCCGCCCTGGAGGAGGCCAAGGCTGTGCTGGCCGATTCAGACGCTACCCAGGCGATGGTAGACAGCGCGGAGGCCCGGCTGGAAGCCGCTATGGAGGATTTAAGGAAAAGACAGAGGCAGGCTCCGGCGGTCATACGGCTACAGGCGACTGGCTGGTTTCTGGAATTTCCATATTGCTGGCCGCTCTGGCCTGGCAGGTGCCGGCATTGTGATCTTCCGGCGCAGAAAGCGTGACGCTTAAATCTCCTGTAGCTGCGGGGCCCGAGGCTTTTGCAGGAACAGCAGTAAGAAAAAATTCTTCTAAGGGATTAGAGGAAGGATAAAACCGTGGGCCGGCAGGCATCCAAAGGGAAATCAAATCGGATGTCTGCCGGCTCTTTTTTATTAAAATGATAAGAAGGAGAATAACATGAAGCAGGCTGCTATTTTCGATTTAGACGGCGTGATTGTAGATACCGCCAGATTCCACTATTTGGCGTGGAAAAGGCTGGCGGCAGAGCTGGGCTTCCAGTTTACCGAGGCTCAGAACGAGCGCTTAAAGGGAGTCAGCAGAATGCAGTCCTTGGAATATCTGCTGGATTCCGGCGGCCTTCAGAACCGCTTTTCCCAGGAGGAAAAAGAGAAGATGGCGGCGCGGAAAAACCGGTGGTACGGGGAGCTGATCGCCACACTGACGGAAAAGGACCTGCTGCCAGGCGCCGAACGCCTTTTGAAAGAGCTGAAGGCTGCGGGAGTGGCCGTTGTGCTGGGATCCGCGAGCAAGAATGCCCCGCCGATTTTGAAGAGCCTTGGAATACAGGAGCTGTTCGACGCCGTGGTGGATGGAAATATGGTTCAGGAGGCCAAGCCGGACCCTCAGGTGTTTACCTTGGGAGCCGAGCTGGTGGGAATCCCCTATGAAGACTGCGCCGTATTTGAGGACAGCCAGGCTGGAATCGAAGCGGCGAACCGCGCGGGAATGTATTCCATCGGCGTCAGCAGGGCGGGTGCCCTGCAGGGCTGCAAGGAGCAGATCGCAGATCTTTCCCTGATCGGGGAAACCAGCTGGTATCAGAAAATTTTATTGTCGTCATCAGAAGGGGATCAAAGCAATGTATGATTTCAAAATTACAAAAACAGATTTTATGATAAACGGAAAAAAGGAGCTGCTTCTATGCGGAGAGCTGCACTACTTCCGCATGGAAAAGCAATACTGGGAAAAAGCGCTGGACGCGCTGGTAGACTGCGGATGCAACGCGGTCGCCTATTACGTTCCCTGGTTTGTCCATGAATACGAGGAGGGAAAATTCGATTTTACCGGCGAGCTTTGCCCGGAGAACGACCTTCACACCTGGATTCAGCTGACTCAAAAAAAGGGCTTGCTTGGCTTCTTCCGTCCCGGCCCTTATGTGTATGCGGAAACCACTGATTTGGGACTGCCTAAATGGTTTTCACAGAAATACCGGAACGCTCACGTCAAAGGATATCAGGATGGCAAATATGTGGATGTGGGAATGAAAAACAATGTGGCCCACAACCATCCGGATTTTATCAGGGCGGCGGAGCGCTGGTATAAGGCGGTGTGCGGAGAAATCCAGGATTACCTGGCGCCGAAGGGAAACATTGTGATGTTCCAGCTCTGCAATGAGATCCCCACCGAGGATCTGGATGACAGAAATCCGGAAAATCTGGGGATCGGCCGGGAGGACGGACTTTATCCCCGCTATTTGACAGAGAAGTATGGGCAGGCCAGCCGGCTGAACCAGTATTATGAGTCGGATTTTTCCGATCTGCTCACCATAGAGCCCCATATGCTGGAGGCGGCGAATCCCAGCTTAGCACAGCGGGATCATTTGGAGTTTGTCTATGACTTTTATTTTCCGGCTTACTTCCAGACCTTGCGGAAAATCGCGCGGAACAATGGCGTTCAGGTAGAAATGATACATAACGCTTACAATCCCAGGGCGATTTCCCCTGCATTACGGGAACAACCGGAAAAATCCCTGGCTGAATATTGGAATCGACTGCTATTATTCCCTGACAGGCCAGCTCGGAATCCGGGAGGGAACCTATTTCTGCGATTACGGCGCGGAATACGCCTCGAATTTTCTGGCGAAGGCTCCCTGGGTCATTGAGCAGGAAAGCGGGTATTGGAAGGACTATCCCCAGGTTTACGGGCCGGAGCTTTATCTATGGAACCTTTGGACGATCGCGGCGGGCTACCGGGGGTTTAATATGTTCCTGTTCGCCGGATGTGAGAACCGGCCCGGTATGGGCTGGTACGGTACCGACCATAATTGGCAGACTCCCGTAAGCCGCACCGAGAGCGGCTGGAAAATTACCCGTATTTGGCGCGTTCCCTGTCGGAAATTAAGAAGAACCAGGAGGATCTGACAGCGCCTGTCCGGCATGACCTATTGTTCGGCGTCAAGAACGATCCGGGACTGATCTGGAAGCGGGCCGCCCGAGCCAGCAACGATTTTTATTTTGTGCTGAAGTCGGCGGGCTTCACGCCAAGAGTGTGCGATTTCGCGGAGGAGCCTATGGAGCGGCTGAAAGAAGCGCAGGCCCTGTGCGTCCTTTCCGACGAAGCTATGGATGAGACGGTTCAGGAAAAGCTTTGCGATTTTGTCAAAGAGGGCGGCAGGCTGATTCTGTGCGGGCGGGTGCCGACACGGGATTCCTGGAGTCAAAGCTGCACCCTGTTGGCGGATATGTTTGGCATCTGCGCGGAGGAAATGGAGGACAAAGGAGACGACCAGCAGAAGCTGAAGCTGGACGGTAAGGAATATTACATCGGCAGAACCGTACAGCCGATTATGGCGGCGGCAAAAAATATTCTGGCGGCGGAGGATGCCGGAAATCCGGCCGTATTTTACTTTACTCTTGGCCAGGGGGAACTGCTTCTGCTTCCATTCTCCCTGGAACCCACATTTTACAGCCAAGCGGAAGCCGTGAAGCTTCTGCTTGGAAAAATCGGTGTCAAGCCCTATATTTCCGGCGCGAAACGCCTGAGAATCATTCCAAAGCAAAACGGCAAAGCTGTGGCCCTGAATCCGAATCCCGTCGCCGCTGCGGAAGAAGTGTGCTTGGGGACCGGCGGGTTGCGGTCTCCCTGGAGCCGTATGAGTATGCCATTTTATAATTAAAGGGGTATTTCCATGAATTATTTGAAACCATTTGACCCGGCCTATTGTGTCGAGGAGGAACGTAATTGCCGGCGTTATACCAAATATTACGAGGGCGTTTTCGCTCAGGGATCAGGGTATCTGCAGATTCGCGGCTCCTATGAGGAGGGCCTGGCCTGCGCGGACCAAGGCGAGCTCTATATGCGTATGCCCGCTAACGTGACCATTGAAAAGCCAAGGCATCCCTATTCCAAATGGGGAGTCTATGTGCCGGGTGTCACGGGGATCCATCCCATGCTGAAGGAAGAGCTGGTGAACCTGCCCTACCTATTAAAGCTGGACGTTACCGCCGATGGGGAAAAGCTCGATATGGAATTGCCTGGAATCCACAATTACCGCCGGTGCCTGGATTTTCGGGACGGAGTTCTTTACCGGGACTTTGACTGGCGTACGGAAAGCGGGCTTGTCCGCTGTCAATACCGCCGGTTTCTGCCCAGACAGCTGAAGCGGGTGGTTGTGCAGGAATTCTCCTTTCAGGTGGCTTCGGGCCGCTGCCGCCTGACGATTGAAAATGGAATTGACTGCAAGGTAACGACCAACGGTTACAACCATTTTAAAAAGGTAGAAGAGAGCGGAGAGGCCGGCCGCCGCGGGTGCGTTGTCCAAACGGACAACGGGGATTCTATTCGGATGCTTTCCATGCTGTTTGACAGTCAGGGAAAAGTGCTGGGGCCTGTCGTTGATTCCGTTTTGCGGGAGGGGGAAACCCTGAAGCTTACTAAATTGTCCGCCGTTTCCACATCCCGGGATCTAGACGCTGGCTATCTGGAATTTGACCAAATGGAAGCCTTGCTGGCGGAAACCATTAATAGTGGAGAAAGGGTCTATCTGGAGAACAAGGCTCAATGGGCTCGCCTTTGGAAGAGGGCAGGCGTCTCTATCGTTGGAGATGAGACGGCGCAAAAGGCAGTGAACTTTTCAATCTACCATTTGCTCCGCAGCGTCAATCCAGACGACAGCCGGGTGGCTGTCTGCGCCAAGGGCTATTCCGGCGAGGCTTATTTCGGGCATTTCTTTTGGGATACTGAGGTCTATTTACTCCCCTTTTATTTGTATACCAATCCGGGGCTGGCAAAAAAGCTGGTGGAGTTCCGCATTCAGACCTTGCCCGGCGCCATGGCGAACGCCAAGGCTTACGGATATCCGGGCGCCCGGTATCCCTGGGAGTCTTCTGTTTCCGGTGAGGAGCAGTGCCCCAACTGGCAGTACGCGGATCATGAGATCCACGTTACAGCTGATGTCGTCCATGGTATTTGGCACTATTATCAGGCGGCTGGAGATATGGAGTTTCTGAAAAATGCCCTGCCGGTGCTGAAGGAAACGGCCCGCTACTGGCTTGCCCGTGTTTGCCGCAGGCCCGGCGGGGCCGTGACGCTGGATGGCGTTATGGGGCCGGATGAATATATCTGCCTGTGCAATAATAACGCCTATACCAACTTCATGGCGGCCCGCAGCCTGGAAATTACCGCTTGGGCTTTGGAGCTGTGCGGAGAAGCAGCGGAGCCCGGTTTTATAGAAGATCTGCGGGGAGACGGCTCAGGGCCTTATGAATTCTGTGGACTGGTCCGGAGTCATTCCCCAATGCGACCATTTTGAGGATTATGAGGAGCCGGATTTTGAAACGATGTGGCCGGACCGCTCCAAGCCGTTTGGCGGACAGGTGTCTCAGGAGTATAATTACCGGGTCAAGGCGCTGAAGCAGGCGGACGTACTCATGCTGCCCTATCTGTTTCCGGAGCGGTTTTCCGCGGAGCAAATCAGGCAAAGCTATGACTTCTATTATCCTTATACTACCCATGATTCCTCGCTTTCCGCGATCATACATTCTATCCTGTGCGTCCGGCTTGAGAGAGACCGTGAGGCGTGGGAGCTGTTTCAAAGGGCTTTGGAAATCGACTTGAGCGAAGCGAAAATGGGAGCGGCGGAAGGCGTTCATATCGCGAACTGCGGCGGAATCTGGCAAGGTGTCATTTTGGGGTTTGCCGGTATGAAATGGGAATATGACTGCGACCAGCCGACCTTTTATCCGAGGCTTCCAAAGCACTGGAAATCCCTCTCGTTTTCTGTGTGCATGAAGGGAGAATTCTACCGGGTGTCCATTTGCGGCGATCAGGCTCATGTGATAAAGGTTGAATAGAAAGCTCGATTTTAAGCTGAAAAATGAAGTGAGCTGAATTTAAGCGGTTTCCGTGCTTTTTTATGGATGAGCTTTAGGCTCTCTTCAACTGTTCGCGGGAAATGCGCCACGAAGCGAAAATCGGGAATCGCGGCGGAAAGAAGGAAACAAGGAGCTTTCAATAGAAGCTTCATGCTATTGCGGCATATGGCTTCGAGGGGACGAATTTTTTTATTTAAGACAGCCCTTAGAGACAGGTAACGGCTATTTCACCGCGCGAATAAGGCCCTGCGGCAAGCAGAACGCTTGCCGCAGGGCCTTTGCTTTTGCTTTCAGCTTCAGGAGTACAGGACAACGGCGCGTCAGGCGGCTAAGCCGTGGTGGATTGCTTCTGTTCACAATAATCAAAATCGCGTTGTTCAGCATCTTCCATTTACTCTGCGAATGGTCAATGTTAATATGAATCCGTAGTTTAATACAAATTTTCCGTTGAAAGTGCCAGCGGGGTTTACGCGGCATTTAACAGGAATTTTTAAGAAGGGAAGGATTTTATGAGCAATTATGGAATTCAGACAAAACCATGCGAGCTAAAGTATGCGCCAATGGATATCGAAAGCGCAGGAAACTGCTGCCGAAGAAAAGCGTCAGCAGTCTTTATCCGGCGAAGGCGGATATTGATGTTGTGGTAACAGGGAACGGAAAACAACGCATTGATGTGATTGGCGACCCCTATCATGAGAGAATCATTTTTAAAAGAGAACGAATCATGGATATGCGTTGGAAGGATACGCCGGAGCCGCCTGATGTGGCTTATGCGATCCCGGAATGCAGAAGGCTTTTACTACAGGGTGAATTAGAGAAAGCGGCAAAGCTGATGGATCAGGCGACGAGAGATGCGGGCTATGATAAATGGCTTGACAAACGTCCATTTGGCGTGGAGTTTCCTCGGCTGCATCCCCGGCTGCATTCGGTAATGGAATTATTATTGGATTTTGACGAGGCAGAAAACAGCCATGACTATCTCCGCTATCTTGACATGATGTCCGGAGAAATTACGGTGCGGTGCGAAGACGGCAAGGGCGGGATCATCCGCCGCTCTTTCGCGTCGTTCCCGAAGGATGTGGTAGTACAGGAATTTAAGCGCCAGGACGGGAAAAGCTTTGATGTAACCATGCGTTTTGTTGCGCCGGGCGGATATGAACTGCAGGATGACTTTGGAGAGTTTGTGCTGGTGGACTTCCATGAAATGTATCCGATTCCGGGAAGCTCTGTCCAGGTTCAGACGTCGGCGGACAGTTGTACCGTATCTTTAGCGTATGATCCCCAATACGGAACCAGAGGCTATTGCTGTTCCTCCTTGATTCAAACGGATGGACAGGTTACGGAACATAAAAGCGATGATTTTAACGGATATATCACGGTGAAAGACGCGACAGCGGTCACTGTTTTATCCCGGACGAATAAATATGAGGAGGACTATGAGCACAGCCTTGCGGAAACGGTGCTGGAAGATATTAGAAAAATTACGGGCACTTATGAGGAGCTGTTGGAAGAAAACAGAGCGCATTTGCAGCCGATGATGGAACGGTCTACGCTGAATCTTGAAGGGGACTGGGCCCTTTCCGCTGAGGAGCTTCTCCAGGAGCAGACAGCAGAGGCGTGGAGCTGAGCCCCATGATGATGGAAAAGCTATACGACATGGGAAGATTTTTCATGATTGCGGATACCGGCGACGACCCGCCTTCCTTGTTCCAGCATAATATCAATACCAATTTGCAGGTGTGCGCGGGTAATATGACTGGCCTGCCTGAGGTGATGGATACCTACTTTAGGTTCTACGAGACCAAATTTGATGATTTTAGATTAAACGCCAAACGGTTCTTTGGCTGCCGGGGCGTGCTGGGAAATGTGCATTGCGACTATAATTCAGGCCTGTTCTACCAGTTCTCGATTGTCTATCCGCATTATTGCTGGACTGCGATGCTGGGCTGGATTTACAACGAATTCTGGGGCCATTATCTTGTGACTGGCGATAAGAAGTTTTTGCGGGAGCGCGTCGTACCTGGCTTAAAAGAGATCGCGCAGTTCTATCTTGACTTTCTGTCCGATACGGATGAGGAAGGAAAGGTGATTTTTTATCCCAGCTATTCTCCGGAAGATCCTTCAATGAACGATTACCATGTGCCGTTCCCGAAAGACGTGTATGCCATGAATGTAAACTCACTGATGGACGTTATGGCTTGCCGCGAGGTGCTGGATAATCTGATGGAAGCGTGTGAAATCTTAGATTTGGATGAACCGGATTATCCAATATGGAAAGAGCTGCGGGGAAAGCCGCCCACCCATCTGCTGGATGAAGAGGGCGCCGTCAAGGAATGGTCTTTCAAATATTCCGGGGAGAACTATGATCACCGCCATGTATCGCACCACTATGACGTATGGCCGGGCAGAGCGATTACCCCGGAAAAACGCCGGAGCTGGTTCAGCCGTTTATCTTGTCCAACCGGAAGCGGGGCCATCAGGATGATTCGGCCCATGGCGTGATTCACAGATATTTTACCGCCGTCAGGCTGGGCGACCTGCCGGATGCCATGCATAATTTCCGTACGCTGATGGAGCATGGCTACGTTACCCGAACCTTGAATACAGTCCACTATCCTTATCGTGTGTTTTGCGGGGATCTGTTAGGGGCTATGCCGGCTATGCTTTTGGAATTGCTGGTGTATTCAGACGAAGGGCTTATCAAGCTGCTGCCCGCGGTTCCTGACGATTTGAGCAAAGGTTCCGTAAAAGGCGTATGGCTGTATACCTTTGCGAAAATTGAAAGCATGGAATGGGATATGAAGGCCGGAAAGGCTGACGCGGAAATCTCCTCTTTAGAAGATCAGGAAATTCATTACCTGTTCCCAGTGGGCTATCGCAAGGTCTTTGTAGATGGAAAGTCTTTACGCGGAAAACGGTAAGGAATTTAACCTTGAAATGAAGAAAGGGACAACAGCGGTTATTTCTTTTGAGTTTTAACAGCAAATCCGCGGCGGAGCGCCTGTCTGAAAGACAGGCGCTCCGTGCAGTTCATAAAATAAGCGGGAAAAATGGGACGCCGCAGTGAAAATATGAATGGAAAAAATAAAAAATCCGAGAAAAATACTGGTGCCTGCCGAAAGGGAAAAGCTTATCCCAAAATCAGGAGGGAAGGAAAAAGCTTATGGCTTTGACGGAAGAGCTCCTGATGAATCTCCACAAAGAAATCACATAAAGGAGAGTGGCTTACTCATGCCAAAACAAAAATGCTACCCGCCTGTTCCCCTAACGGATATCCGCATATCCGACCCATTTTGGTCGCGTTATCTCGATCTAGTGAAGGAGGTGATGCTTCCATATCAGTGGGATGCGCTGAATGACCGGATTCCAGGGGCGGAACCAAGCTGCGCGGTGCAGAATTTCCAAATTGCCGCCGGCCTTGCGCAAGGGGAATTCCAAGGCGAAGTTTTTCAAGACAGCGATGTGGCGAAATGGCTGGAGGCGGCCGCTTATCTCTTAGCGGCCGGTCCGGATCCGAACTGGAAGCGGTTGCCGACGGCATGATAGAGATTATAGAAAAGGCGCAGCGGCCAGATGGATATTTAGATACTTACTTCATCATAAAGGAGCCTAAAAAGCGATGGTCCAATTTATATGAATGTCATGAAATGTATGTAGCCGGCCACATCATTGAGGCGGCGGCAGCCTACTATCAGGCTACCGGAAAAAGAAGGCTTTTGGATGTGGCGTGCCGGCTGGCAGACCATATTGAAAGCGTTTTTGAACGGAACCGGAAAAGATACAAGGGTATCCGGGCCATCAGGAAATTGAATTGGCGCTTGTAAAATTATATCAGGCAACCCAAAATGAGAAATATTTGGCTCTAAGCAAGTTCTTCATTGACCAGAGGGGAAAGAAGCCTAACTATTTTCAAAAAGGAATGGGAAGGTTCAAGGGATAGGCGCACTTTTAAAACCGGCGCGCCTGTTCCTCCGCCGGATTTGAAATACAATCAATCCCATGAGCCGGTGCTTCAGCAGGAAGCCGCCGTGGGACATGCTGTTAGGGCGGTATATATGTATTCGGCGATGGCGGATTTGGCGCGGGAGGCCGGCGATCAGGAGCTATTGAAATCTTGCAGGCGCTTATGGGACAATATCGCTTCCAAACAGCTGTATATTACGGGAGGAATCGGGGCCACTCATAACGGAGAGGCCTTCACCTTTGCTTACGACCTGCCAAACGATACGGCGTATGCGGAAACGTGCGCTTCTATCGGGTTGATTTTCTTTGCCCATCGCATGCTGCAGATGGACATGGACAGCCGTTACGGCGATGTTATGGAAAGGGCTCTCTATAATGTAGTGCTGGGCTCCGCTTCCCGGGATGGAAAGCGATTTTTCTATGTGAATCCTTTGGAGGTTTGGCCGAAGGCCTGCGGCGGCAATCCGGATAAACAGCACGTAAAGCCGGTAAGGCAGAAATGGTTCGGATGCGCCTGCTGTCCGCCTAATGTGGCGCGGCTCATGGCCTCCTTGAACCAATATCTATATTCCACTGACGAAGATACCATTTATACGCATCTTTATATCAGCGGGGAAGCGGGGATTAAGATCGCCGGCGGAGAAATGCGCTTAAAACAGGAAAGCAGTTATCCATGGGATGGCCACATCAAGTTTACCGTGTTGTCGGCGCTGCCGGAGGACGAACTATCCCTCGGCCTGCGTCTGCCCGGCTGGTGCCGCAATTGGTCTGTGCTTTTCAATGGGAAGCCTGTACCGCGGCCCGTGGTACAAAAGGGCTATTTAAAGGTCGCGGCCCATTGGCATGAGGGGGATACGGTAGAGCTGCGGTTAGAAATGCCTGTGGAATGTTTACAAGCCAATCCCCAGGTGCGCGCCGACGCTGGCAAAATCGCTTTTCAGAGAGGGCCTCTGGTCTATTGCCTGGAGGAATGTGACAACGGCGCCAATCTATCCGCCCTGTCCGTGGACCCCGGCTCCGCCTTTTCCGTGTTTAAAGACAGTCAGCTTTTAGAGGGGGCGGTTGTCATAGAGGGCAAGGGAGTCCGGGAATCAGAAGACGGCTGGGGAAACCACCTTTACCGGCCTTATAAGGCAGCGGAAAAAGAAACAAAAATCAGACTCATTCCTTATTTCCTGTGGGCAAACCGCGCCCCGGGGGAAATGGCCGTATGGATACGGCGGCGGTAGCAGAGCAGGCCTCCTGGAAAGCCTGCGCAGAAGAAAGGCGCGGATTTGACCGTAAATCTTGGCCGCTCCTTTTCACCGCCAGAGCCAGACTGAGGCCGTTGGGCATTTGTATTGGAATGCTGGACGCCTGCCGGCCGCTTCTCGAAGACGGGCAGGCGTCCTCAGGCCGCTTCGCTTGTTTTAATAACGCTTATATGAGAACAGAAGGAGGACAGGAAATGGAATATTATAATCCGATTATTCCCGGGTTTTATCCCGATCCCAGCATCTGCCGGGTGGGAAACGATTATTATCTTGTGACCAGCTCCTTTGAGCTTTTTCCCGGCGTTCCCCTGTTTCACAGCGATGACCTGATCCATTGGGAACAAATCGGCTGTGTGCTGAACCGGGAATCCCAGCTGCCGCTGGGACGCTGCCAGCCATCCCAAGGAATTTGGGCTCCGACCATTCGTTACCATAAAGGCCGTTTCTATATGGTGACAACCAATATGAGCGGCAAAGGGAATTTTTATGTGTGGACAGACGATATCCGAGGAGAATGGTCTGATCCGATTTGGGTGAGCCAAAAGGGAATTGACCCTTCCTTGTTTTTTTGATGATGACGGGACTGTGTATTTGTTGAGCACCTTTGACGGGCCAAAGGGCCAGGGAATTGGTCAAAGCATTTTGGATTTGGAGACGGGAAAGCTTCTGACGGAACCGAAGCCGGTGTGGTATGGGTCCGGTGGAAAGTATCCAGAGGGGCCCCATCTTTATAAATGGGATGGACTTTACTATCTGATGATTGCCGAGGGCGGAACAGAATATGGCCATATGGAAACCATCGCCCGCAGCCGTTCTCCGTGGGGGCCCTATGAGAGCTGCCCCAGGAATCCGATTCTCACTCATAGAGACACAGCTTTAGACCAGTTCCAGGCTGTAGGGCACGCGGATCTTGTAGATACGCCTGATGGAGAGCTGTGGGCTGTGTTTCACGGGATTCGTACGACGCAGTATATGCTCCACCATATCGGCCGGGAAACTATGCTGGCGCCAGTTTATCGGGATAAGGACGGCTGGCCGGTAATCAACGGGGGAAACCCGATCACGCCCCATATGCGGGTTACAAGCATAAAAAGAGGTCCCCGTGAAACCGGAAAGGCTTCTTCGGAATCAGCGGGGGCGTTTCAGGAACACTTTGATGACGGAAGGCTGTCTTACTGCTGGAGCTATCTCCGAAATCCAGACACCGCTAATTATACCTTATCCACGAGGCCAAGCTTTTTGGGGCTTACAGCAGGCTGTGATTTTCTGGATGGGTGTGGTTCGCCTACCTTCATCGGCAGGAGGCAGCAGCACTTTTTTGTGAATGTGCAGGCTGTGGTGGAGTTTTCTCCGGAAAACGAAAACAGCCAGGCCGGAATCACCGTGTTTCATACCAATGAGCACCATTATGATCTTTTAGTAACCAGGAAAAATGGGGAAAAGGCCGTGCTGCTGAGAAAACGCGTAGGGGATATGATAACAGAAAGCCAGCCTGTTTATGTCCCTGAGAAAACGCCGCTGGCCCTTTCTGTGCAGGCCTCTAAGCTGGAATATATTTTTTCCGCTGGGGCTGTGGGAGAATCTCCTAAGGTTGTGGGGAAGGGCAGGACTCAGCTGCTATCTACGGAATGCATGGTAAGCACGTTTACCGGCTGCCTCTTCGGGCTTTTTGCGCAAGGCGCGGGCACCGCGTGGTTTGACTCCTTCACTTACCTGCCGGCGTGTGAAGAACCTGCTGAAGAGAAGAGGTAGAGGCCTGTGCGCGCCGGCGTTCGATTCTTACGGAAACGTTGTTAGCGGCCGTTTGGATTTTAAACGGTTCATAATAATCCATAATCTTTGTTCAGCATACTCCATTTACGGGATTTCGATCATACTCTATAATAAGATTGTGATGAAATTGTATACAATTATCTCATAAAAAAATAAAATATTGTTTGAATTGTAAAGGAGGTACTATTGTGAAAAAGGAAATTGTGTCTGGCGTGAAAGCATTGCTGGCGGGTATGCTGGTCGTTTCCATGCTCGCGGGCTGCGGCCAGGAGGCTCGCTCAGGGGATGTGTCAAATCCGTCTGAAAGCACGGAGCCTGTCTCTTCGTCGGAAGAAGAGGCCTCGAAAGAAAAAATAACGCTGACTATCGAATCAAGCCAGCAAAACGTTCAGGGCAACCAGTATGCCTTTTGCGAGGAGAATATAGCGGCGTTTGAGGAGGCGCATCCTAATATTACCATTGAGGTGCTGCTGGATCCAGACGAGCAGATAACTTCAATATTACAGACTAAGCTTGCGGCTGGACAGCCTTCGGATATTGTTGTCTATAACAAGGTTTCCGCGGAGAATGAGCTGGATGCGGTCAATAATTTTGTGGATCTTTCTGACGAGCCTTTCGTAGACAACCTGATAGATCCTTCCTTATTTAAGGCTCCTGATGGGAATATTTATGGGTTTACCATGAAAAAAACACCTCTATGGAAATGGGAATTGTATATGATAAGAAAATGTTCGAGGAAATGAAGGTGTCTGTGCCCACGACATTTGATGAATTTGTGCAGGCGTGCGCCACTATTAAGGAAAATGGCGTCACTCCGATTTACGCGCCGTTTAAGGATAATTTCACATTCCAGATGTATACCAGCGACGCTTGGGGCTATTACGCCACAATAGTCGAACCGGGCCTGTGGGAGAAAATAAACTCCAACGAGGTCGCTTGGACCGAAGTGCCCGCGTTTGAGGAGAGCCTGACAAAACTGTATGAGCTTTACACCGAGGGCTACATGCAGGAAACGCTTCTTTCTGATGATTACGCCAGCTATATCAATGTGTTCCAAAATAAGCAGTGCGCGATGATGGCGGGCTCCAATCAAACGATCGAAGAAATGGAAGAAAAGCTTCCCGACGGCGAATACGGATTATTCCCGTTCCCCATGTTTGACGGCGAGAGCGAATACATTACCGTAGGACAGCTTGACTGCGTGTTTTTTATTCCAAAGGATGCCGCCCATGTGGAGGAGGCAAAGGCTTACTTTGAACTTCCTGGCCCAGCCGGAGCAGTGCGACAGAGCCCAGGAGACGGTTGCGTTTTCTCCCAGCATTAAGGGGGCAAAATCTCCTGAATTGACGCCCTTCCAGGAAGAAATGGCGGAATATTACAATGACGGACGGGTTGCCCCTTGAAATGAATACCTATATGTATGTGGATTTGAACGATCTGTGGAAATATTATCAGGATATGTTCGCAGGTGTAAAAACACCTAAGGAAGTTTTGCAGGAGTGGGATGCTAAGTTCAGCGACTTAATGCAGCAAAAAGAAAAAGAAGGCTTTTAACAGGTTTATCGTGTTCTAAAGCGAGGAGTCATAGTCATAGCCTGTCGTTTTGATGGGCTATGATTTATGATTCCGCGTGATTCATAAGGCGTTTCCGCCGTTGAAGGGGTGGCTTCTTTGGTTAGAAAAAAAGAAAAGTTTATATGGCTATCAGATGATTTTGCCGGCCATTTTAATTTATGTGGTTTTTCTTTATCGCGCCGGCGATTTACGGCGTATATTATTCTCTCACGGACTGGACCATAGGAAAATCTTCTGTCAATTTTGTGGGAATACAAAACTATATCAAGGTTTTTCAGGAAAGCGAATTGAGAAAAGCCATTGGCAACACATTTTTATATACATTTGTAGTAGTAGTTTTTAAGAACCTTTTTGGGCTGCTGCTGGCGCTGGCATTCAATTTAAATTTAAAAACAAGAAATTATTTAAGAGCGGTTACTTTCTTACCTTGTATTCTTTCCAGTGTTGTAATCGGCTTGGTTTTTGTGCCGATTCTGCATCCCTACGGCTTTTTAAATACCTTTTTGGAAGCTGCCGGCCTTGGCTTTATGGCTCAAAATTGGCTGACAAATGTAAATATCGTTATGTTAAGCATTGCGGGAGTATCTATTTGGCAGTGGACAGGTTATCATATGGTAATCTATCTCGCTGGCCTGCAAGGGATATCAAAGGAGTATTATGAGGCCTCTCTGATTGACGGCGCCAACGCGTTCCAGCGGTTTCGGAAAATATATCTGCCTCTGCTGGCGCCTTCCCTCAATATCAATTTTATTTTGAGCATGATCGGCGGGCTTAAGGTTTTCAGCGAGCCATATGCGTTAACCGGCGGAGGTCCCGGCAGTGCCTCTCAAGTTATCGCGTTAGAGGTGTTTGAAAAAATTTGGCAGAGGGAATGGGGCCTGGGTACTGCCTTGAATGTAATCCTAATGGTGTTTGTTATCCTTATTTGTATTCCGCTGCTATTAAAAAATGCGAAAGAATGAGGTGGAGGAATGATGTCGAGAAAAACGAAATCGAAGCTTATCACTTCACTTTTAGAAATATTGTTATTTGTTTGTATTTCTTTTATTATTATAGTGCCGCTTTTAATTATGATATTGGGTTCCTTCAAAGACGCTACCGAGGTTACGGCTTTTTAATTTGGAACTGCCGAAGCAATGGCTGTTTGAGAACTATGTAACGGTTTTTGAGGAAGCCGACCTAATTACGGCCTTTTTTAATGGAATCCTGATCACGGTGGTTTCTACTGCCATCACCATTGGCGTCAGTTCTCTGGCGGCGTTTATTGTGGCGAGAAGAAAGACTTCGCTTTCCCGGTTTTTATATTATTTCTTTTTTATCGGCACTATCATTCCTATGCAGACCATTCCCACCATCAGGCTTTTCAGTGCGTTGGGAATTTACGGCAGCTATACGAACGCCATCTTATTATGTGGCCATCAATATTTCTTTTTTTAGCTGCTTTTTATATACAGGGTTTATCAAGGGAATCCCCAAAGCTCTTGACGAGGCCGCTTTTATTGACGGAGCTTCGACAATAAAGGTGTTCTTCAAGGTGGTTTTTCCTCTGCTAAAGCCGATCAGCATGACGGTTTTAATTTTAGATTTTATGAATATTTGGAATGATATCAATATTCCGCTTTACTTTTTATCCAGTCCGAGCAAATGGACAATGCCGCTTTCCGTTTATCAATTTTTCGGACAGTTCAGCAAAAGCAACTGGAATTATGTGTTTGCCGATTTAACCTTAACCATACTGCCTGTTTTCATAGTGTTTTTATTCGCGCAAAAACATATTATCAATGGACTGACAGAAGGGTCGGTAAAGGCCTAATGTTCAGCGCGGCAGGAGAAAAATTTGGTGTGAGGGCAAAAGCTTATAAAGGGAAAAGCTCCGGCTTCAAATGAAACTAGCGCTAAGGCTTGCTATCATAGGCTATAATATAATTAAGAAGCAAGGATTGTTTGAGCTTTGCGGCCGGTGCTCCGGGCCGGCAGACCGTCCCGCTGAAAGGTTCGAGGTGGTTTTTTATTTTATCCAATACTAGATTCCAGACGAAAATGATGATTTCCTTTTCGTTTATCATGTTTTTGACGATTTCGATCTTTACGGTATTTCTGCATCTGAACGTGTTTCCCCAATTAAAAGACGAGATTACATATAGTAATTTGGAACTGTGTGTGAAAACTTCAGAGAGCCTGGATAATCACATCGAAAAGATTGACGATATCACAAAAAAGCTTATCTCGAATAAGACGCTGATGCAAATCCTGACAAAAGCCAATTCCGGTTATCTGTTTGACAGTTATGAAAAGCTGGACAACGATAGACGGTTATCGGATATTGTTGCGAATACGATTGCCCTTACCTCTTTGTCGTCGCTGAATATCAACGTGTTTAGCGACGATGAAAGGTATACTTTTATTTATAACAAAAATTCCAGCAATTTACGCGTGATGCTGGAGGATCCCTATTATGTGGAAAAAGCTGAACCAAAAAAGCTTACCATTTATCACCGTCAGAGCGGTAACTTCGAAGAGGAATTCTCCATATCCTTTGTACGGCCGTTTTACGACGTGTATTCTAAGAAATATGGATATGTAGAGGTAGAAGAAACCGATAAGCACTTAAAGGAAATTTGCAATATTGGCAATGTTGGCGACGTTATCATAGCTGATGAAAGGAATCAGATCGTTTACGTTACGTCGCCGGTGGATCAAAAAACAAGAGAGTTCCTTTTGGCAGCCAGCCAACATGACGATGTTCTGGAGGATGAGTCGGGAAATATTTATTTTTGCTCGACATCGTCTTACTCTGGCTTAACAACCTATGTTAAATACGATCCGACAACGCTTTATTCCTCTCTGAACCTGCTGGAACAGGCGACTTATATTATAGTCGGCGCGGTAACCTTAATTTCACTATTGCTCATGTTTTTCTTTTTCCCAGCTGCTGGTAAAACCTTTAAGAAAATTACGCAATAATGTGCTGCAGGTAAGCTATCAAAATATGGGAATTAAGGATTTTTCTACGGATAATGATGAAATTGTCCTGCTGGGACATGCTTTCCAAAACATATTAGAGGAATTGAAAATTTCCATAGACCATGAAATCGCCTCCAGCAAAGCCGAATCGGAAGCCCGTTTGGTTGCCTTGCAGGCCCAGATCGCGCCTCACTTCATACACAATGTATTGTACACAATCAGCATCGCGGCGCAGGAAGTCCGTACCGGCGACGTGGTTTCCATGTGCAAGCAGCTCTCCGATATGCTGCGCTATACAGTGAATTCCTCAGCTCAGACGGTCCGGCTGGAGGAAGAAATGAGATGCATCGATAATTACCTATCATTACAGGCAAAAAAATTATGAGGAGTTTTTGGAATATGAGGTTAGCTTAAATCAGCGGACAAAAGATCTGCTGATTCCACGGCTTTCTCTGCAGCCCTTTGTCGAAAACATTTTTCAGCACGCGTTTAAGGCCAGCAAGCCGCCCTATAGAATTTTAATCCTTACGGCGGTTGACGGCGATACCTGGTCTATTTCCATCAGCGATAATGGAAGCGGCATGAGCGCTGAACAGATAGAGAAAATATATGAAACAGTGGATCAAAGAAAAATTTCTCCCCGGTGCGCAGCGGAAGAGACGGCGGCGAAGGCGGGAATGTGCGGAATGGGGATTATCAACTCGATATGCAGGTTAAAGATGATTTATGGGGACGATTTTAACTTTTCCATTTTTATTAATGAGACAGGGGGCACAACGGTTCGGCTGGAGGGCCCTTTTCAGAAGACGGATGCGCGGATATGGAATGATATGCTGGCCATCCAATAGGAGGGATAATCATGAAGCTGGATTTTAATCAGGAATGGCGGGTATATCCCACCCCGGAGCCCGAGGAATGGAACCGGCCCCGAACCTATGAAATCGTGAATTTGCCGCATGATTATAATATAAGCTTGGAAACACAAAAGGAAAGATCCACCGGCCCGGCCGGTGGCTACTATCCTGGCTGTTCGGTAGAATATGAAAAAAGATTTGAGCATCCCTGATGAATGGAAAAACAAGCTGGTCTTTTTAGAGTTCGACGGCGTATATCATAATGCGGTGCTGTGGATAAATGGCAAATTTGCCGCACGGCATCCCAACGGGTATACGCCTTTTGGCGCGAGATTACCGAATTTGTCAAACCGGGAGAGAATCATATTAGGGTTTCTGCCGCAAATGAGGATATCCCAAATTCCCGATGGTATACTGGTACGGGAATTTACAGGGATGTGCATCTGTGGGTAAAGAATCCTCTTTATATTCCGCGCGGCGTAATTCTGACGGCAAAGGCAGCGGAAGGACAGGCTGAAGTGAATTGCCGGGTAACGGTTGCCAATAAAACGGAGGAGCCCGTCCAAGCGGTTTTGAAGGTACGGCTGACAGACCCGGACGGAAACCGGTCGGAAACGAGCGGAATAATTTCCATACAGGCCCAAAGGTGTCAAAATGTGGAGCTCAGGGTTCCCGTCAGCCAGCCGAGGCTGTGGTCCGATGAGACGCCCAATCTCTATCAGGCTGCGGTTGAGCTTTTTTACAAAAATGAGATGATGGACCAGGTTCTTTCAAAATACGGCCTTCGTACGATAGAAATTACGCCGCAAAAAGGGATTTTTGCTCAATGGGAAACCTATTAAATTACGAGGCGGATGCCTGCACCATGTCGGAGGCATTATGGGAGCCGCTTCTTATCCGAAAGCGGAGGAAAGGAGAATCCGGCTGCTAAAGGAATGTGGATATAACGCGATCCGCAGCTCTCACAACCCCGCCTCGGAAGCCTTATTAAATGCCTGCGATAAGCTGGGGATGCTTGTGATTGATGAGGCTTTTGATATGTGGCGGGTTCCCAAAAGGCCCTACGATTACAGCCGGTATTTTGATGATTGGTGGCCCAAAGATGTGAAAGCCATGGTGGAAAGAGACCGCAACCATCCATGTGTCATCATGTATTCCACCGGAAATGAAATTCCGGAACGGATGGGCGCTCTGGCGGTTATCAGCTGTCCCGCGAGATAACGGACTGCTTCAAAAGAAACGATCCTACGCGTCCGGTCACCAACGCCTTGTGTAATGCTTCGCCTGATGCCGATGTAGAAGGAATGGACGCTAATCTTTTAAAAAAATGCGGATCAAATATATTTTGCCAGGGTCACAGAGGCCTTTGCGGCTCCTCTGGATGTGACCGGCTATAACTATATGCCGGAACGATTTGAAATGGATCATGCTTATTTTCCGAATAAAGTATTTTGCGCCACAGAAACGGCTCCTGCGGACAGCTGTCATGGCTGGAGCCTGGTGGAGCGGTTCCCGTTCCTAATTGGCGATTTTGTGTGGACGGCGATGGACTACATTGGCGAAGCGGGAATAGGAAGAACTCTGGTGGATGAGCCTCTTGAAGGATTGGCAGAGTATCCGTATCGGCTGGCTGGCACAGGAGATTTAGATCTTTGCGGAAGAAAGCGCCCCCGCTCGTACTATCGTGACTGCGTATGGGGGAATAGCAAAACGTCCGTATTTGGCTGTGGAACCGCCTTGCCTTTATGGAAAGAAGCAAAATACCACTATGTGGGGATGGCCTGTCGTTGAAGAATATTGGAATTATCCGGGGATGGAAGGAAAACCGGTTAAGGTATCTGTATACAGCATGGCGGCTGAAACAGCGTTATATCTGAATGGAAAGCTGATAGGAGTACAGCCGTCGGGAAAGCCAAACCACTTTATCGCTTCTTTTCAGCTTCCCTATCAGCCTGGTGAATTAACGGCGGTCAATCTGGAGGACGGGAAAGAAATCTGCCGACATACGATCCGTACGCCCGGCCTTCCGGCTCACATTAGGCTAACGGCGGAAAAACCGTTTGTAAACAGAGGGGAAGAGGATATTTTATTCATTCATGCGGAGTTAATTGATAAAGCTGGAAATGTTATTCTTGATGGAGATGATCCCGTGCATTTCTCCGTAGAGGGCGGAGGCTCATTTTTAGCGGCTGGAAACGCGGCGGTTAAAACAACAACGAACTATACCAGCCCCGACCAGCGTCTCTGCCGCGGCTATGCGCAGGCGGTAATCAGAACAAACGGCCTTTTAAAGCCTGTGACCGTCCGCTGCGCTGGTGAGAGACTTCCCGAATCTAAAATAGTGCTTCCTCTCGTCTGAAATTGTCAAAAAACAACCTTTTTCGAGTGATTCGGCTGACAGGTGAAAATAGGCTTCAGAGGGGCGTTTGGCAATCAAAGCATGGCGCTTCGTAGGCGGCGGTTCAAAGGATTCGTTTTAAGGCGATTCTATCGTACAAAGGACTGGTGAGTCATGTATAGCATTATGGTGGTAGAAGACAGTAAGCCGATCGTAAGGGATATTATCGGTAAGATCCAATCAATACGTCCGGATATCAAAGAAATTGTGGTTACATACGATGGCGTCAGCGCCTTAGACATGCTGAAGAAGCAAAAGCCTGACATTCTGTTGACGGACATCAAAATGCCCATGATGGACGGACTTGAATTGATCAGCAAAGCGAAAGAAATTTATCCCGAACTGAAATGCGTTGTGATCAGCGGCTATGGCGATTTTGAATTTACCCACCAAGCTTTAAAACTGCAAGTGGATGAATATATTTTAAAGCCTGTCGATTTTGAGGACTTCAAAAGAATTTTACAAAGCCTGATTTATCAGATAGATCAACGCCGTATTGTCCACCAGGAAGAAATGTTTTCGAATTTACTAAAAGGGGCTTCTGAAGGGGAAGGAATGCTGGGTCAAAGCTATATGATCTCTGTGGTTAGGGGCAAGGCCATCTTAGAGCTGACGGATCTGCTAACCAAAAAGGAGATTTACCAAGCGTTAGAAATCCAAGATCCGGATGGAGGTATTTTGGTGGCTGAAACCAAATACAGGGGTGAAAAAGTCATTCTGTATGGCGAAGGCCGCTGTTCAGAGTTTGAAGTTAACCTCTTCAACGAAAAGGCATACCATTTCCTCAAGGAGCGGCATCCCCAGCTTAATATGATGTGTTCACGAGAGTTTTATACTATCAAGCGGCTCCATGAACAGTATATCCATTTATCTGGAAACCTGAGCAGCCTGGTGCTGATGAACCATTCTCAAATTTATTTTGATTCTATCTCCTATCAGCGCCCAAGCCTGACCACTTTAAATTCGGAAGCGGCTATTTTCAGTAAAAAGATCGAAAGCGTCATTCAGAATAGAATGTCAGGCGACATTAAAACTGAGTTGGGAAAAATTCTGAAAACCTGGGAGCAAAATGCGTATCCCATCATTTTTGTCCGCCGCTTTATGCTGATTATGATCGAGCAGCTTTTCGGTATCTTAAATGATAACAGCCAAATACGTTTAGAGGACAGTGTATCGCTGGCGAATAGAATTTTAAGTGAATGCGGTGATTATAAGGAGCTGGAAAGTAAGCTGGCGGATCTTTACGACTCATTTATGAGCGCAAGGGCAGATAAACCCAGCTCTTCCATGGAGCTGGCGAAAAAAATCCAAAAATATCTGGTGGAAAATCTTTATGGCAACATTACGATGCAGGATATCTCTGAAAAATTTTCTTTATCACCGTCGTATGTGAGCCGGCTGATGAAAATGTACTTTAATAACTCACCGATGGATTATTACAACAAGCTGAAAATGCAAGAAGCCCAAAAGCTGCTGACAACCCATAATGAGCTTAGGGTAAAAGATATCGCTGAAATTTTAGGCTTTAACGATCAGTATTATTTCAGTAAAATGTTTAAAGCACAATGCGGCGTGAGTCCTGCCGCTTTTAAAAAGGGGGATTAAAAGACAGTGGTGCGGCCGGCTTAATAGGGAATCTGGCGCCGTATCCTTTTCAGGATTCCAACGCCAGCCGGTGTTCATATTTTCGAGAGTTGTGAAAAACCAGAGTTATTCTGTAAAAAAAGAAAGCCTTTATGTTCTAAGAACGCCCCTAGACGTTTATAGTCCGGGGGCGTTCTTTATCTTTTCTAAAAAAAGCAAGCCAGGATTTTTATTAAAGCAAGAGGCTGTGAAGCCCTGCAGAATACAGAATGATTCGCGGCCTGGCGATGGGCGGAGCGGAATCATGGCTGATGACGGGCTAAGCTTCGCTGACTGTTTTTTCGGTAATATGCTGACGCTTAAGGCTTCTGTCTGCAAAGGGCTTCTTGATCGAGGGAACAATGCTGGAGCGGTTCTCACGCACCAGCTTGATTACTTCGCCAAGAATAATATCAAATAGATATCCCACCGCGTATTTGCCATAGATTTCTAAATAATCGTAGTGGTTTGTTTTAAACTTCAAAGGAAAAATTCTGTCAAAATATTGCAGGTATTTTTCAAAAGAAGCGTTCTGCAGCACGGATAAGCTTGTCACCAAGGCTTTTATTCCTGGAATGGAGATAAAATCCTGGGCCAGGGGCTCAACGATAAAAGCCATAGGGCTGACGATAATATTGCACAAATTTGTTCCGAGCTGCTTAATGGTGGGATAATACAGCTTGATTTCCTCTAAAATGTAAACGCTTTTGTTCCAGGCGATCAACTGGCTTTGAAATTCCCGCAGCCAAAGGCTATAGGGCCGGGCACAGAATAAAAGCACCGCGTCGGCGTTTAAAATATCGTTCGCGATCTGATGGATCAGGCTGCTGGGAATGGTTCTTAAAATACTGTACATAGTGTCGTTGATTTTCAGTGCGGAGAATATGGGGATGATACCAGCCGTGATCGAGATTGGAAAGCGCGATGGACTGCTGGTTTTCCGGATTGTGGATTTTTGCCTTTACCAGATCGGAAAAATTATCGTAACCAAGCTTCCGGCAGAACCGCCGGACAGAGGAAACGGATACAAAACATTCCTCTGTAACGATTTTAAGAGTAAGCTTTTCCAGCTTGCTGTAATTTAGAAGCAAATAATAGGCCAAAATTCCGCTGGTGTGATCTAGATTTGAGGATGACGCGTAATCGATCAGCTTCTGCATTAGTGAAAATTCTTTGGTGTTCATATGGCGTCCTTTCTGCCGGCAACCGCGGCGGTTCCTGCGGATATAAAACAAAAAGCCTTGCGCTATTGCTCTCCCCATTCCGCCAATTCCTGCAGAATCGGCAGAAGGCTGAGCCCCATGGGGGTGAGAGAGTATTCCGTGCGTAAAGGCGGAGCGGGATACTCTATTCTCTGTACAAAGCCATCCCGCTCCAGCTCGTGGAGATATTTCGTCAGGGTCACACGGGATACCGCCTGTAGGCACAGCTTGAGAGAGCCAAACCTTATGGTATGCTCTCCAATGTTTAAAATCAGAAATACTTTCCATGGCGTTGTCAGCAATGGGAAAATCCGGTTGGCATAAAATTCGGCCTCCCCTTCCGGTGTTAGGATATTATTGGGCTGCGGCGGCATAAGGGCACTCCTTTCTGCGCGGTTTGTTCCACCCGCATAAGCATTCATTAAAAATTACGAAAAACTGCCATAGGATCCAGAAAGCGCATTAAAAAGCGGTGTCAAAAAATGAACGATTATTATTCTTAATAGGAAATAAAAAATATGCTTTAAAAAAACAAATAACCATTTATATATATAATACCTAAAATTTTTAAAAAATCAATAGAATATTTTCTTCAACTTATTCACTTAATTTAAAACTAAACTATCCTAGGTAAAATGATTTACCTATTTTACATCCACGAGACAATTCGCTATCCTAAAGTTGAAAATAAATAGTTAGTAATCTATAGGGATGAAACAGTATGATGAAGGGTTATTTGGCGATTATCGCAGCCTCACTTTTATATGGGATTATGCCGGTTTTATCCAAGCTGCTGCTTTTAGAGGGAATGAACAGCAGCAGCATTGTAGTATGGCGGTTCTGCTTTTCCACGGTTTTTGCCTGGCTATCATGCTGATAAAAAAGATCCCGTTTCAGGCAACCCCCAGACAAATAGGCGTTATGATAGTGGTCGGAATATTAGGATTTGGTATGACGGCCACTCTGGTGACAGCCGCCTATAATTACATACCTGTAGGCCTGGCCACTATGTTTCAGTTTTCCTATCCTTTATTTGTCCTTATCATCATGGTGATCCTTACAAAGGAAAAAATAGGCGCGCTCAGGGCGGTCGCCGTCGCTTTCTTAGCGGTGGGGCTGGTGCTGATGATGGATTTCAGCGGAGGGGCCAATTATACGGGAATCGCCTTGGCTCTGCTTTCCGGCGTAACCTACGCGTTTTATGTGGTTTCCAACCAAAGAAGCTGCTTTAGAATGCTGGATGGCTTTACCACGATGTTTTACGCCATGGTGGCCAGCAGTATCTTTTTACCCTGCAGAGCCTAGTCAGCGGACAATTGATGGCGCCTCCCACCCCGAAGAGCTGGCTCGCTCGCAATGATCATCGGCTTGTTCTGCACCGTGTTTTCCTTGCGGCTCCTGCTGTATGGCATCAGCGTGCTGGGAGCGTCAAACGCGTCGATTTTAAATATTTTAGAGCCGCTGACCAGCCTGATATCAGGAGCCCTGATCTATGGGGACCAGCTGAGCATCCCTACGATGATAGGATGCGGGCTGGTGATTCTCGCTATTTTGCTGGTATCTCTGGCGGGTAAAATCAGCCAGAACAAAACCAAGCAAAGGAAAAATTCTCTTTGAACCGCTTAGGGCTCAACCTTGAAACGAGCTGCTTGGGCTGCTTTCGTGAAATATAATTTATGGGAGAAAGCGCCTGCGCGGATGTGCTTTTTTGCGGATGCTTTACTATTTGCTTAGAGGGAGATGCTTATGGACGGAAAAAGACAGCCGGCAATGCTGGCGGCGGTTTTCGAAGAACCGAATCTTGTAGAAATTTGCTGCGGAAGGGAGCGCGGCCGGCTGACGGGAAAATTTGCAGACCTAATATCCGCAAGGCCGCTGCGGCGGATTTATTTCTGTGGCAGCGGCTCCGTAGCCAATACAGGAATGATCTTAAAGCAGGTGCGGAGAAATGGCTCGGAGTAGAAGCGTCTTGGGAATATTCCGGGCTGTTTCTAAACCATGGCGGATTGAACGCTTCCGGAAAATACAGGCCGGAAGAAATGCTGGTGATCTGTCCTTCGGAAAGCGGTCTGACCGGGGGCCGGTAGAAATCGTGAAACAGGCGCGCAGCCTTGGAATTCCCTGTGTTTGCACTGTTCAGAGCGGCGGCAGTCCGCTGGAACGGTACTGCGATGTGGTGATTGTAAAGCCCTCCGGGAAAGAGCTGGCCTTGCCCTCGACTAAGGGATATTCCGTCGGTCTGCTGGTGCTTCTTCTCTGCCTGCTGGAGGGCGCCAGAGTGAAAGGCACGGTCAGCCAGGCGGAATACGGCCAGATAAACCAAAGCCTCGCGTCACTGGGCGGCAGCTGTCAATCAATTGCCGGTCAGACGGTGAAATGGTTTCTGCGACGGCAATATCCAGTCATGAAGCCGCCGTTTTACAGAATCATAGGGTACGGCGCGAACTATGGCACAGCGGTAGAGGGCGCCTTGAAAATGATGGAATCCCACAAGCGGATGACAGCGGCCTATGAGCTGGAGGAATTTCTTCACGGGCCCTTGGGCACTGTGCAAAATGGCGATATGATTTTTTTCCTGTTTGGGGAAGATGGTCCAGAAAAGGAGAGGATGAAGCTGCTTTTCCGGCAGATGGAAAAAATTACGCCCCACTGCGTCGCGGTAGGAGACTCGGACCTGAAAAATGAGGGCGGCAGAAATCTTTTATTTCCGTTAAGGGGAGGGGAGTTCTTTAACGCTGTAGAACTGGTGGTGCCTTTTCAGGTTCTGTCCTGCCTGATAGCGGAATGCTTGGGCCTGGATACCACTCAAGGAATGAATGCGGAAGCCAAAGCGGCGATGGGCCCCAGCTTTCCCAAAGAAAGCGGCAGGCAACCGCTATGAAAGAAATATTATGCGTCGATATCGGCGGCTCCAAATATATGGTGGGGGTAATCACACCAGAGGGGAAAATTCTTTATTCCCGAAAGGTTCTTTGGAAAGGCGAGGCGGGGAATCCCGGAAGGATTTTGGGAAATATCATTCAAACGGTGGATGAGGTTTTGGAAAAGCATCCCCTATGCAGAAAGAATCCAATGGGAATGACCATTCCGGGGCTGGCTGACCCAGAAAAGGGAGTATGGAGGTCCTCCGAGTTTTTGGGGTTTTTAATCTGCCGGTTGGCTCGCTGTTTCAGCGCCGCTACGGAGTGCCTCTGAAAATGGAGAACGATGCCAATGCCTGCGCGTATGCGGAATGCTTTTTCGGAGAAGGAAGAATGTGCAAGGATTTCCTTTACTTGACTGTCAGCAACAGCATCGGAGGCGCTCTGTGCCTCAATGGGGAAATATATACGGGAGCCTGGGGCGAGGCGGAGAATTTGGCATGTGTCCGGCTGAGGACTTGCTGGAAAAGAACGCTGCCGTACGCCGTCCGCTGGAGCTGCTGGCCTCCGGGCGGGGACTGTCGGATAATTATTACCGCCTGAAGGGACTGCCCAATGGGCGCCGGATTCATGCTGCGGTTTTGGAAAGATATGCCCAGCGTGGGGATGCCGCCGCTATCCAGGCCTTTGAACTGGAGGGGACCTATTTAGGAAGGGCAATCGCTCATGCCGCGTTTCTGCTCAACCCACGGAAGGTTGTTCTGGGAGGAGGGCTTTCTTTGCTGTTCGATACCTATAAAAGCTCTCTGATGGATACGCTGCGCTGTGAGATGAAGCGGCTTCCGGATGGTATGCCGGAGGTGAAGGCCACAAGCTTAGGGTATCATGGCGCGCTGCTGGGAGCGGCCGCGCTGGTATTAAAGGTTCAGCAGACGGAGAAGGGAGGCTGAAATGGATACCGATAGGATCGTGTTAGGCGTTGATGTGGGAGGGACAAAGATACGGTACGGCTTAATGGATATGGAAGGAACGATCCTGGCCGACGATCAATGCCGATCCCGCGCTATGCCGTGTAGGGAATGGTTTTCTTTCATTACAGAAAAGCTGGATTCCTTTCTGAAGGCCAACCCAGAGGGGAAAGCCGCGCAAGCCATTGGACTTGGAATTCGGGGATCTATCGATCACCGGAGCCGGCGTTTAAGGTCGTCGTCGGTGGTCCGGCCGGATGGCTTTGATCTTTGCGGGGCATTGTCGGCGTATTACCAGATCCCTGTGTTTTTGGAAAATGATGTAAAAGCCTCCACGGTTTCAGAGCTTCTTTACGGAGAAGGAAAGCGTACGGATACCTTTGCCTGCGTAAACGTAGGAACCGGCCTCGCGATGGGGCTGGTATATGAAGGGAAGCTCATTCACGGAATACGCAACAACGCCGGAGAAATTGGAAATCTTTTGTACCGCCGTTCAGACGATGGAGAAACTGCCTGTGTGGAAACGGTGGCTTCGGGCATGGGGCTTCAGCGTGAGGCTTGCAGACTGAAAAAGGCTTTTCCCAATAGCGGGCTGTTTCGCTGTGAGGGAGCGCCTTCCGGCTATGAAATCCCTGCAGGCGTGCCGTAGGGGGGAGAGCCTCTGGCGCGAAAGGCGGTGGAAAATACCATCCACGAGCTGGCGGTGCTGATCCTCAATTTAGAAAATGCGCTGGATCTTGGCACGTATGTTTTTGTGGGAGGCGTGATGTCAGACCCTTGGTTTTTTGACGCGGTGGAGAAAGAAATCCAGCGGATTGCCCAAGGAATTCATTATGGGATTTTCAACTGGGACGCGGTGTTAAAGATTTCCGACGCGGGGGCGGGCTCTGCGGGACTGCGGGGAGCCTGCGGCGTGGCGGTTTATGGATTGAAGGGCATGGAATCACGGCAGCGGGTTTAGGATTATAGAAAGGAGAGAATCAAGGATGGATCAGTTACAGGTTCAAACCGGCAACGAAAGGCTGAAACGGCTGATGCTTTCTCTTGCCAAACCGGAAAAGTGGAAAGCTACAGAGGAGCTTGCCGCCGCCAGCCTGCGGGCATATGCAGCGGATGAGAGGCTGGCACGAGTGGATACGGTAATCATAATTGGACACGGAACCTCTCTGGCAACGGCGATGAATGCGGAATTTCTGTTTTCCAGGGCAGCGGGAGCGGCCGCCAGAGCGGTACCGGCGTATCAGTTCCGCAGTTACGCGCGGGATTATCTCAAGCGGCCGGAGCGGACCCTTGTAGTGGGCATCAGCTGCAGCGGAAATACAGAGAGCGTTTGTAAAAGGGTTGGAGGCGGCCCGGCAGGCCGGAGCGCTGGCCATGGGAATCACCGGCAGGGGTGAAACCAAAATGAGGGAGATTTCGGATTATTTGATAGAGGCTGACACAGCCGTGGAGCAGGAGGCGGGAATGACCGCCTACAGCGCCTCCCATCTGTTCCTTTTTATTCTGCCCTTCGGGCGGCGGTGCTTCTAGGGGAAAAAAGGGGGAACGCAAAAGGCCTAAAGTACTGGGAAGCCCAATGGAAGAGCGTCAAAAACGCTATGAGCACCCTTCCGGAACTGTTTGAGAAAATGGGAGGCCTGGCAGAGGAATATTCCCAGAAGGAAATGCACAATGTGGTAGCGCTGGGCACCGGCCCCAATCTCGGTACGGCTCAGGAAGGCGCGTTAAAGATCTGTGAGTTTGCCTGGGTGTTCGGAGCGTGCGAGGAGCTGGAGGATTTTGCCCACGGGCGTTTCCGGGAGGCGGACGGGAAAATCCCGCTGCTCCTGCTTGCCCCTCATGAAAACCTTCAGGAAAAGGTGCTGGATCTTCTGGCGGGCTGTGAGATCGCCCGCACGCCTACCGTGATTTTTACCCAGAAGGCTCTGCCGGAGGTTCAAAAATTGGCGGACCGGGTCATTTTGATGCCGGCAGTAGAGGAGGAGTGCCTGACGCCGTTTCTTTATGTGTTTCCTCTATGGTTTTTGGGATACCATTTCCGCAGCCGGCAGGGAAAGCTGGTAGGAGAGCGGCGTTTC
>VOFI01002327.1_pt1 | contig 52367 bp, 72 predicted proteins | sample 5384131 | NCBI WGS metagenome assembly VOFI01 (sample SAMN12384728, study PRJNA508395) | human gut metagenome | isolation source: healthy gut H | host: Homo sapiens
CAGGTTGTTGGGGAAAATGCTAAGGATAACGATATAGTGGTGAATGTTACCAAGTCGAAGAAACTGACGAATATGCGAGTCAGTTCTTTATTTTCCTTCTGGAAGAAGTTTATGCCAGACGATAAGGCCTCGTATCGTTCCACCGGTTATATTCAGTTTGGAAGAAGCTCTCGAATATATAAAAGAAGACGAATATGTGGAGGTGACTCCTCATCATTTGCGTTTACGTAAAATTATTTTAGATGAGACGGAGCGTAAACGGGCTAATCGATAAAATAGTTACAATATAAATAGGGTATTGAGGCGTAGAATATTTTCTACGCCTCAACTGTTTTAATAAGTTCAAGAAATGCGATATATAATGGGGCAGTAGAAAAAGGGGGATAGCTATCTTCTGCCACATTAATTTGAAGGAATTGAATGGGATTGTATTTACCCCCTTCTCCCTGTGTTGCGATAAGGAGAGATACCGAAGAAACACCCGTTTCTGAGGAGAGGGGTTAAAAAGATTTCATAAGTTTTTTGACTGTAAGGGTTAACCCCTCCGTCACTAGCGTGCCACCTCCCCTATATTTAGCGTTGCCAAACACAGGGGAGGAGTTTTTTAATTTCCGATAGTGATGAAACTGAAAATACCCTGTAATGCTACGGAACAAGGCAAAGGAGGAGTTTTAGTGCCCTTCTGTCTCATTATTTTAGCGAATGGAATGGGATTGTATTTACCCTTCTCCCCTGTGTTGCGTTAGCGATATAGGAGAGGGGTTAGGGGATATACAAGGAAAATCACCATCAATTATCGACTGAATCTATATAATATATATAAAATTGTGTATTACAAATAGGATTCATATCTGTTATAACAGATTTTTATTATATTTGCAGATACGAATATAGGATATGGTTCGGCATAGTCAAGTTGGAGATAAGATTTTCGTTTGTCTCTGCACTCACCATTTCCAATATTTGTGACGCTATACAAAAATTACTTAGAAGTATAGCGATTGTGTTGTGTTGAAGCATTTAGTTTTATTTATAAAGAGAATAAAGTTTTTTTGACGGATGTTGGTCGAATTTACGTTTGGGTTGCGTATAATGTTGTTGTCATACTGGTTTGTATTCTATTAGGGTGGACAAACGATTTCTTATATTTTTAATTGTTGGGGGTAAATATTGTTACCTTTCCGGATTAAGATAGGGAGGTTTATAATGAAATCTATTCTATCGGAGAGGAGCATTCGGGTGTTGCTATAATTTGTCGTCGGTTGTTATACCGGATAAAGTTCGGGATATAGGTGAATTGGCTTTTTATAGATGTGAGTCTTTGAGGGTGGTGTCGATAGTGTGTGATGTGAACACGATAGGAGTGTACGCATTCAGGAGTTGTATTTCTTTGAAAGAGGCGATATTTGTCGATGGGAATAAACCTTTGCAGGTGGGAGATAATTTGTTTTATAATTGTCCTTTGGAAAAACTTTATGTGGGGAGGATTTGAAATTTGAAAATTTTTCTTTCGGTAAAATCAAGACTCTTATGACTGTGGTTTTCGGTAAAAAGGTGACGTGTATTGGCGATCATCTTTTTACAGGCTGTCTCCGGCTGAAAGATATTTATATCGAGGCTCCGATACCTCCTGCGGTGGCCGATGGTTTTAATCCGTCCATTCTTTCGGAAGTGGTTCTTCATGTCCCGAGCTGTTCTCGTGTGATTTATGCTGAACTATTTCCGTGGAGCGATTTTGTTTCGATTCAGACGTTTTGAGTCAATCAATAGATTCTTGTGCCAGCATACGTTCGAGGTCCTTCCCTGAGTATTTTGGTCGTTATTTTTCCATTGTGAGCCAAAGAGATATTTCCCGTTTCTTCCGATGCGACGACGGCAAGGGCATCGGTTACTTCGGTTATACCTAATGCCGATCGATGTCTTAGCCCCATCGATTTGGGTATTCTCGTATTGTGCGAAACCGGTAATATGCAAGCTGCCGAGGCTATTCGATCATCGGCGATAATCATGGCTCCGTCGTGCAACGGACTATTTTTGAAAAATATGTTCTCGATGAGCCTTGCATTTACATTTGCGTTGATCGTGTCGCCGGTATTTTTTGTAATTATCGAGTGAAACTCCTTGCTCGATGACTATCAGGGCTCCGGTTTTTGTCTTGGACATATTCATACAGGCATGTACGATGGGCATGATATAGGGCTTTTCTCCGGTATCTTTGTGTTTAAGGAAAAATTGAAAAAGAATCTCCATCGTTTGTGCGACCCGAGTTGTACGAGAAAGCGCTTGATTTCATCTTGAAACAAAATAACGAGTATAAGGAGGCCTACACTCATAAATTTGTCCATGATAGACCCGATGAGACGCATGTCGAGGATTTGCGTTACAACGATCCATACTCCCACGAATGCTAATACGCCGGTGAATATGCTTATTGTTCCCGACTCTTTCATCATTTTGTAAAGAGTGTACAGAAGCAGGGCTACGATGAGTATGTCGATAATATCTTTTATGCCGAATGAAAACATTTTATTTTACGGATTGTATGGTTTTGAAACTATTTTTACCGCTTCCACAGCTTCTTTTACGTCATGCACTCTCAAAATGTCGGCTCCTCCTAATAAAGCCAGTGTGTTTAAGATTGTAGTTCCGTTTAGACTTTCTTCGGGAGTGTATCCAAAGTATTTATATATCATTGATTTACGAGATATTCCCACCAATAAGGGATAGCCTATACGGGTAAATTCGTCGAGTCGGTTCATGAGCAAGTAGTTGTCGTCGACCGATTTGCTGAATCCGAATCCCGGATCGATGATGATATCGTTGACACCGAGGCTTTCGAGTCGGGCGATACGTGATGAGAAATAGTAAAGCATTTCGGGAATGATATGCTCGTATCGGATTTGTTGCATCATGGTTTGGGGCGTCCCTTTCATGTGCATCAAAGTATAGGCGACTTTCAATTCGGCTATGGTTTCGAACATTTGAGAATCGAGTTCTCCCCCGATATGTCGTTGATCATCTGTACTCCGTATTCCCGGACACAGCGAGCGGCTATATCGGCACGAAATGTATCGACCGAGACTCTTGCCGTGGGATATAGTTTGCGGATAATATCGAGTCCCTTCGAAAGTCGTTTCATCTCTTCGTCGGGTGAGATGTCGTCGGCATTAGGTCGCGAGGAGTAGGCTCCTATGTCTATGATGTCGGCGCCTTCATTCACCATTTTATGCAGTCGCTCGGCGATTTGTTCTTCTTCCGTAGTACGGCTTCCGGGGGTTAAAAAGAGTCGGGGGTGATATTGAGTATTCCCATGATTAATGGTCTCGATAGGGAAACCAATTCTCCACCAAGATTCAAAGACAACGGTTCTTTTTGTATCCACTGGAACATAGTACTGTACGTTTTGAAATCATATAACAAGACCTGCCGATACAGGCATTGTATACCGGCCTGCTGTTATGTTAAGCGAAGATAGTTCTTTTTGTTGAATAGTAAGGTATGGATTTAAAAAAAACTTCTTTGGCACTATTCTTCCCGGAACCGGTTTTAAACTTTTAGGAGGGCGGGAACTTTTAGATGATTGCCGTTCGGCATTTTTTGCTTTTTCGTTTTGATGGGTCAAAGAACGATTGAATTCTTCCAGCTCGGATTGAAATGATTCGTATTCCATTGTAACTTCAACCTTTTCTCGTGAATGATAGTAGTATTGTGCAATGCGAGCTCCTGTGAGGATTAACAGAATGATAATCAATAACAGAGTCGCTCTGCGTTCGCTTTTCGATAATGAGAAAAAAGAATCGTTTTTAAGTGCCATCAGATAATACCAAATCCCGATAAAAAGATTAAAATGATGATGATTGGGGCTATATATTTGATACAGAAAAGATCGCATTGAATAGTGGCTCGTGCAATTTATTTCGGTTAGTCAATTCCTCCCGGGAGATATTTCGTTTCAGTATCCAACCGATGAAAATACTTATCAACAGTCCGCCTATCGGCAACAAGATGATAGCTGAGAAGTAATCGCAGGCATCGAATATGGTTTTCCCAAAAATGCGTATATGGCTCCATGAACCGATAGAAAGAGAGCAGATAGTGCTTAATATGGCAACAATGATCATCATTGTCCGGGTTGCCTTTTCCTTGACAGATGCATGTGGTTGATAAAAAATGCAACTGCAACTTCGAAAAAGAGAAACGGTGGAAGTAAGAGCTGCCACAGTGAGGAGTAAGAAAAACAATGCAGACCATAACGCAGATACCGGCATTTGATTGAATACATTGGGGAGGGTGACAAATACAAGATCGGGACCGGCGACAGGATCCACACCATAAGAGAAAACAGCCGGGAATATAATTACTCCGGCCAGAATGGCAACGGTTGTGTCGAGTATCGCTACCGTGCCGGCTGTTTTTATCAGATGAGTTTTATTATTGAAGTAGGAGGAGTAGGTGATGAGGATACCCATACCTAAACTTAAAGAGAAGAATGCTTGCCCCATTGCCCGTACGATGACTTGGGGTGTGATTTTCGAAAAATCGGGGTGTAGGAAAAATTTCAGACCTTCGTTGGCTTCGGGTAGTGTTAACGATCGTATGCAAAAACGATGAGAATAATGAACAGTATAGGCATCAATATGTTGGACATTTTTTCGATTCCTTTCTGTACACCCTTAGATATGATGATATAGTTGATAAAGAGAAAAATGTATATCCATAGTAACGGTCGAAAATCGTTCTGGATAAATGCGTTTTGTTCAGCTTTGAATTCTGCTGCCGTTTTTCCGGTCAGATTGTTACAGGCTGCTTGAAAAAGATATTCGAGCGTCCAACCCGATATGACCATATAATATCCTAAAATAAGAATCGAGGCCAATATTCCGATATATCCGATGTAGTACCATCGACTGCCGGGGATTAATTTTTTGAATGCGTCTACCGTGTCGGATTTGGATTTCCTTCCGATAATGAATTCGGCACACATAACCGGAACACCTAATATAAGAACACATAGAATGTAAATCATTAAGAATGCTCCCTCCGTTCATTCCGGCTTCATAAGGGAATCTCCAAATATTTCCTAATCCTACCGCCGATCCTACCGTGGTGGCTATTACTCCTAACTTGGTCGCGAATTTTGCCCGTTCTCCCATTTTTAGTTCAAGATATAATTACAAAAGTATAAAATTTTAATTTATTTGTTCATATAATAGCTTAATAAAAAGGGAATAGAGCCCTTTTCTATAAAAGTGTAATCCTTTTTGTAAAAAATGAATGATAGATTATATAACCAAATACAAATGGATTTGGTTTTGTCGTAAATGAAAATGCGGCCTTTGTGACAGGAGGTACAGGTAGATTGATTCTTGGCAGAAATCGGGTGATTTGTTTTTATTCTTAGCTTACTTTATCTTTGTCAAAGGATTGCAAAAGCAAGTATTTCTGTAAAAAGGAGATAATTGTACCTTTTGTTTGTTGTAAAGATTACGTGAATAGATATGAGGCCTTTTAGATTTTTGGCGTTTGTCCCTACGATTATAGTATTGGTTGTAATTACATATTTGTCTCTGGCTAAGAATCCGGTACATAGTCAGGAGTTTTATTTATTCGAAGGAGCCGATAAGCTGGTGCACGGTTGTATGTATTTGGGGCTTGTTTGGATAGGTTGTTTCGATATATATCGGGTATCGAAGTTTACCGCTCCCAAGTTGATTTTGCTCGTGTGCGGGGCTATTGTGTGGGGTGGCTTGATGGAGTTGTTGCAGGGTGCTATGTCTATGGGGCGGAGCGCGGACTGGTATGATTTTCTCGCCAATAGTTGCGGGGCTATTCTGGGACTTATCCTCGGTGCGAATAGTGTACCATATTTGTTTAGGAAGTGTAAGAAACTTTCTTGAAATCGTCAATATCTTCCTTCTTAATAGCCAAGCTATTCCAGTTCTTCCATAATGGCAATTAGTTCGGAACGCAGTGATTTCAGTCGTTCCACTACTTGTTGGGACCGAACGGTACTTTCTCTTTTGTGTTTCAACACTTGTTTCGCTCCTTCTATTTTCAACTTTCTTTCTTTCAGCAAATAGTGAATGAGCTTTATTTCTTCGATATCTTTTTGGGAATAATAACGAGTCCCCTTGGGGGATCGTTTAGGATTGATTGTTTTAAACTCTGTTTCCCAATATCGGAGTAAGGATTGGTTTACATTGAACATGTCCGATACCTCACCGATCGTGTAATATAGTTTTTGTTTATTTGTTACAGGTTCTTTCATACGATTTGTTGTTAATCCATTACACGCCCTTGATTTTCGGCAAGTTGAGTCATGCGGTCGTAATCTTCGGGTGAAAGGTCGAAGAAATAGTAATTGATAGGATTCTGTGCTTTCCCTTTGTATAGAACTTCGTAATGTAAATGCGGCCCTGTGGATTTCCCCGTATTGCCTACTTCGGCTATTTTCTTCTCCTCGTATGACTTCTTGTCCTTTACGGACTAATATTTTACTGAGGTGAGCATATCGGGTTTTATAATCATATCCGTGATCGATGACTACCGTGTTCCCAAATCCTTGTTGCCAGCCGGTTTCAACGACACGGCCGTTCCCGGTTACGTAAACAGGGGTTCCCACATTGGCAGAAAAGTCCATTCCCTGATGGAATTTTGTGGTCTTGTAGATCGGATCTATTCGATAACCATACCCCGATGCTGTTCGTTTCAAATCTTTGTTAGAAACGGGTTGTATGGCCGGAATGTGTTTTATGCGCTCCTCTTGGCCTTGTGCCAGTTTGACGAGTTCGTTCATGGAATTGCATTGTACATATACTTGCCTCGCAAGGTTGTCTACTTTTTGACTGGTGGAAACAACCAGCTCTGCATCGCTCATTTGCAACAGATTCTCGTACCGGCTGGGGTTGTATATTCCGTTATTCCTGATTTCGTCGTTTACAGGCTCGGCTTGCAGAATGACCCGATACATGTTGTCGTCTCGTTGTTGTAAATCATTCAGAACTTCCAGCGCTGCATCGACTCGTTTGGAAAGCACTTTATATTGTGTCTGCATTTGCTCGTTTTCCATTTTCAGAAGCTCTTCTTTGGGCGAACCGAACCAAAAAATAAAATGCGACGATGACCCCTATACTTAGTATGCTACCGACGAACAAATGGCGTAAAACAACGATGATGCGCTGGCGAAGTGAAGGATATACCCGTTCGTATGTCAGTGTTTTAGGATTGTATATGTAGAATATTTTTTTACTCATTGATTATTTGTCGGCTCATTCTTATTGGCAAAAGCTTTTATAGACCGTAAAAAATATGTTTCTAAGCATTTTTTTTTATCTGCACATGGGTACAAAAAATAATAATTTGGGCTATTTTTGCAAATTGTTTTTGGTAATATTAAATATACCGTATTGGCGATTTCTATTTCGATAACGAAAAGAAAGCCGTGGAACTTAATATAATTAAATTGTTATGCTGACAGCAAAAGAGATTCGTGAATCTTTTAAGGATTTTTTCAGAGAACGAGGCCATCAGATCGTGCCTTCGGCTCCGATGGTGATTAAAGATGACCCTACGTTGATGTTTACCAATGCGGGAATGAACCAGTTTAAAGATATTATCTTGGGAAATGTTCCGGCAAAATATAAGCGGGTCGCGGATTCACAAAAATGTTTGAGAGTGAGCGGTAAGCACAACGATTTGGAAGAGGTGGGACTGGATACCTATCATCACACCATGTTCGAGATGCTCGGTAACTGGTCGTTCGGGGACTATTTTAAGAAAGAAGCGATCGATTGGTCTTGGGAATATTTGGTCGACGTATTGAAAATAGATCCGGCCCGATTATACGCTACCGTATTCGAAGGATATGCGTCCGAAGGTTTGAGAGAGATAACGAGGCAGCCTCGTATTGGGAAGCGCATTTGCCCAAAGATCATATAATTAACGGAAATCGACATGATAATTTTTGGGAAATGGGAGATACGGGACCTTGTGGACCCTGTTCTGAGATTCACATCGATTTGCGGAGTGATGCCGAGAGAGCCGAAGTCGATGGATTGAAATTGGTTAACCAGAGTCACCCGCAAGTGATAGAGATATGGAACCTTGTGTTTATGCAATATAACCGTAAAGCCGATGGTTCGCTCGAACCTCTTCCTGCTCGGGTAATCGATACCGGTATGGGATTCGAACGGCTTTGTATGGCGTTGCAAGGAAAGACGTCTAATTATGACACCGATGTATTCCAACCGATTATCGGGGAAATCGGGCGTCTTTGCGGTAAGAAATATGGCGACGATCCTAAGGTCGATATTGCTATGCGTGTCATTGCAGACCACATACGTACGATTGCATTTTCTATTACCGACGGGCAGTTGCCATCGAATGCGAAAGCCGGTTATGTAATTCGTCGTATTTTACGTCGGGCTGTACGTTACGGGTATACATTCTTGGGTCAGAAGCAGGCTTTCCTTTATAAATTATTGGACATTCTTATTGAAACGATGGGAGATGCCTATCCTGAATTGAAGGCTCAAAAGGTCCTTATCGGAAAAGTAATTAAAGAGGAGGAAGATGCTTTCTTGCGTACTCTCGAAACCGGTATTAAGTTGCTCGATAAAGTAACTGCCGATACAAAGGCTGCTGGTAAGAGCGAGATTAGCGGGCGGATGCTTTCGTGTTGTACGACACTTATGGTTTCCCTCTTGATTTGACCGAGTTGATATTGAAAGAAAAAAGGGTTAGGAGTGGATATCGACGAGTTCAACGCCCAAATGCAACAACAAAAGGAACGGGCTCGTAATGCGGCTGCCGTAGAAACGGGCGACTGGGTTGTATTGAAAGAGGGTGAGCCCGAATTCGTGGGATACGATATGACCGAGTGCGACGCCGAGATATTACGCTATCGTAAGGTAAAACAAAAGCTCGCGAGTTTTATCAGATTGTTTTGGACAGAACCCCTTTCTATGCCGAAATGGGTGGTCAGGTAGGCGATACAGGAAAGTTGATTTCTGGAAATGATATCGTGGAGATATTACAGACCAAGCGGGAAAATAATTTGAGTATTCATATAGCCGAGCGATTACCCGAAGATGTGACCGCTACATTCCATGCCGTTATCGATAAAGAGGCACGTCGGGCGACTGCATGTAATCACACGGCGACTCATCTTTTGCACGAAGCTCTGCGTGAAGTTTTAGGAACTCATGTAGAACAAAAGGTTCTTATGTCTCTCCGCAATCGTTGCGCTTTGATTTTTCTCATTTTCAAAAAGTCACAGACGAAGAGTTGAGAAAAGTCGAGATGATAGCCAATCGAAAAGTGCGTGAAGCTATCCCGTTAGATGAACATCGTAATGTTCCTATCGCCGAGGCTAAGGCTATGGGAGCGATGGCTCTATTTGGTGAAAAGTATGGAGAAGAAGTCCGGGTGATTCGTTTTGGATCCTCTGTCGAGTTGTGCGGTGGTACTCATGCATCAATACCGGAAATATCGGTATGATAAAAATTATAACCGAGAGTTCGATTGCTGCGGGAATCCGTCGTATCGAGGCTATAACAGGAGCTCGGGTGGAGGAAACGATGAACGCCTTGCAAGATTCGTTGAAAGAGATAGGAATCTTGTTTAATAATGCTCCCAATTTGTTACAAGCGATTCATAAAGCCATTGATGAAAATGCCGAATTGAGGAAACAGGCCGAGGAATATGTTAAGGAGAAAATGATTGTCTTGAAAGATCGTATGGTTAAATCGGCCGAGAGTATAGATGGCGTGAAACTTATCCGTTTCATCGGTCCGATGCCGTCCGATATGGTTAAGGGAATCGCCTTTTTACTTCGGGGTGAAGTCTCCAAAGGATTGGCTTTTGTTGCTGCGACCCGGGATAAAGATAAACCTCTATTGACGGTTATGCTGAGCGATGACTTGGTTGCCGATGGGAAGAATGCTTCTGCGATTGTTCGGGATGCTGCTAAGTTGATACAAGGTGGCGGAGGCGGGCAACCCTATTTCGCACAAGCCGGCGGAAAGAATGCCGACAAATTGACCGAAGCGTTGGATAAGATGGTTTCGTCTATTGTGGGATAATTCGATAGTTGAATTTGTAATATGACAAAAATAGCCCCGGCATTGCCGGGGCTATTTTTTATCTGTATGGTTTTGAAGATTTACAATAACATGCCGCTCGTGACCTCACGGGCTTTTTCTTCCCCGGCAATTTGGGTGATGATGGCTGTGGCGAACGATATGGCAGCTCCCGGACCTTTTCCTGTGGTAATGTTTCGGTCGACAGTCACGTTGTCGCCTGTTACAGTTGCGCCAGTGAGGAATTGCTCAAATCCGGGATAACAGGTAGCTTTATATCCGTTAAGCAATCCTGCTTGGCCCAGAACCGACGGGCGGCACAAATGGCAGCGATGTTCTTGTTGGCAGCGGCTTGGCGTTGCAATAAAGAAACCAATGGTTTGCATTCTCCCAAGTGTTTTGTTCCCGGCATTCCTCCGGGTAAAATTAACCAGTCTGCATCTTCGGTCGATAGTTCCACCCATGTACAATCGGCTGTAACAGTTATTCCATGAGCTCCTTCAACTTGAAGATTTCGCGATATGGAAACGGTTGTAATATCGATTTCGGCTCGGCGTAACATATCTACGATCGTGAGAGCTTCTATTTCTTCAAATCCTGTTGCAAGAAATAAATAAACGGTTTTCATTATTCGGATCTTTTTTAGTGTCAAATTAATGTTTGGAGAAACTCATTCTGATTTTATATCGTATATACAATCGAATGACATAAATAGTTGTTGGACTCATATTTTATAAATCCACTGACAGAATATACCTGTCAGTGGATTTATGATGGTGTTATTCCTTAAAGGGTTCCGGCTTCGGCTTGTTGAATCATTTGTTGGCTTGCATACAAATAGATTTCTACACGACGATTTTCTTGTCGGCCTGCTGCCGTGGAGTTGTCTGCTATGGGATTGGCTTCGCCCATACCTTGCACAGATTTGATCTGGTTCGTGGAAACCCCGCATGCCAGCAGATAGCTTGCTACACTTTGAGCTCGCTCCTGAGATAAGTTCAGATTTTTCTGGTAACTTTGTTCTGCTGTCGAGTTTTTCCAGCCCTGATTATCTGTATATCCGTAGATAGTGACGTCCATATCACGATTTTGGTTCAGTACGTCGTTAGCGAATTTACTTAAAGACGATTTAGCCGATGAACTGAGGTTTGAACTGCTTGTCGAGAAAAGGATTCCCGAGTCGAATGTCACTTTTACAGCTTGTAATCCATTGTTGTCGGTAACTTGCTCGACTTGTGCACCTTCTACCTGTTTGGCTTGTTCGGCCGCTTTGTCCATTTTCTTTCCGATAAGGGCTCCTGCTGTTGTTCCTACGGCAGCACCCACGGCAGCACCGATAGCAGCTCCTTTGCCTTTTCCGAAAATCGCACCTAATCCGGCGCCGACAGCGGCCCCGCTACCTACCCCCCGATAAGGGCTCCTTTTCCGGTATTTGACATGTTACAGCTTGTAAATAGCATGCCGGCAGCCAATATACAAGACATAATTTTAATGCTCTTCATTTTTTAGTTTTAGAAATTGATTTACAAAAATAAAGAAAAAATCGATATGATATTTGTTTATATTATTTTTTTTTTGAGGAAAGGAGTATATGGCTCCTTTGAAAATAAATAACAGTATTTGAGATTATTATGTTCGATGTTATGGAAAATGTACTATCGTCAAAAATGGAGCCGTTCGCTTTTTAGTTCTCTTATCTATATTTGTAACAATAGGATTAAGGTTCTATATGGAAGATAAATATTTGTATTATAAGTTATAGAATGACCGGTATAATTCATGCGAGTATTGTTTTTGCTTTTAGTTTGTACTATCTTTGTTTAATTAACTAATACAATAATCGAGATGAACACGTTCGAAATCTCTTTACGCTTACTTCATTCGGAGAGTCTCATGGTAGGGCGATCGGTGGGGTGGTAGACGGTATGCCTGCCGGTATTCCTGTGGATATGGAGTATATACAGCGAGAGTTAAACAGGCGTCGTCCCGGGCAATCGTCGATTGTCACCTCTCGTAAAAGAAAACGATCGGGTAGAATTCCTCTCCGGGATTTTCGAAGGGAAGACAACCGGTACGCCTATCGGTTTTCTTGTGTATAATGAGAATCAACACTCATCGGATTATGATAATTTGCGGGAGGTGTTCCGCCCTTCGCATGCCGATTATACATACACCCAGAAATACGGGGTACGGGATCATCGGGGAGGTGGTCGTTCTTCGGCTCGCGAGACGATAGCTCGCTGTGTCGCCGGAGCTCTTGCAAAACTTGTTTTAACTCGGCTGGGCATAGAAGTCTGGGCGTATACTTCGCAGGTGGGGGAATTGTCTTTGTCCGGCGATTATAATCGATATGACTTCGACGAGATAGAGAAAAATCCGGTACGTTGTCCCGATGCGGATATGGCAAAACGAATGGAGGAATATATCGGAAAAGTAAAGTCAGAAGGCGATACAGTGGGAGGTGTTGTTACCTGTGTCGTTCGTCATGTCCCGGCAGGGTTGGGCGAGCCTGTGTTCGACAAGCTGCATGCCGCATTGGGTAGTGCGATGTTGAGCATAAACGCTGTAAAAGGCTTTGAATATGGTATGGGTTTTAGAGGGGTGAGATACAGAGGTTCTCAAATGAATGATGTATTCGAAACTCAACAGGGCAAAATCGTAGCGAGAACCAATCATTCGGGTGGGATTCAAGGTGGAATTTCCAATGGAGAAGATATTTATTTCAGAGTCGCGTTCAAGCCGGTCGCTACTTTATTGAAAGATATAGAGACAGTCGATTCGCAAGGAAACCCGACCGTGTTGAGGGCAAAGGACGTCATGACCCTTGCGTATTGCCCCGTGCCGTACCTGTGGTGGAAGCTATGGCAGCAATGGTTATTCTCGATTATTATTTGTTGGCACAAAGTCATAAATTATAAATTAAAAAATATGGATACAAAAAAGTATATAGACAGTCATAGAGAGCGTTTTTTCAACGAGTTATTTTCGTTGCTTCGTATTCCTTCTATCAGTGCGTTGCCTGAACATAGAAAGGATATGCAGCTTTGTGCCGAACGATGGAGGGATTTGCTTTTGGAAGCCGGAGCCGATAGAGCCGAAGTGATGCCTACCTCGGCCTCGCCTGTGGTTTTCGCCGAAAAGATAGTTGATAGGAGTTTCCCTACGGTACTGGTATATGCTCATTATGATGTGATGCCTGTCGAACCGCTTGAACTGTGGCATACCGAGCCTTTCGAGCCGGTAGTAAAAGACGGGAAACTGTGGGCTCGGGGGCCGACGATGACAAAGGGCAAGGGTTTATCCAGTTGAAAGCCTTTGAAATTGCGGTCAAAGAGGGTTTGTTACGCTGTAATGTGAAATTTTTGATAGAGGGTGGCGAGGAAATCGGTTCCCCGGAGTAGAGGCTTTTTGTAAGGAACACCTCGATTTGTTGAAATGCGATGTGATACTGGTCTCAGACACGAGTATGGTCGGTTTGGATACTCCGTCTATCACGACTGGATTGCGAGGATTGGCCTATTGGGAGATAGTGGTCACGGGTCCTAATCGGGATTTGCATTCGGGAATTTTCGGGGAACGGTAGCTAATCCCATTAACGAACTTTGCAAAATGCTGGCCGGTGTCGTAGATGAAAATGGTCATATAACCTTACCGCATTTTTACGACAAAGTAGAAACTGTTTCGGCGCAAGAACGAGCCATGTTGGGAGCCGTGCCTTATGATGAAGAAAAATATAAAGCGGCGATCGATGTGGAAGCTCTTTCGGGAGAGGTTGGTTATTCACCTTTGGAGCGTACCGCCATTCGTCCTACGTTCGATATTTGCGGTATTTGGGGCGGGTACACGGGCGAAGGTGCAAAAACTGTATTGCCGTCAAAAGCCTATGCCAAAGTTTCTTGCCGGTTGGTTCCCCATCAGAATCATGAGGAGATATCCAAGATGTTTATCGATTACATATACTCTGTCGCTCCTCGTAGCGTAAAGGTGAAAGTGAGCCCGATGCATGGGGGTGAAAGCTATGTATGTCCTATCGATTTGCCGGCTTATCGGGCTGCGGAAAAGGGGTATGAGCTGGCGTTCGGAAAACGTCCATTGGCAGTACGTCGTGGAGGAAGTATCCCTATTATAGCAACTTTTGAAAAAGTTTTGGGTGTGAAATCGGTCTTAATGGGATTCGGATTAGAATCGGATGCCACGCATTCGCCGAATGAAAATTTCCTGATCGAAATGTATGAAAAAGGAATTATTGCAGTAGTCGAATTTTATAATCAATTTGGGCATTGATGGTGACGGGAGAAAAACGGTATCGGGATTTTTCCGATTTTTGAATCTCCATTTCGATTGCAAAGTCCAAAAATATCGTTACATGCAGGGTTTACTTGCCCTAATCGGGACGGGGGAGTATTGGGGTCGGTGGTTGTACTTTATTGCAACAATCAGACGTTCAGTCCTGATTATTGCCATACGGGGAAGAGTATCACTTCCCAGTTGGAAGAGGGGATAGCTTTTTGCCCGTAAATATCCTGAGATGCACTATTTGGCCTATTTTCAGGCTTATACGAACACGTATGGAGAGCTTGCTGTTTTGAAGCAGAAGTATGAGGAGGCGTTGTCTCACCCCGGTGTCGTGGGGATTATTGTCGGTACTCGCCCCGATTGTATGCTCGACGGACTGTTGGAGTATTTTGCGGATTTGTCCCGACATACATTCGTATTGGTGGAGTATGGCGTGGAGAGTACTTGCGACGAAACTTTGCGTAGGGTTAACCGGGGACATGATTTTGCCGCTTCGGTCGATGCTATTTGTCGTACGGCTGAAATGGGTATTGCAGTGGGGGCTCACATGATATTGGGATTGCCGGGAGAGAATCGGGAGATGATTTTATCTCATGCCGATAAGATGTCCCGGTTGCCGCTCGACACGATTAAGTTGCATCAGTTACAGCTTATTCTCCATACCCGTATGGCTGCCGAATATAAAAGCAATCCGAATGATTTTCATTTGTACGATGTCGATGAGTATATCGATCTGGCAATCGATTTTGCCGAGCGATTGTCTCCGCACATCGCTATCGAACGTTTTGTCTCTCAGTCCCCGGCCGAACTGCTTATCGCTCCGAATTGGGGGATAAAGAACTATGAGTTTACGGCTCGTCTGTTGAAGCGAATGAAAGAACGCGATACTTGGCAAGGAAAATTGTTCACCGACGTCTGAGCTGGTTTAACGGTGGTTTTGTAATCTCTGTTTCGCCATTTGCTCGTATTCTGTACCCGGTTGTCCGTAATTACAATACGGATATATGCTGATACCGCCGCGGGGCGTGAAGAAGCCTGTTACTTCGATGTATTTGGGATTCATGAGCTTAACGAGGTCTTTCATGATGATATTCACGCAATCTTCATGAAAATCGCCATGATTACGGAAACTGAATAAATAAAGTTTCAGACTCTTGCTTTCTACCATGTGTTCTCCGGGAATGTAGTCGATTTGTATGGTAGCGAAATCGGGTTGTCCGGTAATCGGGCACAGACTGGTAAACTCCGGGCAGTTGAATCGTACCCAGTAATCGTTTTCCGGGTGTTTGTTTATAAATGTTTCCAAGACCTCGGGTGCATAATCCTGTTTATATACTGTCTTATGTCCCAGCAGGGTCAGTTGTGATGTATCTGATTTCATAATAAGTCGTATTGATTATTGTAGTTCTTTTATTTTGAATATGTTGTATGAAACTTTCTGGTCGTAGACATCGCTGCCGTCTATCTTTTTCACGAATCGTACGACTTTTATCGTTACCGGCAATATGACGATTTCATAGGCCGTTTTAAGGCAGGCTTGTGTTACAATGAGAATCAATAGTTCGTTTACAGGAACTACTCCACCGAATGCGATAGGAAAAAACAAGAGCGAATCGGCACTTTCGCCCACTACGGTCGATGTAATGGCTCGTAATGAAAAGTGTTTTGCCCTTGCTCGATATTTTCATCTTGCTCATGACATAGGCGTTCAAAAAAGGAGCCTACAAGGAAAGCTATGAAACTTGCTAATAAGATGCGGGGAGTTGATGAAAATACGGTTTCGAACGATTTCTGTCCGTCCCAAAATGGAGCCGATGGTAATATAATCGCTATCTGTATAAAGATGACGGCCATTAAGTTCATCAGGAATCCGAGCCAAATAATGAGTCGGGCTTTTCGATACCCCCAAACCTCTGCGATACAATCGTTGATAATGTAAGAGATGGGGAAAACGATGAGACCTGCGGTCGCAGTAATGCCTCCTAACGAAATCATCTTTACTTCGAGTAAATTCGAGCAGATGAGGCAGACACAAAAGACAACGCCCATGATTAAAAAAGGGCAGGGAAAAAGAACGATTCATAATTCTTGTTTTTTACGTGGTGTTCAAGCACACGGAGGATATTTATCCTCTCCTGTTTTATACTAAATCTTTTAGTGCAAAGATAATACAAACGAGGGTAAAAACAAATTCATCGGGGATATACCTTGTTTCGTTTGTCTCTACCATTGGTACAAATAGTATATCTATGTCATAACAAGACAGGATTGGAAGACTTATGGGGAGCAGAAATTCTTTATGGTTCGGATAATTTATTTAAGAATTGGGCTACATGTTTCCCGTCCATGAGTCCGTGATGGGCACAGATCGATATGGGAAGGAGCATTTTCCCATTTGTGTCGATGAGTTTTCCTGTCGATATGCGAGGAACCGAGTCTCCGTTCTTGAAAGAAACAGCGTGTTTCATTTCGGAGAAGGAGAACCACGGAATAGAAGAGTATCTGATAACGTCTTCTCTTCCTGTATTTTTCGAAAAGGATAACCCTGTACTGTTTTTTTACTCTTGTTATCTCTTGAATTGCTTGTTGAATGAAATCGTTGCGATCGGGGATATATTCGAAAAAAAGCAAAACCGAATGTTCCGTCTTCTCTTCCTATTGTCGGAGATACGTGTATGGTATCGTATTTAACGACAGAATTCTCTCCCTCGATTCTTAATTTGAATTCGTCTGTTTCATTGGCTTTTGTCAATATATGATGGAGCGAGTAAAGGAAAAAAGATTGAGAATCATGTTTGGCTTCGAGATATATGGTAGTAAAATCTACGTTTGTAGTTATTCCGAAAAAGGGATCGTCAAAAGCAGAAAAGAACCGGAAGTGTTCCTTCCGGTTCCAAGATTCGATATTTAGTTTGGTCTTTGTCATTGAGATCGATGTTACAAGGTTATGTTATCCGTTTCATTTTTTTGAACTAGAACTTTATCGATGCGGGCTCCGTCCATGTCGACGATTTCGAAAGTGAAGCATAGCCATTCTATCTTTTCTCCTTCGGTCGGAATGTGCTGTAATAATTCGAGGATAAGCCCGCTCAGAGTATTGTAATTGTATTCTTGATAACGATCCGTCATGTCGTAGTGGTCCAGAAAATCATAGAAAGAGCATTGTCCGTCGATGAGACAAGAGCCATCTTCCCGGATAATAATATCTGCCGAAGGCCCGATGATACAGAACCGACCAAAGCTCCCAAAATATCGCTTATCGTCACAATTCCTTCAATACTCCCAAATTCGTCGGTTACTAATCCATAGCGTTGATTTTCATTGCGGAGCCTTTCCATCGCAGTATATACACTCATATTTTCCGGCAAGAAATAAGGGGTTGAGGCGACGGCTCTGATATCGAAATTTTTATCATCGATCTTTCCGAATAAATCTTTTAAAAAGAAACTATTCCGATAATGTTATCGAGGCTGTCTTCGCATAGCGGATATACGGCATGAAGATCACTGGTAATCTTTGATTTCAGGGTCGTGTTGTCATCTTGTACATCGAGACAAATTAAATCGCTCCGGTGGGTCATGATAGAGGATATATTGCGATCTCCCAAGTTAAAAACTCGTTCTACAATGTCTTGTTCCACCTCCTGTACACACCCTCCCTCTGTACCTTCTCGAACGATAGCTTTTTATTTCGTCTTCGGTGATTCCTTCTTTTTGAGATGAAAGCCCTAAGAAACGGCATACCCCGGCTGTACTTTTGGTGAGTATCCACACGAAAGGCGATGCGATATACGATAACCACGACATAGGTCTCGATACTATCTTTGCAACTCGCTCCGAGGCTATCATACCGATACGTTTGGGAACCAATTCGCCGATAATAAGGGTTAAATATGTAACTATAATAACAATGATGGCTTGTGCCAAACCTACTGCATAAGGAGCTAATAAAGAACTTTTAGCTAATAGTTTTGCAAGGCTTTGGGCTAAGGCTTCGCCAGAGTAAAGACCCGTTAAAATTCCGATGAGGGTAATACCTATCTGTACGGTTGAAAGAAATCGGTCGGGGTCTTGTGATAGTTTTAAGGCTGATAATGCCGCTTTGCTACCTTTTTTCGCACTATTTTCTAATTTGACTTTTCGTGCTGAAACCAGTGCAATTTCAGACATAGAAAGTACTCCGTTACATAAAATAAGAAGTACTATAATTATAATTTCCATGTGAGAATAGAGATTTACAAGGGCGAATATACGAAAATAAATCGGAATGTTACAAATTTGTTTATATAAGAGTCTTTTTTTTTATTTTATTTAGGTGGTTTATTTTCAGATTCGTTAAGATGTAACGATCGAGTAAATGGTTTTACTTGCTGTCTTAAACCGGTGAGTGGAACATTCCTATAAGAATAAAATAATATAAGTTGCTGAAAAGTAAAAAATAAGTACGATATTTGCACTCGCAAAACAGTATGGATTGAGGCTTTTAATTTGAAAAAAAGTGTTTTTGCTTTTTTAGATGGGTAAAAAGCTATATATTTGCAGTCCAAAAAAATTAAAAACAATATTATTCGTAAATATTATAATTTATAGCAAAATGACTAAGGCTGACATTGTAAACGAAATTTCTAAAAACACAGGAATAGAAAAAGCTGTTGTTCTTGAAACCGTTGAAAAATTTATGGAGAGTGTAAAGGGCTCTTTGGCAAAAGGTGAAAATGTGTACCTGAGAGGTTTTGGTAGTTTCATCGTAAAGAAAAGAGCACAGAAAACGGCTCGCAATATTTCCAAAAATACTACGATAATAATTCCGGCCCACAACATTCCGGCATTTAAGCCTGCAAAAACTTTTATGGGTGAAGTAAAATAAGAAAATCAATAAATATAAGTATTAATCTTTAAAAGCATACCGTTATGCCGAGTGGAAAAAAAAGAAAAGGCCATAAGATGGCTACTCACAAACGCAAAAAAAGATTGAGAAAAAAACAGACATAAGAAGAAATAATGTCTGTCGGCTCAATGAATGACAGAACACGAAGAACAAATTTAATGCGATTTAGTCATTAGATTTGTTCTTTCTGCTTTATCGAAACCATTTTGTATAACAAATGGTTAGTATTAAAAACTCTTTTGGCAGGATGCCTGTTCTTTTTAAGAAGGCCGACATGCTGCTTGAATATCAGTAATCTAAATAACAATTTATGTCCAGCGAACTTGTAGTAGACGTACAACCCAAAGAGATTTCTATTGCATTGCTCGAGAATAATCGATTGGTGGAGCTTCAGAAAGAGGCTCGGAACATATCGTTTTCTGTGGGCGATATCTATTTGGGAAGGGTCAAAAAGCTGATGCCGGGACTTAATGCTGCATTTGTTGATGTAGGTTACGAAAAGGATGCTTTCCCTGCACTATCTCGATTTAGGTACACAATATAATTCGAGTGCAAAGTTTTTAAACAGTCGCTTGCCGATCGCAAACGAGTGTTGTCTCTTTCTAAATTTGATTTATTGCCCGATATTGAAAAGGACGGTACGATTAACGATGCTTTGAAGGTGGGTCAAGAAGTGTTGGTTCAAATTGCTAAGGAACCTATTTCGTCTAAGGGACCTCGCCTTACGGCAGAGATTTCTTTTGCCGGTCGTTTTTTAGTGTTAATCCCTTTTTCAGATAAAGTATCTGTATCGCAAAAGATTAAATCGAACGAGGAAAAATTGCGCCTTAGGCAGCTCATACAAAGTATTAAACCCCGCAATTTCGGTGTGATTGTCAGAACTGTTGCCGAAGGGAAACGGGTCGCAGAGTTGAATAACGAACTTAAAACGTTGGTAAGGTGTTGGGAAGATATGTTAGTGAAGTTGCAAAAGGCTCAGCTTCCGTCGCTCGTTTATGAGGAAACGGGTAGAACCGTAGGGATACTGCGTGATATATTTAGCCCTTCTTTCGAAAATATTTATGTAAACGATAAGGAGACATATAACCAAATATACAACTATGTGAGTCTTATTTCTCCCGATCGAAAAGATATAGTTAAACTTTACGATGGGGAGTTGCCTATTTTTGATAATTTCGCTATTACCAAGCAAATAAAATCTTCATTAGGAAAAACCGTTTTCTTTTAAAAGTGGAGCGTATGTCATTATCGAACATACAGAGGCTCTGCATGTTATCGATGTAAATAGCGGAAATCGTTCGAAGGCTTCTTCCGATCAGGAGAGCAATGCCCTTGATGTAAATATGAATGCCGCCGAAGAAATAGCACGGCAACTGAGGTTGCGCGATATGGGCGGTATTATCGTGATCGATTTCATCGATATGGACGAAGCCGAGAACCGTCAGAAACTATATGACCGCATGCGTGAGCTGATGGCTAATGATAGGGCAAGGCACAATATTTTGCCGTTGAGTAAATTCGGATTGATGCAGATTACCCGCCAGCGGGTGCGGCCGGCACTCGATATTATTACCAGTGAAGATTGCCCGACTTGTCATGGTAAAGGTACTATTCCTCCTTCCTTACTTTTTTACCGATCTGTTGGAGTCGAAGATTCATTATCTGGTGTATAAGTTGAAAATAAAGAAATTCACATTACACGTACATCCTTTTGTAGCTGCATATGTCAATCAAGGTGTATTTTCTTTGAAGATGAAGTGGCGTTGTAAATACACTTTTCAGCTGAAAGTAATTCTAATCAGTCTCTCGCTTATCTCGAATATAAATTTTATGATGCCGAGAGAAATGAAATTGACCTGAAAGAAGAAATTGAAATTAAAAAATGAGAGAGTATTATCTCAGTTTATAGAGGCCCCGAAGGGCCTCTATTTTTTTTGAATCGGCAAAAGAAAAATTGTTTTTTGAACGATTGGAATTTTGTAAAAAAGGAATGTATAATAATTTCCTAAGACGCCTGTATTTATTCTCTGTAATAGATTCGCTTTCACCCGGGTAGAAACCGAAGTGAGAATTTCATAAGGGATTGTATCGAGTTTTTCTGCGATTTCGGTGACGGGCAGTTGTTCTCCGAATATTTCAACTCGGTCACCCGGTTTACAATCTATATCGGTTACATCGATCATGCATACGTCCATACAAATATTACCTACGATGGCAGCTCGTTTTCCGTTTACAACGACACACCCTTTTCCATTTCCCAGATGGCGGTCGAGTCCGTCGGCATATCCTATGGGAATTGCCGCTATGCGGGAATCGCGAGATAATACACCTTTTCTTCCGTACCCTATGGTTTCTCCGGCAGACAGTGTCTTGATTTGAAGGATAGTTGTTTTCAATGCGCTGACTGTTTCCAGCCCGCAAGGTGTGTCGATAGGGGAGACTCCGTATAATCCTATACCCAGCCTTACCATATCCATTTGGTATTCGGGGGAAGCGTAATATTCCCGCCGTGTTTAGTATGTGTCGCAGTATTTTATGCTTGGAGTGTTGTTGTAGGTAGTCGGCACAACGGGAGAATGTTTCGATTTGACGATGAGAATAATCGTCGAATCTTTTTTCGTCGCTTCCTGCGAAATGAGAAAAGACCGAACGGGCGATGACGACGGTTTGGTCGTTGAGAATTTCCACGACTTGTTCCATATCCTTTTCTTCGAATCCGAGCCGATGCATGCCTGAATCTATTTTTATGTGTACGGGATAGCCCGCTAAACCTAATTTTTCCCCTTCTGCGATAATCGCTCTCAGCAGTTCGAAACTATATATTTCGGGTTCGAGATAATAGCTGAACAGTGTTCTGAAACTGCTCATTTCGGGATTCATCACCAAGATGGGCATGGTTATTCCCGCTTTTCGCAATTCGGCTCCTTCGTCGGCAACGGCTACTGCAAGGAAATCGGCTCCTCTGTCCTGTAAGGTCTTTGCTAATTCATAAGAACCGGCTCCGTAGCCGAAAGCCTTTACCATACAGATGATTTTTGTTTCGGGACGTAATTTCGATTTGAATAGGTTGTAATTGTGGACGATGGCGTCGAGATTTATTTCCAGTATGGTTTCATGCTGTTTCAGTTCTAAGGTTTCGGAGATGAGCTCGAAATGAAATTCTCGCGCACCTTTGATTAGAATCAGTTCATTATGAAAGTCGGCCGGGTCAAGTTGTGCAAGGAAACTTTCGGTTGTCGGATAAAATTCTTTTTCGAGATTGAAAAGGTAAGCGTTATCCGAGATTACCGGGCCTATCCCGATGAGGCGTTCTATTCCTTTGTGCAATATGATATCGGCGACTTTCCGGTATAGGGCTGGCCGGGGGTAGCCCCGTCTGGTAAATGTCCGACAGTATAAGCGTGCGGCGCATACCTTTGGCTGCCGCCCTTCGATTTTGAAAGTCGAGGGCTATGGTGAGTGAATTGATATCCGAGTTATAGCTGTCGTTTATAATTAGGCAGTTGTTTATCCCTTCTTTGACTTCCATACGCATGGCTACCGGAGTCAAACGCTTCATGCGGTCGGTTATCGCTTCGGGCGGTCGGTTGTAGTAAAGCATGACTGCCAGACAATGAATCGCATTTTCGATGGAAGCTTATCTTCTACGAATGGGATAGTAATATAACTGTGGTATTGCAAGTAAGTATATTCTATTTTTGTAGAATCGTTACCTTTGATTATTTTGGAGATGTACAGCGGTTTGTCCCGGTCTTTTCTGGACCAAGCAATTTCTCGACACCCGAAGCAGAGTTTCTCCACGCATTCGCAGATAAGTTCGTTGTCTCCATCGTAAATAATGCAATCACAGGCTTTCAACAAAGTGAGTTTTTCGATGCATTTCTGCTGTATGGTTTGGAATCCCTCTTGGTGGGCTTCTTCGATATTGGTTATCAAACCGAGCGTCGGTTTGATGATTTCTTCCAAATGAATCATTTCATCGGGTTGAGAAATTCCGGCTTCAAAAATAGCCATCTCGGTTTTCGACCCGATTTGCCATACCGATAACGGGACTCCTATTTGAGAGTTGTAACTGCGGGGAGAGCGCACCGTATTGTAGTCTGGTTGGAGAAGTTGATAAAGCCACTCTTTGACTGTGGTCTTTCCGTTGCTTCCCGTAACACCGATTACCGGTATATCGAATTTTTTTCGATGTGCCGCAGCTAATTGTTGCAAGGCATCTAATGTGTTTTTACGATGATGAAATTTGCTTCGGGCATAAGCTCTTCATCGGCTACCCGATGTTCTACCACGAAATTTCGTACTCCTTTTCGGTAGAGATCTTTGATGTAACGGTGGCCGTCGTTTCGTTCGGTAACCAATGCGAAAAACAAAGTCTCTTCGGGAAACGTGAGAGAACGGCTGTCGGTTAATAGAGCCGTGATAGTATAGTCTTTGTAGGCTCTTTTTTGTGCCTTGACGATAGTTGCTATTTCGGTAATCGTGTAATTCATATTTGACTGATTCTTGTGTTTAATTCTGTAATTTCGTTCGATACGTTTATGTAAGGATACATTTGTTGAAATCTCATGACCTTGTCGAGCGTATGTTGTAAAAAATAGTGTACTCGTCTTTATCGGGCATCAGGGGCGATGCTCCAAAGCTCTTTGTATCTTGTACCATTGAGAGGCTATTTCTTTGCTTTCGGGAGAAAGGTATGCTTCCTCCAATATTTCGGTTATATAAGCGATCGCCGATTTCGAGGGGTGCGTCATGTCGGTATCGTAGAAACGATAATCCCTCAGATCGTCCATCATGATTTCATAAGAAGGAAAGTAATCGCAAATCCCGAACTCTTGTTGCAATCGGTTTATTGCCAGTAGCAGTGTCGATTTGCTTATTTGGTTGCCGTGTGCTCCATCGCTAAGGTGGCGTATGGGACTCACGGTGAACAATATACGACATTGAGGTAGATTGTCTTCGATATATTTTATGATGTCTCTCCATCGGGAAACTATTTCATCGACCGATAACAGCATTCGGTCGAATATCGAGGCCGGTTGTTTGTGGCAGTTGGCGACAACTTTACCCGTCTCTTTTAATCGGAATACATAAGCGGTTCCCCATGTGATGATTATTCGGTCGATATTCGGCACTTGGCGGTGAGCCTTTTCGATTCGGCGGTTCATGAGCGATAACGTGGCCTTTTTGTCGCACCCCGAGAATCGGGAATGGTGATCGTAACTGTGCCATAGATTATTGAAAGCGAAAAGTTCGTTTTCAATAATCGCTTTTCCCTCGACGATTCGTTCCCAGCTTTGGGCAATGGAAAGGGGATTGTATAATGTGCCGAATGGATTTATATCGACATTGAATTTACGCTGTTGCAGCCATAAGCCTATGTTTTTGGCAAAGCACGACCCCAGCAACAAAATTTGTTGCCGATGGTCGATATATCCGAGATTACCGGGAAAATTTATGGCCGTTCTGAAATTCATTTTATTATTTGGTTTATCACCTCAAAAATACATATTTTCTACTCCATCTCGTCTCTAAATTAACATCTGAAAAAATAAAAAATATAATATTGTGGTAAAATAACCATAAATATTTGTATTTATACCAATTTGGATATATATTTGTGTTACCCGTTTCGTAGAGGCTTTTTGAGAAAGCTATGTTTTTGTATCTCTTCTTGTAATAAGAATTATATGGAGCTATATTACAAGGAAAGAAAGAGACCGAGATTTGTTTAGGGCATACAACGAAGCCCTCAAATCATTGGGAAAAATGGAATGTGAAACGAATTTTCAAAGGCTATTCACCTCGATGTGTGTCATCGACAAGAACAGAGATGTACAACGATTTGGCCAATATGTTGGCGAGCTATTTGAGGCGACGTCCCCAAGTCCCGTTTAACGATGCGCTTTGTACGATATTGGCTGAAAAACGAGCTCCTCGTTTTTATTTGTCCGAGCGGTCGGCTCTGTTGACAATTTACCGTATGCAAAAAGGAGGTGTATCGTGAAAAGGTTTCCTTATATTTTGTGTATTGTTTTTCCGGTTTTTGTTTGGGCTTGTCATACGTCTCGTCAGACAATCGGTGAGGCTCGGGAAAATCGCGTGCATTCTATTGATCGCGATTTACATGTCGTCATTGATTCGCTGTGTCGGAATGAATGGTCGGGGCTTACCGAATGGGAATGGACACATGTCGATGTGTTCGATTCCGTACGGGACGAAACTGTCAATCCTTCCATTTCGATTACTCGTTTGAAACAATCGAAAAAGTTGTCGCTCGGAACGAGACTGCCGTTTCTGATTCGTTAAACGAGACAGCTGCCTTACAATCTCGTTCGGAGAAGGAACAAAACCATCGTAGTTCAAAGGAAATGGACACTCATAGAGTGTCGGGGTGTGTCCTAATGATTTTTATTGTCATATTGTTTTTTTATATCATAAGAAGGAAATGAAAAAGATAAGAAATGTAGAAAATCCGTTTGAGTTTGAAACAGTCGTATTTTCATTCTCAGAAGAACAGATATTGCGTGAGTTGATTGCCGAAAGTTCCTATGTGGCAAAAAGTTTAGTGGGACAGTCTGATTTGAAGTCGGGGTGGAGCCGTTCTATAATTTTTTCCGAAGACGATAAACCATTTCTTTCCCGTTGGCTTGCCGATGCCGGGACGAAATGATGCGGGCTTTGTCTGCCTATTTATCCGATGAGTCTGTTTCCACCGAAACAGCACTTGTTTTTGCCGTTCTTTTGTCTCGGCAACGCCCGTTGGCGCTCGATGAATCAATTTGTCATCAGCTCGAACGGGCGATAGTACATCATGTTTTGAATCAATGGTTCGCTACGAAACAACCCGAGGAGAGCGTTCGCCGTCAGTTGCAATACAAGGGGGCGATGTCGGCCGTGAAGAGCGATATCCGGTTGGCTTGTAACCGCAGGCCACACCGCCCGACGAACTATTTTTGAAAATTCGGGCTGTTGTTTGTTGGCGAGAAGTGTGTGACGATGTATCTTTGTCTCCCGATTTTTAATGACGAGAAGGAGATGATTTGCAAAAAAAATTGCGGAACCGAATTTGAAGGTAACTTTTTGTAACCATTGCGGTCAAAAATCCACGGTGGAGCGATTGACTTGGAAGAGTGTGTGGGACAATATTCTGCATGGTATTTTTCATGTCGACAATACCTTTGTTAAGACAACGCGTACGTTGGTCGTCCACCCCGACCGGCTAATAAGTGATTACTTCGCCGGACGTCGCAAAGGTTATATGGCTCCTATCCCGTTACTGGCGGTATGGTGTGTAATCCTTCTTTTTCTTCGGACATATCGAGGGTGGGGCCGGGACTATTTCGACTATCGAGGGATCGGCTACTCACAATTGGATTGTCGAGCACTATACTTTACTCACTATCGTCACGGTTCCGTTCATGGTGTTGGCTGTCAAGATTGCCTTCCGCAAGGCCGGTGCTGCGCGGTACAATTGGGTAGAGTATCTGCTGGGTTGTTGTTACCTGTCGGTGTTGTATATTTTGCTTTCGTTGGTGTTAATGCCTATCGGGTGGGTGTTGGACGCCTCGTATTATACGGTGTATGGGTGGACTTCGATGGTTCTTTTTTTTGCTTGCTCCCCACTTATTGGGCGGCATATTCGTTTTTCCCCGATAAGTTTTGGAAAACGTTGGGGCGCACACTGTGGGCTTCGGTCCTTTATCTCCTGTTTTCTGTGATAATCGCTGTCGGGGTTATGTTGATAATCGGATATTAGCTTATTAGTAGGAAACGATGAGGGCGGGTCGCAGCCATGCACCCGCCCTCGCTCTTATGTGTCTGTTTGTTTTTATTTAATGACAACCGTCGCAGCAATCTCCACAGCCGTCACCGCAACTGCCATGATCGTGACCGCAACCACAACCGCAACTATGGCGGGGGTGAAGTTCCTCTTCCGTGGCATCGCGTACGAGCTTGACCATACCTACGTAATGCAGATTTTCACCGGCTAACGGGTGATTGAAGTCCATCAAAACTTTGTCGTTTGTAACTTTTAGTACGGAACCGTTTATACGGTAGCCCTCCGATGTCATCATCGGCACGGTATTTCCTTCGAATACGGTTTGGTCGTCAAATTTTCCGTCTACCATGAAAATCTCCTTGTCTAACTCCATGACGTGTTTTTCGTTGCGTTCTCCGAAGGCCTCTTCACAAGAAAGTACAAAATCGAATTTGTCGCCTTGTTTTAATCCTTCGAGCCGTTTTAACATGGAAGGAAGAATATTTTGGTCCACCCGAACACGAATTGGTCGGGCATTTCGTCGGTAGCGCGCATCATTAATGTTTCTTCCGGTTCGCCTGCGCCTGCGTACAGGTCGTAGGTCAGAACTACAAATTTACCGGGTTTTATTTCCATAATGGTTTTATATGATTAAATGATTAGTATAATTCGAATAGGGTTAGATTAACGCTCGTAGAATTTACGGTTGTATTCTTTGAGCAGTTTTTTTACATTGAAATAGAACCCTTCGATTTTAAGAGGGTTCTTCTCTATCGATATGTAATCGAAATAAGGCTCGACGAATGTAAATTCCGTAGCGGTAAATCCTTGTCGATTTACGATATTATATTCGTCGGCAGGATAAATGACAAACCAAGCTGTTTCGGGCGCTTTTCCGTCGCCGGTCGAAAGTATGGCTTGTATGATACCTTTCAGCCGGTATTCCCATAGGTTGGCTTCTTCTGTCTCTCCTTTTTGTCGAAGTCCGTAGATCAAGAAATTTATTTGTCGTAAATCGAAAGGTATATCGGATAAGGCGATTCGCGCGTATTTGATAAGCGAATCACATTCCGATTCGGTATGAACGGTCTGAGCATAAAGTTTTTCTATCCTTTCGGGAATCTCGACTGTGCGATAAGGATTATAATCTTCTTGGCTGGCATATCCCAAGTATAAATGTCTGAAATCCTGCAACGTCATTGTCGTGTCGTTGCCGAGGTATTTTTTCATTAGGTCGGGATAATAATAGGGCGAGCGGCTATCTCGGACGGCATTTTCTATTTTCTCCATATCGGGAATTTCTACTGTGGCTGTCTCAGCAGAATAGATATGCATGGAGGAGATACCGAAGAAAAGTATGATAGCTATGATAAAATGTTTCATCTTTTTAATTATGTACTGAAGTTTCTTGTGGCTTCTGGTAAAAGAAACGGCTGTCATTACCTTGTCGGCTAACAAAAAAATTACGTCTCTGTTTTTACCTAAACAAAGATATTATTTCTTCTGACAGTAACCCGCTTTTTTTACTGTAAAAGATGATAAAAACATTTTATTTTGTCAGACCTTTCTCCTTCCCGTAATGTGATTAAGAACGTTTTCCGGCGTGCTTCAATATTTTTGCGTCCAAGTAAAATACGATTTCTTCGGCTATATTGTTGCAGTGGTCGCCAATGCGTTCGAGTCGTCGGATAATGCTGATGAGATTAAGGCACTCTATGGCTCTTTCGGGGAACTGTTGTAAATATTCGGCGATGATGGGGACTGCTGCGTGATTCAGTTCGTCCACCCGGTTGTCTTTGTTGAAGACGGCTATCGCTTCGGACGATTTTTCTTCGATAAGAGCATTTTCGGCTTGCAACATCATGGCTTTGACAATGTCGAGCATTTCTTTAATACCCGTTTTTTCGAACAATTCCGATTCAATGTTTACTTCGGGATAGTCGATAACGAATCGGGCTATTCCATCGCAAAAGTCGGCTATGCGTTCGAGGTTATTGCTTGTCTTCATCATGGCCAATGTAAAGCGCAAATCCAAAGCTACGGGATTGTATAATCCGATGATGTCTTCGCAATCGCTGTCTATTTTCAGCTCGAATGCGTTCACTCTTTTTTCCCGGTAGGTTACCTCGTGCGCCAGCTCTTTGTCCATAGACAAAGGGCTTCTCCTGCACGGTTCAGCTGAGAATTAACCAAGTCCCACATTTCGAGGACTTCTTTTTCAGATCGTCGAGTTCTTTTCGATGTATATCATTTTCGTAGATTTTTAAAAAGTATGAAGATTCCTATTTATTGAAACAAAGAAACGTCATTCATGTTTCCTTTGTGTTACATTTGTCTTTACAAAAATAGTGCAATTCGAGAAAAGAAATTCTGGCGATGTGCAGCTTATTTTCATATTTACATACAAATATAGCGAAAGGTGAGTGCAAAGGCAAGCGAAATTTACATTTCCGGCTTGGCTCTACCGAACTGCTCCTATGTTCTACAAATATACGAATAAGCGAGAGCGGAGCAAAACAAAGCTCGCTTTAATTTTATTCAGCCGAGCGAAAGTATCTTCGAGCTTCAACTCAAATATAGTGAAAGGTGAGTGCAATGGCAAGCGAAATTTACATTTCCGGCTTGGCTCTACCGAACTGCTCCTATGTTCTACAAATATACGAATAAGCGAGAGCGGAGCAAAACAAAGCTCGCTTTAATTTTATTCAGCCGAGCGAAAGTATCTTCGAGCTTCAACTCAAATATAGTGAAAGGTGAGTGCAAAGGCAAGCGAAATTTACATTTCCGGCTTGGCTCTACCGAACTGTTCCTATGTCCTACAAATATACGAATAAGCGAGAGCGGAGCAAAACAAAGCTCGCTTTAATTTTATTCAGCCGAGCGAAAGTATCTTCGAGCTTCAACTCAAATATAGTGAAAGGTGAGTGCAATGGCAAGCGGAATTTACATTTCCGACTTGACTCTGCCGAACCGTATCCTATATTCTACAAAGATAGTGAAAAGAGAGCAGAGGAAAAGTGGCCTCGATTTTTTATCTTGAACCATATTGTAAATGAGACGGCTGTTTTTTAACAGCCGTCTCATTTATAATAATAGGAAAGAGAATGCTTTTATTCGGTCACCGGTTTATCTAACCCGGGAATATCGACTAATTTCATGTCGAATACCAAAGTCGTGTAGGGAAGGATCAGAGACGACATATATTGAGCTCCGTATCCTAATGTTTGAGGAATAATCACACGGCAACTGTCTCCCACCTTCATTTGTTCGAGAGCTATGATCCAACCTTTGATGTTTTGTTTTACCTGTGTACGATAAATACTGTCGGTTCTCAGATAAGAAGAATCGAAAGGAGTTCCGTCATACAACATACCCTTGTATATCACATCTACCGTACTGGTTTGGTAAGGCGATTGGGCATCTCGGTTGAGGCTCGTATCGTTGTAGTATTTCATCAATACATAAATACTGTGGTCCCAGCTTGGGACTACTTTGGTGTAAATGGGATTTCCTTTTTTTCATCTTTGGCTCCAAGTTGTTCGATGAACCATGATTCGTTGGTCTCTCGCCATTGCTCGTACTGCGTCCAATAGTCTTCTGTCTCCTTGCAGGCGACAATGCCTATCAAAAGGCAGATAAGTAAAAAAATAGGTAACTTTTTCATTGTATATTGCTATTCATTAAAATTCCACGGTGGAGCTTGCGTAGCACTCGCTTCGGCTTTGAATTGAGGTTTTGCGTCGAATCCGAAAATCTTTGCCGTAATCAAAGCAGGGAATTTACGGATTTTTTTTGTTATAGGCATTCACTGCGTCCGTGTAGCGAGAGCGTTCTGTCGCAATGCGGTTTTTCAGTTCCTTCGAGCTGAGCTTGTAATTCCAAAGAAATTTTGGTTGGCCTTCAAATCGGGATAGTTCTCGGTGATTGCCAACAATTTTCCCAAAGCACTCGACAATTCTCCCTGTGCTTCTTGGTATTTTTGTAAATTCTCTTCTGTCAAGTTCGCCGGATCTACGGTAATTTGGGTCGCTTTCGATCGGGCTGCGATTACAGCTTCGAGCGTTTCGCTTTCGTGCGCTGCATATCCTTTAACCGTATTGACCAAATTGGGAACCAAATCGGCGCGACGTTGATATTGATTCTCTACTTTTGCCCATTGGGCGTTTATGTTCTCATCGGCTTCGACCATGCTGTTGTAACTGCATGAAGAAAGTAGTGCCGCTATGATCGTTGCTAAAATGGCTCGAACGAAGTATTTCATATTTGGATAGGAATAATTTATTCTACAATTTTCTTTAATAATGTTTTCAGGCTAACCTGTTCTCCAATTATATTTTGGAGCTGGTCTATGGCCACCCGTTGCTGTTCCATCGAGTCTCGGAAACGTATGGTGACCGTATTGTCTTCGAGAGTCTGATGGTCTACCGTTACACAGAACGGTGTGCCGATGGCATCTTGACGGCGATAACGTTTCCCGATAGAATCCTTTTCGTCGTATTGACATTTGAAATCGAAACGCAAATTGTCGATAATTTCACGTGCCTTTTCGGGTAGGCCGTCTTTGCGAACCAAAGGCATTACTGCAACTTTTACAGGGGCGAGCGCTGCCGGTAATCGCAACACTACGCGACTATCTCCTCCTTCCAGTGTCTCTTCACAATAAGCGGCAGCCATAATACTCAGGAACATGCGATCTACACCGATAGAGGTTTCTATAACGTACGGTGTATAGGATTCTCCTAACTCCGGATCGAAGTATTGTATTTTTTTTCCGGAGAATTTTTCGTGATTGCCTAAGTCGAAATTTGTTCTTGAATGGATACCTTCCACTTCCTTGAACCCGAAAGGCATTTCAAATTCTATATCGGTAGCGGCATTGGCATAGTGCGCTAATTTTTCATGATCGTGGAATCTGTATTTTTGGTCTCCCAATCCCAAAGCCTTATGCCATTTCAGACGGGTTTCTTTCCATTTGGCGAACCATTTTAATTCCTCTCCCGGACGTACGAAAAATTGCATTTCCATTTGTTCGAATTCCCGCATGCGGAAAATAAACTGACGAGCTACGATTTCGTTACGGAACGCTTTCCCGATTTGGGCGATTCCGAACGGAATACGCATGCGACCGGTCTTTTGAACATTCAGGAAGTTCACGAAGATTCCTTGTGCTGTTTCGGGACGTAAATAGACTTTCATCGAACCATCTGCGGTAGAGCCCATTTCGGTCGAGAACATCAGATTGAATTGACGTACATCGGTCCAGTTTTTGGTCCCGCTAATGGGGCAAACTATTTCGTAATCGAGTATGATTTGACGCAATTCGTTCAAATCTACATCGTTCATTGCTTGGGCATAACGAGCGTGCAGCTCATCTCGTTTGGCTTTGTGTTCCAAAACTCTTGGATTGGTCTCTCTGAAAAGTTTTTCATCGAAAGAATCTCCGAATCGTTTTGCGGCTTTCTCGACCTCCTTCTCGATTTTTTCGTCCATTTTGGCGATACAATCTTCGATAAGCACGTCTGCTCGGTAACGTTTTTAGAATCTTTGTTGTCGATTAACGGATCGTTGAATGCATCTACGTGCCCGGATGCTTTCCAAATAGTCGGATGCATAAAGATGGCGGAGTCGATACCCACGATGTTTTCGTGCAGTAGGACCATACTGTCCCACCAATATTTTTTTTATGTTGTTTTTCAATTCGACACCCATTTGTCCATAGTCATATACGGCAGCCAATCCATCGTATATTTCACTTGAAGGGAATACAAATCCATATTCTTTGCAATGGGATACCAATTTCTTAAAAACGTCTTCCTGTGCCATTTCTTTTTTTTGTATGTTATGTTGCTATCTTGTTTTTACCTTTATTATTTTCGAGCCGATTACTTTCTTAAATCAGACGATTTTAGAGCACAAAGTAAATGATTTTTTCGATTAAATTTGTATTTTTGCAGGGGAATGTAGTTACACGAGTATTTAAAAATTAAAAAGAGTCACACTTTTGTGTGTGCTTTTCCCGTTTATAAATCCAAATACACTCTATGAGCGACGAAATAACGACACCGCAAGAAGATATGCCCCAAGATCGTTCCGCTGAATCCGGAGTTTCAGCGGAGTCTCATTCGGCTTACAAAGTACCCGTATCGGATAAGCCGGATATTAAATTCCAACTTTCGGGAATGTTTCAGAACTGGTTTCTCGATTATGCTTCTTATGTGATACTTGAACGGGCGGTTCCTCATTTGGCCGATGGTCTGAAACCGGTACAAAGGCGTATTCTTCATGCGATGAAATTGCTCGATGACGGGCGTTTCAACAAGGTCGCCAATGTCGTGGGACATACTATGCAGTTCCACCCTCATGGCGATGCTTCCATAGGTGATGCATTGGTGCAGTTAGGCCAAAAGGATTTGTTGATAGAGTGTCAGGAAATTGGGGAAATATACTTACGGGCGATTCTGCCGCTGCTCCTCGTTATATAGAAGCTCGCTTATCCAAGTTTGCCTTAGATGTCGTATTTAATCCGAAGACTACCGAATGGAAGTTGTCTTATGACGGTCGTAAAAAAGAGCCGGTGACTCTTCCTGTCAAATTCCCTTTGTTGTTGGCACAGGGCGTCGAGGGTATCGCTGTGGGGTTGGCTTCGAAGATATTACCTCATAATTTTAATGAGATATTACAAGCGGCTGTGGCTTATCTGCGGGGCGAGGAGTTTCATTTGTACCCCGATTTTCAGACAGGTGGATTTATAGATGTTTCTAAATATAACGATGGGGAACGAGGCGGCAGCGTGAAAGTACGCGCTAAAATCGAGAAGATCGATAATCGTACGCTTTCTATCGTAGAAATTCCTTATGGCAAGACGACATCGACACTGATAGAATCTATTCTTAAAGCCCAGGACAAGGGAAAGATAAAAATACGAAAGGTCGATGATAATACAGCCCAGCATGCCGAGATATTGGTTCATCTCATACCGGGCACTTCTTCCGATAAGGCTATTGATGCTTTGTATGCCTTTACCGATTGTGAAGTGAGCATTTCACCCAACTGTTGTGTCATCAATGAGGATAAACCTCACTTCATGACTGTGAGCGATTTGTTGCGTATCAGTGTCGAAAACACGAAAGAATTGCTGCATAAGGAACTACTTATACAGAAGGGTGAAGCGCAAGAGATTTTGCATTTTGCATCATTAGAAAAAATATTTATAGAGAAACGCATTTATAAGGATAAGGAATTTGAGGAAAGCCGTTCTATGGACGAGGCTATCGCGCATGTAGACAAGCGTTTGGAACCGTTCAAGCCTTCTTTTATCCGGGAGGTGACTTCCGACGATATATTGAAGTTGATGGAAATAAAGATGGCTCGTATCCTTAAATTTAATTCAGAGAAGGCCGATGAGTTGATCGCTGCTAAAAAGAGCAAATCGCTCAAATCGATTATGATATAGACCATTTGGTCGATTATACAATCAAGTGGTACGACTCTTTGAAAGAAAAATACGGCAGCCGTTATCCCCGATTGACAGAGGTTCGTAGTTTCGATACCATCGAGGCTACCAAAGTGGTCGAGGCGAATGAAAAACTCTATATCAATAAAGAAGAGGGGTTCATCGGTACATCGTTGAAGAAAGACGAGTTCGTTTGTAACTGCTCCGATATAGACGACATTATTCTTTTCTACCGAGATGGAAAATATAAGGTAGTGAAGGTGAGTGAGAAAATGTTCGTAGGGAAAAATCTTTTACATATTGCCGTATTTAAGAAGAATGATAAACGTACGATATACAATGTGGTTTATCGGGACGGAAAGGCCGGATTGCATTATATGAAACGTTTTGCTGTGACCGGTGTGACTCGGGATAAGGAATATGATCTTACTCAGGGTAAACCGGGATCGAGGGTCGTTTGGTTTACAGCGAATCCCAATGGAGAAGCCGAGGTTTTGCGGGTAACTTTTGTCCCGAAGCCTCGCATGAAAACTCTGTTTGTCGACCGCGATTTCAGTGAAATAGCCATTAAGGGCCGTCAATCTATGGGAAATATTCTTACTAAAAATGAGATTCATCGTATTTCTTTGAAGGAACGGGGCGGATCTACATTGGGCGGACGCAAGGTTTGGTTCGATCGAGATGTTCTCCGCTTGAATTATGACGGACGAGGAGAATATTTGGGCGAATTTCATGGAGACGATCAAGTGCTTGTCGTTTTGGAGAATGGTGAGTTTTGCACGACGACATCGGATGCCACGAATCATTATGACCCCAATATTTTACGGATAGAGAAATTTGATCCCGATAAAGTTTGGACAGTAGCTTTGTATGATGCGGCGCAAGGTTATCCCTATTTGAAACGATTTGTTTTTGAAGCGGGTAGCCGTAAACAAAGTTTCTTGGGAGATAATCCAGATTCCCGTTTGTTGTTGATTACCGATACGGCTTATCCCCGTATTGAAGTCGCATTCGGAGAGGGGGACTCTTTCCGGGAACCTATGGTTGTGGATGCCGCCGAATTTATCGCAGTGAAAGGTTTTTAAAGCGAAGGGGAAACGGCTTACGACTTTTTCTGTCGCGACCATTAACGAATTGGAACCGTTGAGGCAAGAAGACGATTCTGTCGTCGAAGATGACAGTAGTGTCGAAACGGATACTCTTAGGGATAGTAATGTCGATAAACCGGAAGATAGTGCTTCGGGACAAATGACTTTGTTTTAATTATGACGAAATGTAAGGCGATTTTACGTGCCATTTTAATGGGTATTACTTTTTCGATATTTTCTCCTTTATGCGTATCGGCACAGGAAAAAGAATCGGAGAAGCCGTTACGCCCGGTCACGTCTGTATTTACGGTCGAACTCGGAAGGCAAAGTGCTTTGGATACCTATTTGACACCTATCCGTTATTGGGGATTAGATGTGGCTTTGGGGTACGAACGTCTTCGGGCGGTTAGTTTTGCCCCGGAAAAGTGGTTTACCCGCCACAATGTTTCCGGTTCATTCGCCTCGATGACTAATCAATCGGGGAGCGGCTCTATGTTATCGTTTTATTTGGACTATTCGTTTGCGATGTTAAGGAGATGGCAGTTGCTCGATGGACTGTATGTGTCTGGGGGTGGAGAGGCCGCACTTACGTTGGGGGGATTGTATAATTTGCGTAATTCCAATAATCCGGCAACGGCGAAAGCTGCCATCGACTTGGGTGCTACCGCTATGGCTTCATATCATTTTTTATATATCACGATTGCCGGTAACTCTTCGCTATCAGGTTTCATTACCGGTAATCGGTACTTTTTTTTTTCTCCTGAATTCGGACAGTCCTATTATGAGATGTTCGGTATAGGGGAATTGTAGCGGGATCGTCCATTTCGGAGCATGGCATAACCGGGTCGATGTGCGGAATTATATTTCGGTCGATCTTCATGTGGGAAAGCGGGCATTACGTCTGGGGTATCGTCAAGTAATGCGTACGACGCATATCAATAGTATAGATACACAAGTATTGACTCATACATTTGTGTTGGGAATTTCCGGTGAGATATTTCGTGCGGCTCCTTCGGATCGTCGGATAGTTTCGGTTTATTATTAATGGGAGATAGGATATGATGCATAGGTTTTCAAAAATAGGACTGTTGGTTTCGATTTTATCGGTTTTCATGTTTCCGTCTTGCCATAAAGTGGAAGTGTTCGAAGATGATCCTTATGGTAATTTCGATGCTTTGTGGACTATTCTCGATGAACGATACTGTTTTTTTTGAGTATAAGAATATAGATTGGACGCAAATACGAACCAAATATCGGAAGAAGCTGACATCGAGAATGACATCGGAGGAGTTGTTCAGTGTCTGTAACGATATGCTCATGGAGTTGAAAGACGGCCATGTGAATCTTATCGCCGCACATGATACCTCGCGGTATTGGGATTGGTTGTATGGTTCTCCCACGAATTACGATGAACGTATTATAGATGAGTATTATCTTAATTTCGACTATCGGTATACCAGTGGTATAAAATATAAGATATTGCCTCAAAATGTAGGATATATGTACTACGGCAGTTTTTCTAGTACCATAGGCGATGGTAACCTCGACCAGATATTGGCCTATTTATCGACTTCTACGGGATTGATTATCGATGTGCGCAGCAATGGCGGCGGGTCTTTGTCGAATGTCGAGACTTTGGTGTCTCGGTTTATTAACCGAAAGACGGTCGTCGGTTATATTTCCCATAAAACGGGATTCGGGCATCAGGACTTCTCTGAGCTTTATCCAATAGAATATTCTCCGTCGAGCCGGATTCGTTATCAAAAGCCGGTTGTTGTATTGGCCAATCGAGGTACATTTAGTGCGGGGAATAATTTTGTATCGGTGATGAAAGCTCTGCCAAATGTTATTGTCATAGGCGATTGTACGGGGGCGGTAGTGGATTGCCTTTTTCGTCGGAACTTCCTAACGGTTGGAGCATTCGGTTTTCGGCTTCCCCCGATATATGATATAGAACGGCAACATACAGAGTTCGGTGTTGAGCCGACCGAGGGGTTTAAGATGGATATGGATTCCGAACAGGCATCGAAGGTCACGATACCATACTCGATCGGGCAATCTCTTACATAACAGGCTCTTGATGAAAGATTTGTTTTTCACCCGATAAACTTTTGTGTCTTAATAATTGTATAGTTTGTAAACTTCTCGTATATTTGCACCGTCGTTTGCGGACGTGGCGTAATTGGTAGCCGCGCTAGACTTAGGATCTAGTGTCTTGCGACGTGTGGGTTCGAGTCCCGTCGTCCGCACAAAGCCTGTAAGAATTCTTACAGGCTTTTTTTTGTTTTGTCGAGGATACATTTAAAGACTCTGTATCTTTCCGGTATGATGGCGGTAGGCTATCTATGAATAAAAAATAGAGAACGTTTCTAAATATTTTGGTTTGAGGTGGGTAAAGATTTTTTCTTTTATCGTCTTTATAGGTGTATATAGTAATATCATGAAAATTGGTTTAGTTATGAATGTGAAACTCTTGAAGAATTTAGCTTTTTTTAGGCTTGTTATCGTTTTCGGTTTTCCCTTCTTTTGCTTTGTCGAAAATTATTCCCGATGGAACAATTCCTTATAATATGGGAGTTCAGTTAAAAGGCGATACCGATGGCCCGGAGGATTTAGATCGTGTACAGGAATTAGGTATGAAGTGGGTAAGACGAGGGTTTATTTGGGAATCTATCGAACGAGAAAAAAGGTGTTTATGATTTTAGTCAGTATGATCGTTTTGTAAACGATTGTGAGAAGAGAGGTTTGAAAATTATTGGCTGTATGGCTTTTAGTAATAAACTGTACGGGCATGTGAAAGACGAACCGGCTCGTTCGGCTTATGCCGATTTTGCAGCTGAGTTGGTAAAACACTATAAAGGGCGAAATATTATATGGGAGATATGGAACGAACCGAATACGATGACATTTTTGGGGTCGTCATGGGAAAGTCGGCAACTCCCCTCAGTATGCCCGGGAATATACAGATTTGGTACGGGCTGCCGTGCCGGCCATGAAAAAGGCCAATCCCGATTGTGTGATTTTGGCGGGTTCGGTTTCGAACATGTGGTCTGAGTCTTATAAATGGATGTCCTATTGTTTTGCAGATGGTATGTTGGATATCCATTGGGATATATGGTCGGTGCATCCTTATGGCGTGAAAGCTCCGGAGGATTACATGGAGGCATATTCTCATACTCGCAATTTAATGAAAAGCCGGTGGAGATACCGGACGTCTTTGGATAAATTCGGGCGGGGTTTCCCTTTGGGAAAGGCCGAGGGATATGCAGGGGGGCGATCCTTCTCTTGCGTATGAATATCAAGCGTGGCACGTGATTCGGCAATATCTTGTTGATTTATTAGAGGGGTTGCCTGTAACCATTTGGTATGAATGGGGTGGAAAAGAGGGATTTGCTTTATACCGTGCAGGAAATATGACTCCCGCCTATAATGCTTGTAAAACCTTTGTGAAAGAGTTAAGCGGATACAAGTTGGATTACCGAATGAAGACAGAGAACAAGAGGGATTTCGTACTCCGTTTTATCGACAAGAACGGCAATGAAAAGTTGGTTGCTTGGACGGCTCCGGGAGTGATGGAAAGTCCCGATAAGATAGTGCCTCATTCAATAAAGATAGCGGTGGGAGATGTTTCTCCCCGATTGGTCACAACCGATTTATATGGTCGGACCGATATTGTAGAGGTGTCGAATGGAGTTATAGAGCCACGCCTGACAGGGGCTCCGGTATATATTACTCTTCGATAAATAAGATGGAAATGATTACTTGTTACGGTCGTCGGGGCATCTTTTGATTATATCGATGATTTTACTATGAGAGTAAAAATAAAAAAGATTGATTGTCTCACGACAACCAATCTTGTTAACCTTAAATCTAATACCATGAAAAACACAGTGCAAATATACTGCTTTTATATGTTTTTACAACATGTTTTCTGAAAAAATCATTCTTATTTTATGCTATTTTAATATTTGAGCTGCTGTTTTAAAGAGAAAGAAATAAAAATGCCCCTGTATTACAGGGGCATTTTTTATTTCTTTGTGCGTTTTATTTTTATTGAATGTCGATGCTATTCAATAAGTCTACTTTCCCTTCATTTACCAGTTTCAGAATTAATTCGCCGAAAAGTGTGTTTTGCCAAGCGAACCAAGCCCGAGTGAAATTTTTAGGATCGTTTTTATGGAACGATTCGTGCATAAATCCTGTTCCGGCATCCGTTTTCATCAACATTTCTATGCACTCTTTTATTTCTTGATCATTTTGACTGGTAAATGCCTTCATCATAATACTCATAGGCCATACCATATCATAACCGATGTGGGGGCCTCCTATGCCTTCACCGGCGCTACCTTTGAAGAAATAGGGGTTGTCTTCGCTCCATACGAATTTGCGGGTGTTTTGATAAATAGGATCGTTTATGTCCACATCACCCAAATAGGGCATTGCCAGCAGGCTGGGAACATTGGCATCGTCCATCAGCAGTTGGTTCCCGAATCCATCGACTTCGAAGGCATATATTTTACCGTATTTCGGGTGATTATAAACCGCATACTTTTTGCAGGGCGGTTTCTACCTCTTGGGCCAGATCGGAACATTCTTTCGCCAGTTTCTCGTTGTGATTTACCTTCCGCAGGATTTCAGCAGATTTTCTCAATGAAGTTACGGCAAAGAAATTTGAGGGAACGAGAAATTGGAATGTCGTGGCATCATCGGAGGGACGGAACGCAGAGATTATCAGTCCGACGGGTTTTACCGGATTTCCTAATCCGTTGTTGGTCATTGTATCAAGAGCTCTCTCTGTTTTACGTTGGAATTTGTAGGGGCCATTGCCTTCTTTCCGTTGCTGTTCTTTGAAGGTCCGCAGTACATTCGTAATGGCTTGTATCCATTCTTCGCCAAATATACTGGTATCACCGGTAACTTTCCAATATTGATAGGCTAACCTAATGGGATAACACAGCGAGTCTATTTCCCATTTGCGCTCTCGTGCAGTTCGGGTTTCATATCTGTCATGTCGGACATCCATTCCCCTCCGGTAGGACCCATGTTAAAAGCGTTCGCGTACGGATCGATATTGATACATTTGAACTGGCGGTTGATGACTCCTGCCAACATTTTTTCTTTAATCGAGGGTCTTGGTTAGCCAATTGCACGTAGGGGCCATACTTGAGCTCTGAGTCGCGCAACCACATGGCGTGTATATCACCGGTATATACGAAAGTATCGTCGTCCCCATCGAAATGTACGGTCGTATCGAGTGTGTTCGGGAAACAGTTCTCAAACATCAAGCCAGCCGAGCATTTGTCAATAAAGATTTTACTCGTTTGATTTGTTTTTCTACGGCGTTGGATACGAACAAGCGTTCTTGCGGACGGTTGCTTGTGTATTGTACCCGGGTGTTGTCTTGCTGTGCTGTCGCTACACGAGCTGTGGCTGCATGGGTATAGGAGAATCCATATCCGAGAGCCAGACATAAGCAACTTACTTTTGCAATAGATTTCATAAAAAATATACTGTATGTATGGTTAATAAATAAAAAATGTGTATCAGTTATAATTGGGAAATCGACGTATATCGTTTTAGTTTTTTATCGCATACTTCCAACTTGACCATTACGGGGAAATGGTCGGACGGTATGCGAGATTCGTAACTTCTGGATTGAGATTCTTCGGGACAATCTTTTACCGACTTTTTGATCGCCTTCTTTCATACGACGATAGCTGTCGGTGAGAACGCCGTATTTCAGAATATGGAATGTAGGCGTTACAAACACATGGTCGATTCGGCTTTCGGTGTAGTTGTCAGAGTCGAAACCGTTGAATGTGCCGTTGGTCGCATAACGCAGGTCGGCCACTTCGAATGCGTCTCGGAGTATTCCACTTTCTGTTAAAGCGAGGTAGGAGCGATGAGTCTGGTCTACATTGAAATCTCCGGTGAGTATAGCTGGTAGATTTTCGCCGATTTCTTTCATTTTTGTTGTACGAGCAAAGCGCTTTCTACCCGGGCTTGTTTCCCTATATGGTCCATGTGGAGATTGAAAAAGAGAAATTCAAATCCGGTATCTTTGTATTTGAAATGTCCCCAAGTGCAGATTCTCGGTAAAACCGCATCCCAGCCGACGCTCGGTTTTTCAGGCGTCTCCGATAGCCAAAAAGTCTCCGTGTTCCAATAATTCGAATTTATCGATTCGGTAAAAAATGGCTGCATGTTCGCCTTCCTTTTTTCCATCATTACGCCCCACGCCTATGTAATCATATTTCGGGAGGCTCGTTTTCAGGGAGTCTAATTGATGTCTGAGCCCTTCTTGTGTCCCAAAAATATCGAATTCATGAAACTGTACTAGCCTGGCTATGATAGGGCATTCTATTTCCCCAACCGTCTCCTTGCAACGAATCGGCGCTGTTTGCGTTCCTCAGGTTATAGGAGGCTGCGGTAAATATGGTTTTTTTTATCGGGTTGACAACCACATAACAGTATGATTATTACGGATAGGATACCTATGCTATTCTTATAGTTCATATATGATATTGATTTGTCTTTCCAAAAGTACTACATTTTATTCATTCGCCAAAGAGAAAGAATAAGGCACAGTTTCTTTGGTTGAGCCTCGTTTCAAATTGGGTTCGTTGTCCATGAGGAATTGTATTTTCCCGCCTTCTACCAAGACGTTGTGCTTGAAATAATTGAGTGTGTGGTTCTTTCCGTTGAGTTTTATCGAACGAATATATTTGTTTGTTGCGCTATTGTTTTTGGCCTCGATGGTCAGGCACTTCCCGTTTTCCAGATGCAGCTTTGCCTCCTTGAATAATGGTGTCCCGATAATATATTGGTCGGTTCCGGGACAGACAGGATAGAATCCGAGAGCCGAGAATATGTACCAAGCCGAGGTTTGTCCGTTGTCTTCGTCACCACAATATCCGTCGGGAGTGGCGGAATAGAGTTTTTCCATGATATCCCTCACCCGATATTGCGCTTTCCACGGCTCTCCCGAGTAGTTATACAGATATACCATGTGTTGTATGGGCTGATTGCCGTGGGCATATTGTCCCATGTTCATCACTTGCATTTCCCTCATTTCATGTATGACTCCCCGGCTTTTGATTCCTAAGTAGCTGGGTATGACGAAAACCGAGTCCATCATGTGGTTGAATGCTTCGTTGCCCCCCATCACGTCTATGAGTCCTTGCGGGTCGTGGAACACGCAGAAACTCCAATGCCAACTGTTCCCTTCGCAAAAATCGCCGCTCCAATCCGTGGCACTGAAACGAGGATTGAATTTTCCCCGATCGTCTTTCCCGACCATGAGTTTTTCCGACGGGTTGTATACATTTTTATAGTTTAGGCTTCGCTGTTTATAAATCTCTATTTCGCTATCGGGTTTTCCCAATTTCTTACCGAGGGTATAAATGCACCAGTCGTTATAGGCATATTCCAATGTGCGAGCGACGTTTTGCCCCACACCGATATTGTTGGGTACATATCCCAACCGGTTGTACGCTTCGAAAGCGACTCTTCCCGATGCCGTGCCTTTCAGGTGGTTGTTCGCTCCGTGTTTCAAAGCCTCCCATAACAGTTCTATATCATAGCCTTGCAAGCCTTTGATATAGGCATCGGCGACAACCGAGGCCGAGTTGTTTCCAACCATACAATCCCGATGTCCCGGGCTGGCCCATTCGGGCAATAAAAATCCACTTTCTTTATAGTGTGTTGACCAATCCCTCTTGCATTTTTTCGTTCATCGAGGGATATATTAGGTTTAACAGCGGGAATAGAGAGCGGAAGGTATCCCAGAATCCGGTGTCGGTAAATAGGTAGCCGGGTAATACTTGTCCATTGTAAGGGCTGTAATGAATGGTTTCACCCTCGGCATTTATTTCGTAAAATGCTCGTGGAAAAAGAACCGACCGGTATAAACAGGAATAAAACGTACGCAAATTGTCGATGTCGTTGTCTTTAATTTCAATTTTGGATAATATTTCGTTCCAACGGTTCTTACCTTTTTCTGTTAAACGGTCGAAATCTCCATCGCCGAGTTCCTGCAAATTCAATTCCGCCTGCTCGAAACTGATGAAAGACGAGGCTACTCGTGCGTGTATTTGTTCTCCTTTGTGTGTGGAGAAACCGATAATACCGCCTGCATGGTTTCCTTCGATTTCGGTTTGGTTGGTCTTGATGGCATTGTCGAGAGCCACGGCGGTGAATTGAAACGGTTTGTCGAAAACAATGATAAAATAGTTCTTGAAATTTTCGGGAACGCCCCCCGAATTCCGGGTGGAATATCCGATGATTTTATTCTCTTCGGGTATGATTTTTTATATAAGAGCCCTTGTCGAAAGCGTCGACGATAACATACGAATTTTGCTCCTCGGGAAATGTGAAGCGGAATAAAGAGGACCGTTCCGTTACCGTCATTTCTGTGGTGACATCATGGTCGGCCAAATATACTTTATAATAGTAAGGTTTAGCTATCTCGGCTTTATGAGAGAACCAACTGGCACGTTGGTTCTGTTCGAACACGACTCCTCCGGTTACCGGCATAAGGGAGAATTGCCCGTAATCGTTCATCCAGGGACTGGGTTGGTGGGTCTGTTTGAACCCTTTTATTTTGTCGGCATTGTATGTATATGTCCAACCGTCGCCCATATCTCCGGTTTGCGGAGTCCAGAAGTTCATACCCCACGGCATTGCAATAGCTGGATAGGTATTTCCGGTGGACAGTTCGAATTTCGATTGGGTCCCTGCGAGAGTGTTTACGTAATCTACGGGAGAATTGTTTGCGAGAACGGGTAGATAAAAAAAAGATAGTGTTGATGAAAGATAATTTGAAAATGACAGAAAATTTGTTCATCTTATCAGGTGTTATGTTAATATGATCGGTTCGATGCACATTCATTCGTAAGAAATCATAACGAATCCTTATTTGGGGGGTATTAGTGGCGTGGAATAAAATATGGTTCAAATATACGCATAAGTGAGTGCACCGCCAAATTTATTTGACCTCTGCACTCACCTTTTGCTATCTTTAAGTTGAAACTCGAAGATACTTCCGCTCGGCCGAATAAAATTAAAGCGAGCTTTGTTTTGCTCTGCTCCCGCTTATACGTATCTTTGTACTCTAATATGGCAAGGATTCTTTCAATAGATTACGGAAGAAAGCGTACGGGCATAGCGGTGACAGATCCGTTGCAAATTATAGCAAACGGATTGACAACCGTGGCATCGTCGCAGTTGATCGATTTTCTCACGCAGTATATGCAGCGAGAGTCGGTCGAACGGGTCGTCGTGGGGCTGCCACGGCAGATGAATAACCAGCCGTCCGAGAGTATGCGCTATATAACCCCTTTTGTCAATCGGTTCAGAAAACTTTTTCCCAATGTGCCGATAGAGTTTTTTGACGAGCGGTTCACTTCGGTTTTGGCTCATCGGGCGATGATCGACGGAGGCTTGTCCAAAATGGCTCGGCGAAATAAGGAGCTGGTCGATGAGATAAGCGCGACGATAATTCTGAGGGATTATTTGGAAAGTAAAAAACAATAAGATATGGTACTACCTGTTTATCTTTACGGGCATCCCGTAATTCGTAAGGAGACCGAAGAGATCGATGCTTCTTACCCTCAGCTGAAAGAGCTGATTGAAAATATGTATGAGACGATGTATGCTGCCGAAGGTATCGGGCTGGCAGCTCCGCAGATAGGACTTTCTATCCGGTTGATCGTTATCGATGTAAATCCTATGGCCGAGTATTTTCCCGAGTGCGCCGATGTGAAGCTGACCTTGATAAATCCGGTTCTCGAAGTATTGGAGGACGGGTCGAAGGAGACCCGGGAGGAGGGCTGTCTCAGTCTGCCCGGTATTCACGAGCCGGTTCCCCGTATCGAGAAGATTAGGTTGAAATGGCTCGATGAGAATTTTCAACCTCACGACGAGGTTATCGAGGGGTATCTTGCACGAGTGGTTCAACACGAATACGACCATTTGGAAGGGAAGGTCTTTATCGACCGAATCTCGCCCATTCGCAAGCAATTGATAAAATCGAAGTTGACCAATATCATTAAAGGGAAAGTACGCTGCGACTATCGCGTGAAAGCGACTCCCTTGAAAAAATAAGTTTTACTCTTTAATTCTATCTTTTTTATATGGCAGACGATAAAAAAATCATATTCTCGATGGTGGGGGTGAGCAAGATGTTTCCCTCCGCATAAACAAGTGCTCAAAGATATTTATCTCTCGTTTTTTACGGGGCGAAAATTGGTATTATCGGTCTCAACGGGTCGGGTAAGTCTACGTTGTTGAAGATTATTGCCGGAGTGGAGAAATCGTATCAGGGCGAAGTGGTATTCTCGCCGGGGTATTCGGTGGGGGTATCTCGAACAGGAGCCCAAACTCGACCCTGAAAAAACAGTAAAAGAGGTCGTACAAGAAGGGGTGCAACCTATTCTCGACTTACTGGCAGAATATGAAAAGGTAAACGAGTCGTTCGGTGATCCCGACGTACTCGAAAACCAGGACAAGATGGAGGCTTTGATCGCTCGTCAAGCCGAATTGCAAGATCACATCGATGCCTCTGATGCGTGGAACATAGACAATAAATTGGAACGGGCGATGGATGCGCTTCGCTGTCCGCCTGAGGATCAACTCGTAAAATTCCTTTCGGGAGGAGAGCGTCGTCGGGTGGCATTGTGCCGTCTGTTGTTGCAACAGCCTGATATTTTGTTACTCGACGAACCTACCAACCACCTCGATGCCGAGTCGATCGATTGGTTGGAACAGCATTTGCAGCAATATCCCGGTACGGTTATTGCCATTACCCACGACCGTTATTTCCTCGACCACGTGGCCGGGTGGATTCTCGAACTCGATCGGGGCGAAGGTATTCCCTGGCAGGGAAATTATACCTCGTGGCTGGAACAGAAAACCAAACGCATGGAACAGGAGGAGAAGACGGCCAGCAAACGTCGGAAGACTCTGGAACGCGAATTGGAATGGGTGCGTATGGCTCCCAAAGCCCGACAGTCGAAAGGTAAAGCCCGCTTGAACTCGTACGATAAGCTATTGAATGAAGACCAAAAGGAACGAGAGGAAAAACTCGAAATCTTTATTCCCAACGGGCCTCGTCTAGGTAACAAGGTTATTGAGGCTCACGGAGTCGCTAAGGCTTTTGGTGACAAATTGCTTTTCGATAATCTCGATTTCGTATTGCCTCCCAATGGTATCGTGGGCGTGATAGGACCGAATGGAGCCGGAAAAACCACGCTGTTCAAACTGATTATGGGACAGGAGGCTTGCGACAAAGGAACTTTCGAAGTGGGCGAGACCGTGAAGATCGCTTATGTGGACCAGACCCACAAAGATATAGACCCTGCCAAGACGGTCTATCAAGTCGTTTCGGGCGGACTCGAAACGTTCCGCATGGGTGGTCGGGATATGAACGCTCGTGCCTACCTCTCCCGCTTCAATTTTACGGGAGCCGATCAGGAGAAACTCATCGGAGTGCTTTCCGGCGGAGAACGTAATCGTCTGCATTTGGCTATGGCTTTGAAAGAGGAGGGTAATGTACTCTTACTCGACGAACCTACCAACGACATCGATGTAAACACTTTGCGGGCGTTGGAAGAAGGTCTTGAAAATTTTGCCGGTTGTGCCGTTGTAATTTCTCACGACCGCTGGTTTCTCGACCGTATCTGTACGCACATACTCGCTTTCGAAGGCGATTCGAAAGTATTCTATTTCGAGGGTTCTTATTCGGAATACGAGGAGAATAAGAAAAAGGTATGGGCGATGTGGAACCACATCGGGTGCGCTACCGCAAACTTATGGAATGATCAATTTGTTTTTTATAGAAGAAGCGGCGGGTCGGGAGGTTCGCCGCTTTTGTTTTATGGGGGTAGTGGCTTTTGTCTCTTTCCGAGGTTGTAAATGGATTATTTACCCCCTCTATATCGCTAACACAGCTCCCCGAATGCTACGGGACACGGCAGGAGAGAAAGGATATGTCCGATATAAACCGGTAGGTGAGATGTCGTTTTCAATACCTCCGTCACTACGTGCCACCTCCCCTATGGCTAATGCCACACAGGGGAGGAGTTAAAAATGTTCGAAGCGTATTTAGCCCATTTCCCCTGCTGTGTCCCTGTAGCCTTACGGGGTGTTTCCTGAAGAAATATAGGGAGGAAGTGCCCATAGGGCGAGGAGGTAAACTCTTCAAGTAAACATATTATCTTTTTCAGCTTTTCTATTTCTTCGCTGTTTTTCTCTATACCGCTTACACAGAACCTCGTAATACTACGGGACGTGGCAAGAGAGAATAATCAATTACTTGTATATCAGTTAGCTTTGTGGCTGTCTCTTTATGGTTGTTTTGCGCCCATTTTCCCACCTTTCAGCCCTTTGCCGAGGTTGAAAATGTTTTGGTCGTAGCTAACGGTCTTCATGGAAGACTCGCGTTTGCGTTTCAAGGCGAGGTCTACCAATTTGTCCATAAGCTGGTCGAAGCGTATGCCGGAGGCTTCCCACAAGTAGAACGAGAGGGAACCGGGAATGGTGTTGATTTCGTTGACATAGATGTCGCCGCTTTTACCGTCGATCATGAAATCGACACGGGCGACCCCGTGGCAAGACAATACCCGAAACGTTTCGCCGGCAAGGAATTGTACCCGTGCGGTATCTTCGGGAGAGAGGTCGGCGGGAATACGTTTTTGTGTGGCTTGCATGCCTTTGTTGGATTTGCCTCCACCCATGTATTTGTCTTCGTAAGTGAGAATATCGCCGCTTTTGATAGGCTCCTCGCATACCGAGGTACGGTAGTCGTCGCAGTCGCCCAATACCGAGCAGTTGATTTCTTTCAGTTCTTCGACCATATCTTCGATAACGATACGGGTAGAGTATTTTTCGGCGACATCTACTTTGGCAATGAGTTCTTCACGATTATCGGCATGCGAGATACCTACGCTCGAACCTAAATTGGCAGGTTTCACGATGACGGATATCCCAATCGGGTCTCGATTTCCTCGATGAGCTTATCGCGTTGGGCGAACCATTGTTTGTCGGTGAACCATACGTAATCGACGATGGGGATACTGCTCTTTTCCATAATCATCTTCATGGTTATCTTGTCCATGCCGTTGGCCGAGGGAGAGTGTGTTGCAACCGGCATAGGGTATACCGATGGATTCGAGTATGCCCTCGAATATGCCGTCCTCGCCGTTACTGCCGTGCAGTACGGGAATGACTACGTCGAGTTTTGCCCATATATTGTTCCCGAAAAAAAGGGCTCTTTTCTTGCGGTAGAGGTTGTAGTCGCCGTATTCGGGAATCATGTAAACCTCGGCGCACATGTTTTGCAGGGCAGCCATGTCGCGATAGTTTTTTTTACTTCGAGCAGGGCATCGCCGCTGAACCAACGTCCTTGTTTGGTGATGTATATGGGTATGATTTCGTATTTCTCTTTATTAAAAGCATTGATGGCTTGGAGAGCCGAGATAACGGAGATTTCGTGCTCGGTGGAGCGACCTCCGAAAAAAACACCTACGGTAGTTTTCATAATTTTTTGTGATAAACTGTATATCTGGTTTGTGATAATAATCGAAATTTATTTGAACGTATCGGGCAGGTCGTTTTCATAAAGGACGGTGTCGCCCGGTTGTGCGATTTGTGCGAGCCGGGCTTGTGCGTCGGCAAAAGTGTCGGCAACGAAAACTTTGTCTTCCGGATAATTCTTTTCTTGCAATCCTTTCAGAATAGCCTCTCGATTGTATCTGCCCACTACCATGACGTAATCGCATACTTCGGCTATCTGCTTGCCCAAAAGGTAGTTATACTCAACTTGTTTTTCACCCAACTCAATCATACCCGGTGTGATGATGATGCGTTTCCCCTGTGTCATGCGCCGGAGTACGTCGAGAGCCATGCGAGCGCCATCGGGATTGGAGTTGAAGGCATCGTCGATAATGGAGATTCCGCCCGGTGTCCGCTTCATGTTCAAGCGATGTTCCACCTGTTCGATTCGGCTCACTCCATATTGTATCGAGGGAACAGGCATCTTGCAGATGGCGAGCCGTGATAACTGCCGCCATGAGGTTGAGAGGTTGCACTCGCCGATGAGTTTCGTGCTCAGTTCTATGCGTTCTCCACCGCCTACCACAGTAAAGCGGGTGGCATCTGTATCGTAGCGAATATCCTCGATATGGTAGTCTGCACCGGTATCGGCTATCGTATAGCGTTTCTCGGGGACGTTTTCGACCGGCCGATTGGCTATATAGGGGAAGTCGTTGTTGATAACGGCCAATCCCGAACTGGGCAAAGCGTCGACCAGCTCGAATTTGGTACGTTGTACATTCCCGATCGTTTTGAACGATTCGAGATGCTGTTCACCCACGGCGGTGATAATGCCTATTTGAGGTGCGACGAGATCGCATATTTCTTTGATATCACCGATCTGTTTAGCCCCCATTTCACAGATGAAAATGTTGTGGTAGGGCTTCATTTGTTCCCGTATGGTGCGGATTACTCCCATAGGCGTATTAAAACTGCCGGGAGTCATTAACACGTTGTATCGCTCGCAAAGTATGCGGTAAAGGTAGTGCTTGGTACTGGTTTTCCATAGCTCCCGGTAATGCCTATGACAGTTAAGTCTTGCATTTGGGAGAGAATTTGTTTCGCTTCGTCGTAATATTTTCGGTTGATTCGCTTCTCGACAGGTTGCATGATGATGTTGGCAGCCATCATGAAATAGGGGGGCTAAGATAGCTATCGCCAATAAGGCTCTGCTACCGTTGGAAAGAGTCGTTAAGCCGGCTGCGAGACCTGCGACAAGAAGCGAGAGCGACAATGCGGCGATGTATAAACGGGTAGCTCGTTTGGTGAAAACCAAAGGTTTTTTATATTTGGTTTGTAAACCTTTTTACGCATTTTTTTTGCCAAGACCACTGTAATCGTGACGATTTGTACGAATGTCGGCAGGAAGTTGGTTGACAACAGCAGCAATAGAAACAAATCGGTCAAACGGGATACGGAGGCGAAAGACTCTCCTTTAACCAACGGTTGTATCGGTCGTTTCGGTAGGAATTTTGTTGCAACATTTGCAACTGGAATTTCATCTCTATTCCTGTATAAAAGAGCAGTGCAAGGAATGTTACGAGAGTGAGTATTTCGTTCATGATTTTCTTTTTATGTCGTCTTGTAAAAAGTTTTGTAAGACGGTGTTAAATTCGTAGGGATTGTCGAGGAAGCTGTAATGCCCGGCATCGTCGAATGCTACCAGCCCGGCATCAGGAATCAGTTTCTCCATGATGCGGGCATCTCGCAATGGGGTGGCGGTGTCGTTTTTTCCCCATAGAAGAAGAACGGGACACTGGATTTTCGGCAAAACCGCTTTAAGGTCTTCGTTGACAACTTTTACCATTATATTACGCATGATACCTGTCAACGCATTATAGTCTGCCGAACCCGATTTGCGGCGATAATTCTCGATTGTTTTTTCAGCTTGTTTTTTCCCGATTACAAGTGGTAAGACTTTTTTCCATAGTTTGAACGAGTAGACTTTCAGGTAGTATTTTAATGGGCGTTTGGGCTTAATCCCGGCAGCGTCGACCAAAATAACTTTATGGGTTTTGTTTCGTGAGGCGTATAAGATAGATACCCGTCCCCGAAAGAGTGCCCGATAAGAATTGGGGCTTCTATATTTTCGTCTTTTACGAACGCTTCGAGCATTTGCGTATATTCTTCCACGCCCCATATCGAGGGCGGAGTGCTACTTCCGCCGAATCCGGGAAAGTCGAGATTGTATACCTTGAAATGAGGTGATAGCAGTCGTTCTATCGACTGCACGGTCGTGTGATTGCACCCCCAGCCGTGCATGAGGATAACCGGATAACCGTCTCCTTCGATGTTATACTGTAAAGTAACTCCACACAATGATTTCGACTGTAACATTTTCCCTCTTTTGCATTCTAATGCAAAGATACAAATAAGCGAGAGCCGAGCAAAATAAAGATTGTTTTAATTTCGTCTTACCGAGCGGAAGTATCTTCGAATACTTGCCTCTGCGCTCGCCTTTCACTATATTTGTGATAGGATTCGTTTCAGCATAGCCAAGTTGGAAATATGATTTCCTCTTGTCTCTGCACTCAACTTTCACTATATTTGCCCAAAAACAAAACCTAATGTCCCTATGGAATCTCCCCAAGAAAAGATAGAGCGTTTACGTCGGGAACTCGATGAGCATAATTATAATTATTATGTGTTGAACGCTCCCACGATCGATGATCGTACATTCGATGAAATGATGCATGAGTTGCAAGGGTTGGAAGAGACTTTTTCCACAGTATTTCGATCCCAATTCACCGACGCAGCGTGTCGGGAATGATATAAATCGATCTTTTTTTCCCAAGTGGAACATCGTTACCCGATGTTGTCGTTGAGCAATACCTATTCGATAGAAGAAGTATCGGCATTTTACGAACGGGTTCGTTCGGGATTGATGGGAGAGGATTTTGAATTGGTGGGTGAACTGAAATATGACGGAACTTCCATATCGTTGATTTATGAAGGAGGTAGATTGGTGCGGGCGGTTACTCGTGGAGACGGTACGCGAGGCGATGACGTTACCGAGAATGTGAAAACAATCCGCAGTATCCCTTTGCAGTTGCGAGGCAACGACTATCCCGATTCGTTCGAGATAAGGGGTGAGATATTGATGCCTTGGGCTGTTTTCGATGCTTTGAACAAAGAGCGAGAGGAACAGGAGGAGCCTTTGTTTGCCAATCCTCGCAATGCGGCGGCGGGAACGTTGAAATCACAAAACTCGG
>VOFI01002591.1_pt1 | contig 52292 bp, 96 predicted proteins | sample 5384131 | NCBI WGS metagenome assembly VOFI01 (sample SAMN12384728, study PRJNA508395) | human gut metagenome | isolation source: healthy gut H | host: Homo sapiens
ACGATTAGATCCATCTGACGGCTAGAGAAAAGGTGCCCTGCCGTATCCTTCTGGAACGGCTTCTTTTCTTCGCCCTCGCCCGGTTCACTGTCAGGGTCTTCTTCCGGATTTTCCGGGTCTGCCGGGTCACTGTCCGGCTCCTCCTCTTTCTTTGCAAAGAGGATCTCGTCTGCGAAGCCCAGCTCCACCGCCTTCTTCGCATTCATCCAGGTCTCATTGCTCATAAGGTTGGCGATGCGGGCGTGGCTGAGGCCGCTCTTCGCTGCATAGGCATTGATGATGCTTTCCTTGACCTCGGTCAGCACCTCGATGGCTTTCTCCATGTCCTTGGTGTTGCCCATCGCAACCGTGCTGGGGTCATGGATCATCAGCATGGCAACAGGACTCATCTGAACAGTATCACCGGCCATCGCCACAACAGATGCAGCAGATGCCGCAATTGCATCGATCTTGACCGTGATACTGCCCTTGTAGTCCTTAAGCATGGTATAGATCTCAGCGAACACATTTCCGCCCGGACTGTTGATCCAGACGGTCACATCCCCCCTCGCCGGATTCCAGCTCATCCCGAAACATCTGCGGCGTGATCTCATCACCCCAGAATGATTCCTCATCGATGGGGCCTTCCAGCCGGAGGATTCTGGTGTCGTCACTGTTTTTGATCCAGTTCCAGAATTTCTTCATTGGGTTCTCCTTCCTGTTTTTTGAGGCTTACTCTCACTCAGCCGATTTTCGCTGTCAGGTTCTTCTTCTGGGTCGGGCTGTGTCTGTTTCGGCTGATTCTGCTGGACTGCGGTAGCTTTATTCTGCTGTGCCACTCCTGCATCTTTCAGCTTCACATAGCCGCCGTTCAGGTAGTAGTCGTCACCACCCTCCTCTGCCGGGATCCCCTCAAGGTTCTGGGTCATCTGCACCGCACCCCATCGGTCAAAGGCAATCTCTAAAATATGGTAGGTCTTGCCTAGTTCCTCGATGACCTTTTCAATAAATCCGTAGTGGATGACATTGCCTTCTGTCGCCATCAGGTAGCCCTGCTGATACCAGACATCATACGGAACGGATGCCCTGCGCACACGCTGGGGGATCGTATCCTCCGGTATCCAGAAAAATGGAAGCATGATGTACTTCTCCTCTGGAACTCTGGGCGGGAACATCAGCACAAAAGCCGTGATATCTCCGGTGCTGGACAAGTCCAGTCCTCCATAACAGTCACGGCCTTTGAGGGCTTCCATATCGATTGGCTGATTGCCGAGGTTGTAGATGTGTTCCGGTATAAACCGGGTCAACGAGGACACCCACATATTCAGACGGAGCTGCTTGAACACGTTCTCCTCTGCCGGGTTGTCCAGTGCTTCCTGGTATGCATCCCGGACACGCTGGATCTGAATGGTCTGTCCGAGGGAAGGATTGGCTTTATACCAGTTGACTTCATCGTGCCAGTCATCTTCATCTGTCAGTCCATAGACCACGGGGTAAAAGGTGTGGTCGATCTTACGGCCAGCCAGCAGGTCAAGGGCTTTCATGTGGAGCTCGTAGCAGATGCTCTCCTTGTCCGTGCCAGCCGTGGTGATCAGGAAGAACAACGGCTGTTCACGGGCATCACCTGAACCTTTGGTAAGGACATCGTAGAGTTTTCGGTTTGGCTGGGCATGAACCTCATCCAGAACAAGACCCGACACGTTCAAGCCGTGCTTCGTGCCAACTTCGGCAGAGAGAACTTGGTAGAATCCTGCGTTCCCGTAGTTCACAATGCGCTTGGTGGCTGCCATGATCTTGCACCGTTTCAAAAGTGCCGGGGTCATCTGCACCATCTGGTGGGCAACATCAAAAACAATGGATGCCTGCTGGCGGTCAGCCGCCGCACCATAGACTTCGGCAGATGGCTCATTATCGGCAAAAAGCAGATACAAGGCCACTGCAGCGGCAAGCTCGGATTTTCCATTTTTCTTGCCGATTTCGACATAAGCCGTGCGAAACTGACGGTTCCCCTTTTTACGATGCCGAACACATCCCGGATGATCTGCTCCTGCCAAGGAAGCAGCCAGAACCGCTTGCCCGCCCACTTGCCTTTGGTATGACGCAGGTTTTCGATAAAAGTCACTGCCCGGTCTGCTTTTGCGGCATCGTAATGGCGCTCGGAAGCATGAACCGGCTGGGTTTGTAGTCCTTCAGTTTCGGATAGTTTTTTCGGTCTGCACTCTGCCATCAGCTTCCACCTCCTCCCAGCAGATTCTCCATCTCATCAGCTGCATCCGTAGGACCGCCGTCCGAAGCAATGATCCGGCTTCGGGAGGACGGGGTCAGACCGAACTGCTCTGCAAACTTGTTCATGATCTTCAGATAGGTCTGGGCGATAGATACCTGCGGCACTTGCTGCCAGTACCCAGAGGGGGTCTTGAAGATGCTGCCGTGCTGGGTGATGAACTCCTCGGCTTCCTTCCAGCGGGCATACGCCTGACAATAACCGGCAAAGGCAGCCATATCTACTTCGGTCAGGATGCCGATGGCTTCCATCTGTTTGGCAAGTCTACGCCATTCTTTCTTTGCTTCCGGCTCCCGCCACTTTGGACAGGCTGGTGCTTTCTTGTTAGGCTTCGGTTCGCTGGTATTCAGCGGATGCTTGCCCGGATTACCTTCCAGTTCCTTCATGGCGGTCGGCTTTGGTTTTCTGCCTCTGGTAGCCATTGGCTTCCCCTCCCTTCTGTAAAAATGGGTAAAGAAAAAGCCGGGATGTATCGAAGAAGTCCTTGAAATATCATTTCCCTTAATGGGGAAATTTTCAACATGAATAGCAAATAGTTTCCCATTTCGGCAACTTTATATAAAACACATCGGATACGAGGCACAGCCAAATTTTTCGGGGCGTGTACCTTTGGGTGCTGTTAGGCGTTGGGGTTGGCTTCCTTCCAAGCCTCGTACTCATCGACCAGCTCCGCTTCCTCGATGACCTGCCAGATCTTTGCTGCAAAAGCGGCTTCTTTGCTGCTCGATCTCCGCTGCTGTCCAGTCTTCCGGCTTGCGGCTCATGTCGTGGTAGGCATCCATCTCCGCTTTCGTCCGGAAGAAAAGGATCTGCTTCAGCTTCAGCGTTTCCCTCATTGTTCCGAAGGCTGTACCGCCTGTCCTCTGCCGAACCCTGCAAAGGCTTCCGAGATCGTTGCAAGCTAAGGGTCATGTCCTGCTTGAAGGCGATCTCGATGCCAATCAGCTTCTTCTCGGTGTCGGCTTCCTGAATGTTCTTAAGGTAGGTTTTTGCTTTGTTCGTCATGGTCTGTATCCTCCGTGTGTTTTGTTTTCCGTAGGGCTTTACCCTTCGTTGTGACTGTATATTACCGTCACCGTCCGGATATAGCAAGCGGCTATGCTGCACAATCATACACACCTCTTTTTTGTCGGATTTATGTGTATTTACACGCCGGAGAAATCCGCCACTACGAGCAAAAGCCCCCGAAGGAGCTCTGCCCTTTTTCAGTGTGCGTTCCTGATGCACCACTCGATCGCGTGACCGGCATCCGTGTAGATCTCATCGGAAATCTTCAGAAGCTCCAGTCGGCACTCAATCGGTGACCAGCAGCTTCCTCTGGGTCTTCGACAAATCCGTATACCGCTCCCTCCAGCATGCCATTCCAGTTCATCTGGGCAACCAAAACCCGGTCACCGAACTGCATGATGCTGTCGTAGCAAGGTCTAAGTCGGTCGTAGAAACTCTCAATGCTGATGTTGTTTTCTGGAAAGTCGATCAAATGCTTTTTCATGGTGAATTCCTCCGTGTTTTCGTTTTTCCTTTGGGGCTTTCCCCTTTCGGTATGTGCATATTACCGTCAGGTGCAAAGGATAGCAAGCGGCTAAAAGTACACGATCTTCTGCCCGGAATACCAGGCAGAATGTACGTCACTCTGCGTCCTGCTCCATGAGTTCCACAATGGTATCGTAGAAGAACTGCGGGTCATATGCCAGCGGTTCCCGTCCGGCTTCCTTGTCCATCCTGATCTGGTCTTCCACCATATCCTCGGCATCCCCCAGTGTGAAGGCATCCTTATCGCGGTCATCCATGTGGTTGTAGATTTCCACGATGGTATCCATCATCCGTTCTTCCATGTGCTTTTCCTTCCTGGCGCATCCACCCGCCACATCTGCCCCTGTCTGGGGCGCTGTCGGTTCATTCGGATCGTTTTGCCAGCCGTGGCACAAGCCCCTGTGTGGGGCTGTGTCGGGGCTGTCGGTTTATCTGCTCATCCGTCCCAGCAGGTAGGCTTCTTCCATTGCTTTCTGGATGCCCCAGACCGGAACCTCAATGAAGTCCTCGCTGTCATTATCGCGGGCTTCGAGGTCGCCCCGGCTGTCTACCGCTGCCATCAGGCGCCTGGCGATCTCCAGCAGAGCTTTTTTCTCTTCCTTGGTAATGTTCTTCTTCATGGTGGTTTCCTCCGTTTTTCTTGGTTTTCCGTTTCGGTATGTGCATATTACCGTCACTTCCCCACACTATCAAGCGGCTATACTACACAAATATGTTCCCCGAAACTGTGCGTATTACGGCAGAAGAAAAGGCCGCCGTTTCCGGCAAGCCCCGTGTGTTTCTCTGGCTTAGTAGTCTTCTTCCTCGTCGTAGTCCTCTTCGTCCCAGTCATCTTCTTCATCCCAGCTGTCATCCTGGTCTTCTTCCTCATCCTTGAAGTCCCACATATCTTCGGTCGGCTGGTTTCTAAGGTCTGGGTTCTGCTCAACATAGTCGGCAACCGCTCCGCAAAGGATGTCCAGAACCTTTTCGTAGGCTTCCTCACTGTAGACTGCCCAGGCATCTGCAGTCAGCTTTCCAATCTTTCTTTCTCGTGTATTGCATCCCGGTTCTTTGGATTGACATCCAGCCGGTGAAGCGCCCACTTATAATCCTTGACCGCCTGCAGGATGATGGCATTTGCCAGGTTCTCATAGCAGGCCATATTTTCACTGATGGCAACTTTTTGCAAAGCACTTCTTACTCTGCTCATTTTTCAACGCCTCCCATCCTGTCATACCAGGGTGCCGGCACCTTCTCCGGAGCAGTTCCGTACTTGAAAACATAGATTGTGTGCCATGCGGTCTCATATAAAAGATCCAGCAAACGGCGGTTTGCTTCCGGCAGTTCATTTGCTTTCTTGATGAACTGCTCGATAAAAAAGTGCTCCCGGTTCGCATTCCCCCACATTCTGGCTCTTTTCCCTTGCAATGACCGCCTCTGCAAACTGAAAACAGATCTTTTTGTACTGCTGGACACAGTCGTATTTCCATGTGAGCGCATCCAGCAGAACCTTTCGTTTTCCGTCCGGGGTGAGCTTGGGCATATTCTGGATCTTGGATTTCTGATACAGTTCCATGGCCTGTTCTTCCTTACAGAATTCCTCTTTGCATCCAAATCTCGCTTGCCCGGATGTGGCACATCAGAAGTTCCACCTCATGCTCATAGGCTTCCTTCATCAGAAGATCCCGGTTCATCCGCAAGTCTCTTTGCCCTGCGGAGCGGATTCGCCCCAAAGAGCTCACAAAGGAGTCCCTTCTCGCCAATCGGCCGGAACATTGCCCAGGGGCTGAAGAATCCCTCCTCGTCTCTCTTGGCTTTCATTGCCGTTACCGGCTTGGCCTTTTTATAACAATAATCGCTCTCCTCTGCCGGACGGCGGTCCTCTGCATTCAAAAACAGATACTTTTTCATATTCTCTCCTATCTCCCCAGCTGTGCCTTGACCGCTGAGATCAGCTTCTCCTGTGTCATGTCCTTCTGCTCCGAAGCCGCCATGACATCCTCATCCACAGTGTCCTTGGTGATGATATGGTGGATAGTGACCACATCCGTCTGCCCCCCTGCCGCCAGAGTCTGGCATTAGTCTGCTGATACAGTTCCAAAGACCAGGTCAGCCCGAACCAGATCAGGATGTGTCCGCCCTGCTGGATGTTCAGACCATGTCCGGCCGATGCAGGGTGGATTAGTGCAACTGGGATGTTCCCGGCATTCCAGTCCTTAATGTCGGTACTGCTTTTGATATCCCGTACCGGAATCTTTTGCTTTGCCAAATGCTCCATAATGCGCTGGCGGTCATGCTTGAACCAGTAGGCCACCAGCACCGGCTGTCCGTTGGCCGCCTTCGATCAGGTCTTCGAGAGCTTCCAGCTTGTGATCATGGATGACTCGTGCTTTGCCGTTCTCGTCATAGACAGCGCCATTGCTCATCTGCAACAGTTTCCCTGTCAGTGATGCAAAGCATTGGCAGCAAAGATCTATGTCACCGTCTTTCAGCGGGATCAGCAGATTTTTCCGAAGCATATCGTAGAGTTCCCGTTCCTGCGTGTTCATCTCCACCTCGTACCGGCTTGGAATACAGTCCGGCATATGAAGGTAATCCAGAGCCTTCATGGAAATCGTGATATCCGAGATCCGCTGATAGATCATCTCCTCTGCTCCTTCTCTGGGCTTGTATTGGAACACAACACCCGTGGAAGGATTCATGGAAGAGGCTTTGAAATAAGCTTCCCGGTACCGACCGATGAATTTGCCGAGCCGTTCCCCGCCATCCAAAATCACAATCTCTGCCCACAGGTCCATGCGACCGTTGGAAGAAGGTGTGCCGGTCAATCCGACCCAGCCGAACCTTCATTCCCTCGGCACCCGGCAACACTCCTGCTTCTTGAATCTGCTCTGTCTCCGTCCTCACGTAATTTTCTAAAACCGTCTGAAAATCCGCATGAAAAACATTCTGCAGTACCTCTGCCACAGAATATGGCTGGCAAATATCTGTCCGCTCTACCGTTTTTCCGTACGTTACGGGTACTGCAACTGCTCCGGCCCCCTGCCCTACATCAGTATCCAATATCTCATAGTGCAATCCTATCACCCCTCAGAACATTCGTTTTGTCTCAATTATACACAGCATGGATACCGATTTCAATAGTAAAGCACAATATCTTTTATCTATTTTCCATTTTATTTTCTCTTGAACGCACAATATTATTGTGCTATAATAAAGCTGTCAGATACTGAGCACAGAACAGTCTGACCAAGGAGGAAACACTATGGCTAAACTATCAAAGAAAGCCTCAGTAACTGTAAAACGGTCATCTGCTTCCAGCTCTGTTGTCTATCTTCCGCAGGCGGAAAAGAATGAACAAGCCGAATTTGCTTTCGGTGCCGTTATCCGTAAATACAGAAATAAAAATGAAATGAGCCAGCCAGAACTGGCAGACCTCATGGGTGTATCACGTAACACCATTACAAACTGGGAAAATGATCGTGCTCGTCCGGAAGTAGAAACTATTCGGGTTCTTTTGCAGTATACTCGGCATCCCCCCTTTATGAACTATTTGGACTACCAAACAGTTCTCAGCTTACTTCTCACGAAAAAGTCGTGTTCGGACAGTACCGAAAACTGAGTCCCGTCGGCCAGCGCATCGTAGATCGGATGATTGAATCCGTCATGGGTGAAGAGCAGAATGCCCGCGATAGATACCTGGACGAGAATTATTTCCTATCCGAGTTGCAGTCTACTCCTGCCGCGGCTGGTCCCGGCTGTGCTTTTTTATCGACACACCGCCAGAGTATATGTTTATAAAGAAAACGGATACAACGAATCTGCTGATGCGTTGATTCGTGTATCCGGTGCAAGTATGGAGCCACAGTATCATAATGGCGATCTGGTATATGTAAAGTATACTCAGTCTGTTGAAGATGGCGATATTGTTATCTGCTCTACTGCAGATGGTGCCGTCATCAAGCAGATGCTGAACCACAAACTCTACTCTTTAAATAAGGCACTCCCCTACGGTGAGAAGTCTGAAGACGATCATGTTACCATTGTCGGCAAAGTTCTCGGGAAGGTAAGTCCCCTGGAGCTTCCTTTGCTGATGATGACATCCCTCTGCTTGAAGAAGTAAAAGCCCAGGAAGTCCGGGAGTTCAAGAAGAAGTATGGATTGCTGTAAGAGGTGATCATCATGAATAAAGAAAAAATCTATGTAAAAGTCGATTCCACATTCGACCCAACCGGTTTCATGCAGCCGACATCAATCACATGGTCAGATGGACGTACCTTTCCAATCGAAACAGTGCGTGACTTCCGCCCTGCCGGAACCGCTGATAACGGTTACTCTGGTGACTGTTTTACCGTGCTCATCCAGGGGCAGGAAAAGCACCTGTTCTTTGAGCGCCTCGACCCACGCTTCAACGGACGGTTAGGCCGATGGTTCGTCGAGAGAATCGGACGATAACAGCAATATAACAAGAACACAGTCAGAAAGGAGGAAACCACACGATGCAACGCACATATCTTGCGATAGATCTTAAAAGCTATTACGCGAGTGCGGAATGCGCCGCCGACATCTCGACCCGCTTACCACAAATCTGGTCGTGGCAGATTCCTCCCGCACTGAGAAAACTATCTGTCTCGCTGTGTCTCCTTCCCTGAAAAACTATGGGATTCCGGGTCGCGCCAGACTGTTCGAGGTCGTGCAGAAGGTCAAAGAGGTCAATGCGAATCGGTTAAGGGAAGCGGTACGATTAAGAAAAGCTGTGTATAAGGACGGTAAACCATCCTTTTCCTCGGCCTCCTATGATTCCTTATCCCTTGCCGCCGACCCGTCACTCGAACTCTCTTACCTTGTTGCGTCGCCCCGGATGGCATATTATGAAAAGGTATCGCTAAGAGATTTATGGCATCTATCTGAAATACATTGCCCCGGAGGACATCGTGGTATATTCCATTGACGAGGTGTTCATCGATGCCACCTCGTACCTATCCCACTATAATATGACAGCACACGACCTTGCCATGACAATGATCCGGGAAGTGCTGTATACGACTGGCATCACAGCCACCGCCGGGATTGGTACCAATCTATATTTGGCAAAGCTGGCAATGGACATCACCGCCAAACATGCCGCACCGGACAAGGACGGTGTCCGCATCGCTGAACTGGATGAAGAGAGTTTCCGTTATCTCCTTTGGGATCACAAGCCACTTGCTGACTTCTGGATGACCGGCCCGGCACCGTCAAACGGCTAGAAAAGCACGGCATCCATACGATGGGCGAACTGGCCTATTTCAGCACCGTCAATCAGGATATCTTATATAGGGAATTCGGCGTTGATGCTGAACTGCTGATCGACCATGCTTGGGGTCTGGAACCCCTGCGGCATGAAAGAAATCAAAGCCTACAAGCCCAGCACTAACAGTATCTCCGAGGGACAGGTTCTCTCCTGCCCCTACCCGTATGACAAAACCAGAATCATTGTCATGGAGATGGCAGACAGCCTGGTATTACAATTAACAGATAAAGGTCTGGTTACGGACAGCCTGACACTGGATGTTGGCTACGATCGAGAAAACTGTGATAGCGGAAAATACAGAGGTCCGGTACACATCGATCACTATGGTCGCACTGTCCCGAAGGGTGCTCATGGCAAAGACAAAACTGGATAATCCGACCAACCTCGGCAGTATCCTGATCTCCGCCACAACGGAGCTGTTTGAGAGAATAGCGGATAAAACCCTGACGGTAAGACGGATCACAATCGCGACCAACCGTGTGGTCAAAGACGAAGGCTTCTTCCAAGTCGACCTATTCACGGACACAACTAAGCTGGAAAAAGAGAAAAAGCTGCAGAATGCGATGCTGGGACTCAAGAAGAAGTTCGGCAAGAACGCCGTTCTGAAAGGAACCAACTATCTGGACGGCGCAACGATGAGAGAAAGAAATCAGCAGATAGGCGGCCACAAGGCCAAGTAAGGAGGGAGAACATGGACTACAAGAACACACCGGAAGGCAGGGCCGTCCAAAGTAAGTATGGCAAAATCCTCCATACTTCCCGCCCGGAACCGCCACATAATCATCCCCGTATGCCGATGTCCAATCGTGCTAAAATCTTCTCTCCGTTTGCCGCCTTACGAGGCTATGAGGATGAGATTGCTTCCGAGGGCAGAGACCACCTCAAAGGAAACAGAATCGAGCTGTCTGAAGAAGGCAAGGAAGTTCTAAATCAAAAGATCAGCCAGCTTCGGAAAGGACAAGAGCTCACAATAAAATATTTCACGGACGGCTACTATGAGAATATAGCCGGAATACTGGATTCTGTGGATGCGATAAACAAAGAACTACGAATTTACACAGGATTTATAAACGATACCGGCAAAGAGTTGCCGACCATTATTGCATTTGAGGATATATTAGAGATTGGGGTGAAAATGACTTGAACTACTACTTTTGCGATGTCTGCCGCTACTGCTTCTCTGCTGAGAAGCTACCTGACCGTTGCCCTGACTGTGGAGCGGTAGCACACGATAATAAAAAAAGGCAGTACGGCCGGCGAGTAAAACGGAAATCGAGGAATTGCTCAAAATACAGAAAGAAGATAAGGAGGACACACAAAATGAAAGCACATAAATATTGGTCACTTGGCGCACTTGCCTGCATGGCAGGATGCTTCTACACAGGCTGCAAAAACTGATGCAAGCTCACAAGTATTTCGCTTGCGGCTCTCTGGTCTGCATGGGTATGGCAATCTACTCCGGTCACAAAATTGCACCGAAGAAGAAAAAAAGCTGAAAAGCCTGAAAAATAAGAACACACGCCCTCGCCGCAACAAGCGAGGGCTTTTTTGAACTCCAGGAGTTCACTTTATTTCCGTCATAAACTATATACTTCCATCATGAGCCGAATTCCAACTTTCATTCCTTCCTCAAAAGCGGTCTTCTCCCAAGCACAGCACACCGTCCCCTGCCGGTCCATGATCTTCTCCCAGAGAGGAATCTTATCTCCGACATAATCATCTACGAGTCTATTCATTCCGTCCAGCCCACGCAGCCACTCTTCCAGTTCCTTTTCCTTGGCCTTTGCTGCTTTCCCGGCAACTGTGTTTTTCTCTACTGGGTTGTTCTCCGTGTAATGCTCGTAGATCAGATCCAGCAGATTCTCCACTGGCGGGTAATACTCCGGCTCTCTGTTTTCTTCAAATACTCCTCCAGCAATTCCTTCAATTTTTCTATAATGCTACCATCCTTCCCAACTGAGATTCACATCCTCAGTTACGGCACATCTTACCGTAGACTTTTGCACATAGCAACCTATTTTTTGCAGTCTTTCGGATGCCCCATCTTCTCCTTCACTTCATCCGGCACATCGATCAATCCGAACCGATAGAACATTCCGTAGATGTAAGTCACTCCCCGGATATCGCCCAGAGCTTTCGGGCGGTCTACCACTTCTCCTTTAATATTCTTCAGTGCCAAAATTATAGAACTCCACGCTAGACTTTTACTCTTCTCCCGGCGGTCGATCCACAGCTCTTTTGTGTACTCACCGTTCCTGCCTTTCCGCACTTCGTAAGAGAATGGCAACCCAGAGTAGGTTTTAAATCCTACCCCAGCATAGGACACAACCAGGCCCCAGAAGTTTTTTCTTCTGTCGGATCAGCCCTCCATCGCTTCATTGCTCTGTATCTCCGCTGCCGCTCTGCCCCAACACTGATCTTCTCTTTTCTGCTGTACTTGGGAAGTACACGCCTTTCTGATATGGCAGGTACGAGGTAACGGAGGCTTTGGAGAGTTGAAGAGCATTTGCGGTTGAGAGTATGGCGGTTTTGTAGTCCTGAGTTTCACGGTATTCTTCAAAAGTGTCCTGAACCTTCTCCGCCACATCCGATTCATACACACCAGCCGTGATGAGCTGCTTTCTTACCTTGATGGGATTTAATCCCAGTTCTTCGCCGATGGCCTGCAAGGACATCTCAGAATCATAAAGCGCCACAGCAGCATCAATCTGCTCTTTCAGGTATTTTTCCCGGCATCGTGCTCCGGCTTCAACTTCTTCCGGCCGCCGCCGGGCTTCCGGGGTTTATATGGTCTTTTCTCTCCCATGATTATTCATGCAGCTCCAACGGCAGTCCGTCCGGGTCATGGAAGAAAGTCATCTTCTTGCCAGTGTAATCATCCATGCGGATTGGCTCGCATTCAATTCCCGACCTCCGCCAGCTCATTCACTGTCTGTTCCACGCTATCAACGGAGAACGCAAGATGACGCAAACCACATGCTTCCGGACGGTTTACACGCGTCGGTGGATTTTTCTCAGCAAAAATCTCCAGTTCTGTGTGCTCATTGACACGAAGATCCAGCTTCCAATCCCTGCGCTCCGGGCGGTAGTTTTTCTAATAATGGGAAAGCCCAACTTGTTTACATAAAAATTCTTAGCTGCTTCGTAGTCAGATACGATGATTGCAATATGATGTATTTTTGATAAGTTCATTTTCTCACGCTCCATTTCCTTTAAATTTTGTTCTTCTTTTATTTTCGTTATAAGCTATACAGCGACCTTCAAAAATTACCGTGTGAACCCCTGGAGTTCAGTTTGTCCACACGGCTGATCTTATTTCAATTTTTCCAAAATCTCGTCCGCACTCATGCCCACTTGCCAGCAGCTTCTTCAGTACAGCCTCTGCTTCAGTCTTCTTTGCTTCTTCAGCGGCCTTAGCATCTGCCTTTACCTTCTTCGCTTTCAGGGATGCCACTTCTTTTTCGTTCTTCTTCAAAGCAGACTTTTCTTCTCTTTCAGGTCAGCCTTCAAAGTGTCAATGTTGGCGGAGATGGATGCGATCTCGGCTGTGAGTGCTTCCTTTGCGGACTGCTTTTCTGCAATCTGTGTTGCAAAATCTGCAGTCACAGTTTTGGGCTTATTCTTACTACCTTTAGTTCTGGGCATAGGACACAAACCTCTTTCCAAAATTATAATCGTTTAAATTAAGTATTGTGTAGGTATGAGAACAACATAAAAGTCTCTTTTTTAGTATATCACAAAACTATACTCTTTTTACAGACGGTTTCTTACCTTCATCACCGCACAGTACATCAATCCGCCTAGCACTCCGCCGACTGTGTTATAGAAGATGTCTGATAGCTGGAACGTTCCTAAGCGAAGCAATAATTGCAGCATTTCTATGCTTATCGAAAAGATAAATGCTATCTTTCCGCTATACCACAGTATTTTCTTCTTCCAACGTTTCCTATCTTCTCTCCGAACGTCCACATCACTACTGCTGAAAATGGCACCATCATAATTACGTTCTCGATGCACTCGGTGGTCAGCTTCTGTTCGCCATTCACAGTTTCCCAGATGCCCCAACCACCCATGACATCGGACAAAGGATTTAGCCATAGATTACGGTTTAGTAACGTCCTAAACAAAATCATTGATGTCACAAAGGTCAGTAAGAACAACCTCCGAAAGAACACGCTCTCTTTGAATTTCTGATACCATGTCACTATGGCACTCTTCCATCCTTTGCCAGCTGCGTAGGCTCATACGCATATAGATAGAAGAACATGGCCAAGAAGGAAAGCAGAAGCGAGAATCCAAACGGCTCATAGAGAGCAGTCAGGATGTTTGTAAGGATCTTTCCGAGTAAATCAATCGTTTCCTTCATCATCGTTTACAGATCACTGAACAGATCCGTCTTATACACTCCATTCTCCAACATCTTTTTGAAGCTATCCTTTACGGCTGCGACATCCTCGTGGTAGGTCATGCCGTACCAGGTATCGTTGGTTTTCAAGACCTTCACGGACATCTTGCCCTGCTCCAGTAATTCTCCAATGAAGATGGGAATCAAGTATTCCGCTTTCAGAGGATTGCCCGGGACTTCCTTCTCGAAGAATTCTTTGAAGCCTTCCTCCAGCACACCCAGAAAATCAGGAGTCAATCCCCACATATTCATGGAAACCAGAGAATTCACATCAACAGTCACACCGTCTGCCTCTGCTCCATCTCTACTTTTTACGATGTTCTTGGTTTCCACAACCTCAGTCAAGTTTCCATTCTCATCCATCTTGCAAATACCACGAGTCACGCCGCCATTATCAGACAGGGTGTTCTTCAGAACGAAACCAGCCATACAGGATTTGCCGCCATTCACCAGATACTCATGAACAGCCTTGAAGCCTTCCTTGCCATAGTAATCATCTGCATTAATGACGATGAACGGTGTATCAATCACATTTTTAGCAGCAAGCACAGCCTGTCCGGTTCCCCAAGGTTTTGTACGGCCTTCCGGTAAAGTTCCCGGAATATCGTTGATATCCTGAAAGGCGTAGTCTACAGTTACATTGTGAGCGGAGCAGATAGAAGCAATGCGATCACCGATGACCTCTTTGAACTCTTTCTCGATATCCTTGCGGATAATAAATACTACATGATTGAATCCGGCTTCGATTGCATCATGGATAGAATAATCCATGATAATGTGATTAGAAGCATCCACGGCTCCAACTGTTTAATTCCTGTTCCAAATCGGCTGCCTATTCCGGCTGCCATGATAAGTAATGTTGTGTTCATGATTCCTCCTCACTGTGCTCTTCCGCTTTGATTGGACATACCTTGATACACTGATAACAACGAACACATTTACTTTCATCTATCTGTGGATACTCAAAGCCTTCTTCATCCTCTACCATAGAAATAGCTTCTTTCGGGCAGATGGCATAACAGGCCGTGCAACCACAGCATTCTTCTTTTCTTTTATATAGTACCGGTATTTCTCTTTCCACCTTTTACCACCAACTTTTTGATTTTTCTCTTAATCTTTCTCAAAAGCAACTTAGCATCATTTTTTAGTCCGATGCCACCGTATTTCTTTGCAACATACTCAAACGACTTATTCTCAAAATCACTCCAGAACTGCTCTCTATTATCTGGTTTCGGAAATGGAGCTTTAAGAGGTGGCTGCATACTATCTTCCAGCTTTGTCTGCTTCCAAATCAGTCCCTTCTTTTACTTTTTCAAAGGCTTTTTCACCAGCTTCATTATTTACCAGCACTAGCGAAATGCCTTTGTTATCATCGAACTCAGGAGCTGCTTTTTCGATACCCCAATAATCTGCAATTGTAATATCACCTGGATGCAGTACAGACTTATAGGGACATTCATAGCAACTCCGCAGAACGGTATGCCCGTAGAAAAGTTCCTTGAATACCCGACTACTCGTAGACTTTCCATTTTCAAAACAAAGTGTTTCTACATGATCATGCCATCCAAAGTCTTTCTTATTTCGGAAGTCCACACTTGCAACTTTAGAATGCATTTTCTGCTCTTGCCAACGCAGATATGCCTCCCATATTTTTTTGCTTGGTACTCCGTGACAGACAATATCCACGCAGAACAAATTATCATACTCTTTTCCAATGTATTTTTTTCAATCCTGCTACCTGACAGGAAGTTCCAGAAAAAGTACACTTTTCTTAGCATCGAGATCTGTTTTGACACTTTTAAATGTATCACCTAGTTTACTCTGGATATATTTTGAGCCTCGCATTCGATTACGATCTTCCGCATTATCAGTGCGAATATGTACGGCATCAAATTCTTCCGTCAAAACACAACCATAGACCACACCACCGTTGGATAAAACCTGATCCGAAAGAGCTGTAAAAATACCACCTGATCTGGAAGCTGCTCTTATCATTTCATCCTTATGTTTTACTGCATATACTTTAGGCTGCTTCCAGTTCATTATGCTGCCCTCCTTTCGGAGTAATCAGCATAATAGGTACTACCTTCTGTGTACCCCCCATTATTTTGAGGAGTTTATTCTTAATTTTTTGTTTTCATTGGAACTGACCCATATTTCTTCATCACGAAATCAATTCCTTTCTTCTTATAATCATTCCAAATTCTTCTCTTTGTTCAGACTTTTTGGGTCGGAGCTTCAAGATTTGCCTGCCAGCATTGTGTTGTATTACTTGATCTATAATCCAACTCACTTTGAATCTTTTTCAAATAATTCTTCTCCTCGGTTCGTATGAATCAAGAATAACGAATTACCATTAGAATCATAGAAATCCGGAATGGTCTCCTCGATATGCCAGAAGTCGCCTATAGTCATATCTGTTTTTCTTTCTGTAGTCGCATAAGGGCATTCATAGCAAGAGGCCGTAACGCACACCGGTTATAAAACACTTTAACATAATCCTTGATTGACTTTTCCTCCCCATTGACCTTCACATAAGCTGTTGGAGATTTCCAGCCATTGCGTTTATCTTTGAATGTGAGGAATGTTATCTTTCCATCTTTCTTCTGAACGGATTCAGCATATTCTCTCCACAACTTCGGGCTTGGGGAGCCATGACAGATAATGTCTATTATATACACTCGGTCACGGATTCCTTTTATTTCGCTGAACTTCCGAAATCCATCTGATTGACAGCCCATGCCGACAAAAGAGCAATTCTTTCTTTGGATTATCCATCAACCAATAATACGCTTCCTGATAAATATCACCGGGCTTGCTCTGCATATATTTTGACCCTTTTGCTTTGTCACGCTGATCTTTATCTAGAATCATCTGGAATTCTGTCGTGTGGTTCTCATAGTTATAGATAGCCGCAACCACAGCATTGCCATTTTTTTCAAAAAGAAATCAGAAAGTGCGGTAAACGCACCACCAGAGGAACTATTATTTAGGTTTTCCCTATCTTTTAATCGTCCGGCATAAACCCTTGTACTTATTAGCTCAACATTCGTTTTCATGATATCCCCCCTTACTAGCAACGCACAAAACACATGCAGATTTCAATAATGTTCAACTTTTTTAAAATTCAATTCAGTTTAGAATGACAAATATTACAATTATTCTCTACCTGCATTCTGCAGAGTCCAGCGGACTCCGATGCGTTTCAGAGCGGACGCTGTGCAAAGCACAACGGACGCCCTGAAACAATGTATTTTTAGTTACTCACGCGGCTTTTATTACCACAGTGTAGTGCTTTGTTGCTCGTTTCAGAATCGAGTTGGCGGATACTTCATCATTAAGGATCATAGATGCCCAGCTGTTTGGCTCGCGGCGCGAACATACGATTGTGCTCTTGCAGAGTTCACTGCGCTTTTCCATGATCTCAAAATAAGACCTTTATTTCGCGCTCATCAGTTACTGTATGCAGGAGGAAATCATCCAGGATCAGAAGATCCAGTTTCATGAGAAAACGCACTTTCTTCTGGTACTTCTGGTAGTCTGTTTGTTTCAAGGCTACCATGCTCTCCAGGAGCTCCTCACAGTGGTGATAGCTTGTGCGGTATTTCAGGCAAGCCTGAATACCAAGCGCCTTGGCCAGGTAAGACTTTCCGCTGTCGGACGGACCGGGGATGCAGACATTCAGCCCTTCCCTTATAAAGTCCAAAGAGGCAAGCGTTGAGGTGATATCTGGCGGCAGGTATGCCCTTTCGGCGGAAGCTTTACAGCGGTCGATCGTCTGTGGTGCCAGATAAATGTGCCCGTTTCAGACGATTCTGAAACTTCAGCGAGGTTTTGGCCTCATACTCCGACCCTACCATTTCCTCAACAGAGAAAGGTTATCTAAAGAATCAAACCTTCCAGTCTTTGCAGATCGATTCCAAAGAAGATGCCATGTTTGGCAGTTGAAGTTCATTTAACTGTTCCGTGAGCTCAGTGATACGGTTATGTTTATTCATGATCCACCTCTCTTTCAGCCAGCTTGGCGCTCTTTGAAAGAAGGCGGTCAATGTCTCCTGCATGCGAACTCATGACAAATCCGCCTTTGTTGCGCTCTTCATTAAGCCTAGTATTATAGCCAGCCGTCCCAATCTCATCTGCGACAATTTGCGATGGAGTTCTTTATAAATGTATAGGTGACATGGTTTGTATCGAGCGCCAGCTTGCGTAGTTTTCAAGTGCCAGTTTGCTGTACTTCTTCACGAAGTTCAGTACACCGAGACAGAGGCGGTACGTCTGAACCTCATGTTCGCGACTTTTCAGAATACGCTCAATGACTTTTTACTGTATTCGGATGAGCAGTCATCGCTTTTCTGGTAAAGTATTCCGCATTCCATTCGGACATCTGCTTGTAAGAATCCGGCAGATGCCGGGGATCTGTGAGCCATTCACCGCGATGAGAGGCTCTGCGCCAGCTCACGATCAAGTCGCCCATTAAGGAATAAATGTTAACGGTATCAGCAAGTATCCGCAATCATAACACTCTTATGCAAAAACGCTTTATCAACGCTATAATAAGCGTTGTCGAAGCGCACATGGAAGTCGCCAGACACTTTCGCCGTTTTTCGCTCCATGTACTGGTATTGCATGGACGGGCGGCATCAATTCATGTCTTTCTTCTTCCCATTTATCGTATCTGCTGTAATCTTTCTTTTTTTGAAGTTCTCGTGGTTTAGCGCATCCAGCTTTTTCAGAGATCGCGGTTGAATTGTTCAAGGCTGAAATAGCAGTTATCCTCCAGATCGTGGAAGAACCCCTTTTCCAGGATTCCGACAGCATTCTCCACGGGCTTTTATACCTGGGTTTACGGACCTTCGCCGGCAGGATGACGGTGTGATTATGATCCGCCCACTCGGCATAGTCTTTATTGAGATCCGGATCGATCCAGTCCCGATTCGTAAGGACTGCCTGTTTGCAGTTGTCACAGACCACGATTGCCGGAACACCGCCAAAGTATTTCAAAGGCATGATTGTTCACATCAATCCACTGAGGTTCGCGTGTGGAGCTCATACCTTCTGCATAGATGTATTGAGAATACGGAAGAACGGCCACAAAAACAACAATGCTGGTGATCTCTCCGGAGATCTTATCGATCAGTTCAAAGGTCTTACCTGCGAAATCGACTTCCATCTTCTGACCGATAACAGCTGGGATGTGAAGGGTTTCATAGTTCTCTTCACACCACTTGTTGTAGAGTTCGCAGAACTGTCGGTACTGGTATGGCTTTGCTTCTTTTGCCCGGCAGTCTTTCTGATAGCGGTTCCAGAGATAAGTAAGCGTCATGTTTTTACGTTCATTCATCTGCCTGAATACCCACTCAAAATCAGGTCTGCTCGTATTCAGAACTGCGGTTGTTACTTCCGGGAACATGACCGTAAACCAGCTCAGAGATGGCATAATTAGTGATCCCTTCCGGAAGCGGATAAGAAAGTTTATCGCACTTTTCAAAGGCTCTGATGAAGTCATTGACCCCTGACTTGCTCGCTCCGAACTCTTCAGCCAGTTCTTTGAAGCTGAGGTTCGGAGTATAGCGTTTGATGATGATGTTCTTGTAATCTAACATACAACATCCTCCTATAATGATTTATTTACCATCAAAAGATGGCATCTTCATTATAGGGGAGGGATGGTAATTATAACTGAATCAGTTTAGTCCGCTCGCTCCGCATCGCGTCCGTTTTGCTCCGCAAAACCGTCTGGTGGAGTCCGCCGATTGCACTACCGCAATTCCGTCAACCAAACAATTATTTTCAACTACTCTTTTTTTTTTTTTTTAATCGAATCAAGTCCCAGTCTCCACATTTCATCGTTGCTAATTCGCAAATAAGCAATTGTCGCTATGCAAAAAAGAATCCTCCAGCAAGAATTTGAATCGCTAGAGTTGAGACACTTACGCCAAGTTTAATCCCAATCCTATCCACTAATACTGCCATAATTAATCCAATAATTAGTATAGGAGAGTACGACATAATATACTTGCGCATTGGAAGTTCATTTTTAACCGCAACCATTTGAACTAGCATTACAGAAAATTCAGCAACAATAGTGCCAAATCTTTGCCCCATTTGCCTGATATTTAGGGATTAACATCCAATTTATAATGAGATTCAAAATTGCCCCTACCATTGTCGAAGTCAAATAAATACTATCTCTTTTTGTTTGGGATTAAATACTGTGTCCGTATTACATTTGCCCAGGCAATAAAAAACACTGTAACAGATAATAATCTAATTATTTCCCCACAAGCTATAAATTCATCACCAAAAACACAGGTGCCAATACGTCTGCTAACTCCCATCAATCCAAAAGCAATTGCCGAAGATAATAGTGTTACGAGTTTAGCGGATATTCTGATGTAGTCATCTACCCTTTTCTTATCTCCATTTTGCAACAATATTAGACATCCTCGGTAACATAACCGTGCCTAATGCTGTAATTATTCCTATTGGAATATTTATAATTTTTCTGCGTTATTATAAAAGCCCACTTGATCGTAACTTGACATATTCCCAAGCATAATTTTATCCATAACCTTATAGATACTATATGCTAGAACCGGTATAAATAAAATTAACACTGGCTTAATATTAGAAGTGATTTCTTTAACACTGCATTTTTCAAACGAAACATATTTCTTAACATATAGCCACAGATATGCTTGACTGAATAATGTTCCAGCGGACATTATTAATGTATATTTCCATAAGTCACTAGGCTTATGAACAAAAACAAACATTAAAACAACCGTTGAAATCTTGATTAGCGTATTTCTAGCAACTGTCAGTTTAAATTGTTCAAGTCCGAAAAATAGCCATCCAATATCAAACAGTCCTGATGTAACATAAATTAACTGCAGAAGAACAATCAATCTATTATCTTTAACAAACAGAACAAGATAAATTGCATATGCCAATATTGCGATTGAAAATGTTACGACCTGCAAAGAATAAATGCTACTAAACGTCTTATTCAATTTTTTTTCTATCGTCTCTTACCGCAGCTATACTTCGATTTCCATGATTTCCAATTCCAAGCATTGCGATAAGTAAAAAATAGTATGCCACTGAATATGTATAGGAGTATACACCTACTGCAGTCGCACCTAATGTTCTTGAAATATATGGCGCTGTAATCAAAGGAAGTATTACTAGCAATATTTGATATAAAACATTATATAAAAAATTTTTCTGTAATGATTTCATCTAAGCAATTCACCTATTAAATACTATTCATAATTTTATCTAAATAAGAAAAAGCATCACTTCTCAATTTAGAAATCAAAGCATCTGTATTTGCATAATCAATAGTTTTCGTAAAATTCTGATTAGGCAAATCATCGATAACCTGATATCTGTCTGCCAGTCCTAACTGTTTTAAAATCGCTATAGCCCGATCATCCCCCGGCTTGTTAACAGATGGTGCCCTGTAAGACCAAAAATTCTTATGAAACATTGCCGAAAAAAAGAGTTCCATGGAATGATTGTGTTAAGACCCATTCCGCATTCTCCATCAAAGTTAAGAATGCAATTGGTCCAGTCATTTTATATCTTTTAATACCATACTTGTCCAACCTATATGCAGCCCATGATTTACTATCTAGCACATAAACTGGCATCCCCATTTTCTCTGAAATCTTCTGAATTGCGGCATTTGCCTCTGGTCGATTATGGAAGAAAGCATAATTGAAAATAAATTTTTCATCCATTTGAGGAATACTAAAGCTCTGCAGCCATTCTTCATGACTCAACAGTAACGTTGGATCCGCTATAATTGGAACTTCTCTTCCTATCAGTTGCTCAAGCCATTTTTTTCCATTAGGTTCACGAACTGAAATAAAATCAAATTCATTCAATAGCCTTCTGTACTTTTGAGTATCTTTTACAACTTCATTCAAGTTGTTTCCCCCAAGGCTAGGAGAATATGCAGCTTTTTTGCTGTCATGAATAAAATCTAAGAAATACGCATCATCTGCATCGGGGCATAATACGTTCCAAACCTGATCTCCACCAGCTATTATTACATCATATTTTCCATCAAGAGACTCTAGCTCCTTATGATTTCTAAATTGACGCTCAGTTGTATGTAAATACTTTTCCTTAAAATTAATATAATCTCTTCGATACTGATTAACCAGTTTCCAATGCCTGATTGTAAGCAAATTGTGCTTAAGTGCACTTCTTTTTAATCTAAAATCAAATAACCCATATAAATTCCGCGATCCTTTATTAGAGAAGTCAATAATTTCAACTTCAGCACCATATCGTTTTTCAAGCACTGTCTGAAGTGCATATGCTTGTAACATAGAACCACAATTATGAGAAGAATGAAATGTGATAATGCCAATTTTTTCTTGTTCATATATATCTCCTTTTCAATTTGTTATTCGATCACGCAGGTTAAAAAATAATATCCTTATCAATCACGTAATCAAACTTTCTTGCAAAAATTTCTTTTCTACTATTTAAAAGTCCTTTGTCATCTATTCTGAAAACATACGGATTTCCTCTCTGAAAATCCACATATCTCATATTGTAGTATCTTTTTGCGTCTTCATCAAAATACATGTTCGAGGAATATGAAGAGTTATATAGCAAAGTTTGCAAAAACACTTCATCACAACAGCGCGTAAATCTGTATTGTTTTTGAATATCTTTTTTTCTTTACTTATTACATATCTGGCAAACTCATGAGTAATACTAAACCAATTAGCTCCTTTTTTTTATCGACTCAGAAATATGCTTTATTCTATTTATACCTAGAAGCTTTTTGTACTCTAATTAAAAAGAGCATCCAGCTTAAACAAAATACTTTTTTTATTTCCATAAAGATCTTGGAATAACCGATATTGAGCCATTCTATTTGTCACATCATCTACATCCATCTTATAATCGTAGCTAACAAACTGCATTCCTTTATGGATTTCAAAAAATTATAAATCTCATTTTGTGATTTCAATGGGAGATCCACTCCTGAAATCAAATGATAATAATCGTGGTATGTATTGGTGGCTTCTTTAAGTAAATCCAATTCTAATTGAATCTGAGAATATCCACCCCAAGTAACAGACCTGCGTTCAATAAAATGAATCTTTGCTTTTTTTTTACTGTCTGACGAAATTCTTCTTCCTTAAACTCTTTACACTTTTTATCCACGTGCAGATATATCTCATTTCTTTCGTCATCAATCAGATGAAGAAGAATCTGTAATAACTGCATTTGGTGATGTGCGACTACTAAATAGGCATGACCCATTATGATATACCTCCGTTTCTCTAAATTAAAATTTCTGTTTCATTAAATGCATGATAGCTAACTGCTATAAGCATCGAAATCGATGACAAATAAGTAAATAACTGTGCCTTATCATAGAGAACATTTCCAGAATACCCGTAAACAATGAACAAAATTTGCAAGCTTATTGAAAACCATAGCAAACCTTTCCACACATTGCTCAAGCAGGAATTTTTAAAAAGTCTTAATGAATACACTAAAGAATAAAGCATAAAAAAACCAAAAAGTACAATCCCCACAATGCCAGTTTCTCCAAGCAATTCATAGTACATACTATGAGCATACATATTCCAGCGAGAGCCCTGATACACATATCCTACATTATCAGAAAAGGCTTTATTAAATGTATTAATTCCATATCCAATAATCGGTTTATCTTTAAACATTTCTATACAGTAATTCCAAAACATCAATCTCCCACCCGCGGATGTATCTTCGGAAGCCTCCATAAAACGGTCTACGATATTACTGGTTTGTGGAATTGTAATTGTAATCACAAAAACAGCAACTAGTGCAATCGCTCCCCTAAGATTATCTTTACCGATTTACCCTTAAAGTCGAACAGCTTAAGGGCGACACCAATTTCCGGTAAAATAATAACACATAACATTCGCTTACTCGTTAGCATAGTAGCTAAAAAATAAAGCAGGATAAGCAAGTAATTACTCTTATTCAATTTTTTGTCATTAAAACAAAAAAAGATAACTCTGCACATATTCCTATTACCATCGTGTATCTTTGCTTTAGCTTTTTCACCTGTCAAACCACTATAAATGCCTCTAGATATCTCATTTTGTATTACAGAGCTTCTTCCTGGGGCAATGACATTCGATACAGCTAATATAAAATTCGGTGCAATAACCTCCACCAAAATTGAAACAGCGAAAAAAAGGCAAAAAAAATCTTATCATATTGATGTAAGTATAAACGGTAGTTTCTTTCCACGAAAATAAGAAAAAAACTCCGCCAATGATAAAAACCGGAATCATGCTTTTGGAGGCGCTAAAATCATATGATTGTACAGTATTAATCACCAAAAATATAAGCCATGCCAAATATATCCCTATAATTCTACTCGTATATTTATTAGATCTTATTTGTTTCCTATCTCCCCATATGAATGAAAAGAACCCAACTAAATATAAAAGCGGTGTTACATAGCCAATAATAATTGTATTCCCACTAAAAGAATAAGCGTCAAGATCAAAACTAATACTGACCTTTTTTGAATTTTCAAGCTTACCATATGTGACCTCCTTTCCAATATATATTACTCTGATATAATTCTGTTAATATTAGCTTTCGATAATTTCTTCATAGCTTCCAACTTGTGTTCAGCATTCAAATAATCTATATCTTCAAGATTGTCTGGCGAAAAAGAACCATCTACCAATTGGCTTTCTAAGCCAAGCAATGAAAGCACATTAGTCAATCTCGAATTATCATGATTCGGGTTTATGTTTTTATTACAAAAAAACTTTTTAAAAATAATAGAAAAAACCGTGCCATGAAATGAATTAGTAACTACATAATCTGCATTTTTTATGTAGCCTAAGAACTCTTCTGGACTAGGGTTTACTGTATTGTTTTTGTTTTTCATAGCAAACAAGTTGTCTAATGTACAAAAATTATTTTTTCGTGTTTACTTTTTGCCAATTTATTAGCAAATTCTACAACTTCATTTGGCATCGACAAAGAATAAACAAAAATATAATGTTCCTCTGTAACATTAGTTGCAACCTTATTCCACTTCTTCGCCGCTCAACAGTAACGTTGGATCCAGATCCAGACTGATACCTTCCCTATTTTCATCGGACAATATAGATGAGAGCTTTCTTTGTGCAATCTCCTCACGAACGGAAATATGATTGAATCGCTTTAAATTACTCACAACTTCTTGAGACTTTAAAAATGTATCACTTGCAATACCTACACACGCTGCATAAGAATTGCATTTTATGGAATCCTTCACAAAGTCTAGGAAATAAGTCAAATCCCCGCCTGTACAAAATGGGCTCCATACTTGATCACTTCCTGTAATAAAAGAGTCGTATAGCTCGTTAGTCCCGCTGATATTATTTTTGTTATATCCGTCGCCAAATTTTGCATCTAGCAGATTCTTTTCAATAAATTGTTTGAATCTCCTATTTCTTTTTTTTGAATCGACCATGTAAGAACCTTTTTTATCTTAGTCTTAAAACTATCTTCCCACAAAAATACTCTATTGTAGAAGTCTTCAATAGCAGGGCAATGATAATCTATAATATCACATTCATTGCCTTGATCTTTTATATATTTTTAAGAGCATACGCTTGAAGACAAGCTCCATAATTAATTGCCCTATGAAAAGTTAATACTCCAATTCTTTTCATTTGTTATCACATTACTTTCCTTTAAATATTTTTTAAAATAACTGTCAGTGTGTAATACTTTCGATGAACTAAAAGCCATTTTCTAATCTTATCTGCCTTATTATTGAATTCAATTTGATTGAGCCTATCTTCAGCTCCAGATTGAATTATTACAAATTTAATATCTCTTTTTTGAAACGTTATGATCTACTAAACCTTTTATATACCGTGTGATTTTATGTAATAGAAGACGATCATTTTCTTGACTTAAAATCCTATCCAGCGACTGTTTTTGTATAAAATTTTCCAAACAAGCATATAACTTCATTTCCTGTTCAATGAATGAAGTCTTAATCATTGCAGATGCGCTGTCATCATTTTTATAGTAATAATAGTAGGGAAGATTGATATATGTGAAACAATGAATGTATTGCAGATAATCCACAAACATACATAAGTCCTCACCCATATACATATCTGTAGGAAACTTCACGTCATTGTTGAGTAAAATATCTGCTCGAAATATTTTTTTCCACGGCTCGTTAAGCTTCTGGCTAAATGTAGCTTTATATAACTCCATCAAATCCGTGTTCTTTCCTTCATGAAGTATCTGCTCCTTTAAAATGAAACCTTTGCTTTCATTACCTTCATAATGTGGAAAAACAACTAGTTCTTCAGATAAATTATTTCTTAGATACTCAATCACTTTTTTTAGTGTTCCAGTATCGATAACATCGTCGATGTCTATATAGCAAATATATTTCCCATTTGCCTTTTTTAAAGCGTTATTACGTGCACCACTTACCCCTGTATTATTTTTGCGAGATAATATTAATATTTACTATATCATTCGAAATATTTCTTAGTAGTTTCAGTGTATTATCTGTAGATCCATCATCCACAACAATGCATTCAACATCACAATCTAAAAGTGGCACTATTCTATTTATACATTTCTCTATATAGTTTTCAGCGTTGAATGCAGGAATAATGATACTTAACAATATCTGTGAATCCACCATTATTTACCCCTTATGACTGTTATAAGTTTTGCTTTGCAAGCAATGCCGGAATATACAGATGCATGTTTAACAGAATCAAATACATTTTTGCCGATTTTGGTAATCCATCACACTTTATTCCTTTTAAGACCTCTGTTTCCTTTATTTTCAGTCGAATATGCTTACTCGCAACAGTAATTTTTCTTTTGCTTTTTTATCTCATGGAATACTGCCATGATAAGCCAATATGCTTTAAAAGCATTAATCTGCTCATCAATTATCGGATCACGTTTTCCAATTCTGCCGCTCAATGTAGTCTGTTAACAGCTTATTATTATCAAATCGATTTGGATCATAACTATGAACCATTGATTCAACATTCAATTGGTTATAAATATATAATATATCGTCACAGAAAAAGACATTTTCGGTCGCATATAAGCATTCAAACACAAATGCGTTATCTTCACCCATGCGAATACGTTCCTCTTGGCAATAGTGTTTGAGTAAAAAATCCCGTTTAAATATTTTATTCCAAGCTACTGGAAAAATAAGCCCCGTACAAAATGGTTTGCGCGAATCATACATCATATAAGGGTAAACATCTGAGCGCAATTTATCTTTGTTATACAGTCCTTCAGGAACCGACTTCGGAATTTGTTCTTGTGTATCAGTAAATTGTCGTACCGCACTATACACAACCATTTCCACATCATATTTACTTACTGCCTTGCTCCATACAGTCTGAAGAAGATTCTCTGATATCCAATCATCTCCATCAACATAACAAATATAATCACCCTTTGCTTTTCTTTTATACCTGTATTTCTTGCCGCAACAAGACCAGCATTTTCCTTATGAATCACACGAACTCTTTTATCTTTTTTCGCATATTCATCACAGATTTTTAGGACACTTATCTGGTGATCCATCATCAACCAAAATTAGTTCAAAGTCTTGAAATGTTTGCTTTAGAATACTGTCAATGCATTTATTTAAATACTTTTCCACTTTATAAATTGGCACTATTACAGAAAATGTTGTACTCATCCTTATATCTCCATTAATTTTTTAATTGCTGTGCGATATCAGCATCCACGATTTCCTCGCCAGTCTTGTGCTTCAGCTGCTCCTTACATGCCTCACTCAGGCCGTTATTGATTACACAGTTCATATCGCAGGTGCTGCACTTGTCCAAATCCTCTTTAGTAACTTTGCCATCACGATAATCACGGCAGATTTTCAGCTCGTACATGCTGTACGGATGTTTAGTGAACAGAGCCTTGAACTTATGAACCAGAACCCAAGTAGCAGGCTTCCAGATGTACTTATGCATAGCCGGGCTGACAGAGCCAATCATCCAGCAGTCACGGTCGCAAAGCAACGAACCTTTGCACGAACCTTCTCGGCCTCCGGGCTATTCCACAGCTCGTCCCAAGTCTGGTTGTTCAGGTTGCCCATGACTTCCTTATCCTTGGTGCCATTGCAAGGCATAACATCGCCATACGGGTCAATGAAGAAGGTATCGAAGCTCATGTCGCAAGGCAAGCAGACGCTTCTGACCATAAATGTAGTTGATCAGGCCGTGGTTAAAGTAGGCACGGAACCACTTCTTCGGGCTATTGCTACGGAGCAACTCGTTGACCAGATTCTCAAAGTTCTTTGCAACCATCGGGCGGTCGTGGATGATGTTCTTAGCCTCAACGAAGTAGAAGCTGTTATGCAGAGATGCCGTTGCGAACTCCATGCCCATCTCGTCGGAGATCTTGTACAGCGGAACCAAGTCAGGAGCATTCTTGTCCTGAACGGTCATACCGAAGCCGACATCCTTCATGCCCATTTCACGCGGCTTCTTCAGCGTGCCATAACCACGCTGGTAGCCATTCTGCAGGCCACGGATCTCATTATTGGTCTGCTCCAGACCCTCGATGGAGATACGAATTCCGATCTGAGGAAACTCTTTACACAAATCAACGATACGGTCTGTGAAGAAACCTTTCGTGGAAATAACGATACGGTCAGACTTCTTGTACAGTTCGCGCACAATATCTTTCAGGTCAGTGCGGATGAACGGCTCGCCGCCGGTGATGTTTGTAAAGTACATCTTCGGTAGCTTCTTGATAATCTCGATACTGATTTCCTCTTCCGGCTTGGAAGGTGCTTTATAACGGTTGCACATAGAGCAACGAGCATTGCAACGATAAGTGACGATGACCGTACCATTCAGTTTCTTTTCTTCAGACATGATTAACTCTCCTAACTCTCTCTTTTTAAGAATGTTTCGATTTTATTTAAGAACCACTTGGCACATACCGAGAACACAACCGAACCGCAGATGACCAACCGCTGTGAAGATATATGCCAGCAGAACATTTCCAAATGGATGAACTAAGTGTAACTTCTCAAGCACACGATAAATTACCATGTGACACAAGTAAATCTCGAAGCTGATACCGCCGAGGAACTTGGCAACTGGATTGACCAGTACCCCCCCGTTGTACAACCGAGGGTATATACCAGTGCTGCCACACAGAAGAACAGCATCGTGAGCGTATTGCCGCCTAATGCAAAATAAGCAACTGCGGCAATCAACAAAATCGCTCCAGCGATAACCTTGTGCTTCGATGCGAACTCGGCCAGTTCCTTCCGATAGAGGAAAATCAGACCGCCTGCGATAAAATATATTGCACAATACAGAATGTTTGTCCTCGCACTAAAATTCACTGCCACTCTATCTGCAATGTGGCTTTCATCAAAGAAATATGTACTGCATACGAAATTGTAGATTACAGCGCAGATAAATGCCAACCATGCACGTTTCTTGCTTTCCAGCAGAAAGCAGAAAAAGGGGAACAGCAGATAAAACACAAAAATCACTGCCAACGTCCAGCTCACACCAATAACCGATATGTTCATATTCGGCAGAAGTCCCTGGCATAGTGTCAGGTTAGCAAAAACCTCATACAGCGCACTCTTACTAGGCGACATTACGAAATCAAGCACACAGAGCAATGCGAAATATGGCCAGATCTTGTTGTACCGTTTTTTGTAAAAATCCACTACACTGATTTTCTGATCCTTGAATTTCTGGTAGTAGCCGCAAAGACATTCCAAAACCACTGACCATCATAAAAAAAGGAAAACGAGGTTTGTGAAAGACGGTATCAACCGTTCAAACACAAATCCTCCCATCCTATATTCTCCATTTGCAAGGACGTGCATCAGTGCAATGCCAATGATGGCATACGCCTTCAATCCATCTATTCCCTCATATCTATCCGCTTTTGTAGCCACAAGTTTTTTCCTCACTTACCAAGTCTTACTGATAGCTTTTTCTTTTTACGCTCTACCAGTTGTTTTTCGAGTTCTTAACAAAGGACTCATTATTTTATCCGACATTATTTTAACCACAATCGCTAAAATCAATGTTGCAACAAATACAGTTACAATAAAAACGCCTGAACTCATTTTCGGAAAAAAGTCTACTAACTATCGAAATAACAACCAAATGCCCTAAATAAAACTCATATGAAATATTTCCTAATAATTGAACCAGTCTTCCTTCAAAAGAAATGTTCATTGTGCATGCTGAAAACAGTAGCAATAATACCACGGCCAAAACTACTCTCAGCAACCATCCTCCAAGGAAAAAAAAACATGCTTATATTTCATATATAGAATTCCTAGCAAAGCTGATAATAGGAATAATATAATTATTTTCCTTGTATGACTTTGTTTTAATTCACTTGTTATTATCTCCTTTTTATGATAGAGAATTAAACCAAAAATAAACCCTATACTTTCTGTCGGCCAAATGAAGAAAATCTTTATCGGCGTCAAATATGTTACTAAACTAAACAGTAAACAAATCAGCCCCACTAGCCAATCTTTTATATCCACTGGTATAACTTTTGTTTTCCAGATTATCCAAAACACCAAATAAGCAACAATAATCGCATAAATGTATTGATTAAACGCATAGAGTCCTCGAACCTCATATACATTTAAGGTCATCACTTTAAAACCGAATGAAATTATATTGATCAATATTGCAGGCACAAACAGCGCCAAAATTCTTTTTTCCAGAATTGATTTAAATAGCTTTGACTTCTTTCTACGCTAGTCCTACATCCAAAAGCTGAAATCGCAAAAATGTAAAAACACCAACATACGCAAAACTACCGATAATGTTCTGTACCGTGTTAGTATAATCATTCGATATATGAACATACATAATGACAACACACATCATGCCTTTAACCGCATTCGTATACTTCTTATCCATGTATGTTGCCGCATTAAAATTCCATTTGCTACCTTGTACTGCGGCAAATATCAGCAAAGCTATTGGTATTAATGTATAAATATAATTCATCATTTTTTATTCTCACTCAATCTGTAATTAATAGTTCAGTCAACCGACACTACAGCCAAAGCGTTATTCATCTACGACAGAATCTTTTTAACGTAACATGTTCTATTTCACTACCTCTGTTCAGATGCAGCACTTCCAATGTATTGTTCATAAACCAGAGTGCTCCATACAAACGAAGGTAGTGATACTGAAAGTCCTTATGATAATTTCATCTGCTGTTGCTGAACCTAGGTAGCGAGATAAAAACCGCTCTCGCAGCTCTACTCGTCTCTCAAAAGTGCCGTAAATACGCTATTTTTCCGGCGTTTTCACTATGTACATCTCACTACCTGCGTTCGGTTAGAGGAGATTATTTATTATTAATACTCTCATCGGCTCTTCTCCTCATACAATGCAAGTGTTTTATCCACTACTTCATCCCAGTTGTATTTTGCACAGATAAAGTCGGTCGCCTGTTCTTTTAACTTTCCTACCTTCCGAATATCATCGCATGCGTCCTGCAGTTTTTCTGTCAGGTCCTTGATATTGATTTTCGGAATATGATTGCTTTATCTTCTACCACCTCGGTACATTCCGGTATATCAGATACCAGACAAGCATTTCCATAACTCATGGCTTCCAGCAGACTTAATGGCATTCCCTCCAGATCAGACGGCAGCGTGTAAATGTAAGCATTGCTGTATAGTTCATCTAGCATTGCTCCCTGTACAAATCCGGTAAAGAGAATCCGATCGTCACCCTTCGCTAGGTCTTTCACTTTCTCCATAAAGGAATCCGTATCGCTGGAGCCGCCTGCGATGACCAGTTTTTTATCCGTCTTGACATTCTTGAAGGCCTCAACCAAATACCGGATACCTTTTTCCGGTACCAGTCGACCAAGAAATAATATGTAGGAATCCTTTGTTAGACCAAATTTTTCTGTTATTAAACCAGCTTCTCGGGTTTCTGGTCTGTTCACTCCATTCGGAACGAAATGTGTCTCCCCTGCCATAGGTATCTCTGAAATAATCCTGAACACCTTTACTCAGAACGATGATTTCATCTGCATACTTTACAGCATTCTTTTCACCCTGACGGATGAATTTAGAGCCAAATCCTGACTTCCATTTTTTCCCGTTGCCAGTCTATACCATGAATGGTAACCACAACCCTCTTCCAAACATCTTAGGTAGCCACGAGAAAAAAGCTGGACCTTCTGCATGGATATGTACCACATCATATTTTCCAAAAGCACTGTACAAGGCCGCAAAGAAAGAGGAACTCACCGCTGCAAGACCTTTTCTTTCAATGGTTGGAACAAATTTCTGTCGGATTCCATCATATTCAATTTTATTGTCATACTCTGCACCACTCACGTGATGACCAGATCTGTTGTAACAGGTAACCTGACATCCATCTCGTGCCATTCTGGTGCACAGTTCTTTTACAACAATCTCTATCCCGCCCTCACGGGACAGTCTTTTTGTCCGAACATGGACACTGCAAATCTATCTTTCATAATGTTCTCCAACCAATATTGTCCCCTCTACTCCTTTATATCTATGTACTTTTGTTGAGTAGACATTTCTGCACTCTACATACTTAAAAAGAAGTAGCCTTTTCAGCATTTCGTATGCTTTTTATTGACCTTTTACAACAATCCTACTTCGATCCAACCTTCCCCAGCACAACAGCCACGGTCTTAAACAGAATCATAATATCCAACCCCGGACTCCACTTTTTAATATACTCGGTATCCAGTCTTACAACTTCTTCAAAATCTGTGATATCACTTCGTCCGCTTACTTGCCACATACCGGTAAGTCCCGGCTTGAATGCCAGTCTGGAGCGGTGATGCATCTCGTATTTCTCCCACTCGTCCACTGTTGGCGGTCTGGTTCCCACAAGGCTCATGTCACCTATGAGTACATTCCAGAACTGTGGAAATTCATCCAGAGAGTAATCACGGATAAAATTACCGATTCCCTTGATGATACGTGGATCATTATCCATCTTGAACATCATACCATCTTTGATATCGTTCTGCGCCATCAGCTCTTTCTTCCGCTCTTCCGCATCCATATACATGCTTCGGAATTTGTAAATGTTGAATTTTTTGCCATTTTTTCCGATTCGCACCTGTTTGAAGAAGATCGGTCCCGGTGACTTAATATAAATGATTGGTGCTACAAAGATAAAAATGATACCTGTCAGTAGCATTCCAACCAGTCCTCCGCAGATATCCATCGTCCTTTTTGAAGATCAGCTGACCGGCGCTTACCATATTGATGCTGGTCGAAAGCACCGTATATCCTTCCAGCTTTTCCACAATCTGATTGGAAGAATCATCCGCAACTCTTGCCAGCTTGATATGTATGGTAATTCCCATGATACCGAAATTTTTGATCATTTTATCCGGAAGCGCAAGCTCTGTCGGAATGCTGAAAAGTGCTTCATCCACCCAGTTCAACTGTGCAAAATCTTCAATCGCACTCTCTCCACAAAATACCGGGAATCCATGATAATTTGGAATTTCATTTTCTTTTGCATCAATAATTCCAATTCCCATTACATGAAACTCACTGTAGGGATTGCTGGTAAATGCCTCCACAATTTCTCTATAATTCTTTTTCCACCGATCAGAAGGATCGCTCTTTTCCCCTGATGCAGGGGCCTCTGTGCTTGGAAAGCCATTTTTTCAACAAAATCCTTCCTATATATAATACGCAGATCGATATGATTGGGAATGCAAATATAACAACTCGTGAGTAATTGCTCGACTCTTTCATTGCAAACAAATAAGCAATCACACACACGGTCACGATGATTGCGTGCTTTGCGACTGCCTTAGTCTCCAACCAGTACCCTCTTCTTAAGATGCCCTTGTAACTTCCCATCATCAGTCCCACAACCAGATCGATCGCCGCTATCGCAAAAAAACACATTCCGGTAAAAGCGGTGCTTCTCTGTAATATGCAGTCCCATGATATAACCAGTGAGCAAGTAAATAAGATAATTCCAACAATATTAAATCTAACAAAATAAAATCCCAGTGTTTTAACCAACTGGAAGTTTTCTTTCTGTACATAAGTGAACCCAACCCTCTTAAACATTACTTTCGTAATTTTTTTTCTCTAACATTTATAACATATTTCGTATAAAAGGTAAAGCAATCTTCATGTACAATTCTCTTTTCGACATTTTATCGACTTTCCGCGCAAAAAAGCCATTAGTTTTATGTACTTTTTTCAATAAAAACTAATGACTTTTTAATTATTTATCAATTATTGTATTTTCAATTATAGATTTTACCCTTTCCATACAATAATCACCTTTTTTGCTGCTGCAATCTGATTTCTGACAGTTTTCTACTTTGTCAGTGCAATAATTGCCTTCACCACATCGTCAATTCCCATCTCAGAGCTGTCAATCAGCGTTGCATCTTCAGCCTGCTTAAGCGGTGCGATCTCTCTTGTCATATCGCGCTCGTCTCTTTCCTGGATATCCTGCCTGATCTGTTCAAAATCACAGGCTTCTCCTTTTCCTTCCAGTTCTTTGAACCGGCGCATTGCGCGGCATTCTACACTTGCAGTCAGATACACTTTAACGTCCGCATTCGGAAGTACATTGGTTCCGATATCTCTTCCGTCCATAACGACATCTTTTTCTTTTGCAAGATTCCTCTGCAGATCCAGAAGCTTTGCACGGACTGCCGGTACTGCCGAGCTTACGGATGCCATATTTCCAACCGCTTCCTCACGAAGCTGTGAAGTGATGTTTTCTCCATTCAAATAGACTTCGCACACCATTTTCATAACCAAGCTCTACCTTTGCATCCTCGCATCTTCGCCTCGATCTTCTCTACTTCTCCCGGTACGATCCCCTTTTTCAGAAAATGTACGGCAAGTCCGCGGTACATTGCCCCGGTATCTACATAGATGAATCCCAGTTCCTTTGCAACCAGTTTTGCGATCGTGCTCTTTCCGGCACCTGCCGGTCCGTCAATTGCGATATTATATCCCATTTTATATCCTCCCTGTTTCACTCACATTTTCCTGTTTACGCCATCTCTGGATTGCTGTGCGATATCTATAATCCAAAAACTACCAGATATTACTTCCTGCCGCATATGCAGTCGACCATGCGATCTGCAGATTGAATCCACCGGTCAGTGCATCCAGATCCAGCACTTCCCCTGCAAAATACAGTCCCTGTACCAGCTTGGACTCCATCGTAGACGGATTGACTTCTTTGACTTTTTTTACGCCGCCCCGTGTAATAATTGCCTCTTTGAAATCTCGAAGCCCGGTCAGTGTCACAGTAAAATGCTTGATCAGATGGACGAAATTCATCCGCTCTTCTTTTGTGATCACATTGACCTTCTTCTCCGGATCAATGCCGCTTAAGTGGATCATGACCGGAAGTAATTTTGCCGGAAACAGTCCGGTAACTGCATTTTTAAACTGTTTATTATGGTTTGCATCAAATTCCCTGCAAAGCACTCTCGCATCCAGCTGCTCTTCGGAAAGTGCCGGCTTCAGGTCTATGACCAGCTTTAACTCATGCTTTTTCTGCAGGATTTTACCTACATAGGCACTCGCACTGATGATCAGTGGTCCGCTTACTCCAAAGTGGGTGAATAACATTTCTCCGAAATCACTGTACAGCTCTTTCTTTCCGTCATAGACCGTTGCCTGGACATTCCGGAGGGAAAGCCCCATCAGTGCCGGAATGTACTCTTCTCTGACATTCATCGGAACCAGGGAAGGTGCAGGTTCGGTGATCTTGTGTCCCATCGCTTCTGCAAAGCGATAGCCATCTCCGGTGGAACCTGTTGTCTGATAGCTGACACCACCGGTTGCGATAATGCAGGCATCCCCTTCTTCTTTGCTTCCATCTGCCATGACAAGATAGGAAAATCTTCCATCCTCTGCCACAACCTTTTCTACATTGGAATAAAGGTGGATGTGTACTCCATTTCGCTTCATTTCCAGCTCCAGTGTGCGGATAACATCCGAAGAATGATCCGACTGCGGAAATACACGGTTGCCACGCTCCGTCTTCAGACGCAATCCTGCATTTTCAAAGAAATCCATCACATCCTGGTTTGTAAAACCGTAAAAACTGCTGTACAGGAATTTCTCATTGGATACCATATTCTGGAAAAGTTCATCCACGTCACAGGCATTGGTGACATTGCATCTGCCTTTTCCCGTGATGAAAAGCTTCTTTCCAAGTTTTTCATTTTTCTCAAATACGTGGACTTCATTGCCATTTTTCGCCGCAAAAATCGATGCGAACATACCGGCGGCTCCGCCCCCTACGATCAGTACTTTACTCATTTGATCCTTACCTCATCTTCTACAGGCTCCAGCTCATCTCTGGAATAAACCTGATATTCGTCCCAGATGTCCTCCAGTGTCTCCAGCGTCTCGATGACATCATCCTGCTTCTTCATGCAGAGTGCAACCACCAGTGCATTGATCACACTGAGCGGTGCAACCAGGGAATCTACGATAGATGCCATATCACTCTTGGCGATCAGATTGCAGGAGGAATAGAGATTCATCGGTGAATTCACACTGTCGGTCAAGGTTATTACCTTTGCTTTCCGGTTGCTGGCAAATTCCAGTGCTTTTAAAGTACGCATGGAATATCGCGGAAAACTGATCCCGATGATCACATCTTCTTCCCCGATCCGGATCAGGCTGCTCAAAAATCTCGCTGGAACTGTTGGTATCGACCTCTACCACATCCTCACAGATCAGATTCAGATAGAAAGTCAGGAATTTTGCCAGAGGTGCACAGCTTCGGATTCCGATCACATAAACCTTTTTTGCCGCAAGGATCGTATCCACCGCCAGCTCAAATGCATGATTGTCCACTGATTCCAATGTCTGCTTGATCTTCTCGATATCAGACTGCAGAACCGTCGCCAGCATCTCGCTCCGGTCGATCCGTCCGTAGGTCACTTCCATACGCTGGATAGAATTCAGCTTGGTACGCACCAGTTCTCCCAGTGCTTTCTGGAATTCGGGATAGCCTTTATATCCAAGCTGTGTTGCGAAACGGACAACCGTTGATTCGCTGACACCGACTGCCTCTCCCATCTTTGCAGCCGTCAGGAAGGCGCTTTATCATAATTTTCTTTGATGTAATCCGCAACCGCTTCTGTCCCTTGCTGAACTTCGGATATCTCTCATCAATTCTAATCAGTAACTCATTTTTTGTGCTCACAATTTGCCTCCAAATAAGAAACGTGCCTTTTTATAAACTCATTTACTTCTATTATAAATAAGGTCACAACCCTTTTATTATAAGCAAAAGAGCCATAAAATTCAACTCGAATTTTATGGCTCCTGAGGTTACGTTTTGCTCACAAAATACTGTCTGTAACAGCTTTCGTCAGTTCATCGTTATTATACCGGATAACTTCCGTCTTTTGCAATTGTAGCATCTACTTTCTTTCTCCTGTGCCTCGCGGTATTTGAAGAAGTCTGTAGCTACCTGCGGGAAGAGTGCGTAGCTGAGTACGTCTTCATCCTGCTCTTTGTACTGTTCCATCTCTTTTCAAGAGTTCCGAGTTCATCCGGGATCAGGTCTGCCGGACGGCATGTGATAACTTCCGGATTGTCTCCGAGTACTTTCTGAACAACATCCGGGTTGAATGGTTTAACAGTTGCACCGTATTTTCCGCTCAGGATGTCTTTCGTCTCTTTTGTTGCCATCTTGTAGCGTTCGCCCATCAGGACATTGAATACTGCCTGTGTACCAACGATCTGTGATGACGGAGTAACCAGCGGTGGTTCACCAAGGTCTTTACGAACTCTCGGTACTTCTTCAAGTACGTCGTAGAACTTGTCTTCTGCTCCCTGCTCTTTGAGCTGGGAAGTAAGGTTGGAAAGCATTCCACCCGGTACCTGGTACAGAAGAGTCTTGATGTTAACACCAAGGTTCTTCGGATTGAGAAGTCCGCTGTCAAGTGCTTCGTCACGGATCGGACGGAAGTAATCAGCGATCTCAGCCAGAAGACTCTGGTCAAATCCTGTATCATAAGGTGTTCCCTTGAATGTCTCAACCATAACTTCTGTTGCCGGCTGAGAAGTTCCAAGTGCGAACGGTGAAATAGCGGTATCGATCACGTCTACACCGGCTTCAACTGCTTTTAAGTATGTCATTGAAGCAACACCTGATGTGTAATGTGTATGCAGCTGGATCGGGATATCAACAGCTTCTTTTAATGCTCCGACAAGTTCTGTTGCCTTGTACGGAAGAAGAAGACCTGCCATATCTTTGATACAGATAGAGTTTGCACCCATATCTTCGATTCTCTTTGCGATGTCTACCCAGTAATCCAAGGTGTAAGCATCTCCAAGTGTGTAAGAAAGCGCGATCTGTGCTTCTGCTTTCTCAGCGTTATTCGCTTGCTTTTACTGCTGTCTGAAGGTTTCTAAGGTCATTCAGACAGTCAAAAATACGAATGATATCGATTCCGTTTGCAATAGATTTTTTAACGAAGTATTCTACTACATCATCTGCGTATGGACGGTATCAAGGATGTTCTGTCCACGGAAAAGGATCTGAAGTTTTGTGTTTTTGAAGCCGTCACGTAATTTACGAAGTCTTTCCCATGGATCTTCGTGGAGGAAACGAAGGGATGCATCGAATGTTGCACCACCCCAGCACTCTACTGCGTGATAGCCGACTTTATCCATTTTATCTACGATCGGAAGCATCTGTTCTGTGGTCATTCTTGTTGCGATCAGAGACTGATGTGCATCACGTAAAACAGTTTCCGTAATCTTAATCGGTTTCTTTTCAATTCTTTGCCATTATATCTTCCTCCAATTATTATAAGGTTTATTAAGCTCCAGGATTGTTATCTCACTGTCAGATACGCGCCGCTCGCGGCGCTAAGGAAACCTGACGGTTTCCTTCTGTGCCTGATGGCACAGTCTGACATTTCGATAGCAACCGCGATTTGCCCTTGCAAGCAAGCAAATCGCTTCCTGTTGCTACATTACTCCGAAAATAGCCATAAATGTTCCGGCTGCTACGGCTGTTCCGATAACACCTGCCACATTAGGTCCCATAGCATGCATCAGCAGGAAGTTGGTCGGATCTGCCTCTGCACCGACTTTCTGGGATACACGGGCGCCATTGGAACGGCAGATACTCCGGCTGAACCAATCAGCGGATTTACCTTGCCATGTGTGGCTACGCACATCAGTTTTCCAAACAGGACACCTCTTTGCGGTACCGAATGCGAATGCGATCAGACCAAGTAGTACGATCTTAAGTGTGCTGACATTTAAGAATGCCTCTGCACTTGTTGTCGCACCAACGGATGTACCAAGAATAATAACTACGATGTACATCATTGCGTTGGATGCGGTCTCTGTCAGCTGTCTTACAACACCGGATTCCCGGAACAGGTTACCTAACATCAGCATACCAACAAGGGGCGCTGTGGTAGGAAGAATCAGACATACTACGATGGTAACAATGATAGGGAACAGGATCTTTTCCAGTTTGGAAACCGGACGCAGCTGATCCATCTTGATTTTTCTCTCTTTCTCAGTAGTGAGAAGCTTCATAATAGGGGGCTGGATAATGGGAACGAGGGCCATGTAGGAGTAAGCCGCCACGGCGATCGGTCCCATTAAAGCCGTCTGCTGGAGCTTACCTGCAAGGAAGATGGATGTCGGTGTCTGCTCCACCGATGATGGAGATAGCAGCTGCCTTATCAGAGAAACCAAGAGCCATCGCACCAAGATAAAGTATGCGAAAATACCAAACTGTGCTGCCGCACCGAGGAGGAAGCTCGCCGGGTTGGCAATGAGCGGTCCGAAGTCAGTCATCGCACCGACACCCATGAAAATAAGTGACGGGAGAATACTCCACTCATCCAGCTGGAAGAAGTAATACAAAAAGTCCGCCCGTTCCGTTAGCCGAATCTTCTGCATGAAGCATGATATCCGGGTAAATATTTACCAGCAGCATACCAAATGCAATCGGTACAAGCAGAAGCGGTTCAAACCCATGCTTGATTGCAAGATAAAGGAAAAAACATGCAACTGCGATCATAATGTAGTTACCCCAAGTCAGGTTGAGGAACGCAGTCTCTTTGCACGAGGTTTCCCAGTGTGTTAGTGATATATTCCATGTTATAACCTCCTGTTTTTCAAAAGGATGTTGCTCCTTAGTTCAATGTAGCCAGTGTCTGTCCTGCTTCTACTGCATCACCTACTGCTACATCGATATTTGCAACTGTTCCGTCTTCCGGAGCTACAACAGGAATTTCCATCTTCATTGCTTCTACGATAAGAACTGCATCACCGCGGGATACTTTCTGTCCTACGCTTGCTTCGATCTTAAATACTTTTCCGGCTGCACCTGCTTCTACCTTGATGCTTCCAGCTCCGGCTGCTTTTGCTTTTTGAGCCGCCTTCGGTCTTTGCTTTCGGAGCTGCCTTTGGTCTTTGCTACTGGTGCTGCCTGCTCCGTTTCCGTTTTCTTCTACTGTAACATCATATACGTTGCCGTTAACTGTGATTGTATAGTTTTTCATCTTTAAATCCTCCTGATTCTATTCGCAATATGCATTCCATTTGTTTGATTTTCTTCTCTTGATAGAACGTACTACAAATCCGTCTGTAGTAGTTCCTTCTGCTGCTTTGCGATCGCTGCTGCGATAACCGCAACAAGTTCGGTATCATCCATTTCTTCTGCCTCTTCTACAGCTTTACGCCACTGCCGGAGCCGGTGCCGCCTTCGGAGCTTCTTCTTTTTTCTTCTTGGATGTACCGTTAAGTAATGCAGGAACGTATTTGATCAGGGAAATGATAAAGCTCATGAAAATAAGCATTACGAATACAGTTCCCATACCAAGTAATGTGTTAAGTCCCGCTTTTTCAAGGATTTCGCTCATGCCGTAATGAGCATTGACTGTAAATGATTCCAGAGTCATATTCTCATCGAATACGAATTCCAGGTCTGCACTTCTGTCAGAAAATGTTGCCGGTGCAGTTACCGTAACACCTGTAGAAGATGCCTCGAATTCATAGTCTTTATGGCTTTCATAATCGCCGCATTCTTCCAGGGATGCCTTCCATCCTTCCAGTGCAGTTGCAAAAGTGTCTGCTTCCATCTGCACACCGGTCTGGCTTTCAAACTGTGCCATCAGATATCCCTGATTCCAGTCTGACATCTCTGTGATCTGGTCGCTTGTGATGGATCCGCTCTCAATGATATCAAAAACAGCATCACAAGACTGGATCAGTGTATCTTTGTCATAGCTGACGGTCTTGGCATTCCCGCAGCCTGCAAGGCCGAGCACAAGTACCAGAACTGCGACTACTAAACTAATCTTTTTCTTCACTTTGCTTCACCTCGCTAAATTGTTCCGTGTTTTTGGATGGTCTTTCTTCCCTTTTTTGTAAATAACATCTCAAATGCACCGATCACATATTTTCTGGTATCTGCCGGTTCGATGATGGTATCTACATATCCTCTTCCAGGCTGCGGAAAGCGGGCTTGACTGAAGTGCTTTGTATTCTTCTGTCTTTGCTTTTAATGTATCTGCATCTGCATCTGTGTACATGATCTTCGCTGCCATGTCTGCTGCCATCATTCCGATCTCAGCTTCCGGCCATGCGTATACCATGTCTGCTCCGATTGCTTTGCTGTTCATTGTCACATATGCGCTTCCGAATGCTTTACCTGTGATCACATTGACTTTTTGGTACAGTTGCATCTGCAAATGCATAAGTGAGAGCTGCCATCTCTCTTGCAAGGTTCTTTTCTGAGCATGCAGTTGCCTTGAGTCCCTTTACATTTGTAAGTGTGAGTACCGGAATTCCGAATGCATCACAGAATTTAACGGGCTGTTTTTGCTTTCTTGCATCCCATTGCTGAGAGTGTGCCGTCGAATTCTTCTGCTGTGTTGCCTTCTTCATCGTATACTTTTGAGCGGTTGGCAACAGCACCTACTGTCATTCCGTTCAGGCGGATGAATCCTGTTACCATATCTTTTGCATAAGCTTTCTTTGTCTCAATGAATACACCATTGTCAGAGATCATAGAAAGAGCAAGTCTTTGCATCTTCTCTTTGCATTCTCAAGATCTGCACATACTCTGTTCAGATCATCTGTGCATTCATCATATGCATCGTTGTCTTCGTTGTTAGCCGGAAGAATTGCTACGAGTGAGCGGATCTCGCCAAGAATTTCTTCTTCGCTTCCTACGCCGTCAACGATTCCGGATTCTTCACTCTGGAATTTTGCGCTTGCTGTATCGCATTTGTCCGCGGTGTTGCCCGGAATGGTGTTCGGAGAGTTTACGAATAATTTTCCGTTCTCTGCCATGAATGTAAAATCAGAAAGTCTTTGCAACGGAAGCGCCAGTCCACCACCGCAATTGCCGAATACTGCTGTGATCTGTGGAATTACGCCAGAAGCCATAGCCTGTTTGTAATAGAAGCTTCCGAATGCGTTCAGTGCGTCAGTTGCTTCCTGAAGACGAAGTCCTGCGCAGTCAATCAGACCGATCACCGGTGCGCCCATCTTCATTGCCATATCATAAATGTTAGCGATCTTTCTGGCATGCATCTCACCAATTGATCCCTTTAACACTGAAACATCCTGGCTGTACACATATACCAGATTACCATCGATCACACCGTAACCTGTGATGACGCCATCTGTCGGAGCTTTTTCTCCTGCATGTTGAAATCTGTTGTTCTGGCTGTTACTGCTCCGCCGATTTCAACAAAGCTTCCCTCATCGAGCAAATTGGCAATTCTTAAGCTCGCCGGGTTTGATGATGTTGTGTTGCTCATAAATCTAGCCCTCCATTTTTATAAATTTAATAATTAAATCAAATTTTCTGCCGTGTATATTATACTTGCTTTCTATGCAATACGCAACTGTTTTTGATAAGTTTTCTCTTATTTTGTTAAATTTTCGACAAGTAATTTTCACGTGTAAAAAAGCCTCTGCAACGCAGAAGCCTTTTTTACATAAACATATTCCCTGTTCCGACATAACGGATGCCGTCTTCAAAGACTCTTTTTCCGCCAAGTGTAACAAATTTTACATCTTTTAATCTGGTGATATCCCTGCTTAAGTCACCGCCAACTACCAGAAGATCTGCATCCAGTCCTTCGGCAACAAGTCCGCGTTCTTTTTCCACACCCAGAACCTTTGCCGGATTGGAAGTTGCCACCTGTACTGCCTGCACCGGTGTAATTCCGTATTCCACCATATATTGCAGTTCTCTCGGAAGCGGTAAGAGCGGAGAATGATACATCACCATATCGGTGCCGGCAAGAACCGTCACACCCGTATCATAAAATTCTTTAAAATGATCCCGGTACGCTTTGTATGCCGGTTCAAAGAATTCATAATTTGCCATCTCTTTTTTTGCATGACCGGATCACTGACCGGTGCATCGCCATTCTTCTCGATATTTTCCTTGCACAGTTCATAGAGATAAGTATATGCCATGATAGTCGGTGTCCAGGCAATACCTTTTTCTGCCATCTGCTTTGCATGATCCAGCGTCATAAAGGTTCCATGTTCGATCGTGTCAAATCCGGCATCAATGCACATCTGGATCCCCGGATTGGTTCCGGCATGCACGCCACACTTGATTCCTCTTCTGTGGCACTCGTCCACCCCGCATCCAGTTCTTCCTGGGTAAGCTCCGGATACGATTCGCGGTTGGTAGTCAGGATCTTCACCCATTCCGCACCGTCGCGAACCTGCTTACGGATTTCTTTACGGATTGCCCACGGACGAATCCGCTTCCTCGACTTCATCCCAGGCATGTCCGCCCGTCATGCAGATTCCGGTATCCGTATGCACGATTCTCGGGATCACGATAAATCCCTTCTTTTCTGCCAGTTTCAGATTCTTGCATACACCATGTGCTGAAGACATATCCCGCACCGTGGTGATCCCTCTTTCAAATGCAGCCTGCGCATCTTTCGCAACGCATATAACATGATCAGCTGTGCCCCATAATTAAAGCTGTCAGGCTGGGAATAGCCGTATGCAAGATGCGCATGCATATCCATAAGTCCCGGAAGAAGTGTCGCATCACCATATTCCTTAACTTCCTCCTGCGGAAATTCTTTCAGCAGTTCTTCTTTTGGTGCGATTTTCCGATCTTGCCGTCCTCTCAATATAGACTGCCTTATCCGTAAGAACGGTCTTTCCATCTCCTGTAATCAGATATTTCGTACTGATAATCATCCCTTGTCCCTCTTTTTATTCCTTTATTTTTTCAAATACACGCGACCATTTCATCTTTGCCTCTCTCTCGTCGCATTCATTCTTTAATATTTTAAAGTGCAACCATTTTGAAGTGTATTATACTTGTTTTTCCTAAAAGGCGCAACCATTTCAAACAAAATCTGTTAAAATCTGTTAAAATTTTTTTGCGATTTCCAGGTCTGCGTCCAAAGATTACAACGGCAGATTTAAAAAATATAGGGGTGAAGGCACTTATTGTGCAATGGAGATGAGACTCAAAAATTGTGGAAGCCTCTGCTGACACAATTTTTTCGCTTTCAGAGGCTCATCGCAATGTTTTGCACAATGGACTTCACCCCTATATTTTTTCTAAATCTGCCCCACTACCCCCCCCTCGCAGACCGTCCCCGCAAAAAAAAAAACCCTTATCCGGCAAACCACCAGATAAGGATTTCCTCAATTCTTTATACTTTTTAGGATGACAACATTTTTATTACAATGTGATCAGAGCATCTGTAATATTTGTAATTCTGCGGTATCCATCTTCTGTGATCAGGAAATCATCTTCCTGACGGACGCCACCGATTCCCGGAATGTAAATTCCAGGTTCGATCGTATGAACCATTCCCGGCTGAAGGGTCACTTTACTGCCGGTACAGATATACGGCTGTTCATGAATATCCAGTCCGAAGTTGTGTCCCGGACCATGTGGAATATGATAGCCTGCATCTTCTACTACCTTCACGATGATATCTCTGAGCTCGCCCATAACCATTCCCGGTTTCAGGCTGTTCTGACCAGCATCCTTTGCTTTTCTGACTACGTCAAACATCTTGTAAAGCTCCGGATTTTTGGCTTTCCCTACTGCAACAGTACGGGTAATATCCGAGCAGTATCCGTGATAATAAGTCCCGAAATCAATCGTCACAAAATCACCAAGCTGGATTTTTCTATCGGATGCTGTCGCATGACAGTTTGCTCCGTTATCCGGGTAAGATGCTACGATCGTCTCGAAGCAGAATCCGGAGCCGCCACGGCTTCTGAACTGATATTCCAGTTCATTTGCAATATCGATCTCTGTAACGCCCGGTTTGATCACATCAAGCAGTGCATAGAAAGATCTCTCTGAAATCCGGCATGCCTGTTCGATCGTCTCGATTTCTTCCGGTGTCTTGATCGCACGTAAAAGGTTCTACATAAGACCCTTCGGAAACGAATTTGGTATCAGGCGCCTGACTTACCAGATCCTGATAATCATCAAACGTAAGATCTGCTCCACAGATTGCACACTGTTTTACCCCTGCTTCTGCCGCCAATTTACCGGTCTGGCTGAAGTAATTCAGTCCTTCACCGTAGACAACAACTTCAAATCCTTCTGTTTCCTGTGCGGCCTGGAATTCAAACCGTCCGTCGGTTACAAAATAGTTTTTTCTTTTCTGTCAAAAGCAGGACTGCAACTCCATATTCTCCGGTAAAGCCGGTCAGATACTTAATGTCGCTGCCTTTGCTGATCACAATTCCGTCATGACCATTTTTTCTTTACAGCATCTACAATTTTCTGTATGCGTGTATTCATTGTTTCATCTCCTACTGAATGAAATCCCAGTTGAATTTCATATTTTCATCATATGATTTGTATGGTTTTCCATCAATATCATAGATGTTTACATTATAATGCCAAGGTTTCGGAAGTGTCTTCTCCGGATAAATGTGCTTCATCAGCTCATATCCTTCCGGATCATAGACCTTCAATTCCTCTCTTGTGTTGACCCATCGCGGATACCATCCCATCGTCCGTCAACACCTTCCTGCATGACATTGAACCAGACAGTACTTAAAGTTGCAAAATACTCTTCGTAATTGCTGATCGCATAAGTGTCCGGCCACAAACCATTGTCGCTGGCATGCTGATATGCTTTCCGGATCATGTCTGCAAGCGTCTGGTCTTTCAGACCATTCATTCCAACCAGATGGATCGCATGTCCGAATTCATGCACAAGGATCATCTCATTTGGATAACTGGTTGCATATCTTCCGGTTCTGAGACGGATTACATTTGCCTCTGAAATAGAGGATGCCGGATTCGTCATCTCACCGCCGTAACCTGCCACATGGCGGGTTGCAAGCAGATATCCCATTCTGTGGTCCGGGACATCATATGCATTCTCAAGCAGTCCGAACACAGATACCTCTGCGCCTCTGCGGACGAGCTCTTCTGCTACTCGGGATCTTTTCAAGCATCATATCAATAATTGCAAGTGCTTTATCCACTACAGCCGGTGTTGTTTTTTCTCCGGCTTTTACTACAATGCCGGAGGTTCCTTTTTTGCGGACTACATAATATGGCTGATACACGGTCTGGTAGACCTTTTCATTGTCTGCCGGTCTGTCTTTTTACATCAGTCAGCTTTCCGACAACCTGTACGGTAACCTCTCCTGCACATTCCGGATCAACCGGATGAACCAGGGAAAGTGTGGTACGCATGGATTCTTTCTGGTATACCGTACCATAATCCCATGTCATATCACTTATCCAGTGTACCAGTTCCTGTACTTCCCTTTGTATTTTACCAGATAATCGTTTTCATTATCAGCACGGCGCATCTGTTCGCCCCAATAAATCTCAATTCTTCTGTCATCGATCAGAATGACTTTTTCGACCGGTGCATAATTACAATTCTCTGACATTTATTTTTCATCCTCCTGAAACATAAACTTATTTCCTGATCTTTTTATGCTTCTGCGTTCTTGTCCAGTCCCATTCCGACTGCAAGCTTTTTACTGAAGATTGCTACAACCGCACCGACTGCACATACACCTACACCGATTGCTACGAAGAACGGAATTTCGCTTCCTTCTTTATAGAAATTAGTGAGCAGCGTGTTAAGAGCAGCTCCTGTAGACTGTGACATTGACCAGATTGTCATCATCTGTGTCATGAATGCCTTCGGTCCGCAACAGCCGTGATTGAGTAACCGATCGGGCAGGTAAATCCTTCACCAAGCATCAGGATTGCATAGAATAATACGATCCACCATGCGCTGACTTTTTGCATCTCAGGATAGATTACATAGAGGAGTGCAATGATTAAAACTCCAAATCCCCAGAAGATTGTTCCGATACCCATCTTTGTGGTTCCGTATGGCTGTTTCTTTCCGAGTTTTGTCCATACTGCTGTCAGGATACTTCCGATGATAACTGCAAATACTGCTGGGATTGTCGCATAGATGCTTTGCAGGCACTTCCATTCCGAACAGTACACGGTTAACCTTTTCTTCATAGAAGATTGCAAGGATTGAAATTGTCTGTGTCCAGATCAGCAGGGTAACTGCGTTACAGATGAACGGCGGAACCAGGCAGAGGATTTTCTTCTTCTCATGTGGCTCTGTCTTTTTACTTTTGTAAATAACTACCAGGTATACGATCGGGATAATGATCGATACAGTACTGATTACATTTGAGAATACAGAAATACTTAATGTTCCTGTTGCAAAAAGCGTTGCAAGAACAACTGCGCAGATAACAAGTACAATGATCATCTTTGTGATGAAAGAACGTTTCTTATCATCCGGAAGCGGATCATCCGGTTCAATACCGATATTACCGAAGAACGGTTTGTATGTAACTGCATATACAACGATACCCAGGAATGCAAGGACTGCACATGCCGCGAATGCTACATGGTATCCGAGTCTTCTTTGCGATTGCACCGGAAAGTACCGGAGTTTTTGCACCAATGTTGGAAATTACGTAAGAAATCGTGTAAGCGCTGTCACGTCTTCCATCGGATTCATCATAGAATTTTCCAAGAAGAGCATCCAGACATCTGCCACCGAACATCGGTCCGATTGCCAGACATCCCATAGCGATTCCATAGCCAGGAACGCCAAGTGGTAATGCAAGGCATACATATCCAATAAATGAAAGTGATCTTGCTATAAATAAAGACTTCCGGCATCCTAAGATACGGTCGCAGACAAAGCTTCCGACAATACCTGTCAGTACGACAACTGTTGAATATAAAGAGATCAGCTGTCTGCATTTGCCTTGCTGAATCCAAGTCCTTCCGGTGCATTTGCGTATAAGTAGTAAATCAGTACCGCACTCATCGCATAGTTTGCAAAAGAGTTACAAAAGTCGCATAAAGCTCAGGGTTCCCACACCCTTTGGCTGTCCTAAAAAGGCGGTTTGTTTTCTTAACGCCTCATCATGTTCGTTCATTATTTTTTCCCTCCAAAATAACCTTTTGTATTCATTCAACAAAAACAATCGTTAATTATTTCCCCCATCCTCAAATGTCTTCACTCCTCCTTTTTTCATAATTTTTAACTTTTGTTTTTATTTTGAACATACAAGTATCTTACTTTTTTTTTGTTAACTTTGTCAATATTTTCGTCTGTAAATATGAATTTTTGTTCACATTCATAAACATTGACAAAAAAAGAACGCAAAAACGTCTTTTTTTTTCCGTTTTTTGCGCCCTTTTTTCGTCATTTTTATGTATTATTTATTTCTGGTTGCGGAACTGTACCGGTGTGATATTGTACGCCTTCTTGAAAAGTCTGTTGAAATGCTCTACATTCTGATATCCAACGGTCAGTGCAATATTTTCAACGGTCATGCTGCGCTCTTTAACAGGGCACGTGCCTTTTTCTATTCTGACTTTTTGACAATATCCCCGAAAGTCATTCCGGATTTTTTCTTTGATATATTTAGAAAGATACGCAGGAAGAATTTTTCTGCCAGATCATCTAAAGATACATCCAGATAATTTGCCTGGATATAGTTCATGATCTCTACCATTCTTTCATCTTTACATTCATTCACATTCTTCAGTTCATCAATTTTATTGACCGCTACTGTCAACGCCTCCATAGACGCGCTGATAATATCTGCATCAATACCAACTCCCCAGAAGGTCTTTCCATTGCAGATGACACCTACATAAGCACATGCCTTGGAAGAAGAACCACGTGTCAGGGAATGTTCTTCGTAGAAGCTCAATTCATAGCTGATACCAAAGTACTGCTTAATTGCATTACTTACTGCGTCAAGACGTCCGTTACCGTCCTGCTGTTACCACACGTTTTCCATTTGCATGGGAAATGGTTCGGCATCTGCTATAATTCCGTCTACCTGTTTAAAGTGGCACTCATCAATATGGAAGATGGATTTGTATTAAATAGTGATCGGAGAAAATGTGGTATACCCAGTCCGGAGTCAGCTCCTTGTGTGCTTTATCGGATACATCTTTTTACCATATATCCTACTTCTTCACGCATTGCCTTTTGGAAGATTGATTCCGTGGCTGTGCATTAAGATGTAGCTTACGCCGCCCTTACCAGACTGACTGTTGATACGGATAACATCTTATCGTACTCTCTTCCGATGTCCTTCGGATCGATCGGCAGATACGGTACGGTCCAGTGATCTCATTTCTTCTCGCTTCACGCCATGCCATACCCTTGGCAATCGCATCCTGATGTGATCCGGAAAATGCAGTAAATACCAGGTCTCCGGAATATGGCTGACGGTCATATACCTGCATTCTGGTCAGACGTTCATATGTTTCACGGATCTTTTGGAATTCAGTGAAATCCAGTCCCGGATCTACACCCTGGGAATACATATTCATTCCAGTGTGATGATATCAACGTTACCGGTACGTTCTCCGTTTCCAAACAATGTACCCTCGATACGATCAGCTCCTGCAAGAATACCCAGTTCTGCAGTTGCCACTCCGCATCCTCTGTCATTATGTGGATGAAGCTGAAAGTACCACATTCTCTCTGTGTTTCAAATGCTTATGTACATACTCTAACTGGCATGCAAATGTATGAGGCATTGCATTTTCTACAGTTGTAGGAATATTGATGATTACTTTTTTTATCTTTTGTCGGTCGCCATACATCCAGTACTGCATTACAAACATCCACTGCATAGTCCACTTCTGTTCCTGGAAACTTTCCGGACTGTACTCGAAAGTGAAGTTACCATCTGTCTGATCAGCAAGCTGTTTTAACAGCTTTGCTCCGTCGATCGCAAGTTGTTTTACCTGTTCTTTATCTTTTCTGAACACCTGCTCTCTCTGTGCAACAGAGGTAGAATTGTATAAGTGGATCACAGCGTGAGGTGCTCCTTGTACAGCTTCGAAGGTACTTTGATGATGTGCTCTCTTGCCTGTGTCAGGACCTGAACGGTTACATCATCCGGAATCATGTCTTTCTCGATCAGGGTACGCATGAACTGGTACTCTGTCTCAGATGCCGCCGGGAATCCGACTTCGATCTCCTTTGAATCCCCATATCGACCAATAACTGGAAGAACTCCAGCTTTTCATCCAGACTCATTGGTTCGATCAATGCCTGGTTACCATCACGCAGGTCAACGCTGCACCAGATTGGCGGTGCGTCTACATAATCTTTTTTTCACCCAATCATATTCAAATTTCGGAGGCATAAAATATTGTCTCTCGTATTTTTACAGTTTTCCATTTTGTTTCTCTCCTTTTATTTAATTGAAAGGGCGGCATCTGCTTTTTTCTTCTATTCATATGAAAAACAAGAAATTTTTCATAAAAATCACACAATTTGCCTAATTCCTGACTTTTTCACACAAATATCCGTCAACTTTCTTGTCTTATTTTGTTGTCTAGCTAATGCTAACATATCTTATCACGAAAGTCCATTGATGAATTTAAGCAATTTTCTTGATCTATTTTATTCTTCTCGTGTTTTAAAAATTAAATTGGTAAAACATTTCACACATTTTCATGGCTATCCAGGTAAATGTTCTCCGTCTGACTGTTTTTTTACAACAGCCTGGCGCCTCCCCCCATTTCTCCCCGTTTAAGAGATACGTGATCTGTCCGACCGGTGTTCCGCTTTTCACCGGCGCATCCAGTTTTTCCGGTACTTCTGTCTTTTTCTTCTGCCACATCATCATCTCCGACCAGAATCTTACCCGGACTTTCTTTTCCTTTGATTTCCACTTCCACTGTCGCTTTTCCAAACAAACCATTTTTGGGAAACACCGTTTTCCACGGGTATTTTCGAAAGCTCCGGTATTTTCCACACCTCATCATAACAATAATGTGCCATTCCGTACTCCATCAGTTTTCTGGTATCTGTCCATTTATAATTCTTATTGTTTGGCCAGCCACAGGCAAGCAGTGCCACTACAAATGTACGATCCTCACTCTGTAAAGCCCCTACATAGCAATATCCGGCATCCCCGGTAAACCCTGTTTTCCCGGAAATCGCGCCATCCATCATCTGAAGAAATGCATTGTGGTTCTGCAGCCTAAAATTCCCCTTTCCCTCAACATCAGAAAAGCTGTATGCCGGCATTTGCGTGATCGCAAGAAATTCTGCAGCTTTGGGAGAACGCAGGACACAGTAGCTCATGATTTTTGCCAGATCTGCAGCTGAAATGCTGTGTACACCGCCCACATCCTCTCCATCTAATCCGTTTGGCGTAACAAAATGTGCCTCAGTGCATCCGATCTCTTCTGCCTTTTCATTCATCCACCCGGCAAATTGCGGAACGGATCCTGCAAGGTGTTCCGCGATCGCCACTGCAGAATCATTATGGGATTCCAGCATCAGCGAATATAGAAGATCCCCTAGATAAAACGCTTCCCCTTCGTGCATTCCCAGATGAACCTTCGGCTGTGCGACCGCATTTGCAGAGGCTGTCACCATATCCTTCGGATTTCCCTTTTCCAGCGCAAGAATGCAGGTCATGATCTTCGTTGTACTTGCCATCGGGCGCATTACATGCTCTTCTTTTCCGAGCAGGACCCTGCCGCTGTCCGCATCCACCAGCGCAGCGGAACGGGCATAGAGCCGGGTAAGAAGTCGCCCCTTTCCTGCTCACGGGTTTTTTCCTGTGCAGTCTGCGCATCCGAGACCGGTTCCTTTGTGCTGCGTAGTCTCCATTATCTGTGTCCGTTCATTTTCTTCCGCAGGCACTTTCCCGGATAAGACCTTACCCGGACTTTCTCCTGTGGATTCTCGCCATAGCATCTTTCCTTGAAAAATCTGCAAACTAAAAAGAATACCATGCACGCTGCCAGAATCCCTCTTCTGGTCCGTGCCGGTATTCCATTCCTCTTCTTTTCTTTCTTTTTCATGTGCCCCGGTCTCCCTCCTGCTCTTTTCTGTTCCATTTTATGAACAGGGACGGGCGTTTATACTATGGATTCCATTTTAAATATTCAGCCGGATCTGTGCCTCATCTTCCGCTTCTTCTTTGAATGTCTCCAGCTTCTCCGGTTCAATGCCCGGGAGATCATCTAAAGACTGCACACTGAATCTGCGCAGAAATTCTTCGGTTGTTCCAAAAGCAGCGGACGTCCTGGTGCATCAAGGCGCCCAAGCTCGCAGACCAGATTGTACTCGATCAGCTTGTTTACCGCATGATCCGATTTGACTCCGCGAATCTTCTCAATCTCCAGCTTGGTGATCGGCTGACGGTAAGCAATGATTGAAAGCGTCTCCAGCATGACATCTGTCAGGACATA
>VOFI01001067.1_pt1 | contig 52242 bp, 72 predicted proteins | sample 5384131 | NCBI WGS metagenome assembly VOFI01 (sample SAMN12384728, study PRJNA508395) | human gut metagenome | isolation source: healthy gut H | host: Homo sapiens
CGGCGTGGGGCTCCACGATGGCGTTGAACAGGGCCTCCTTGCTGGAAAAGTAGCCGTAAAAGGCCCCAGTGGTCACCCGGCGTTCTTTACAAGAGGCTCCCCCTTGTCCAGAAATTCCGCCAAAGCCGCCTGCTGAATTTTTTTCCAGTGTAGCAGTGGACCGCTCCTCCATTCAAACTTCACCGCCTTATAACAGTGTTATATAACGGTGTTATTATACCATTGAGCGGAAAGGGTGTCAACTTATCTGAAAATACTTTTTTGTGATCATATCAGCTACAAAGTTGTAGGCGAACCGGCCCACCGCTGTACTGTGACAGGACACAAGGTATACGGTATCGGGCACAGTGTGCCGCTTGTTCTATATAGTTACGAAGAGTTCTCTGTCCACTCTGCCGATGTTCTGCTGGAAAGGGATTTGACATACAGAGTTTTTATACAGCCTTTGTTTTCGGAGGCAGAGCAGTATGGCTTTCCTGCTGGGATGGCTTTTGCTTAAAAATTGAGGGTTGACGATTGAAGAAAAGCCATATAAAATAATATCAAAAATATTTGATATGAAGAGGGCTTTATGGAAAGAGATTATAGGGCGGCGGCTCGGGTATTCAAGGCGTTGTGCGATCCCAAACGCTTGGCCATTTTGGAGGAGCTGCGCGGCGGGGAAAAAAGTGCGCCTGTGTCTTGCAGGAGCCCATGGAGCTGACCCAGTCCGGGCTATCCTACCACATGCAGGTGCTGTGCGAGTCCGGCTTGGTGGAGAGCCGTCAGGAGGGCAAGTGGACCCACTACCAGCTGAGCAGGACGGGCAGGGAGTATGCGGTGAAGCTGCTGCTGGAGCTGACTACGCCGGTTACAGAACAGGGGACACCGCTTGAATAGTGGGAGCGGAACACGCCGTCACAGTAGATGGCGTGTTTTCCAGTAAAGCATCAAAAAAACTTGATCTATAATACATAAAGGGAGGCGGAACGATATGGAGTTATGGAGCCTGTTTCAGGAGCAGATTTTTGGGCATGAAGTGGCTGAACGAGTGGCTCGGACGCGGCCTGTCCGCGCTGGGTCTGGATATCCATGGACGGCTCGGCGGCAGTGTACAGTTTTTCCTGTATGACAGCTTGAAAATTACAGTACTGCTCTGTGTTCTGATTTTTTCTATTTCCTATATACAGAGCTATTTCCCACCGGAGCGGAGCAAGCACATTTTGGGCCGGCTCCACGGCGTGGGCGCCAATCTGGTGTCCGCCCTGCTGGGGACGGTGACGCCCTTCTGCTCCTGCTCGTCCATCCCGCTGTTCATCGGTTTTACCGGCGCGGGGCTGCCCCTGGGCGTCACCTTTTCCTTTCTGATCTCCTCGCCGATGGTGGACTTGGGCAGTCTGGTGCTGCTGATGAGCATCTTTGGGACTAAGGTGGCCATTTTCTATGTGGTGGTAGGGCTGGCGCTTGCCGTGGCGGGCGGTACACTTCTGGAGCGGCTGCACATGGAGAAGCATGTTGAGCAATTCGTCTTTTCGGCCGGCAGTATGGACATTGAGTCGCCCGAGCTGACAAGGCGAGAGCGGGTGCGGTACGCAAGGGAACAGGCTGTGTCCACCTTCAAGAAAGTAGCTCCCACATCCTGGTGGGCGTGGGGCTCGGCGCGGTGATCCACAACTGGATACCCGAGTCATGGATTGAGGCCGTTCTGGGCGGCAGCAATCCCTTCGGCGTTGTCCTGGCCGTGCTGGTGGGCGTCCCGATGTATGCGGACATTTTCGGTACGATCCCGGTGGCGGAGGCCCTGCTCGCCAAGGGCGCGCAGCTCGGTACGGTCCTGGCCTTCATGATGGCGGTCACCACGCTGAGCCTGCCCTCGATGATCATGCTCCGCAAGGCGGTGAAGCCCAGACTGCTGGGGCTGTTTATCGCCATCTGCACAGGCGGTATTATCCTCATTGGCTATCTGTTCAACGTGTTCCAATTCTATCTGATTTCCATTTAGGAGGTAACGAAACATGGGACTGTTCGGAAAAAAGAAAAAAGGGTACGCCCCCCGCCCTGCTGTGGCCGTACCCCTGAAACGGCGGTGCGGGTGGGAGCGGACAAGACCGCCGCCAGCGTCAAGGTGCTGGGCTCCGGGTGCGCCAGGTGCAGCGCCCTGGAAGCGGCCGTCCGTGCGGCTTTGGCGGAGCTTGGGGTGGACGCCGCCATTGAACATGTGACGGACTTCATGCAGATCGCCGCCTATGGGGTGATGACCACCCCGGCCCTGGTGGTGGGAGGCCGGGTGGTGTCCTGCGGCCGCGTGCCGGGCGAGGCGGAGCGCCGGGAGATGCTCCAGGAGGCCCTGGAAAAAGAAACGCTGGAACAGGGCCCTGCGGTGTGATATACTGGCCCCAGTATCACAATGGGAAAGAGGCTGGGACGAATGAACCTATCACCGAACCAAATACTCAGACTGGCCCCCAACAAGGTGGACTACCTGATCCCCGGGGGCGAGATGATCAACGAATTTCTGGGGGAGGGGCCGGGGGCGCGGGTGTGTTCCCAGATGTGGATCGCCTCCCTGGTGACCTCCGCCCTCCAGCCCGGCACTGCCACGGGGCTGTCCCGGGTGGCGGGGACGGACGTTTTACTGCGGGACTGCCTGGCGGAAAACCCTGCGGCCTGGCTGGGGGAGGCTCACGCCGCGCGCTGGGGGCCAGCCTGGGCTTTCTGCTCAAGCTGCTCCACTCCAGGGACCGCCTGCTGCTCCAGACCCATCCGGATGGGGCGCGGGCGCGGAAGTATTTCGGCCTGCCCTCCGGGAAGGATGAGGCGTGGTACGTGCTGGACACCCGTCCGGGGGCGTGCATCTGGCTGGGGTTCCGGCCCGGCGTCACGCCGGCGTATTTCCGGGGGCTGATCGAGCGGCAGGACACGGCGGCCCTGCTGGACTGCCTGCACCAGATCCCCATCCGTCCGGGGGAGGTGTACTTCATCCCGGCGGGCACGGCCCACGCCATGGGGAGCGATTCCCTGGTGGCCGAGCTGCAGGAGCCGGTGGACATCACCCTGCGGGCGGAGTACATCCGCCCGGACGGCTCCCGCCTGCCGGTGGAGAGCATGTATGGCCCCGCCGGCATGGACGGCCTGCTGGACTGCTTCCATTTTGACTGCCTGCCCCGGGAGGAGCTGCTGGCCCGGCACCGGTTCCGCCCCGCCCCCGGGGCGGAAGAGCCCTGGCGGAAGCGGCTCATCACGCCGGAGCAGACCCCCCGCTTCTATATGGATGAGGTGGAGCTGCGCCGGGAGGCCCATGGGAGCGCCCTCTGTGTCAACCGCGGGTTCCAGGTGCTCCTGGTGCTGGAGGGGAGGTGGAGTTCCAGTGGGAGGGGCGGTTCCCTGCGGGCCCGCAGGGGCGAGGAGCTCTTTGTCCCCCACGGCGTGGCCTCACCAGTGTACGGCGGAGGGGACGTGCCGCCTGCTGGAGTGCGGGCTTCCGGGCGTGTGAAGCGGCTGCGAAACAGAGGGGCGGAGCGCCGGCCGGCGCCCGCCCCTCTGTTTCGCTCATTTTCCCCAGGAGAACAGGCCCTTTTTTCTCATAGGGCTCGCAGCTCACCGACTGCACCGTGTAGCCGGTCGCGTCGATAACCTGGCGCAGCCTTGCCTCGTCGATAGGTTCCTCCGCCACCACGACGGTCTGTTTCCTGCTGTGGGAGGAGGTGACCTTCTTGACGGGGAAGGCCTTGCGGACGGCGTCATTTACATGGGATTCACACATGCCGCACATCATCCCGTCCACCACAAGAGTATACTTTGTCATAAAACCGCGCCCTTTCCGCTCCGCTGTGCCGGAATATTTTGTTAGCAACTACTAACCGATCGTAGCACAGCGGAGGGAAACTGTCAAGGGGAAGGCCGCCCGCCGCCCTCGTCCACCAGGGCGCGGATGAGAGAGCCTCGTCAGCGCGGGAGTGGAGCGCGCCGTCCCACCGGAGGCTGGGGCCGTTGGGGCAGTTTTTCATACAGCCGGTGATGCGGTAGGTGAAGCGGCCGCTGGCGCTGACGCCGCCCGGGCGCACGCCGTAGGTCTCCTCCACAAAGGCGGCCAAACGGGCCGCGCCCCGGCCGGAGCAGCGGGGGGCCGCCGCACAGCTCCAGGCGGTGGGGGCCTCCTCGGTGCGCAGGCCGGGGTAACGCCTGATGATGGCGGACAGAAAGGTATCTCTGAGGGAGAGGGCGGCGGCGATCTCCCGCCAGATCGGCGGCGGGCAGTGCGCCGCCGCGCTCCTCCTGCACCTCCCGCAGCAGGGCCACCAGCGCCCCCTGCTCCCCGGCGCCCCCTGGCGGCGGTAATAGGCGAGGGCCTCCTCCAGTGTCCAGTCCTGTGTCATGCGTCTGCCTCCTGTCTGTCGTTTCCCTCATTATGCCGCATTTCCCGGGAAAGATCCACCCGGACAGGGAGGACAGGGGAAAGGGGGGCTGGGCCAGGGGGCGCAGGGCGATGGAGAGGAGGAGGGCCGGGTTGTCATCCGCCGCGATCCGGTTGGAGCGGAGGGCCCCGCAGGCGCGGCAGCGGTGGATGAGCGCCCACTCGCCCCCCTTGCGCACCCACACGCCCACCGGCTCCATAATCCCCCGGCAGGTACAGGCCCGGTCGCCGGGCTCCTCGTCCACGTGGAGGCTGGACAGACAGTGGGGGCAGTGGTTGCGGTGCCGGCTGGCGGCCCCCTCTGGGGTGACCAGCGCGCCGCAGGCCTTGCAGGAGAAGGACTCCCCCGCAGGGCTGGCGGCGGTAGTCCGGGGCGGGCTTGGCGGCGGGGGACGCGCCCCGGAAACCGGGGGTGTCCAGCCAGAGGGTGCCGTCCGGCCCCTGGGAGAGAGAGACGGCAGTGGTGGGGCAGGGGCCAGGGCGCTCCGGGGCCAGCACTCCGGGAGGGGCGAAGGCGCCACGGCACAAAATCCGCGTTGGCGGCCAGAAGGGCGTCCCCGGAGCCGCGGCGGCTGGGGCGGCGCAGGGCGCTGGTCCGGGGGAGGACGCGCGTCAGGCGGTACTGGCCGCCGCCCAGAACCTCCGCCTCGGCCCGGTCGCCCACGGCCAGGCTATCTTTCTGCCGGAGCAGCCGGCCGGACAGCAGGCAGGGGAGGGTGCGGCCCGCGTGGAGCACGACGGCCTGCCGGTTCATGACGCCCGCCACGCGGACGGTGAGAAGGTTGGATTGGTTCATGGGTATCTTGCCTCGCTTTCGCGCCCATTGTAGCAGAGCGGGCCGCGCGGAGGCAACCGCAAAGACGGTACCGAAAAAAAGCTGCGCCGGAGCGTGCTTCGCTCCGGCGCAGGACTATGGCTCCAGCAGGCCCCGGCGGCCCAGGGTGAGAATCCGCTGGATGCTCTTTGGGGCGAGAAAATAGCGGGCGGACAGCTCGTCCACGCCCAGACCGGCGGTGTAGTCCCGGAAAATGGCCCGGTTGCGGGCCAGGGTCTCCTCCTTCCGCCGGGTGCGCTCTCCCCACGCCCGGCGGTGCTCCGCCCGCCGGGGGATATACAGATAACCGCCGTCCAGGTAGCCCTGCAGGGCCTCCAGCAGCTCGGCGGGCAGCAGCTCGGCTGCGTTTTGATAGCGCATGGTGCTCCTCCAAACTCGATGGAATCATTTGGAATGAGCAAAGGCTACCAGCGGGTGGGATACGGCGCCGAAGCCTTCGCTCAGGCGCCGCGCACAGAATCACGGTTCATCCGTTCTGATACTCCTTTCCAGGTGACAAAAAACGCCCGCGGAGAACCGGCGCGCCAAAGGCGCGGGCACCTCCCCGCGAGCGGAAAATCCCCCATAAGGACAGGGGCGCATGGGGCGGTCCGTACCGCAGTTCTCCGGTTTGGGCAACACAAACAGAGAGGCCTCCGCCCCTCTCCAGGCTGCGCCGCAAAACGGCGAATCGCTTATACGGACATCCACACACCTCCTTGGTATGAAGCTAGGATACCATCGGGCGGAGCATATGTCAAGGCTTGCGGCCCGCCTGCCGGGGCGGTATAATAAGTAAATAATCCAATACAGGAAAGAAGGAGTTAACCATGGTGACAATGGCACAGAGGATCGAGGCGCTGCGCACCGAGGCCGGCCTGGCACGGGTGCCCGCCTCTCTGGCGCTGGGATTTCCCAAAAACGCCTTTGAGAAGTTTGAAACGGGCCGCCAGACCCCTACGAAGGAGCAGCAGGAAAAGCTGGCCTCCTATTTCGGCGTGTCCCTGTTTTACCTCCGGGGGGAGAGCAACGACCGTACCCGGCAGGAGGACTGGATGAGTGAGGGGTACTCCGGGGCAGACGAGGAGCCGGTCTACCGGCCCGCCCCAGCCCCAAAGAAGATGAAAGCGGAGGCGCCCGCCCAGGGGGCCACCATGCTGGACGCCCTGTTCGGGGGCCGACAGGCCAGGGAGCAGTTCCGCGCCATGGTGCTGGAGGTGCTCCGTTCCCCTGAGGGGCAGGAAGTGATCGCCCAGGCCGTTTGGAAGGAGCTGGCCAAGCGGAAATAAGCCTTTTGAAATGCCTGTTGCGAAAGCAGCAGGCATTTTGCTTGTTTTGGCGGGGAGATCACCCCGCCATATACCGCTCACGGGCGGAACGGCGGAGGGAGAAAGGCCTTTCCGCCGATCTCCTCCACCAGCTCCGGAGAACCCTTGGCCTGGAACTGATCGGCATAGGCGTGCAGGCGCTCCAGAGAGTCTACGGCCCGGCAGCGGGCGCTGAGCTGGTCCTGCACATAGGCGGGGAGCTGATTGAAATATTCCTCCGCGCCGGGATCGCGGCGGAAGAGCGCGTAGAGATCCGTATAGACCGGACGCATGAAATCACCTCCCGCATAGCATGTACCAGTGGAGGTGCGGCTACCCAGGGAAAATTTGCAGGGAACAAATGCAGCCTTGACAATCGGGGAGAACTTTATATAATTGATATATCAATTATTGATATATCAAGAAAGGGGGCGGCGGAACGTGGAGCGAACCTTCCATATGCTGCTGTACCGGGCGTTTCACGCCCAGCGCAACTTCCTGAGGCCCAGCCTGGGCGAGCTGGGGCTGGGGCCTGGGCAGCCCAAGCTGCTGAACTACCTGATGAACCGGGGGCCCTGCCGTCAGCGGGAACTGGCGGACTACTTTGAGATTGACCCCGCTGCGGTGTGCCGGATGCTGGACTGCCTGCAAAAGAGCGGCTTTGTGACCCGGAGGGCGGATGGGCAGAGCCGCCGGAGAGACGTGGTGGAGCTGACCGAGGCGGGCAGGCAGATCAACCTGGACTGGCAGAGGCGCTGCCGGGTCATGGAGGAGGCCATGCTGAGCGGCTTCAACCCGGAAGAACGGCGGCAGTTTGCCGATTACCTGTCCCGGGCCTACCGGAATCTTCGGGCAGAGCGGGAGGAGGGAACGGAATGAGGGAGTTGAGGCGGCTGCTGGGCTATCTGGGGCCGTACCGGCGGGATCTGCTGATCGCGGCGGTGATGATCATCCTAGAGACTGCATTTGAAATGGTGATCCCCGTCCTCATGGCGGACATCATCGACGTGGGAGTGGCCAACCGGGATGTGGCGGTGATCCTCCAGAGGGGAATTCAGATGGGCGTCTGCGCCCTGCTGGCCCTGGCCACGGGGCTGCTGTACGCCCGCTTTACCGCCCGGGCCGCCTATGGCTGGGGCGCCAACATTCGTGAGGCCCAGTTTGAGCGGGTGCAGAAATATGCCTTTTCCAACCTGGACAAATTTGAGACCTCCTCACTGGTAACCCGCATGACCACCGATGTGACCGTGCTCCAGAACACGGTCAACGGCGGTTACCGCCCACTGGTGCGCAGTCCCGTCATGCTGGTCATGGGCGTGGGCCTCTCCTTCTGGATGAATCCCAGGCTGGCCCTGGTGTTTCTGGTGTGTGCGCCGGTTCTGGGGGGCGTCCTCTTTGTCATAGTGCGCCGGGTGGCCCCCATGTACGGCCGGCTCCAGAAGGCGGTGGACCGGCTGAACAACGTGGTGCAGGAGGGCCTCACCGCCATCCGGGCGGTCAAGGCGTTTGTCCGCGGGGAGTACGAGGAGGAGAAGTTTCAGGGGGTCAACTCTGAGCTCATGGAGACCAGCCAGCGGACCTTCCGCCTGCCGTGCTCAACCTGCCGGTGTTCCTACTGGTCATGGATACCGCCGTTGAGCTCATCATGTGGCTCGGCGGAAACATGGTGCTCAATAGCGGCCTCCAGGTGGGGCAGCTCACTGGCTTTCTCAGCTATGTGCTCCAGGTGATGAACTCCATGATGCTCATTTCCAACGTGTTCCTGCTGCTCACCCGTTCCCTGGCCAGCGCCCGCCGCATCAGCGAGGTGCTGGACGAGAATATTGTGCTGGATTCGCCGGAGGATGCGGTGGAGGAGATGCCCGACGGCAGCGTGGAGTTTGAAGGGGTCTCCTTCAAATACCACAGCGGCGCCCGGGAGTACGCCCTCTCCGGCGTGGAGCTCCATATCCCGGCAGGGCAGACGGTGGGCATCCTGGGCGGTACTGGCTCGGCCAAGACTACCCTGGTGCAGCTCATTCCCAGGCTGTACGACGCCACCGAGGGGACGGTCCGGGTGGGCGGCCGGGATGTGCGGGAGTACGATCTCCGGGCTCTGCGGGACGCGGTGGGCATCGTGCTCCAGAAGAACGTTCTCTTCTCCGGCACCGTGCGGGAGAATCTGAGGTGGGGGAAACCGGACGCGAGCGACGAGGAGCTGTGGGCGGCCTGTCGGGCGGCCTGCGCCGCCGAATTTCTGGAGCGGATGCCAAAGGGCCTGGACACCGACCTGGGCCAGGGAGGCGTGAACGTCTCCGGCGGGCAGAAGCAGCGGCTGTGCATCGCCCGTACCCTGCTCAAGCGGCCGAAAATCCTGATCTTCGACGACTCCACCAGCGCCGTGGACACCGCCACTGAGGGGAAGATCCGCACCGCTCTGGCAGAGCTGAGGGATGTGACCAAGCTCATCATCGCCCAGCGCATCACCTCCGTGATGCACACCGACCAGATCGTCATCCTGGAGGACGGCCGGGTGCACGCGGTGGGCACCCACGAGAGCCTGCTGGCGGGCGATCCCATCTACCAGGAGATCTACGCATCTCAGATGAAAGGGGGGGAGGACCATGGCGTCCCGGCAACTGAGTGCTAAAAAACCCAAGGACCTGGGCCACACGCTGCGCACCCTGCTGTCCTACCTGGGACGGCACAAGCTGCTGTTCCTGGCCGTGGCGGTGCTGGTGGCCCTCAGCGCCCTGGCTAACCTTCTTGGCACCTATATGATCCGGCCGGTGGTCAACAGTCTGGCGGCCGGCAGCCTCAACACCCTGGTGCTGGGCGTGGCGGTCACTGCCGCCATCTACGGCGGGGCAGGGGGTGCGCTTCTCTGCGTTGGGCTATACCCAAATCATGGTGAAGGCGGCCCAGAAGGTGCTCTACGACATCCGGCGGGATCTGTTCGCCCACATCCAAACCCTGCCCCTCCGCTTTTTTGACACCCAGCGCCACGGCGATGTGATGAGCTACTTCACCAACGACGTGGACACGATCTCTGAGGCGCTCAACAACAGCTTTGCCATGCTCATCCAGAGTACGATCCAGGTGGTGGGCACCTTCACCATGCTGTTTCTGCTCAATTGGCAGCTTACCCTCGTCGTGGCGGTGTTTTATGTCCTCATGTTCCTCTACGTCCGCTTCAGTGGGAGGCGGAGCAAGGCCTATTACAAGAAGCAGCAGGACTGCCTGGGGGAGCTGGACGGCTATATCGAGGAGATGATGGCCGGGCAGAAGGTGGTCAAGGTGTTCAACCACGAGGAGGAAAGCCTGCGGGCGTTCCGGGAGAAGAACGAGGCCCTGCGGAAAGCGGGCACCGGCGCGCAGAGCTATGCGGCCACCATGATTCCGGCGGTGGTCAGCATCTCCTACGTCAATTACGCCCTTGTGGCGGTGCTGGGCGGCATCATGGCGCTGAAGGGCATGACCGACGTGGGCAGCCTGGCCAGCTATCTGGTGTTTGTGCGCCAGGCGGCCATGCCCATCAACCAGTTTACCCAGCAGTGCAACTTCCTGCTGGCCGCGCTGGCCGGAGCGGAGCGGGTCTTTGAGGTGCTGGAGCAGCCGCCTGAGACCGACGAGGGGCAGGTGGAGCTGGTCAACGTGAAGGAGGAGGGCGGAACCATGACCGCCTGCGCCGAAAAAACCGGCCGCTGGGCGTGGCGCAGGCCGGACGGCAGCCTGGCGCCCCTGCGGGGGGATGTGCGCTTTCAGAAGGTGGACTTCGGCTATGAGGCGGGGCAGCCCATCCTGAAGGGGATCAGCCTCTACGCCGAGCCGGGCCAAAAGATCGCCTTCGTGGGCTCCACCGGCGCGGGCAAGACCACCATCACCAACCTCATCAACCGCTTTTACGAGGTGCAGGGGGCGGCGTCACCTACGACGGCATAGACGTGCGGGACATCAAAAGGACAGCCTCCGCCGCTCCCTGGGCATCGTCCTTCAGGATACCCACCTGTTTACGGGCACCATTGCCGACAACATCCGCTTCGGCAAGCTGGATGCCACTCAGAAGGAGATCGAGCGGGCCGCCCGCATCGCCAACGCGGACTCCTTCATCCGCCGATTGCCCCAGGGCTATGAGACCATGGTGACCTCCGACGGCGCCAATCTGTCCCAGGGCCAGCGGCAGCTTGGCCATCGCCCGGGCCGCCGTGGCCGATCCCCCGGTCCTGATTCTCGACGAGGCCACCTCCTCCATCGACACCCGTACCGAGGCCCTTATCGAGAAGGGGATGGACCAGCTCATGGAGGGGCGTACCGTCTTTGTCATTGCCCACCGCCTGTCCACGGTGCGCAACGCCGACGCGATCATGGTGCTGGAGCACGGCCAGATCGTAGAGCGGGGCAGCCACGAGGCCCTGCTGGCGCAGAAGGGCGAATACTATCAGCTCTACCGTGGCATGTTTGAGTTGAGCTGACCGATGCCCTTTTTGTGAAACTCCTTGTAAAAACACATGGATTGTGTTAATCTGTAGCAAAGGAACTGCTGCAGAAAGGAAAGACTTATGAACATTTATGAGTCCGCAGAAAACTATCTGGAGGCCATTCTCAGCCTGCATGAGCGCCATGGGCTGGTCCGCTCCATCGACATTGCCAATGAACTGCACTTTTCCAAGCCGAGTGTCAGTGTTGCCATGAAAAAACTCCGCGAGAGCGGGTACATCGAGATGGACAAGGACGGCTTTATCTCCCTGCTGCCCTCGGGGGAGGAGATTGCGCGGCGTATTTATGAGCGGCACAAGCTGCTGACCCAGTTTTTCATCCGGCTGGGCGTCGACCCGGAGGTGGCTGCGGCGGACGCCTGCAAGGTGGAGCACGACCTGAGCGAAGAGACCTTTCAGAAGATGAAGGAGCACGCCTTGGGGGAAAGCTGTCCGAAATGGAAGGGTAGGAACGTCAGACAATAAAACGGCCGGTGACACGCGTCACCGGCCGTTTTGTATGTACTTATACCGCGGCCAGCGCGCCGCCCAGCGCACGGCAGCTCTCGGCAGCGGCGTCGTCCGGGGCCTCGTTGCAGATCACGGGCTCGGAGACCAGGTTGCAGCCGGCGCTCTCGCAGTCCTCGGCCCAGGTGCGCATCCACTCGCCGTCTCCCCAGCCGTAAGAGCCGAACAGGCCGATGGTTTTGCCGCTCAGGCGGGGCTTTACCGCCTCGAACATGGGCTCAAATTCGGCCTCCTCCAACTGCTCGGCGCCCATGGACGGGCAGCCGAAGGCCAGTGCGCTGTAGTTGGACACCAGATCGGCGCTGAACTCGCCGGGGGTGAACAGGTCGGCCTGGCCGCCCGCGCCCTCCGCCACAAAATTGGCCATGGCCTCGGTGTTGCCGGTGCCGCTCCAATAGACGATTGCGATCTTACCCATGATTGATCCATCCTTTCTGAATATCATTCTGAATTAACATATGTATTCTATCAAGCAGCCTCGATGAGCTGAGTGATCGGGGTTCCCTCCGCATACCGGCGGCGAAGGACCGCGGTACAGCGGTGGTAGCGCTCGAAGCGCCGGCGGGCCGCCTGGGGATCGCCATAGCACTTCCAGCAGCCGCAGAAGGTGTAGTCCCTGCCCTTATGGCGGATGAATCCCTTCACGTCATCCAGAGGATAGCCCAGAAAGACGCCGATCTCGTGGGGGAATTCCTCCTCCAGACAGAGGCGGGCGGCCAACTGCCGCAGGCAGTCGCCGGGCGCCTCCCACGGGGTGTAGCCCATAGCGCGCAGAAAATCCCGGTGTTCTCTGCGGCCCAGCACCTCCGCCAAATCCCGCTCCCGGTACAGGTAGAGCAGGTAGGAGCCCGTGCGGCGGCAGCCCTTGAGGATGACCAGCCGCAGTCCCCGGGCGGCGAACTGTTGCCGGAGCGCAAGGAACCGGCGCGCGAAAAGGGCGCTGTCCCTGGGACAGAAGCGGAACAGGCTGGCGGGCTTTACCCCGGCCAGAGTGGGGGGAGCAGTGCTCGATCAGCGCCTCTTCAAAGGTCATGTCTGGGACTCCTCTCTTAGTTAGTCATTACTAATTTAGTGGACTGGAAATGGCGGTTAGCAATTACTAACCGCATAACAAACAATAACACGCCTGCCTCCCGTTGTCAACCCAAATTTTTGCACTTGGGGGAGATGGGGGGCAAAACGCCGCACCCTTGACAGAATAGGGCAAAATAGGCTACAATTTTTCCAGATAAGCAGCACTGGGAGGCGGGGCGGCAGGCCGCTCCGCCTCCTGCCGCCCCTGCGTGAGGAGTGGACAAGAGCCGTGAAGATTGCATTCGCCCCTATGGAGGGACTCACCGGAGCCCTGTACCGGCAGGCCCATTGCCGCTGGTTCGGCGGCGTGGACCGCTATTTTATCCCCTTCATCACCCCCACCCAGGATCACCGCTTCACCAAACGGGAGCTGCGGGAGATTCTGCCCGAGCACAAAGGGGGCTGGCCGCCGTGCCCCAGCTGCTGGTGCGGAGGGCGGAGGACTTCCTGTGGGCGGCGGGGGAGCTGGCGGCCATGGGTTACCCGGAGATCAACCTGAATCTGGGCTGCCCCTCCGGCACGGTGGTGGCCAAGGGCAAGGGCTCCGGCTTCCTGGGGCTGCCAGAGGAGCTGGAGCGGTTCCTGGACACGGTCTTTGACGCCGCCCCCTGCGCCGTCTCCATCAAGACCCGGCTGGGTCTGCGGGAGCCGGAGGAGTCGGCCCCCTGCTGGCGCTGTTCCGGCGCTATCCCCTGGCGGAGCTGATCGTCCATCCCCGGGTGCAGAAGGACATGTATAAAAACACCCCCCGCCGGGCCTATTTTGCCCGTGCGCTGGCGGACAGCCCCTTCCCGGTGTGCTACAACGGGGATCTCTATACCGTCCCGGCGCTGGAGGCCTTTCAGGCGGAGTTCCTGGCGGCGGAGCGGATTATGCTGGGCCGGGGACTGGCGGGCGACCCCGCCCTGGCCCGGAAGGCCGAGAGGCGGCCCGGTGGCGGGCCGGGAGGAGCTGCGCGCCTTCCACGACCAGGTATATGAGGGGCTACGCCGAGGCCTTCGGCAGCCGCCGCAACGCCATGCTGCGGATGAAGGAGGTCTGGTTCTACCTCATCCACCTGTTCGGGGACAGCCAGCGGCACGCCAAGGCCATCCGGAAGGCACGGGACACCGGCGAGTACGAGAGCGCCGTGGCGGCGGTCTTCCGGGACCTGGAGCTGTTGCCCGAGCTGCGGCCGGAGTGGTGAGGCCATGAGCTGGTGGGTCTATATCCTCCGCTGCGGGGACGGAACCCTCTACACCGGCACCGCCGCCGATGTGGAGCGGCGTCTGGCGGCCCACCGCCGGGGGAGGGGGCCAAGTATACCCGGGGCCGGGGGCCGCTGGCGGTGGTCTACCGGGAGGCGTGTCCCGACCGGGGGCGGCCCTCCGGCGGGAGGCGGCCATCAAAAAGTACCGGCGGGCGGAAAAGGAAGCATTGATTACAGACTATGCGGAAAGGCGGAGCAGGATGAAAAAAGCGGCATTTATCGGAACGGGAAACATGGGCGCGCCTCTGATTCAGGCGGCGTGCCGGGCCGTGGGGGCGGAGCAGGTGGTTGTCGCCAACCGCACCCGGGCCAAAGCGGAGGCCCTGGCGGCGGAGCTGGGGTGCGCCGTAGCCGAGGACAACCGGGTGGCGGCCGCCCAGGCGGAATATGTCTTTCTGTGCGTCAAGCCCCAGATGATGGAGGGAGTGCTCTCCGAGCTGGCTCCCGCCCTGGGGGAGGGGCAGGCGGTGGTGTCCATCGCCGCCGGCCTGACCTGTGAGACCCTGCGGGGCTGGCTGGCGGGAGCGCAGGGGCGGCCTGCCCTCCTGCGGGTCATGCCCAACACCCCCGCCGCCATCGGAAAGGGGATGCTGGCCCTGTGCGCCGAGGCGGGCACGGCGGAGGAGTATCTGGCCGGAGTGGAGGACCTTCTGGCCCCCGCCGGGCGGGTGGAGCGCATCGCCGAGGGGCAGATGGACGCCTTTTCGGCGGTGGCGGGCTGCGGCCCCGCCTTCGTCTACCCCTTCATCGAGGCCCTGGCCGACGGCGGCGTAAAGGTGGGCCTGCCCCGGGGGCAGGCGGTGACCTACGCCGCCCAGATGGTGCTGGGCGCGGCGGCCATGGTGCTGGAGAGCGGCAAGCACCCCGGACAGCTCAAGGACGAGGTGTGCTCCCCCGGCGGCTCCACCATCGCCGGGGTGGCCGCCCTGGAGGAGCGGGGCTTCCGCTCCGCCGCCATCCAGGCGGTGGAGGCCGCCTTCCGCCGCAACCAAGAGCTGGGCAAGGTGTAAGGCGTGGGGGGAGTCGTACGGGGGCGCTTTGCCCCCAGCCCCAGCGGCCGGATGCACCTGGGCAATGTGTTCTCCGCCCTGCTGGCGTGGCTGTCGGTGCGGCGGGCCGGGGGCGTCATGGTGCTGCGGATGGAGGATCTGGACCCCGACCGCTGCCGGGCGGCGTACGCCGAGCAGTTGGCCGACGATCTCCGCTGGCTGGGGCTGGACTGGGATGAGGGCTATCAGAAGGGCGGGGCCCACGGCCCCTACCTCCAGAGCGAGCGGACGGCGCGGTACGCCGCCGCCTTCCGGGCGCTGGAGGAGCGCGGACTGGTCTACCCCTGCTACTGCACCCGGGCGGAGCGCCTGGCGGCCAGCGCCCCCCACCGCTCCGACGGACAGGTGGTCTACTCTGGCAAGTGCAGACACTTGACAGAAGAGGAGCGCGCCCGACTGGCCCAGACCCGCTGTCCCGCCTGGCGTTTGATCGTGCCTGACCAGGAGATTTCCTTTACAGATGGCTTGCAGGGGACGTACCGGGAAAACCTGCTCCGCGACTGCGGGGACTTCATTCTCCGCCGCTCCGACGGGGGTGTACGCCTACCAGTTGGCAGTGGTGTGTGACGACGGGGACATGGGGATCACCCAGGTAGTGCGGGGGCGGGATCTGCTGGACTCCACCCCCCGGCAGCTCTATCTCTATGGGCTGCTGGGCCTGACGCCGCCGGAGTTTTACCACGTACCCCTGCTGCTGGCCCCCGACGGGCGGCGGCTGTCCAAGCGGGAACACGACCTGGACATGGGCGCCCTGCGGGAGCGGTTCACCCCGGCGGAGCTGACCGGCCGCCTGGCCTTCTGGGCTGGACAGACCGACCGGCCGGAGCCGGTGACTCCGGCGGAGCTGGCGGGCTGCTTTGAATGGGCAAACGTCCCCCCGGGGGACATCATTGTGGAGCAGCTCTAAGAACAGAAAGGGGCGGGCCGGAATGTTCCGGCCCGCCCCTTTGTTGTGCGCGGCGCGCGTTATCCCGGCGTGACCACCCACTTGAGGCAGTGGCCCTCGTGGGACTCAAAGACCCGGTAGCCCTCCAGGATCTCCGACAGCGGCCCCCGGTGGGTGATGAGGAAATCCGTCCGCAGTTTCCCCTGGGCCAGCAGGCTCACCAGCTCCGGGCCGCGGCTGGCGTCCACGCCGCCGGTCTTGAAGACCAGATTCTTCCCATACATGGCGGGCAGGGGGAGCGTCTGGTTTTCCTCATACATGGCGACCAGCGCCACGGTGCCGTTGGGACGGGCCAGCCGCCAGGCGGCCTGGAAGGTGTCCCGCCTGCCGGCGCACTCGATCACCGCGTCGGCCCCCCGGCCCTCCGTTGCGGCGGCCACGGCGGACTCCAGCTCGGGATCGACGGGGTTGAGGGCCAGCGCCACCAGCCCCTGCTCCAGTGCCATCCGCCGCCGCCAGGGGTCCGGCTCCACGCCGATGACGTGGGCCGCGCCTAGCAGGGCGGCGCACTCCGCCGCGCACAGCCCCACCGGCCCTAGGCCCAGCACCACCGCCGTGTCGCCGGGCTGGAAGGCGCACAGCTCCGCGCCCCAGTAGCCGCTGGCCAGGATGTCCCCCACAAAGAGGGCGTCCTCATCGCTGAGGGCGTCCGGGATGGGGGTGAGGCCGGTATCGGCGAAGGGTACCCGGACATACTCGGCCTGACAGCCGTCGATGCGGCAGCCCAGCTCCCAGCCGCCGTGGATGCAGTTGTTGACATAGCCCCGGCGGCAGAACCAGCAGTCGCCGCAGAAGCTCTCGCAGCAGGCGGCCACCCGGTCGCCGGGGCGGAGGTTGGAAATCCCGTTTCCCACGGCCTCCACCACCCCGACGAACTCATGGCCCAGCACCACGCCGGGCCGGGCACGGGGTACCGCGCCGTTGCGGATGTGCAGGTCGCTGGTGCAGATGGTGGAGCGGGTCACCCGCACGATGGCGTCGCGGGGGCCTTGCAGGGTGGGGACGGGGCCGCCGCTCCAGGGAGAGCGCGCCGTCCCCCTTCCAGACCAGAGCGTTCATGGTGTCCATAGAGGTCACTCCTTTTCCAATGCAAACACAACGGCCTCAAACTCAAAGCCCTGGGAAGCGGGTTCGCGCCTGTCCGGGCGGGCCAGGCCCAGCGTGTCGTAATATTCGTCGGTATAGTGCAGCTTGCCGCCGTCAAAGGATGCCTGTACGCCCTTGATGTAGGAAAAGGGGTCTTCCATGGGGGTGAGACGGAAGGCGGAGGCGATGCGCTCCAGCACCGCCTGTGCATCCGGCGTGACGGCGTTTTCCGGGGCGCGGAGATAGGTGTCGAACTGCTCCCGCGTCCAGTCTCCTGCCTGCTCCAAAGTGGTAGTGGAGCCGCAGGCCAGAAGCAGGCGCAGAAAGTCCCGGAAGCTGCCTGCCAGGGGGCGGACATGCTGCTCTCCGGCAGGCATGGGGTTGACGGCAAACACCATATCCCCATAGCCGCGGATGCGGCCGTAGTGGATGCCGTCAACGCCTTCCCAGCCCAGCACGGTCATGCCCTTTGGCGTACAAAAATAGCCGCCCTGGCTGGGGCCCGGCCCAAGGCCGATGGGGGAGCAGTCAGTCCCAGCTCCAAAACTGCTTCAGCAGTGTCACAGCAATCCCTCCTGTCCACTCCAGTGTAGCATATCCTTCCGCTTGCGTCCATGGGGAAAAGGGGGTAAAATGGGGAAAAAACGCGAAGGGGAGGAAGCGGCATGTATATCGCCGATCTGCATATTCACTCCAAATACTCCCGGGCCACCAGCAAGGAGCTGGAGCCGGAGCCGCTGGATGCCTGGGCCAGAAGGAAGGGCATCGGCCTGGTAGGCACCGGCGACTTCACCCACCCCGCCTGGCGGGCCGAGCTGCGGGACAAGCTGGCCGAAGCGGAGGAGGGACTCTATACCCTGAAGGGAGCCGGGCCGGACGCGCCCCGGTTCGTAATCACCGGGGAGATCAGCTCCATCTACAAGAAAAACGGCAAGGTGCGCAAGGTTCACTCCCTGATTCTCCTGCCCCATCTGGAGGCGGCGGAAACCCTCTCCCGCCGCCTGGAGGCCATTGGCAACCTCCACTCCGACGGAAGGCCCATCCTGGGCCTGGACTGCCGGGATCTGCTGGAGATCACCCTGGAGTCCTGCCCTGACGCGGTGTTCATCCCCGCCCATATCTGGACGCCCCACTTTGCCCTGTTCGGGGCCTTCTCCGGCTTTGACACCATCGGGGAGTGCTTCGGCGATCTCACCGGCCATATCCACGCCCTGGAGACCGGGCTCTCCTCTGATCCCACAATGATCTGCCGCTGTTCCGCCCTGGACGGATATACCCTGGTGTCCAACTCCGATGCCCACTCGCCGTCCAAACTGGGGCGGGAGGCCAACCTGCTGGACACGGGCCTGTCCTACCCGGAGCTGGCCCGGGCCATCCAGACCGGGGAGGGCTTTCACGGTACCATTGAGTTCTTCCCGGAGGAGGGAAAGTACCACCTGGACGGACACCGGAACTGCGGGGTGTGCCTCTCCCCGGTGGAGGCGGAGGCCGCCGGAGGGGTGTGTCCGGTGTGCGGCAAGCGGCTGACCACCGGTGTGCTCCACCGGGTGGAGCAGTTGGCGGACCGGCCGGAGGGCTATATCCGCCCGGACGCCAGGCCCTTTGAGAGCCTGGTGCCTTTGCCGGAGGTGATCGCCGCCTCGGAGGGGGCTCTGCCGCAGGCAAGAAGGTGGGCGCCAAGTACGAGGCCATGCTGGCGGCCCTGGGGCCGGAGTTCTCCATTCTGCGGGAGGTGCCGGTGGAGGACATCCGGGCCGCGGCCGGGCCCTGCGTGGCGGAGGGCATCCGCCGCCTGCGGGCGGGGCAGGTGGTGCGCCGCCCGGGGTACGACGGGGCCTATGGTGTGATCGAGCTGCTCAGCCCCGCCGAGCGGGAGGACCTCAAGGGGCAGGTGAGCCTCTTTGGCGCGGAGGCTCCCAAGGCGGCCAAGAAGGCGAAGGCCAGGAGCGGGGGCCAAGCCCTCGGAGCTCACCGCCGTGACCTTCACCAACCGGGCGGCAGGGGAGCTGCGGGCGCGGCTGGAGGGGCGTCTGGGCAAGCGGGCGGCCCGCGCCATGACCATCGGCACCTTCCACGCCATCTGCCTGGAGCTGCTGGGGGCCGTGCCCCTGGCCGGCCCCTATGAGCAGCGGGTGGCGGCGGCCGCCGCTCTGGCGGAGCTGGGCCGGAAGGGGAGCCCCGGGGCCTTCCTCCGGGCGATCTCCCGGCACAAGACCGGAGCGGACGGCGGGGACGACCCGGCCTTTGCCCTCTATCAGGAGAAGCTGGAGGGAAAGCTGGACTTTGACGACCTCCTGCTGGAGACCCTGCGCCAGTGGGAGGGCGGCCGGTCGGACCGGCGCTTTACCCACCTGCTGGTAGACGAGTTCCAGGACATCGACCGCCTCCAGCTCCGGCTTCTCCGGGCCTGGCGGCGGGAGGGCGGCACCTTTTTCGCCATCGGCGATCCCGACCAGTCCATCTACGGCTTCCGCGGGGCGGACGCCGGCTGCTTCTCCGCCCTGGGGGCGGAGCGGACGGTGAGGCTGACGGAGAATTACCGCTCCACCCCGGAGATTCTCGCCGCGGCCCTGCCGGTGGCGGAGGCCATCGACGGCGCGCCCCGGCGCATGGAGACCCACAGCCCCCACGGGGCGGAGGTACGCCTGCTCACCGCCGAGGGGGACCGGGCGGAGGCCATCTTCGTGGCCAAGGAGATCGCCCGGATGGTGGGTGGCATCGGTATGTTGGAGGCCCAGGCGCTGGGGGCCGCCCGGGGCGCGCGGAGCTTCGGGGACATCGCGGTGCTCTACCGCACCCGGCGGCAGGCGGCCCTGCTGGAGGAGTGTCTGGCCCACGACGGCATTCCCTGCGTGGTCACCGGCCGGGAGGATTTTCTGTTGGACGGGGAGGTGCAGGCCGCGCTGGCCTGGCTGGAGGGGCAGCAGGAGGAGGGAAAGTCCCCCGCCGCCCTCCTGGAGGAGTGGACGGCCCACCACACCCCCTCTGGCGGGGTGGAGCGGCTGCGTAATATGGCGGTGTTTTTTGGGGATGTGCCCGCCTTTCTCCGCAATCTGACCATCGGGCAGGAGGGGGATCTGCTGCGCCGGGCCGGGCTGAGTTATGCCGCCGGGCGGTGACCCTCTCCACCCTCCACGGGGCCAAGGGCCTGGAGTGGCCGGTGGTATTCCTGTGCGGCGTTGGGGGAGGGCCGCATTCCGCTGGAGCGGAAGGGCCTGGACACCGATGAGGCTGAGGAGCGGCGGCTGCTCTATGTGGGTATGACCCGCGCCAGAGAGGAGCTGGTGCTCCTCAGCGGCGGAGAACCCTCCCGCTTCCTGGCGGGGCTGCCTCTCCGTCAGGATACGGCCCACGCCCCGGTGCCGCGTCCCCTAGGGGTGCAACTGAGCCTGTTCAAGTGAAACGTGTGCCGGATTTCACATGCGGGAGTGGTTGAAACGTATAACATTCCCGGGGGAGCCTTTTCAGAGCCGCCCTGCTCAGAATGCCCAGGCGGCTTTCAGCCGCCGGAGGGCCGGGGCCATGTCCACGGCGGCGATACGGGTATAGCCCAGGATCAGGGCGGGAGGTCGGCCGGGGGGCGGCGGGGTGAGATCACAGGCGGAGAGGGGGGCCACCCCTACCCCCAGCATCCACGGCCCGCGCCACCAGCTCGGCTTCGCTCCAGCGGCCGTCCATCCAAAGGAGCAGATGGAGGCCCGCGTCGCCTCCGGCGAAGGACCCAACCCGCGTCAGTCCAGTGTCCCGGGCGGCGGCCAGCAGCGCTTCCCGCCGGGCTTTGTAGCGGGTGCGGGTGCGGTTGAGGTGGCGTTCAAAGTGGCCCCGCTCCATGAAGCGGGCCAGGGCGTACTGCTCAAAGGAGGGGACGGTGGAGGAGTAGAACCAGAAATCCCGCCGCCACCGCTCCAGCAGGTGGGGGGGCAGCACCATGTAGCTGATGCGCAGGGAAGGGGCCAGACTCTTTGCAAAGGTGTTGAGGTAAACCACCCGCTCTCCGCCGTCCAGGCTTTGCAGGGCGGGGATGGGGCGGCCGGAGAAGCGGAACTCGCTGTCGTAGTCGTCCTCCAGAATATAGCGGTCGGGGGCGGCCTCCGCCCACCGCAGCAGGGCCTGCCGCCGGGCTACCGGCATGATGATGCCCAGTGGGTAGTGGTGGGAGGGGGTCACATGAACCACCCGCACCCCGGCCTCCTCCAGGGCATCCACCCGCAGGCCCTGGCCGTCCAGCGGGAGGGGGCGGACGGCAGCGCCGCAGCTTGTAAGGATGCGCTGGGTCTTGGTGTAGCCGGGATTTTCCACGCCATAGCCCCCCTCCCGGCCCAGAAGCTGTACCAGAAGGCCAATCAGGGTCTCCGACCCGGCCCCCACCACGATCTGCTCCGCGTCCGCCCGGATGCCCCGGAAGCGATACAGGTGCTCCGCAATGGCCCGCCGCAGGGCAGGGAGGCCCTGGGGGTGGGGGGAGGCTAGGAGGGGGGCGGCCTGCTCGGAGAGCACCTCCCGCATGAGCTTGGCCCAGGTGGCGAAGGGAAAGAGGGCAATATCCACCGCGCTGGTGGAGAAGTCATAGGGGAGGGCCGGCGTGGGCGGGGCCGGCACGGACAGGGTGCGGGCCGGAGCGGGAGAGCGGTGCTCCTCCTGTACGGCCTGAACAAAAAAGCCCCGCTTGGGCTCCGAGCGGAGGTAGCCCTCCGCCAGAAGCTGGCCGTAGGCCCCCTCCACCGTTACCACGCTGATTTTCAGGTGGGCTGCCAGCGCCCGCTTGGAGGGCAGGCGCTCTCCGGCGGCGAGACGGCCCGCCTCGATCTCCCCCCGGATATAGCGGTAGAGCTGTTCGTAGAGGGGGCGGCGCTGGCTGCTGTCCAAAATAGGCGTAAACATGGAGACACCTCCAAACTGATCTGATTATTTTTGTTAATTATCGTATCATGAACCGGGCCAAAGCGCAAGAGGGGCGGCAAAGTCCATCGAAAACCGTCCCACAATAAAAAATATAGCCCGCCCTGCAGCCGTATGAAAGGCCACGCCACGGACATACTGAACACAGATTCAGTCGGTCAAAGGGAGGCAGCGGCCATGCAGGGAAAGGTAGAGATCTGCGGTGTCAACACATCTAAGCTGAAGGTCCTCAAGAATGAGGAGACCATGGAGTTGCTGCGCCGCACCAAGGAGGGGGACATGGAGGCCCGGGAGCAGCTCATCGCGGGCAACCTCCGCTTGGTCCTTTCGGTGATCCAGAAGTTCTCCAACCGGGGAGAGAATCTGGACGACCTGTTCCAGGTTGGGTGCATTGGTCTTATAAAGGCCATCGACAACTTCAATACCGACCTGGACGTGCGCTTCTCCACCTACGGCGTACCCATGATTATCGGGGAAATCCGCCGCTACCTGAGGGACAACTCCTCCGTCCGGGTGTCCCGCGTCCATGCGGGACACGGCCTATAGGGTGCTCCAGGCTAAGGAGAAATTCATCAGCGAGCACCAGCGTGAGCCCAGCATCGAGGAGATCGCCAAGCTGCTGGAGCTCAAGCGGGAGGACGTGGTCTTTGCCCTGGACGCCATTCTGGACCCGGTTTCCCTCTACGAGCCAGTGTACTCTGACGGTGGGGATACCATCTATGTCATGGACCAGGTGAAGGACTCAAAGAATACCGACGAGAGCTGGCTGGAGCACATCGCCCTCAAGGAGGCCATGAACCGCCTCTCCGACCGGGAGCGGCACATCCTCAACCTGCGCTTCTTCGAGGGCAAGACCCAAATGGAGGTCTCCGCCGAGGTGGGCATCTCTCAGGCCCAGGTCTCCCGCCTGGAAAAAGAGCGCGATTAACCAGATTAAGAAAAATCTGTAGGTGGGAAAGGCGCTCTTTTCCAGCGCCGCAGGTGCGGCGCGCAAGCGTTTTGCGAAGCAAAACCTTGCCCCGGCGGAATTTACTTCCGCCGGGGAAGAATAAAATTCGGGCCCCATCCGCCGCATGTGCGGATGGGAGAAAGAGCGCGATTAACCAGATTAAGAAAAATCTGTAGGTGGGAAAGGCGCTCTTTTCCAGCGCCGCCCCGGCGGAAAGGCAGGGAGCAGGGAAAATCTCATAAAAAGAGGCAGCAAACTGCCAATCCCCGTACGGAACTATTTTCCGGGCGGGGGTTGGCAGTTTTGCTCCTTTCATGGTAAAATGGGACAGAAAAATGACGAAAGGGGTTCTTTTTTATGAGCTTTACCCTGCCGCAGTACCATGAGCCCGACTTCCAGGAGACCCGGTTCCAGAGCGCGCCGGAGGCCCGGTTTGAGCCGGCCCCCAAGGATGGGGTGGCTCCGGAGGGCTACCACGCCACCACCATCTATCCGGAGTATTTCAAGGTGGGGGGGCGGTGGCTGCTGGCTGAGGAGAGCCGCATGGACTGCGTGGCCGCCCTGCGGGACGGGAAGATCGCCGCGGTGGAGTTTCGCAACCTGAAGGCCGGTGAGCCGGTGGCGGTGGGCCGCACGGAGGACGCCTCCGAGGGCATCTATGTCTATCCCTTCGGCTTTGCCGAGGAGAAGGGGGAGGCGGAGACCTTTGCATTCCGCCAGGGCCGCTCCCGGGAGACCGCGTACTCCATGGACTACGACTCCATCTATGAGCTGCTCCGCCACGAGAAGGAGCATGGCCGCATCCTGTGGGTGATGGGGCCTGCCTGTGCCTTCGATCACGACGCCCGGGCGGCTTTCGCCGCCCTGGTGCGGGGCGGGTATGTCCACGGCCTGCTGGCGGGCAACGCACTGGCCACCCACGATCTGGAGGCCAGCTACCTCGGCACCGCCCTGGGCCAGGACATCTACACCCAGAAGAGCATGCCAAACGGCCACTATAACCACATCGACACCCTCAATGCCATCCGCCTGTGCGGCTCCACCGCCGCCTTCGTGGAGGCGGGCAAGGCGAAGGACGGCATTATCTACGAGTGCGTGCGCAACCACATTCCTTACGTGCTGGTGGGCTCCGTCCGGGATGACGGCCCTCTGCCCGAGGTCTATGGAAACGTGTATGAAGGGCAGGACGCCATGCGCGCCCTGGTGCGGGAGGCCACCACGGTTATCTGCATGGCCTCCACCCTCCATACCGTGGCCACCGGCAACATGACCCCCCTCCTACCGGGTGGTGGACGGGGTGGTGCGCCCGGTGTATTTCTACTCGGTGGACGTGTCTGAGTTTGCGGTGAACAAGCTCCGCGACCGGGGCAGCCTGTCGGTGCGCACCATTGTCACCAACGTGCAGGACTTTGTGGTCAATGTCTGCAAGGGCGTACTGTAACCGAACAAACGGCTTGGGAGCCGGGCATTCAGCCCGGCTCCCAAGCCGTTTGTGTCAGATCAGCCCCAGCGTGCGGAGCAGATAGAGCCAGAGGGTGAGGGTAAGGATGCTGAAAAAGGTGGTGAGCATCACCGTACTGGCGGTGAGGGTGCCCTCATGCCCCATGCTGCGGGCCATGACGAAGCTGCTGACGGTGGTGGGGCTGGCCAGCATGGCCAGGGCGGCCACCAGCTTGTCGTCCCGTACTCCCATGGCCACGGCGATGGGGAGAAAGAGGGCGGCCAGAAGCACCAGCTTCACGGCGGTGGCGGCGAAGGCGGGCTTCCAGCGGCCCAGGGCCTTCTTCAGATCGAAGGAGGCGCCCAGGGCCATGAGGCCCAGGGGGTGGCGGTAGCGGAGAGGCTGGACACCGTTTTTTGCAGAATCTGAGGCTGGGGATGTCCAGCAGCGTCCACACCAGACCGGCGGCGATACCCAGGATGATGGGGTTCGTGACAATACCCTTGAGGGCTTTCTTTAACGCGGCCCGGTTGAGGCCGCTCTGCTGGGGACTGGTGAGGGAGAGCACCGTCACCGCTGCCACGTTGTAGAGGGACCGCGCCGATGATTACCAGGCTGGCCGCCCCAGCGGTGCCGTAGAGATTCTCCAGAAGGCGGCCCCAAGCAGAGCGATGCTGCTGCGGTAGCCCACCTGGATGAATTCCCCCGCAGGGGCGCTCCCGGCAGAACAAGCTGAGGGCTGCGGTCAGAAGGATGGAGCCCAGGGTGGCCAGAAAGCAGAAGAGCACAAAGGGGCCGTCCCACACGGTGAAGAAGTCGGATTCCACCAGATCCTTGAAGAGCATGACCGGCAGCCCCACCTTGAAGACGAAATCGTTGAGCTTGTCCGCAAAGGCCTGGCTGAAAAAGCCTAGCCTGCGGAACACCAGACCCAGCAGCATCAGCAGAAAGATGGGGGCGGTGGCGTTGAGGCAGTAGGCCAGATTCTCCAGCATGGAATTCTCCTCCCGGCATGGTCGTTTTCTCTATTATAGACGCATTGTTCCGGCAGTGCAAGAAAGTTACCGGCAGGTAAGCGGGCATAGGACGGGCCGGGCGGCACATAGAGTGTGCCGAAGGGGGAGTGTGCCATGGAGTGCCGGGTTTCGGAGCTGCGGTATAAGGAGATTATCAATGTGTCCGACGGCAGCCGCTACGGCTGGGTGGGGGATGTGGAGGTGGATCTGGATAGCGGGCAGGTCCGGGCGCTGGTGGTGCCGGGGCGCCTGCGGCTGTTTGGCCTGCTGGGCCGGGAGGAGGACCGGGTCTTTCCCTGGGAGGCGGTGCGCCGCTTCGGCGCGGACACCATTCTGGTGGAGACACCTCCCCTCAGCCGCCTGGGCAAGGGGAATTGAGGTTGCCAGGAGAGGGGGGGACGTGGTATACTACTACTTTAGAGTATAGAAACAGGAGGGAAATCCCATGTGCGGTATTGTCGGATTTGTCGGACGGGAGGAGGCCGCCCCCATTCTGCTGGACGGCCTCTCCCGGTTGGAATATCGGGGCTATGACTCCGCGGGCATCGCGGTTTACGGCAGGCGGGAGGGCCTGCAGGTGGTCAAGGCCAAGGGCCGTCTCCAGGTACTCCAAGATCTGGTACAGGGGGCAGGACGGTCCACGGGACACTGGGGCTGGGACACACACGCTGGGCCACCCACGGGGAGCCATCAGACGTCAACTCCCACCCCCAGGTCAGCGAGAGCGGCCGGTTTGCGGTGGTGCACAACGGCATCATCGAGAATTACATGGAGCTGCGGGAGTTTCTCCAGTCGGAGGGGATTACCTTCGTCTCCCAGACGGATACCGAGGTGGTGGCCCAACTGCTGGAACACTACTATGACGGGGATATCCTGGACGCGGTGGTGAAGACACTGAACCGCATCCAGGGGGCCTACGCCCTGGGCATTGTCTGCGCCGACTGCCCCGACCGGCTCATCGCCGCCCGGAAGGACAGCCCTCTCATTCTGGGCTATGGGGAGGGGGCCCACTATCTGGCCTCCGACGTGACCGCCCTCATCAAGTACACCCGGGAGGTGTGCTACCTGGACGACGGGGAGATTGCCGAGCTCACCGCCGACCACCTGTGGGTCTATGACGCCTATCTCCGGCCCGTGGAGAAGGAGCGCTGCCACGTGGACTGGGAGATCTCCGCCGCCGAAAAGGGCGGGTACGAGCACTTCATGGCCAAGGAGATCATGGAGCAGCCCGAGGCATTCCGCAAGACCGTGTTTCCACGCATCCAGGAGGGGCGGGTGGTGCTGGATGAGCTGAACCTGGAGCCGGACTACCTGCGGGAGCTGGACAAGCTCTATGTGATCGCCTGCGGCTCCTCCTACCACGTGGGCATGGCCGCCAAGTATACCCTGGAGCGGCTGCTGCGCAAGCCGGTGGAGGTGACGCTGGCCTCCGAGTTCCGCTACTGCGACCCCATCGTTACCGACAAAACCCTGGTGCTGGTCATCAGCCAGTCCGGCGAGACGGTGGACACCCTGGCCGCCCTGCGGGAGGCCAAGCGCCTGGGAGCCCGGGTGCTCTCTATCGTCAACGTGGTGGGCTCCACGATCGCCCGGGAGAGCGACGACGTGCTCTATACCTGGGCCGGTCCAGAGATCGCCGTGGCTACCACCAAGGCCTTCTCCACCCAGCTTGCGGTGGTGTACCTCATCGGCCTGTACTGCGCCGAGGCCCTGGGCACCCTGGACGAGGCGGAGTACGACCGCATTGTGTCCGAGCTGCTGCTGATCCCCACCAAGCTGGAGCAGATTCTGGACAACCGGGCGGACATCCAGTATTTCGCCTCCCTCTACTTCAACCACCCCTCTATCTTCTTCATCGGCCGCAACATCGACTACGCCATCGGCATGGAGGGCTCCCTCAAGCTCAAGGAGATCTCTTACATCCACTCGGAGGCCTACGCGGCCGGCGAGCTCAAGCACGGCACCATCTCCCTCATCGAGCCGGGCACCCTGGTGGTGGCCCTGGCCAGCTATGTCAAGCTCTTTGACAAGACCATGAGCAACGTGGTGGAGGTGAAGAGCCGGGGGGCCGACGTGCTGGGCCTCACCGTGGACGCCCGGGCGGCGGACATGGCCAAGACGGTGGACCACGTCATTCCCGTCCCCGACACCCACCCCCTGCTTCTCCCCTCACTGGACGTGGTGCCCATGCAGCTCTTTGCCTACTACGTGGCCCTCCAGCGGGGCTGCGACATCGACAAGCCCCGCAACCTGGCCAAGTCGGTGACCGTGGAATGAGGGGGGACGGAATGAAAAGGCTCACTGCTCTGCTCCTGGCCGCGGCTCTGGCCCTGTCCCTGGCGGCCTGCGGGCCGGAGGGCGAAGCGGCGTATACCGTCCGCTACGGCCTGTCCAACGCATGGGATTCCTTGATGCCCTACAACAGCCCCTCGGGGAGCAACTACTCCCGTATCATTTACGACAAGATTTACGACCGCCTGGCCTATGTCCACGCCGACGGCACCCTGGAGCCCCGCGCGGCGTCCTCCTGGGAGAGCGCCGACGGCGGAACGGCCGCCCTGTTCCACCTGGATGAGAAGGCCGCCTTCCACGACGGCACCCCGGTGACGGCGGAGCACTGGACGGATACCATTGCCCTCCTGACCGACCCGGCCTGCCCCACCCTGGGGCGGTCGGCCTTTGCGGTGCTCTCCGGCACCGACGACACCGGCGCGGCGGTGCCTGGGGAGGCCCTGGGAGCGGAGGCGGTGGACAAGTACACCCTGAAGCTCACCTTCAAGACCCCCACCACGCCGGAGGACTTCCTGCTGGACAAGAACCGGGAGTACTATGTCCTGCCCACCCATCTGCTGGAGGGGACAGCGCCGGAGGACGTGATGGAGCTGGCGCTGTGGGACGAGCCTGTTGGCTCCGGCCCCTGCAAATTCGTCTCCGAGACGCCGGGGAGCCAGCTAGTGCTGGAGGCCAACCCGGACTACCAGCTTGGGGCGCCCGGCTTTGACCGGCTGGTGATCACGGTCATTGACAAGTCCAACCTGCTCACCTCCCTGATCGCCGGGGATCTGGACTACTACGCCTTTGGAGGCAACGTGTCCGTGGAGGACGCGGAGGTAGCCCGGGCCGCCGGGCTGGAGGTGCTGGAGGGCACGGTGCCCAACTCCTTCTACGAGCTGATGCTCAACAACGAGACCATCCCCAGCGCCGCGGTGCGCCGGGCCATCGACCTGGCTCTGGACAAGGAGGCCCTGTGCCTCCATACCGCCCAGGGGCCTGGGGGAGCCGGCGGCCTCCGATCTGACCCCGGGGACGGGGTATGACAGCGGCCTGACCTGGGCCAGGAACGTAGACGGGGCGAAGGCCCTGCTGGCCGAGGGAGGATACGACGGGCGCACCTACACCCTGGCCTGCACCGCCAACCGCTCCGGCCTGGCCGCCCTGATGCAGCAGGAGCTGGCGGAGGCGGGCATCACTGTCACCATCGAGACGGTGGACTCGGCCACCCTGTTCGCTGGCATGGCGGACGGCAAGTACGACATGGCCATCGCCAGCCACACCCCCGGCGCCCTGCCCCTGTGGTTCACCGAGAGCCGCTTTACCGCCGACAACAACCTGTTCCACGTGGCGGAGCTGACGCCCTACACCCAGGCCATCGCCGCCGTCAAGGGGGCGGCAGAGCACGACGAGCGGCAGGCGCGGGTGGAGGAGCTCCAGGCCCTGCTGGCCGGGGAGCGCCCCTTCATCCCCCCTGTGGTTTGGGCGGACGCTCCACGTCCAGTCCCCCACGGTGGACGGCATCGACTACCCCTCATCCGCCTTCTCCAACGAGAACGTGTGGGACTGGGTGTACCGGGGCTGACGGAACCGAACAAATGAGAAAACCTCCGTAGGGCCGTACCATCCGGCCCGTGCCGCCCACGGGCGGCCGGAAGTGCAGGAGGAAGAAGATGGGACGCTATTTCCGCCGCCGTCTGCTGACGGCGATCCCCGTGTTTTTCGGGATTACCTTTCTGGTTTTTGTACTTTTAAGTCTCTCGCCCGCCGATGTTACCGACTTGGGAGAGGGGGCCTCCGGCGGTGCCCAGCAGGCCGCGCTGGAGGAGGCTCTGGGGCTGGACAAGCCCCTGCCCGTGCGCTATCTGGCGTGGCTGGGGGGGCTGCTCGGGGGGAGCTGGGACAGTCCTACCTGAGCGGCCGGCCGGTGGCCGGCATGCTGGCCCAGCGGGTGGGGGCCGTCCCTGCTGCTGACCGGCACCGGGTGCTACTGGCCATTCTGCTGGCCCTCCCCCTGGGTATTCTGGCGGCCTGGCGGCCCCGCTCGGGCTGGGATCGGGCGGCCTCCGCCCTGAGCCTGGTGAGCTTCGGCGTGCCCGGCTTTTTCCTGTGCCTGGTGGGGGTGCTCCTCTTCTCGGTGCTCTTGGGCTGGCTGCCCTCCCAGGGCATGTATGAGTACGGCGTGTTCACCGGCGTGGGGGACGTCCTGCGCCACCTGGCCCTCCCGGCCGGGGTGGTGTGCGTCAGCGGCCTGGGGGAGCTGGTCAAGCAGACCCGCTCCGCCTGCCTGGAGTCCCTGGGGGAGGACTACATCCTCACCGCCCGGGCCAAGGGCCTGGGGGAGCGGGCCGTCATGGTGCGCCACGCCTTCCGGGGGGCGCTGACCCCGGTGCTCACCACCGTGCTGGGGCACATCCCCCACATCATAGGCGGCTCGGTGGTGGTGGAGCAGGTGTTCGGCTGGCCGGGCATGGGCAGCCTCCTCTTCTGGGGCATTGAGAACCGGGACTATCCGGTGGTCATGGGGGTGACGGTGGTCATCGCCCTGGCGGTGCTCCTGACCAACCTGCTCCTGGATCTGGCCTACGGGCTGGCCGATCCCCGGGTGCGCTATGGGAGGGGGTAGGCCGGTGGAGCGCTGTATGCTGTCCCGGAGCCCCTGGGAGCGGTTCCGGAGCGACCGGCGGGCCGTGGCCTGCTTGCTGATTCTGTGCGCCGAGCTACTGGCGGTGCTGCTCCTGCCCCCGCTGCTGGGGCTGGAGCCCAACGCCAGCGATCTGGGGGCGGGCTTCTGGGCGCCCCCCTCCGCCGCCCATCCCCTGGGCACCGACGACGTGGGCCGGGATCTCCTGGCCCGCCTGCTCTGCGGGGGGCGGGTGTCCCTGCTCATCGGCCTGTGCTCCGCCGCCCTCAGCGCCCTGGTGGGGATTCCCCTGGGCCTGCTGGCAGGCTACCGCCGGGGGCCTGGGAGTTCTGCCTCATGCGGCTGGCCGACGTGTTTCAGAGCTTCCCCAGCATTGTGCTGGTGCTCTGCCTGGTGTCCCTGGTGGGGCCGTCCGCCCTCAATCTGGTGCTGGTGCTGGGCCTGCTGGGTTGGACGGGCATCGCCCGGCTGGTGTACGGCAATACCCTCTCGGTCCGGGAGAAGGAGTACGTCCTGGCGGCCCGCGCCCTGGGGGGGCGGACAGGGCGGATTCTGCGGAGCAATGTGCTGCCCAACGTGATCGCGCCGGTGTGGTGCGCCCTCCCCCTGCGGGCGGGGCGGGCCATCCTCTCCGAATCCAGCCTGAGCTTTCTGGGGGTGGGTATCCGCACGCCCCAGGCGTCCTGGGGCAACCTGATCCAGTACGCCGCCAGCCTGCCTGTCCTCACCGGGCGGCCGTGGGTGTGGGTGCCGCCGGGGCTGTGCATCATCCTGACCGTGCTGTGCCTTCAGGGCATTGGCGACGGTCTGCGGGACGCGCTGGACCCCAGATATGGCGGACACAGGGGGAAATAGCAGGATTTTCTTTTCAACACGGCCTGTTTTGTGCTATAATCAATTCAACAGAACGAAGCGGCCCCGGTCATTCGGACTGGGGCCGCCTGTTTTATTTGTGAGAGGGGCTTTCATGGAATCAATTCTGTTACTTTGTGCGGTGGTCATTGTCATCTGCATCGTCGCCAGCCGCCTGTCTCAGCGCCTGGGTGTGCCCGCCCTGCTGCTGTTTCTGGCGTTGGGAATGTTATTCGGCTCGGATGGGCTGTTCCGCATCCCGTTTGATAACTTTGAGGCGGCGGAGCGTATCTGCTCCGTAGCGCTGATTTTCATCATGTTCTACGGTGGTTTCGGTACCCGCTGGGAGGCGGCCCGGCCGGCGGCGGCCCGGGCGGTGGTGCTGTCCACCCTGGGCGTGGCGGTCACTGCGCTGCTCACAGCGCTGTTCTGCCACTTCGCACTGGGTTTTTCTGTTCTGGAGAGCTTTCTGACCGGGGCGGTCATCAGCTCCACGGACGCCGCGTCGGTGTTTTCCATCCTCCGCTCCAAGAAGCTGGGCCTGAGGAACCACACCGCCTCCCTGCTGGAGGTGGAGAGCGGCAGCAACGACCCGGCCTCCCTATATGCTGACGGTGATCGCCCTCTCCCTGATGGGGGTGGGCGGCGGCGGGGCAATCCGTGGATGATTTTTGCGCAGGTCGTCTTTGGACTGGGCCTTGGGGCGGCGGTGGCGGGGCTGTCCATTCTGGTGCTCCGCAGGCTCACGCTCTCCGACGGGCTGGATACTATTTTCGTGGTGGCTGCGGCCCTGCTCTCCTTTGCCCTGCCCGCCGTGGTGGGGGGAACGGCTACCTGGGGGGGCCTATCTGGCGGGCATCCTGATCGGAAACGCCAAAATTCCCCATAAGGCGGCCCTGGTCCACTTTTTCGACGGACTTACGGGCCTGGCGCAGATTTTGATCTTTTTCCTGCTTGGGCTGCTCTCCTTCCCACGGCAGCTCCCGGCGGTTTTTCTCCCGGCTTTGGCCATTATGGTGTTTCTCACCTTTGTGGCCCGGCCCGCTGCGGTCTTCCTGCTGCTGGCCCCCTTCCGCTGCGGGGTACGGCAGTGTCTGCTGGTGTCCTGGGCGGGGCTGCGGGGCGCGGCATCTATCGTGTTTGCCATCATGGCAGTGGCCAGCGGGGCCGCCATCGGCTACGACCTCTTTCACATCGTGTTCTGCATTGCCCTGCTCTCAGTGGCGGTGCAGGGTTCACTACTGCCTCTGGCGGCGCGGAAGCTGGACATGGTGGACAGTGCTGAGAGCGTCAGCCGTACCTTCAACGACTACCAGGACCAGCGGCAGCTCCACCTGACCCGCTTCCCTATCGGCGCGGGCCACCCGTGGGTGGGGCGGACCATCGGGGAGTGTGAGCTGCCCGCCGACGCGCTGGTGGTGATGCTCCGGCGGGGCAGCGAGAATGTGATTCCAAACGGAGATACCGCAATCCAGGCAGGGGATCTTATGGTGCTCAGCACGCCGCTCTATGAGGACGATGACGGGGTCAGCCTGCGGGAGGTGCCTGTGGCGGAGCACGGGGACTGGATTGGGAGGCCGATCAAAGGAACTGGGTATCCCGGCGGAGGTACTCATCGTCCTGGTGCGCCGTGCCGACGGCACCACTGTAGTGCCCAAGGGCGGGACGGTTCTTCAGCAGGGGGATATGCTGGTGGTCAACGAGTGGGAGGAAACCTGACATAAGAAAAGCAAGAGGTGTCGAGCAATGGAGACGTTGGATCTGTCGCGGCGCGGGGTGCTGCTGAATGACGAACAGTTGGGGCCCTATCCACTGGAAAAGCTCAAGCGGGTGGAGCGCCTGACCGTGGATATCGTGGAGGATTCACCCCGGGTGGATGAGAAGGAGATGGCATTCGCCAAGTGCCGCCTGGGGGCTTCGGGGATGTACTTAAGAAGAGGATGGAGGATTTTACGGTTCGCGTGCCCATTGGGGCGTCCTATTACCACTTTCAGAAGTACCTTAACGACTACCCGGAAAACGAGGTCGCGCCGGAGAAAGCGCCCCTGCCGGAGGATACGCGTATCGTGACACGGCACATTAAAAAGATGGCCTATTTCACTGGGGCGGAGATGGTGGGAGTGTGCGAGGTGCCCCGGGATGTGTATTACGCCACCAAGGTGGACGGCACGCCGGTGGAGCGGGTTTACCGATACGCGGTGGTGTTTCTGGTACGCACCCAGTTGCCCACCATTGCGGCCTCCCACGGGGACGAGTGGCTGGATGACACCGTTGCCTATCAGGCATATCAGCGGCTGGCCTGCATGTCCAACACCTTGGCCGACTATATCCGCCGCCTGGGCTGGCCAGCCCGCAGCGACGCCTTCAACAACTACGTGACCATCATGCCCCGGCTGGTGGCCCTGGCGGGGCTGGGGGAGTTTTCCCGGCTGGGTATCGTGGTCAACCCCTTTATGGGGGGCGGCTTTCAAGGCGGCCGCCGTGCTGACCGACCTGCCCCTGGTGCCCGACGGCCCCATCGACTTCGGGCTACAGCACTACTGTTCCGTATGCAAAATCTGTGCCGAGCAGTGCCCCATGCACGCCATCTCCACTGGGGAACAGGAGGAGTACCGCGGCTACATGCTCTGGCGGACCGACGAGCGCAGGTGTGTGGCCCACGGGGCGGCCAACCCCCACGGCTGTACCTGCGGCCGCTGCGCCAAGGTGTGCCCCTTCACCCGGCCGGACTGCGGGCCGGAGTGCTTCCAGGACTGGGACGGGGATCTGTCCGTGCTCTACCGCTCGGTAGAGGCCCGGCGGAAGTTCCTAGCCAGCCACGGCTATGTGGAGCCGGAGGAGGAGCATGGAAAGTGGTGGCTGCCCCATGTGGTCCGGGATGGAAAAATTCAGTACGGCTGCGATTTCGACTACGAGGTGCAGAGGCGCCACATGGAACGGACCAGATAGGCGGCATGGCCGGAACAGAGGAGGCGGACAACGGTGGCAAGAACCATTGATCTGGAGGAACGGAAACAATTTCGCGTGCTGCTCAACCCGGTACGCCAGGATATCATTCACCTGCTGCGGCGGGCGGGACGGCCCATGACGGCCAACACCGTGGCGGAGAAAATGCTGCTCTCACCCAGCGCGGCCCAGAGCCACCTGAACAAGCTGGAGGAGCTGGGCGTGGTAGAGCTGGGGAGTATATACGGCGCCGGACGGCCGGCAGGCGACCTATTACCGGCTGGCCGATGTGGAGATCCGGCTCTGCCTGGGCCGGAAGGACGGCTTTCAGGGGGAGCGGGAGGCGCTGGCCGCCCAACTGGTGGACGGCACCTTCCGGGGCGTGCTGCACGCCGCCAGCCAGTGCGGCGAGCCGGAACAGCAGGAGGATCTCCAGTTCCTGTTCGGCGCGCTCCATCTCAAACCGGAGGAGCGGGCGGAGCTGCTGGGACTGATTGACGGCTACCTCCGCACCCACAGCGTGCCTGAGGGGGGGCGTGGAGCACTGGGAGTATGTGCTCATGGCCTACCGGGCGGACGAGGAATAGAAAAAGGAGGCCTGCGGCTTTACCGCAGGCCTCCTTTGTATGTTTAAAAGTGTTGCGCCCCTTTGCGGTATTCGATGTGGAGCTGTCCCCGGCCCAGGGGGATGTCCAGAGCGGAGGGCCGGGGGGGCGGGGCGCTGGAGGCCCAGGCGGTGTCCCGCAGCAGGGCGTCCATACGGAATACAGATAGGAGCACCCCCGCCAGGGCGGCGTCCACCAACAGGAAGAAGACGCCGTAGGACAGGAAGGGGAGGGAGAGCACGCCCAGCGGCCACCAGCCCAGGTTATAGAGCCAGTAGATGGCCGCCTGGAGGAACAGGGGAAGGAAGGCCGACAGGGCGAGGAGCTTGCCCGTGCGGCTGTGGAGGGCGCGGATGCGCCGGAGCAGCAGGGCGGCAAAGAGGACGATCAGCCCGGCGGCGGCCCAGAACACCCACCGGCCCAGGCCCTGGGCGGTCTCCGCCAGCAGGAGCTCCGGGGAGGAGCCTACAAAAAGGGAGGGCAATTCCCCCATGCGCAGTCGCTCGTAAAACAGGTCGGGCCCCAGGAAAGCGCCTATGCGCCAAGCAGCGTACTCCAGGTGCCGCAGGAAGAGCAGGGGGGAGGATAGTCAGAGCGGGCCCCAGGGCGGCCAGCAGATTCCACCGCCGCTTTCCCCGGAACCAGCCCAGCCCCACGGCCGCCAGGAGTACCAGCAGCATACTGGCCAGGGTAACCAAATAGCCGGTACTGCTGATAGCGACAAAAGGCCCAGATAGGGAGTGGAAGCGCGAGCCCGCCGCAGAGGAGAACCGCCCGTGTGCCGCGCCCCCGCAGGGAGACCACAAGGGCGGCGTAGGGGACGGGGAGGAGCAGGGTGGGGTAGAGCATGAGCTTGTAGCTCAAGAAGGGCCAGCCAAATGGCAGACCCCACAGGGGGGCCAGAGAGAAAAGGAGCAGCGCCGCCGCCGGCACCCATTTCCGCCGCAGAAGGAGGGTGTAGTCGGAAAACCAGAGTCCGGTCAAAACCCCGGCGGCCAGCAGCAGGCCCAAAACCTGCCGCCGGAAGTAGAAGACGTCCTTGGCGTCCCCCATGAGCCCGGCGGCGAAGAGCTGGAGCAGCACGCCCGCGGCAAAGAGGGCCGCCACAGTGACCGCCAGCCCCCGGCGGTTCTGGGGGGCGGTGAAGGCGGTCCAGCTCCCGGCCCACCGCCTCCGGCTCTCCCATCTCGGCCACCGCGCCGGCCAGGGCCTCTTCCGGGCTCCGGCCCTCCGCCTCAGAGGCGGCGGCCTGATCGGCAATATGGTCGGACAGCTCCCGCAGGAGAACCCGCCGGGCCCGCCGCCAGCGGATCTGGCCGCCCACCGTCTCCAGATATTCGTTCACGCACTCACGCGCCACAGGGATTCCCTCCCTCCAGCACGCCGCGCACCGCGTCGGCGTAGGCGTACCAGCCCGCCTGCTGTTCAGCCAGGGCGGCCCGGCCGTCCCGGGTGATGGCGTAATAGCGCCGGGTGCGGCCATTGGCAACCCCGTCGCTGGAGGTTACCCAGCCCTGGGCCTCCAGGGAGTGGAGCAGGGGATAGAGGGTACCCGCCTTGAGGCGGAACACCTCGTTGGAGCGCGCCCGCAGGGCCTCGATCATCTCATAGCCGTACATGTCCCGGCCCTCCAGCAGGGCCAGCAGCAGCATGCCCATGCCGCCCGGAGTGGTGCGGTCATTTGCCATATTCCTCACCTCATAAATAGATTATCTATGTATAGTATAGATAGATTGTCTATCTATGTCAAGGAAATCTTCAATAGAGCTGGGATGGGCGTCCGGAGCCGCAGGCAAAAAGCAGCCCCCTCCGACCGGAGGGGGCTGTGCCACTGCTTCAGGAGAGGAGGTTGACCACCACCATCAATGCGCCCAGGATGGTGAGCACCACGCCGGTGACCCGGTTAAGGGCCTTGGCGGAAGCCCGGTTAGCAAAGACGGCGGCAATTCTGGCGCCCAGAAGCGTGACCACCACACACACCGTCAGGGCAAATACATCCATCATGATGAACACACTGGTACCCACGGCGGTCTTGAGTTCATAGCCCAGCACTGAGGTGAGCACCAGAAGCATCATCATGCCGCCGCCAGCGCCGATAAAGCCGCAGATGAAGCCCACCACGCTGCCGCAGGCCAGGGACTCCGCGATGCGGCGCCCGCGGCTCTTATGGGCGGAGCTCTCCTTGGTGGTCATCACGGGACGCACAATGAATTTGATGCCCAACAGCAGGGTCATGAACACGGAGAAGCCGCCCATGGTGGCGTTGGGCACCAGGGAGGCGGCCCAGCTCCCGATCAGGGTGAATACCAGCACCGCCGCCAGCATGACCAGCCCATTGCGGATATCCAGATTCCTGTTTTTGCCATAGGTATAGGCCGAGGCCGCTGAGGCCAGCACGTCGGAGGCCAGAGAGATGGCCACCGCCTGATAGGCAGGCAGATCCAGGAACGTGATGAGCATGGGGGAAATGACGGCGGCGGCGGACAGGCCCGCCAGGCCGGTTCCGATGCCGGCCCCCAGGCCGGCGACGACGCAGACGATGAACTTGACGAGCATGACTTGGCCTCCTTTGTATACCTAATTTATTATAATGCGAAATATTATGTTGTCAAGAATTCCTTTACAGGCCGGCGTCCGCTGCCGTATAATGGGAGCAGCAAGGAAGTGAACCGACATGAAAACTGGAATCGTTCTGGAGGGCGGCGCGGTGCGCACCATTTTCTCCACCGGCGTCTGCGACGCCCTGCTGACGCGGGATCTGCTGCCGGATTATGTCATCGGCGTCTCAGCCGGGATTGCCTATGGCGTCAGCTATGTGTCCAAGCAGAGCCGCCGCAACCTGGACATTATGGTAAACTACATCAACGACAAGCGGTATATGGGCTTCGGCAACCTGCTCCGGCGGGACAACCGGGCCTATTTTGGCCTGGATTTCGTCTTTGGTACCATACCAAACGAGTTGATTCCCTTCGACTATGACACGTTTGCCGCTTATCCCGGCGAGGTGGAGGCGGTGGTCACTAACATGGACACTGGAAAGGCGGAGTATTTTCCGGTGGAGCGCCGGGATGACCGGTTTAAGCTATTGCAGGCCACCTGCGCCCTGCCGTTCCTCTTCCCTGTTTTCGATATCCAGGGTAAGCCGTGTATGGACGGCGGAGCGGCCGACGCTATCCCCTATGAGCGGGCGCTGGAGAGGGGGTGCGAGCGGGTGATCGTGGTGCTGACCCGGGAGCGGAGCTACGTCCGGCGGCCGGAAAAGCTCCAGCCCCTCATCGACGCGGCCTACCGGAAGTACCCCAGGTTCTGCGATACCATGCGCCGCCGGGCGGACACCTACAACGCCTCCCGGGAGCGGCTGTTTCAGCTTGAGAGGGAGGGGCGAGCCCTCCTGTTCGCCCCACACAGCACGGAGGGCTTTCACCGCACCGAAAAGGACGTGGAGAAGATTCGGGCGCTGTGGAAGGACGGCTATGACGAGGGCATGGAGCGGCTGGACGAGGTGCAGGCCTTCCTGAGCGGCTCCTGAGCTTACAAGCGGCGGGCGGCGCAGAGGCGCCGCCCGCTATGGATTTTCCAGCGCCGCCCGCTGGGCCAGGAGCAACCCGATGGCGTCCCCAGCATGGTGAAGAAGGCGCCGAGCACCGCTGCCTGGGCGTCGCTCTTGCCCGCGGTGAGCTGGATGGCGGCCAGTGCGGCGATGGCCAGCAGCGCCTCGCCGGACGGCCCGGAGCTCGCCTGCATCCCACCACCCCCTGGATCAGCATATGGGCGGCGAGGCCGCCCTGTGCGGGAAATGCGCAATATCATGCAAGAAACAGGCGGAGGGACGTGCTATACTGCTTTTATCTCAGACAGAGGAGTACTCTATGGAACAGGAATTGCGGCGCGTGTACTACGATCCGGAGCTGGGAGTGGAGGCATGTCTCTTTCAGGGCATCGACCAGGGGTTTCCGGAGCATTTTCACACCTATTATGTCATTGGAACCATGGATCGGGGGGAGCCGGGAGGTGACCATCGCGGGGGAGACCCGCCGCCTTGCCCCCGGTGAGCTGGTATTCTTTCAGCCCGGCGAGCCCCATGCCTGCCGTCCGGTGGGGGAGGAGCGCCTGGACTGGCGGGGGCTCCACGTGCCGCAGGAGGTCATGGAGCGGGCCGCTGAAGCCGTCACCGGCCGCCAGTTTGCCCCCCATTTCACGCCCCCAGTGTTGCCCGGGAGCGAACTGACCAGTCTGTTCCGGGAGGTGTGGGAGCTGGTAGCGGGGGAGCAGGGGGAGCTCCGCCGGGAGGAGGCCTTTCTCCTGCTGGTGGGCCGCCTGCTGGAGCGCTGCGGCGGCTGTCCCCGGCCGCCGGAGGAGGTGCGGCCTGAGGTGCGGGCGGTGTGTGACTATCTGGAGGCCCACTGTGACCGGCGCATCACGCTGGAGCAGCTCTCCACCCTGGCGGGGCTGAGCAAGTACCACCTTCTGCGCTGCTTCACCCGCCAGAAGGGGATCACCCCCTACCGCTATCTGGAAACGGTGCGGGTGAACCGGGCCAGGGCCCTGCTGGAGCAGGGGGCCGCCCCGTTGGACGCGGCCCTGCGGGCGGGCTTTGCCGATCAGAGCCACTTCAACCACTTTTTCAAGATCCTGACCGGCCTCACCCCCAGCCAATACCGGGCCGTGTTTGCGGCGGAACAGGGGGAGATGTGAACCGGGGGGGCATGACGGGGCACGCCGCAGCCCTGCTGACCATCTTCCTCTGGGGCACCACCTTTATCTCCACGAAGGTGCTCCTGACCGGCCTGCGGCCCGTGGAGGTGCTGTTCCTCCGCTTCGCCCTGGGCTTTGCGGCCCTCTGCCTGCTGTACCCCGGCGGCTCCGGCTGGCCGGGCGGCGGCAGGAGCTGTGGTTCGCGGCGGCGGGCCTGTGCGGCGTCACCCTCTATTTCCTGCTGGAGAACATCGCCCTGACCTGCACGCTGGCCTCCAATGTGGGGGTGCTGGTGTCCGTCAGTCCGATGCTGACCGCCCTGCTCTCCCACTTCCTCCTGCGGCGGGAGCGGCTGCGCCCCCTCTTTTTCGCGGGGCTGGCCGTGGCCCTGGCTGGGGGTGGCGATGGTGTCGTATAACGGCGCCGCCGTGCTGGAGCTGAACCCCAGAGGCGATCTCCTGGCCCTGCTGGCGGCCGCCGCCTGGTCAGCCTACTCCCTGCTGACCCGCAAGCTCTCCGCCTTCGGCTACCCGGTGGTGCAGACCACCCGCCGTACCTTTGCCTGGGGCCTGCTGTTCCTGCTGCCCGTCCTGCCGGTGCTGGGCTTCCGGCCCGGGCTCGGGACTCTGACGGAGCCGGTTTACCTGCTCAACCTGCTCTATCTGGGGCTGGGGGCCTCCGCCCTGTGCTTTGTCACCTGGGGCTTTGCCGTGGGGCGGCTGGGGGCGGTCAGAACCAGCGCCTACATCTACCTGGTGCCGGTGGTGACTCTGGTCACCTCCGCGCTGGTGCTGGGTGAGCCGGTGACGCCCCTCTCGCTGGGGGGCGCGGCGCTGACGGTGGCCGGACTGGCGCTGTCGGAGTGGGAGCCGCGAAAGGAGGGGCGTAAGGGCGGAGCTGAGTGAGTTCAAGTGCGCCCTGGTACCGGACGAGTGGCTTCTGCCCGCGGGGAACAGGGGCGCTGTTATGGCGTCGACCCTGGGTGGGCCCCCAAAGCGGATCAACTGTCCCGCTGGCAGCCTGCCCCTGTTCCAATAAGACGAAAAGAGGATTCCGCCGGGCGGAATCCTCTTTTTATGTGCGGCTCAGCCGGCGCTCCAGGTGGGCCAGGAAGGCGGCGGGCTCCCGGTTGAGCACCAGCTCCTCGGGAAAGTCCAGCTCGTCCAGCAGGGCCTGGGCATATTGATGGCCGCCCACGGCGGAGACAAAGTGGGCATCGCTGCCCACCACCACCGGTACGCCCTCCCGCCGGCAGTGCTTCAGCATCTCCGTCACGTTGGCGGTGGAGTTTACCCGGGAACAGGCGGGGGAGAGGGAGGTGTTGTTGACCTCCAGAAGCACGCCGCGCTCCCCGGCGGCCCGCACCAGCGCCGGATAGTCCAGGGATAGCGGCCGTCGTCTGGGTGTCCCAGGATACAGATCTTGGGGCAGTTGTCCATGGCGCGGACCATGGCCGCTGTATTCTCCTCCGGTCCGCCGCCCTGGGGCATGCACCAGATATGCTGGCTGGCGATGGCCATGTCCAGATTGTTCAGCAGCTTGGGGGAGATCCACAGTGCCGTCAAAGTCCATCACGTTGAGCTCCGCGCCCATCATGACCCGTACGCCGTAGATCTCCCGGTCGATGACCCGGAAGTTGAGAAAGTAGTCCTTGTGGGTGGTTAGCTCCATGCCGGGGGCGTGGTCGGTGATGCAGATGAGCTCCAGCCCCCGGTCGGCCGCCGCCCGCACCATCTCCAGCAGGGTGCAGTAGGCGTGCCCGCTGGCCAAGGTATGGGTGTGGCTGTCCAGTCGAAATTCCATACGTTCACTCCTTTTTTTCCCATCTATCATACCCAAAATGATGGAAAAAGGCAAGGGGCCGGACAGAAGCCTGGCCCCTTGCGCGTCAGATACCGTTTCCACCGTTCCACTTCCAGTCCCGGATTTCGGGCATGTCCTGGCCGTGGGCGGTGATATACTCCTTTGTGCTCCACCAGCTTGTCCTTCATGAGCTGAATGAGGAAGGCCCCCGGTTGCCCAATTGGGGCAGCCGCTTTACCGTGTCGATGACCAGATTGAAGCGGTCAATGCGGTTGAGCACCCGCATGTCGAAGGGGGTGGTGATGGTGCCCTCCTCCCGGTAGCCCAGTACGTGGATGTTCTTGTTGTGCCGGCGGTAGGTCAGCTCGTGCACCAGGGAGGGGTAGCCGTGGAAGGCGAAGATGATGGGCTTGTCCCGGGTAAAGATCACGTCGTAATCCTCGTCGGTGAGCCCGTGGGGGTGGGCGGTGTGGGGCTGGAGCTTCATCAGATCCACCACATTCACCACCCGCAGCCGCACCTCGGGCAGGTGGCGGCGCAGGATGGTCACCGCTGCCAGGGTCTCCAGCGTGGGGGTGTCGCCGCAGCAGGCCAGCACCGCGTCGGGCTCCGCCCCCTGGTCATTGGAGGCCCACTGCCAGATGCCGATGCCGTGGGTACAGTGCTTGATGGCCTCGTCCATAGTCAGCCACTGGGGCCGGGGGTGCTTGGAGGCCACCATCACATTGACGTAATTCCGGCTTTTGATACAGTGGTCAAAGACGGAGAGCAGGCAGTTGGCGTCAGGGGGCAGGTAGAGCCGCACCACGTCCGCCTTCTTGTTGGCCACATGGTCCAGGAAGCCGGGGTCCTGGTGGGTGAAGCCATTGTGATCCTGCTGCCACACGTTGGAGGACAGCACATAGTTCAGCGAGGCGATGGACTGCCTCCAGGGGAGCTGCCGGGCCACCTTCAGCCATTTGGCGTGCTGGCTCACCATGGAGTCCACGATGCGGATGAAAGCCTCGTAGCTGTTGAGAAAGCCGTGCCGCCCGGTGAGCAGGTATCCCTCCAGCCAGCCCTGGCACATGTGCTCGGAGAGCATGCTGTCCATAATGCGCCCGTCGGCGGACAACCCCTCGTCGGTGGAGCGCAGCTCGGCGTTCCAGCGGCGGTCGCTGGCTTCAAAGGCGGCGGTGAGCTTGTTGCTCAGGGCCTCGTCGGGGGCGAAGATGCGGAAGTTGCGGGCCTTCTGGTTGAGCTTGAGCACGTCCCGGACATACTTGCCCAGCTCCGCCATGTCCTCCGCCACCGCCTCGCCGGGGCGGGCACCTCCACCGCGTAGCGGGTGAAGGAGGGGGTGCGCAGATCCCGCAGAAGCATGCCGCCGTTGGCGTGGGGGTTGGCGCCCATGCGGCGCTCCCCCTGGGGGGCCACGGCCCGAAGGGCAGGCACCGGCGCGCCCTCGGCGTCAAAGAGCTCCTCCGGCCGGTAGCTGCGCAGCCAGCGCTCCAATACCTCCAGGTGCTCCGGATGGGCGGCGTCCACCGCCACCGGAAGCTGGTGAGCGCGGAAGGTGCCCTCGGTGGGCGCGCCGTCCACCTCCTTCGGACAGGTCCAGCCCTTGGGAGAGCGGAACACGAGCATGGGCCAGCGGGGGCGGGCGGTCTCGCCGAACTCCCGGGCCCCCTGCTGAATGCGCTGAATCTCCCGCACCGCCCAGTCCAGGGCCACGGCCATCTTCTGGTGCATTTGGGCGGGCTCGTCCCCCTCCACAAAGCGGGGGGTCCAGCCGCAGCCCTTGAAGAAGTCCTCCACCTCCTCTGATGTGATGCGGGAGAACAGGGTGGGGGAGGAAATCTTGTAGCCGTTGAGGTGGAGGATGGGGGAGCACCGCCCCGTCGGTGACGGGGTTGAGGAACTTGTTGGAGTGCCAGGCAGTGGCCAGCGGGCCGGTCTCCGCCTCCCCGTCACCCACTACGCAGGCGGCGATCAGGGTCGGGTTGTCCATCACCGCGCCAAAGGCGTGGGCCAGGGAGTAGCCCAGCTCGCCCCCCTCGTTGATGGAGCCGGGGGTCTCGGGGGCGCAGTGGCTGCCGATGCCGCCGGGGAAGGAGAACTGGCGGAACAGGCGGCGCATACCCTCCTCGTCCTGGCTCACGTTGGGGTAAAACTCGCTGTAGGTTCCCTCCAGATAGGTCTGGGCCACCACCGCGTTGCCGCCGTGGCCGGGGCCGGAGACATAGATCATGTTCAGCTCATGGCGTGTGATTACCCGGTTCAGGTGGGTGTAGATAAAGTTTTGGCCCGGCACCGTACCCCAGTGGCCCACCAAGGTGCGCTTGAGGTGCTCGGGGCGCAGAGGCTCCCGCAGCAGCGGGTTGTCCAGCAGGTAGAGCTGTCCGGCCGCCAGGTAGTTGGCGGCGCGCCAGTAGGCGTCCAGCTTGCGGAGCATGTCGGGGGTCAAAGGGCCCTTTTGGACATGCGGGTGGAGGTTTTAACGATCACCTTCGTCTTTTCCTTGGGGGCTTTTGCCAATCGAATGACCTCCTTGTGTCGGCTTTTGTACTGCTTATTATAACCGATGGGACTATACTGTCAATAGAGTGGGGTCAAAATCCCTCTTAAAAGAAAAAACCGGGCCCGAAGCAGTAGCTTCCGGCCCAGTGGGGAGGGGGTATTTATTCCTCCATACCGGCCAGCCGGCCCCGTGCGGTGCGGCGGTAGAGCAGCAGGGCGGTGAAGCAGGCGGCCCCCTCGGACAGGAGGAAGGCCAGCCACACCAGAGAGGGCCGGAGCGCGCCCAGCAGCAGGGCCAGCGGGAAAAGGAGCACAAGCTGGCGCAGCAGGGAAACCACCAGGCTGGAATTGGCCGCTCCCAGGGCCTGGAGGGCGGCACAGGGCATCTGCGTCGAACAGACGGAGGAGAGGGCCGGGGATGGCCAGAAAACCACGGTGCCCACGGCCATGATGGCGGCGGAGAGCACCAGGGCGAAATGGATGACCCCAGTGATGCGGCTGCGCTGCCGGGCGCCGTAGTTGAAGCTGACAATGGGGATGAGAGCGTTGTTCAGGCCGTTGACCGGCATGAAGAGGAAGGACTGGAGCTTGAAATAGGCCCCACAGAATGAACACGCCGGAGGCGGTGAACAGTGGGAGGATCAGATTCATGCCCAGGTTCATCACCGTCCGGGGACCAGGGGCCGATGCCGAAACATGGTGCGGATGAGTCAGGGGGATCCAGGATGCACGATTGATACACAACCACCACCATGCCCACCACCTGGCCCGCGCCGATGCCCTCCGGGGATGACCATAGGGATTACCGCGCCGATGCCCTGGATGACCATAGGGCCCACAGTTGCCGGTTGCCTGAAGGGTGCGCTCTCCGGCAAACTGCATGCAGATGCCGACGGAGGCCCCGGTGACGATGGAGAGGTATTGGATGCCGTAGTCGATCACCTGGGGCTGCCCGGGGGCGAAGAGCTCCATAAAGACAGGAGCCAGGCCCACCCCCAGGACCAGAAAGACCACCCAGCAGACCAGATAGACGAAGTAGCCGTTGGCCACTACCCGGTTGGCCTCGTCGGGCCGGTCCTCCCCCAGCCGGCGGGCCAGCAAGGCGTTGAAGCCCACGCCGGTGCCTACGCACACGGCGATCATCAGGGTCTGGATCGGGTAGACAAGCGCCAGGGCTACAAACCCGTCGGAGCTGAGCTGGGCCACGAACATGCTGTCCACCAGATTATAGAGGGCCTGGATCAGCATGGACAGCATCATGGGCCAGGCCATATTCAGCAGCAGCCGGCGCACCGGTATGACCGCCATCTTGTTTTCCTGCAAAGCAATTCCTCCTGATCAAAAGACGGGTACCGAGGACGCGCCTCGATACCCGTCTGCCGCACGGCGTGGCAGCCCGTGCGGCTATAGCTGTTTGGTGTAGCGCAGATCCACGCAGGTCATGTCGTGGGGGGGGAAGGGAATGTGCTCCTCCGTCCCGTCCCAGGCAAAGCCGTGCCGGGCGTAGAAGCGGCGGGCCCCCTCGTTCTCCCGCAGGACAAAGACGTAGCAGTTGAGGTAGCCGTCGGCCCGGAGACGGCGCAGCGCCTCCTCCATCAGCACCGAGCCGTAGCCTCGGCCGGTGCAGGCGGGGTCGGTGTAGAAGGAGATGATCTCCCCCAGCCCCGGTAGGCCTCCCCGTGGATCACCAGCCCCTCGCTCTGGCGAGGACTGGGCCCCAGCCGCACCGGCCCCGCAGGTGCAGCAGCAGACGGGGTTCTCCCCCCGTCATAGAGCAGCAGCCCCCGGCACCGCCCGGTGGCGTAGTCCTCCCGGAAAAAAGGGAATCCAGTGATCTTCGGTGATCACGTCCCTCAGGTAGTCGTCGGGCACGTGGCCGGGGTAAGCGGCGTGCCAGCCCGGGCGTGAATGCGGCTCATGGCCGCAAAGTGTTCCCTCCGTGCAGGCGTCTATGATGCGCAGTGAATTCATAAGCAGACCTCGTTTAGCGAGTGGATGAGCCACAATGTGGTTTGGCAGGCAGCCGAAGGGCTGTGTGCAGACGATGTTGGGGGTGCCGGAGTGGATGAGCTCCAACATCTCGGCGGTGAGCAGCCAGCCCTCGCCCATCTTGTTGCCCTCGCCCAGATAGCCCTGGATGAGGCGGCGGAGATCCTCGAAGGTGCCGGGAGCGCGGAAGCCGCCCTTCTTCATGGCGGCGATCATGGCCCGCTGGCACTTCTCCACGTAGCCCTTGAGCACTTGGCACACCTTTTTCTTCACCCACTTGCCGCCGTAGATGTTCACGTCCACCTCGCGGTTGTAGATCTTGAAGATGATGAAGTCGGTCAGGCCGGGGACCACCGGCTCGGCCCCCTCGGACAGGAGAAACTCCTCCAGATTGTTGTTGCCCAGGGGGGCGTACTTGATGTAGATCTCGCCCACCACGCCGACCCGTACCTTGGGCTCCCCGGCCACGGGGATGGCCTTGAAGGCGGCCACAATGCGGTCGGTCAAAGTTGGCCACGCATCTTGAAGGAGAGGCCCTTGCCCTGGTTCATGGCCTCCAGAAGCTGAGTCTCCACGGCCTCGATGGTCTCGTCAGTCTGGCCCCGGCTGACCTCGTACGGGGCGGACCTGGTTGGCGGTCTGTACGATGATGTCGCCGTACATCATGGCGAACACCGCCTTGCGCAGGGGTGTTGAGCCCCAACTTGAAGCCGGGGTTGGGCTCCAGGCCCGACAGGTTGACCGAGATGACGGGGATATAGCTCAGACCCGCCTTCTCCAGCGCTTTGCGCAGCAGATGGATGTAGTTGGAGGCCCGGCATCCACCGCCGGTCTGGGTGATGAGCAGCGCCACCTTATGCATGTCGTACTTGCCGCTCTTCACCGCGTCGATGAGCTGGCCGATGACCAGCAGGGCGGGGTAACAGGTGTCGTTGTGGACGTACTTGAGCCCCTCATCCACGATGCCCCGGTGGTTGGTGGTGAGCATCTCCACGTGGAAGCCCTCGGTCTCCAGAATCCGGGCCATCAGGCCGAAGTGCACCGGGAGCATGGTGGGGAAGAGGATGGTGTACTCCTCCTTCATCTCCTTGGTGAACAGCAGCCGTCCGTTTTCGTCGTATACTAATTCTGCCATAACGGGTATTCCTTTCGCTTGCAATGGGAGCGCCGCGCGCTCAAAGGGGGTTGGCCCCCACCGACTCCCGAGCCGGCGGCGAGCTGGCCGTCAATGACGGCATCAAACTCCTGTTGTGCTATAAAAAGTCGGGATGGTCAGCCCCGGGCATCCTGCGCCTGGCGGGCCTCCATGGCGGCCATCAGGGAGCGGATGCGGATCTTGACCGCCCCCAGATTGCTGATGTCGTCGATTTTGAGCTGGGTGTAGAGCTTTCCGCCCTTTTCAAGAATGTCCCGCAGCTCGTCGGTGGTGATGGCGTCGGTGCCGCAGCCGAAGGAGACCAGCTGCACCACCTGCATGTCGGGCTGGGTGCATACATAGCGTGCGGCGTTATACATACGGCTCTGGAAGGTCCACTGGTTGAGCACCTTCCGGGGGGCATAGCCCTCCAGATAGCTCAGAGCGTCCTCGGTGACCAGCACGAAACCGAAAGAGGTGATCAGATCGTTGATGCCGTGGTTGATCTCCGGATCGATGTGGTAGGGCCGGCCGCAGGCCACGAGGATGGGCATGTGGTGGTCCCGGGCGTGGCGGATGTACTTCATGCCGATCTCCCGCACGTCGTGGACATAGGCGTCGTAGGCCGCGTAGGCCGCCTTGGCCGCCGCCGCGGTCTCCCGCCTGGGAATGCTGAAATGCTCCTCCATGAGCTGGGCGATGCGCTTGCCGAAGTCCTTGTGCCGCCACAGGCCCACATAGGGGTCCAGGAAACGGGTCTGCTTTAGAGAGGGCACGTTGGCGGCGATCAGCTCGGGGTAGTAGGCCACCACCGGGCAGTTGTAGTGGTTGTCTCCGATGCCCTCGTCGTTGTTATAAGACATGCAGGGGTACCAGACGGCGTCCACCCCCGCGTCCACCAGAGCCTCTACGTGGCCGTGGAGCAGCTTTGCCGGGTAGCACACGGTGTCGGACGGGATGGTGTGCTGGCCCTTGAGGTAGAGCTTGCGGGAGGACTCAGGGGAGAGGACCACCTCGAAGTTGAGCTTGGTGAAGAAAGTGAACCAGAAGGGGAGGTTTTCGTACATGTTCAGCCCGAAGGGGATGCCCATGCGGCCACGGACGCCGGCCGTTCCCCGTGCCCTGGAGGGCGCGGAGCTTCTTGTACTTGTAGGTCATCAGATCGGGGGTTCTCCACCTTTGCCTTGCCCAGGGGGCGGGAGCAGCGGTTGCCGGAGACGAAGCGCCGCCCCCCGTCAAAGGAGTTGACCGTGAGGGAGCAGTGGTTGGTGCACAGGCCGCAGGTGGCGGGCTTGGCGGTGTGGGAGAAGGACTGTAAAGCCTCCTCGCTCAACAGCGCGCTTTTCTCCAGATGCAGATCCCTGGCGTAGAGGGCCGCGCCGAAGGCACCCATGATGCCCGAGATGGTGGGGCGGGTGACGTTGCGGCCCAGCTCCTGCTCGAAGGCCCGGAGCACCGCGTCGTTGTGGAAGGTACCGCCCTGCACCACGATGTGCTGGCCTAAGTCGTCAGCGGAGGCGGCCCGGATGACCTTGTAGACCGCGTTCTTCACGATGGAGATAGACAGGCCCGCGGAGATGTCCTCCACGCTGGCCCCGTCCTTTTGGGCCTGCTTGACGCTGGAGTTCATGAACACGGTGCAGCGGGAGCCCAGGTTGACGGGCTTTCTGGCCAGCAGGCCCATCTTGGCAAAGTCGGCGATGGTGTAGCCGAGAGCCTTGGCAAAGGTCTCGATGAAGGAGCCGCAGCCGGAGGAGCAGGCCTCGTTGAGCATGATGGAGTCCACCGCGCCGTTGCGGATCTTGAAACACTTCATGTCCTGGCCGCCGATGTCGATGATGAAATCCACGTCGGGGTTGAAGTGGCGGGCGGCGCTGTAGTGGGCCACCGTCTCCACCAGCCCGGCGTCGCAGGAGAAGGCATTTTTGATGAGGTCCTCGCCGTAGCCGGTGACGGCCGCGCCCTTGATGGTGATGCGGTTGCCGCACAGCTTGTAGATCTCCCGGAGCTGCTCCAGCACGATGGCCACCGGATTGCCCAGGTTGGAGTGGTAGTAGGTGTAGAGCAGGCCGCCGTCGGCGGTGATGAGCGCGAGTTTGGTGGTGGTGGAGCCTGCATCCATCCCCAGCCAAGCGGGGCCGGCGTAAGTGTGTATGTCCGCCTCGTGGGGGTGCATAGCATTGTGACGGACCAGGAAGCCGTCGTACTCCTCCTGCGTGTCAAAGAGGGGGGGCATGGTGTCCGGGGTGGTGGCCCACGCTGTCCACGCTCTTCTCCAGCCGGTCCAGCACCTCGTCAAAGGAGCGCTCGCCGTAGTCGGAGGAGCACAGGGCCGCGCCCATAGCGGCAAAGCAGTCCCCGTCTTCCGGAAACACGGCGTGCTCCCCGTCCAGCTCCAGGGTCTCCACGAAACGCTCCCGCAGGCCCATGAGGAAGTGCAGGGGCCCGCCCAGAAAGACGATCTTGCCCTTCAGCTCCCGGCCCTGGGTGAGGCCGGCCACCGTCTGATCCACCACGGCCTGGAAGATAGAGGCCGCTACGTCCTCCTTCCGGCCGCCCTGGTTGAGGATGGGCTGGATGTCGCTCTTGGCAAACACGCCGCAGCGGCGAGGCAATGGGGTAGATCTTCTCGTGGCGCAGGGACAGCTCGTCCAGCTCGTTCACCGTCACACGTTCATGAGGGTGGCCATCTGGTCGATGAAGGCGCCGGTGCCGCCGGCGCAGGAGCCGTTCATCCGCTCCTCCAGCGCGCCGCCGAAAAAGATGATTTTGGCGTCCTCGCCGCCCAGTTCGATGACCGCATCGGTGTCCGGTATGTACTGGTTCACGGCGGCGGCGGTGGCGTACACCTCCTGGACGAAGTCGATCTCCGCGGCCTTGGCCACGCCCAGGCCGGCCGAGCCGGTGATCAGAATTCGTACCGTACATAATATATCAAAATTTGATTTTTTACAACCCCAAAGCGGCGAAATACAGGATGTTCCGTAGTCGGAAGGAATCTCCGTCGGATTCTGAAATGCTGTTGACAAATAATATTATACAGAATATAATATTGGCAAAATGAAAGGAGGCGGCGTCATGACCTTCCATTGGGTGCTCCCCTGTTGGATGCCTGCGTGCTGGCGGTGCTGGAGAAGGAGGACGCCTACGGCTACAGCCTGACCCAGCGGATGAAGGAGGTGGTGGAACTGTCCGAGTCCACCCTCTATCCGGTGCTGCGGCGCTTGCAGCAGAGCGGATGCCTGACGGTGTATGACAAGCCCTTCCAGGGGCGCAACCGGAGGTACTACGCCATCACCCCGGCGGGGCGGGCCCTGCTGGCGGGGTACCGGAAGGAGTGGGCGCGCTATCGGGGGCAGATTGAGGAACTTTTGCTGGATGAAAAGGAGGAGCGGCATGAATAAGGCGGAATTCCTGGCGGGCCTGCGGGACGCGCTGGCGGGAAAGCTCCCGTCCGGGGAGCTGGAGGACGTGCTGTCCTATTATGAGGAGTATTTCGCCGACGCGGGTGAGGAGCATGAGGCGGAGGCGGCCGAGGGGCTGGGGTCCCCCCTCCGTGGCGGCCCCGTGGCGGCCCAGGTGCGAAAGGCGGGGGCGGACGGGCAGGCGCCCTCCCGCAGCGTCCGCCGAAAGGCGGCCGAGGCGGCTTTGGCCCGTCGTACTCGGCATCTGCGCCGCCGCGCTTTCTGCTCCTGGGCGTGGGGCATCAGGCTGGTATTTCTGGCCCAACGGATGCCCTGACGCACCGGCGGCTGGGGAACGGCAGCCGGTTGCGGCAGGACAGGAGCCTACTGACTCTCCGGCTCCAGCGGCACGGGGGACGTGTGCCTGGACTTTACAGACGAATAGCCCTTTCATGGAATTTTAATGTTTTTTACGGTTGCGGATTAAGAAAAACGTGTTATGATCTCTCCAGACTCGAACGAGAGGACGGAGCATATGACACGAGAGGAGTATCTGGCCCAGTTGCGGGCCCTGCTCACGGGGCGGACGCCGCCCGACGAGCTGGAGCGCATTCTGGCCTACTACACGGAATACTTTGACGAGGCGGGCCCCCAGGGGGAGGGACGGGTGATCCGGGAACTGGGCACCCGGCCGAGCTGGTGGGCCGCGTCCTGGGAGCACAGCGGAGCCGGACGGTTCCGGCGGAGCGGGATTGCCCGCCAGAGGGCGCCGCCCGGGAGCGGCACGGCCTGGGTACACTGTGGAAGGTGCTGCTGGCCATCTGCGCCGCCCCCATCGCCATCCCGCTGATCCTCGTGGTGGTGGCGATGGTATTGGGCCTTGTCGTCCTGATCCTCGCCCTGGTGGCCGGAGTGGCCGTGGGCGGGGTGGTGGCCATCGGGGCGGGGGTCTTTACCGCCTGCGCGGGCTTTTCAGTGCTGTTCAGCGCGGGCCTGCCCACCATGATGTTCTTCTGCGGCGTCGGCCTGCTGTCCAGCGGCGTGGGGCTGCTCCTCATCGCGGGCAGCTTCCTGCTGGCCGGGCTGTGCTTCCGCGGCATGGCGGCGCTGCTGGGCCGCTGGCTGAATCGAAGGGAGGTGCGGGCATGAACATGCCGGCAAAGGTATGCCTGGGGGCTGGTGCCTTCCTGGTCATGTCGGGGGGGCTGCTGGCCATCACGGGCTTTGCCATGGGGGCACAGACCCACCTGGACCTCGACTGGGGCAGGGCACATAAAAGCGAAACGCCGGTGGATACCGGCGCTCCCCATGTGGAGGAGGGGACGGCGCTGCCGGCCTTCTCCCGGCTGGACGTGGATGTGAGCATTGGGGACGTGACCGTGGAGTACGGCGGGGATTACGGAATTTCCCTGACCAGTTGGGGCGGAATTCAGTTGGAGTATGAGCTGGACGGGGATACCCTCAAGGTACGCAGCGGGTCGGGTGCCTGGGAGCTGTCTGACTGGGAGCACGAGGTCGCGGCGGTGATCACGCTGCCCGAGGGGTTGCCCTGGAGTCGGCGGACATCCGCACCGCTCTGGGAGATGTGACGCTCACGGGGGTGACCGCCGGGACCCTGGCTGCGGGGAGTGAAATGGGGTCCCTGGCGCTCTATGGCGTGGAGGCGGCGGATGCCGCGCTCGCGGTTTCCATGGGCGATCTGACGGCGGAGGGCCTGACCACCCGCAGCTCTTGCACCGTGGAGAATGCTATGGGCGACGTCTATCTGGATGGGAATTTCCGGGGGAATACGGAGTGCACCCTGTCCATGGGGGATCTGGAGCTGTATACCGGAGAACCCATCGACGACTACGGCCTGGACATGCACCTGTCCATGGGAGAGCTGACCCTGAACGGCTCGGAACAGCGCCCGGTCATGACCAGCCCCGGCGGCCCTCATTCCTTGAAGGTGACCAGTGATATGGGGGATGTGCGGGTGGAATTCGGCGGATAGCGCTCTCTGTTTCAAAACGCGGCCCCGCCCTTGCGGCGGGGCCGCGTTTCTGCTATAGTAGAAAGAACGCGAAAGGAGGGAGTGGGGCAGAATGGAACCGCTGCAGCCGCATCAGAGCCGGTGGTACCGGCGCACCGATCCCCAGGGGCGGGCCTTGCTGGCCCTGCTGCTTCCCCTGGCCGGGGTCTACCTGTGCCAACT
>VOFI01002475.1_pt1 | contig 52238 bp, 95 predicted proteins | sample 5384131 | NCBI WGS metagenome assembly VOFI01 (sample SAMN12384728, study PRJNA508395) | human gut metagenome | isolation source: healthy gut H | host: Homo sapiens
TGATTTGTGCAATGACGTAGCACAGACCACACAGGCAAATTGGTGGGGGCAATGACATTGAACTTGATAAAGACGATGACGGAAAAGTAAAAAGGACCACAGGGTGGTCAATGGATTTTAACCAAAACAAACGGACAGGGTAAACAGCCAAATATCAAGGGACTTGTCCTTGACTATAACTATGATGGTGTACTTGCTAATATCCAAGCGAAACATGATGGAATTCTTGAAAGAACGTTCACACCAAAGCAGACAGAGCAAAGCGGTGGTTCTACAACCGGAGCAACAAGTCTTTCTTCTGGCTGGACTGCAACAGAAGCCGTTGCGTGTAAAGCAAGCTGCAATCATTAAGCGTGGATTTAAGGAAAGAAACCGACTTGCATTGATCGCAATTAAGAAATCTCCAGACACAGATCCGGAAAGTCCGCTTCTGAAATTGAAGAATAGTGATATTGAGATTCGACCAATCCGGCAAAAAAGCTACGATATGGCAACAAAAATAAATTCACTCGCAACGATGGTTCAGAATTTCGTGCATCCGCGTGTGGCAATGGAAGCAATCGACTTTTTTTCCGAACCTCGCCGAAGCTGTCGAAGATTCCGTACCAAAGATGCTTGAATATCAGAAAGTGCTACTTGAAAGTAAGAAATCCGGTGGAAGTCAACCGGGAGAAAATAAAAACGATGATCCGCGTCAGCAGCGGGATGCGGATAAGGTATTGAAAAGAAAATTAATCCAGACGTTAAAAGAATCATGCAAGATTCTTCGGATCAAGTAGGCAATAGTCCATTGAAAGATTTATAAATTGTTAATCAGCACTCACAGAAATGCGGGTGCTTTTTTTATATGCACTAGGGAAAGCGCAGCACAAATTTCGCAACAGTAAAAACGTTAGGGAAAACGGAAAAATCGCAAAGTAAACGCTCGTAGGGAAACGAGGATAATCAATCGCAGAAAGTTGAGGTAACAAAGATGGAAAAGAAAGAACTTTTAAAATGAATTTGCAGCATTTTGCAGAACCAACACCGGAGCCGCCAAAAGACGAACCGAAGCCACCGACACCGGAGCCGCCAAAAGATCAGCCGGGTGAAAAGCCGGGAAGTGGAAGGAACGAGCCACAGCCAAGTCTTGAGGAGCAGTTGCAGCAGATGCGCATTGAAAATGCAAAGCTGAAAAAGGCACAGGAAGATGCAGCTACGGACGCTTCTAACTGGAAAAAGAAGTATAACGCAACCCTTAGTGACGCTGAAAAGCTGGCGCAGGAGAAAGCTGATAAAGGAAGCCGAGAAAGACGCTGAACTTGCAAAACTTCGTAAAGAGAGTGCTGTTTCAAAGTATGAAAAGAATTTCTTGACACTTGGTTACTCGCGAGGAATTAGCCAAGAAAGCCGCCGAAGCGCAGTTTGAGGGCGATACAGACACACTGTTTCTGGTTCAGTCACAGGCGCAGGAAGCCATTGTGAAAGCGAAGGAAGCAGAGTGGTACAAAAACAGACCGGAATTACAACCGGTGCAGGAGATGGATCAAAAGATGATCCGTTCTTGCGAAGGGATTCAATTCATAAAAATTTTAAGAAAGAAATGAGGTAGAAAAATGGCAGTAGTAAATTATGCAAGCAAGTATGCTTCACAGGTGGACGAGCGTTTTTCACTTGGTTCTCTGACCGGAGCATTAACCAACAACGCATATGATTTTATTGGCGTTGAAACAGTAAACGTATATTCCATTCCAACTGTTGGAATGAACGATTACAAAACAAGCGGTTCAAATCGCTATGGTGACCCAGACGAATTAGGCAATTCCGTGCGAGGAAATGAAGCTGACACAGGACAGGTCATTCACATTCACTATTGACCGCAAATCTTACGACGATGCACAGATGACCATGGAAGCTGGAAAAGCTCTTGCAAGACAGATTGCAGAGGTTGTTATTCCAGAGGCAGATATTTATCGTATTCATAAGATTGCAGCATCTGCAAAGGTGGCAAACATTGTTACCGGAGCAACCACAAAGACAAATGCATATGAAAACTTCTTATCTGTACAGGAAAAGTTGGATGATGCAAAGATTCCGGCCGGCGGTCGTATCTGTATTGCCGCTCATCTTACTATAAGAACATCAAGTTAGATGATGCTTTCACAAAGAAGGGCGATATGGCAACCCAAATTGCTATTAACGGTGCGGTTGGTGAGGTTGATGGAGTGCCTATTATCAAGGCACCTGCATCTTATTTTCCGGCAAATGTTGATTTCATTATCACAAATCAATCGTTTGTGTCGCACCAATCAAGCTGACCGAGTACAAGATTCATACAGATGCTCCTGGTATTTCCGGTTGGTTAGTAGAGGGACGTATCAGATATGATGCTTTCTGCTTAAATGAGAAGCTGGATGCTATCGGTGTCCATGCAACAGAAACATTAGCATCCATTGCAATCACAACAGCACCAACTAAGACAGCTTATAAGTCCGGCGAGAAGTTTGACCCGACTGGAATGGTTGTAACCGCTACATACGGTTCTTCCACAACACAGGATGTAACTAAGCATGTTACCTATACCCCGGAAACTATCACCAAAGCAGGCAACGTAACCGTAAGCTACACCGAGATAATTACATCAAGGAGAAACAGGAACAGTTAAAACTATTGGATGTATCAGCATACTACAATGGTTTATATGTGCAGCAGAGCAATTGCATCCTGTTTCAACAAGCATACGAAATATCCAAAGAAACCACTGTCTCTTGCGAAAAAGGAAAAAACCTTATCGCCAGAAGAAAAGTTTAAACTTTGGATAGAAGAATTTAACAGAAGATTTGATGAAGATAAAGGAGTAGGCGTGTCACAGCGTCTATTCTTTTTAACTGGCTATCGCGTAGAAAGGTAGTCACTGACCTTAGAGAACTGTAGGAAGTTGGTGGGAAGTATGGGAGCAGAGATTGACCGTTTAGATATTGCAATTGAAACACAGGCTACGAAAGCAGTTGCAGCACTTGACACTTAATTAAAAAATTGGATGGCGTAAGTGCATCCATTGGAAAAAAATAAACGGAAGTAATCTAGCCGGATTTGCGAATGGCATTGAGCAGATTTCAAAGGCGAGTGCTGGATTATCTGGCGTAAATGCTAATAGCTTCCAGCATCTTGCAAACGGTATAAAAGCAATTAGCGGAATCCCTACCTCTAACATGCTAAAGACCGCACAGAATATTCGTGTTTTAGCATCTGGAATGAATCAGCTTGGTGCTGTTTCTCAAAATGCCAAGGATTTAGGAAGCGTAGCTAACAACATATCTAAATTGGGTGGGAAGAACATAGATAAAGCTATTGCGAATATGCCGAGAATTTCAAAGGCATGTCAAGGACCGTGTGCTTTTTGGAAATGCGACAGGAACCGGAATGCCAACCATTGAACCATTTCACGCGCAATGCATCAGCCATTATATGAAGCATGGTTTCCAGTATTTTGGCATGATTACGGTCGTGACCGATGTGGTTCGTGAGAATAACCAGACATACCGCCTCGGATGGACGGAACAGTGCAAGGATGGTTCAAAGATGGGTGTAGGATGTCCGGAATATATCTTACTTTTCCGTAAACTGCCAACCGACAGATCTACGGCATACGCAGATGTTCCGGTCAAGAAATCCAAAGAGGATTACACACGCGCACAGTGGCAGATAGACGCGCATGCATATTGGAGAAGTTCCGGAGACAGGCTTGTGAGCAAAGAAGAGCTTAAAAATATATCTGTTGATAATTTACAACGAGTCTACCGCGAATATAGTCGCGAGAACATTTATGACTACGAAGAGCATAAGAAACTTGCAGAAGATTTAGACAAAAATAATAGACTTCCAGCCTCGTTCATGGTAGTAGCTCCTGGTTCATGGAATCAACTTGAGGTGTGGGACGACATCAATCGGATGCGAACACTCAACACCCACAGAGCCGCCGCGGGGCACAGATGCATGTATGTCCCTTACAGCTTGATATCGTGGAGAGAATAATCAACAGATACAGCAATGAGGGTGATATCGTCTATGACCCATTTGGTGGGCTTATGACGGTACCAATGACGGCGGTTAAGATGTACCGGTACGGAAAAGGATGTGAACTGAATCCAGATTATTTCCGGGATGGTGTCGGATATTTACAGTCTGCGGAGAATGAAGTGGATGAACCAACATTGTTTGATTTATTTCCGGAGGTGCTGCCATGAAGCAGTGCGAGGGACAGATAAGCCTGATGGATTTGCTTGCACCTGTTATCCGAACTGCTGAGATACCGTGTCTTTTTGCATGAAGGACAAACCGTGTATAAGGTTGTTCGTGGCGATGTTGAGACGCATACTGTTCAAAAAAGAGAACATGGACATGCGGTGGAAATAATCGAGGATATGACCTTGATGGAGATGTGACGTGGAATTCTCAGATCGGCAAGATTATATTCACTAGCAGAGAGCCAGCAGAGCGAGTAGCGCAGGAATATCTTGCAGAGTACGAACACATCCTTGCAGAAAATATCAGGGCAACAGGGGTTATCGCATATCGATATGAGTATAGAGGTCGAGAGATTGTTCAATCGTATTCTATTCTTGAAGATGGAACTTTTTATTTCAAATATGGAAGTATGTATGAACATATCGGTAAGGAAGTTGAAATCAAGAAGTTTGAGGAAGAACGCCAGCACTGTATTGAACGTAATGATACCTATGCAGTATTAGAGAATTACAAGCCGCAATACAAGAATATGTATAAATGCGGGCATAGTTCTTGGGTGTATGCAGAAGCAAGATATGAGTATATCAATGATTGACAGACCGGACAGCTCCGGTTTGCATAGGAGGATTTTATGAAGAAATGTCCATACGAAGAAAATAAGAGATGTACCAAGGAATGTAAACACGCTCTGACGTGCATTCAGAGGAAGTCGAAAAGGGAAAGGAGCAGGTAGAATGATTGAATGTATGAGGACAGAAGCAACAAGAAAAACGGTCACGGAACAAAGGTGGATTCCGGTTAAATATCATGAATTGACAGAGGAAGAGCGGAAAGAGTGCTTATTCTCCGCAGACATTAAGTATATGATTGACTGTGAGCTTCCTGATGATGAGCGTGAAATCATTGTGACCGACGGAAGGCATGTGTGGGTTGATACCGCATCATGAATGATGGGTATGAATTGGATAGCGGACACGATTGGATTGAGGATGTAATTGCTTGGATGCCACTGCCGGAGCCGTACAGGGAAAGTGAGGATAACATGGAGAGATTAACATATGTGGCAGAGAATGGAGAAGTTTTATTTCATCCAGCAGATTTACCGGATGATGAGGGAATTACCATTACCCAGCTTGCGAAAGATGGAAGATACAAAGCCCTGGAAGAGATTGCGGAAAGACTTGCAAATAGAGGGCAAGCCGAAGAGCGGGATTACTTCCTGCGGCTGCCATGCAAGGTGGGAAGTAATATTTACCGCATAACCGATGATGGAGTAGAGGTCGCAGTATGCAGAGAAATGACTGTTGCTGACAAAGAAATGTATATCGAATCGGTTACTCTTTATGACTGGATATCTTTTGATGAAATTGGAAAGTCAGTATTTCTTACCAGAGAGGAAGCAGAAGCCAAGCTGAAAGAAATGGAGGAAAAGGATGGAAGATAGATATTTATGTAAAGCAAAGCGAACTGACAATGGAGAATGGATTATTGGCGGTTTGGTACGATATGGATTTGCCGGAAGAGAAAAATACTATATCGTTCCTAATTACGCATCAGATTTATATGCTCTGGAAATTGATCCATCCACAATTTGTTGGTGTACTGGACTTAAAGATAAGAACGGCAAGCTGATATTCGAGAATGATATTGTAGAAACTCAGTATGGAAAAGCCGTTGTTGTTTGGGATAAGTCAGAATGGAGAATCAAATGGAATGATGACCTTATCTGGAGAAAAGATTTACATTATTGGGCGAACGATAATAGCTGGAGAATTGATGTCGGTAACAAATTTGACAATCCGGAATTGTTGGAGGTGCAGGAATGACAGAGAATGAAACACTCGAATTACTGAAAAAAGCCAATAGAGATAATGACATGGTGTGTATTCTTCCTAAATCAGATATGGGAAAATGCCTTATCAAGGCACTGGAAGAAAATCAGCGTTGGCATATATCAGAAGTCAATCCAAGTATAAAGAATGTATTTGCTAATATGTCTACACAAATTTGCCATAACTGTGACCATAAGGATGAATACATTGAGGAACTGGAAGCTGAGATCCAGCAGTACCGAGCAATCAGCACAGTGGAAGAATGCCGGGCGGCGGTGGAGAAGCAGACAGCAAAGAAAGTTATCTCATTTGAATATCATAACGGAACCATTAATTACGGCTGTCCTGTATGCAAGTGGAAAATCATATCAAAGATAAACGGCGAGTGGTGTTGCGGCACATTTAACGAATATTGTGATAGATGTGGTCAGAAGCTGGATTGGAGTGATGAAGATGAGAAAATATGACATATGTGGAAACTGCCCCGTCGTGGTGCGGAAGGAATGACGACTGGGAGTACGAGGAAGGCTGCTACTTTTACTGTGAAAAGTATGAGTTGATGTGTTTTCTGCCGCACTGGATCAAGAGACTGATATTGAGATGGTTGAGGAGGAAAGAGCGTGAGTAAGGAAATTAGAGAACTTAAGCCATGTCTGGCTTGTGGCGGTATTATGCGGCCAATCATGAAATATCATCCTTCATACAGGCAAAGTGATTTAAAGCTACTTAGGGAAGACAGCATGATTTTTTCAAGGATGACAAAATCTAGTAGTGTGGAATATGCAGCGAGATGTTATTTCTGTGGATATGAAAGGACAGATGAAAAAACGAAAGAGATTGTCGCTAAAATGTGGGAAAGGAGGCTAAACGATGAGACTGATTGATGTGGATGCGTTTAAAAGACAGATTGCTGGAATGACTATCGCCAATAGTTATTCTGTAAATAAGGCTAATGCATTGTGTGAGCTGATTGATGCACAGCCGATCGCTTTTGACTTGGACAAAGTTGTGGAGCAGCTAAAAGACGAACAGGAACTGTCATATGCGGATTTTGAAATTTACGCAGAGGAACATGGATTATCAGAAGATGATGACTGGCATTACAGGGGTCTTGGAAGAGCAGTCGAAATCGTGAAAAGAGGTGGAGTAGATGGGAAGATTAATTGATGCGGATCATGTAAAAGATTTTTTCTTTTCGGAAACAAGTGGGACAGAAGATGTTATTCGAGATTTAATGAATACTCATGGACTGGATTATGCAAATGATATAAACGAAGAAGTAATTATGGCATTTGCAAAAGATTTACTGAAAGCCGTGCAGAACGTAATTGATACAGAGCCTACCGCATATGACCCGGACAAGGTTGTGGAGCAGTTGGAAAAGAAGATACAGACGCATGCGCGTTGTATTGAATATGAAAAGAAAAACGGAACGATAACAGAAGAATTTCAGCAAAGAAAAGCTGTTGAAGTGCTGAAAAAAAAGCAGTCGAGATTGTGAAAGGTGGTGGAGTAGATGCGTAAGCCAATCCCTAAGTCGGTAAGAAAAACAAGTATATGCAAAATACAACGGTCATTGCGCTTACTGTGGCTGTGAAATACCAGAAAAAGGCTTTAACGTAGACCATTTACATTGTCTTAAATATTATGAGTACACCGAAGAATTTACCGGAATTGACGTACACGACATAAGCAATCTGATGCCGTCCTGTGGTTCGTGCAATCGTTATAAGTCAACAATGGATTTAGAGACATTCAGAAAGCAGCTACAGAAGATACCGGACAGATTAAAAAGGGATGTGTGTACATACAATATAGCCTTGCGGTATGGCATGGTGCAGGAAAACAGAGAACCGATTAAGTTCTATTTTGAGAAAGTAGGTGAATCGGATGCCAATTAAACCAGAAAATCGGAAAAGATATCCGGCAAACTGGAAAGACATACGAAAAGATATCCTTAAACGGGCAGACAATAAATGCGAATTTTGTGGAATCGAAAATTATGCTATCCGCGAAAATGGCTCAAAAGTTGTCCTGACAATAGCGCATTTAGACCATACACCGGAAAATTGCGATTACAGTAATCTTAGAGCGTTACGCCAGAGATGCCATAACAGATATGATGCAAAGCACAGGGCGGAAACGAGAAGAAAGGCAGGTGTGATAGGTGGCAATTAAGCCTATATTATTTAACACCGAAATGGTTCGGGCGAAAGAGGGTAGTAAATATTGAAATATCCTAAAGATATAGCGGGTATGAAATTTGGACGATTAACCGCGATAAAAAAAGGTTGGAACAAAAGGCAATGGAAAAGGTTCAAAATCAATATGGCTTTGCAGATGTGATTGTGGAAACGAAAAAGAAATATTGAGGAATTCATTGGTAAGCGGAACAACTAAAAGTTGCGGCTGCCTTGAAAAAGAAGTTAAAGCAACAATGCATTTAAAACATGGAATGGCAAAATCAAGACTTTGGAACATTTGGACTGGCATGAGAGACAGGTGTTCCAGATTGAATAACAAGGACTATCAGAGATATGGCGGAAGAGGAATCCGTGTTTGCCCAGAATGGGATAGTGATTTCCGAAATTTTTATGATTGGTCGATGGGTAATGGTTATAGTGACGAGTTGACCATAGACAGAATCGACAATGATGGAAATTATGAACCGTCTAATTGCAGATGGGTAACGAGAAAAGAGCAAACAAGAAATAGGAGTATCACGAAAACAATTCCACTTGCCAGGATAGCTGAAATTGACGGAATTACTTATCAGGAGGCATATAAAAAGTATGTGTTATGCAAGTAATGCTATCGAATATGAGCGGTGCGAGAAGCCGGAAGGGGTGTGATGGTATGTCTAAAGCAGTATTGGTAATGGATATGCCGGAAAGATGTGCTGATTGTCCATTGAGGAGTAGTGAAAAAACTAGCTATGTGTGTTGTTACTTGACACTAAAAAACATATCATCGACTGATTATTATGACAAAAGCCAGATTGGTGTCCGCTCCGGGAACTGCCGGAGAAAGCAAATCATCCCGCTTATTGTGATAATGGGAGATTTGATAAAGGCTGGAATGCCTGCTTGGACATGATACTGGAGAATGCCTTGTCGGATTCTGTCGATTAGCGGGTAGTATTGAACATTGAAAATTGAATATTGGCGGTTATAGTGGTATAATTCCTCTATCACAAATGAAAGGGGGAATTTTTATTATGAAACTGATCATTTCTCAGATTGTAGAATTTGAAGGGGAGAATTTTCCATATTCATGGAGAAAGGAAATAGAAACTGATATTATTCCACACAAAGGGGATTTTATAGAAGATCCTTTGTGGAAAGAACCAGGAGAGTATGAAGTTGTAGAAACACTCATTAACTATTCCGAAGGTTATTGCATGGCGAGCGTTGCAAAATATTGCATTAAAATTCCAACAGATAGAAGAGATAAATTTGCACATATAGCTGAACTTCACGGATGGAAACCTCTGTGGAAATTCTAAAAATGGTATTTTATACCAACCGTCAATATTCGATGGTTGGTATTTTTTTACGCAAAAGACAACTATATTGGAGGAGAAAGGGCGAATCTGCCTATGCCAGACACAAAACTGTCTGATTTAGAATTATTGAAATATGCTGTCGAAAATGGTATGATTAACACAGCACTTGTGCAAGAAAAAAATTGAAATGCAGAAGAGAGAGGAACTTTTAAATAAGCATCCTTATAAAATTTACCAAGGAAAGGATGGAAAATGGTATACTTATTTACCAGATAAAAGAATGGTAGAATTTTAAAAAAAAGAACTAGTAAAAAAAGACATAGAAGATGTTGTTATTTCTTTCTGGAATCAGGAAGAGGAAAATCCAACAGTAGATATGATTTTCCAGGAATGGATTGATTCGAAACTCGCAAGAGAGGAAATATCAAAGTCAACAAAAGACAGATATGAAAGACAATATGAGCAATGTTTTTCAGAGTTTGGAAAGAATAAAATAAAGTCCTTATCAGAATATGATGTTGAAAATTTTGTTCTTAACGCAATTCATGATTTTAATTTAACCACAAAAGGATTTAGCAATTTGCGAACATTAATTTTTGGAATATTTAGGCTTGCAAAGAAAAAGAAGCTGGTTGATTTCAGTATTACAGAATTGGTTAGTGATATTGAAATTTCGAGAAAATCATTTAGGAGAGAGCAAAAAACTGACGAGGAACAAGTGTTTATGACGAACGAACTTCCTAGAGTAATGGACTATTTAGAGAGAAAAATCAAGACATAGTTAATCTCGGTATTCTTCTCTTGTTTAAGACAGGACTACGAATAGGCGAATTATCTGGACTAAAAAAAATGTGATATAGATGGAAATGTTATTCATGTATGTCGCACAGAAATATGTTATGAGGATGATTCAAAATCAAGAGTATTTGAGGTAAGGGATTTTCCAAAGACAGAAGCTGGAATAAGAGATGTCTTTGTTCCGGAAAACTGCTCGTGGATACTCCAGAAGATTCGTATAATGAATCCTTTTGGGGAGTATGTTTTTGAAAACAGTGGAAACAGGATAAGAACTTATGTATTTAGGAATCGCCTAAATACGGTATGTAAACATACCGGTGTTGTAAGAAAATCGCCGCATAAAATCAGAAAAACCTATGGAAGTATTTTAATAGATAGTGGGATAGAGGAATCTCTTATAATAGAGCAAATGGGTCATACTGATATAAAAACGACGAAGCAACATTACTACAAAAACCGGAAGACAGATATTCAAAAAGCAGAGGCAATTAACGGCGTTATAGGGTTGTAAAGTAAAAAGGTATTCAAAAGTAATCAAAAGTATTCAAAACAAAATTGCGGAAAGCATTGATTTGAATACACATTTAGCATTTTGCAGTGGGGTTCGATTCCCCTACGAACTGTTTATTCATTAATGAATAGCCCAACCCTTGAAGATGCGCAAAGCCAGAAGATAATCGGTTTTGAGCATTTTTTGTTTGGAAATACTTGCATTTCTATGTAGCAAGTGTTATCATATATACGATATGTAGAGTTAACTAGGTTGAGAGCGGACAAATGTCCGCTCTTGATTTTATGTTAGGTCATGTCCGAAAGAACAGCCAGAATGGAAATGAAAGAAGGTGGGAATATGTCAAAAGACAAATGTATGAGACACAGACGGAACACTGGATTACCCCTGATTCTCGAAAGAAACAATTTTGAACTCGTAGACGTGGAATATGTCAAAGAGGGAAGTACATGGTATTTAAGAGCCTATATTGATAAAGAAGGCGGCATTACGGTGGATGACTGCGAAATTGTAGCAAGAGAGATGAATGAGATTTTAGACAGGGAAGATTATATTGAAGATTCCTATGTGTTTGAAGTGAGTTCACCGGGACTTGGCAGACCGCTCAAAAAAGAAAAAAGATTATATTCGCAGTATGGGGAAGAAAATTAGAAATCCGTACCTATCGTTCCATGAACGGCAGCAAAGAATTTTACGGAGTTTTAACCGGTTATGACGATGATACCGTAACAATTCAGACAGAAGAAGACGAAAAATTGACTTTTGCAAAAACGGATATCGCATTGATCCGTTTAGCATTTGATTTTTAGCGTACAATAACAAATTAAATGGGAGGAATATCATAATGAACAATGAATTGTTAGAAGCGTTAAATGTATTAGAAGAGGAAAAAAATATCAGTAAGGATACCTTGCTTGAGGCTATAGAGAACTCTTTTTAGTTACCGCTTGTAAGAATCATTTTGGAAAATCAGATAACATTAAAGTAAACATTGATCCGGGAGACCTGCGAGTTTCATGTGTATCAGGAAAAACCGTAGTCGAAGAGGTCGAAGGTCCCTGTCTTGAGATCAGCCTTGCAAATGCAAAAATGATCGACTCAAGATATGATCTTGGAGATACCGTAAACATCGAAGTAAGATCCAAAGAATTCGGACGTATTGCGACACAGAATGCGAAGAACGTCATCTTACAGAAGATCCGTGAGGAAGAGAGAAAAGTGCTGTTTGACGAATATTACAGCAAAGAGCGCGATGTAGTAACCGGTGTTGTTCAGCGTTACATCGGTAAGAATGTAAGCATCAATCTTGGAAAAAGTAGATGCAATCTTAACAGAGGGCGAACAGATCAAAGGGGAAGTGTTCAAACCTACCGAGCGTATCAAACTCTATATTTTAGAAGTAAAATCCACTTCAAAAGGACCAAAGATCTTAGTGTCGAGAACACATCCGGAGTTGGTAAAGCGTCTGTTTGAATCAGAGGTAACCGAAGTAAGAGATGGTATCGTTGAGATCAAGAGTATTGCAAGAGAAGCAGGAAGCAGAACAAAGATTGCCGTATATTCCAATGACCCGGATGTCGATCCGGTCGGTGCATGTGTCGGAATGAACGGTGCGCGTGTCAATTCGATCGTGAATGAGCTGCGCGGCGAGAAAATCGATATTATCAACTGGTGTGAGAATTCCGCGATCTTAATCCAGAATGCATTAAGCCCGGCAAAAGTCATCTCTGTTATTGCAGATGATGAAGAAAAAGACAGCAAAGGTTGTTGTACCGGATTATCAGTTATCCTTAGCAATCGGAAAAGAAGGACAGAATGCAAGACTTGCTGCAAGACTGACCGGGTTCAAGATTGATATCAAGAGTGAGACGCAGGCAAGAGAAGCCGGTGACTTCATCGATTACGAGAATGATTATGAGGATGAATATTACGAAGATGGGGAAGAGTACTACGATGAGAATGGCGAGTACATTGAACCGGATACAGAGGAAGAGTTAGATAACTATCAGGAAACAGATGAGGATGAAGTGAACGACTATGACGAGTAAAAAAGTCCCGATGCGTCAATGTGTAGGATGCGGTGAAATGAAAAATAAGCGGGAAATGATTCGCGTCATCAAGACATCCGAGAATGAGATCATCCTAGATGCGACAGGAAAGAAGAATGGAAGAGGCGCATATCTTTGTGCAGACAGTGAATGTCTGAAAAAGCAGAGAAGTCCAAAGGACTGGAGCGCTCATTAAAGACTGCGATTCTCAAAGAAATCTATGAACAGCTCGAAGAGGAGATGGAAGCGATTGAAAAATGATAAAGTCTTGCAGATGCTTGGGTTAGCTGCGAGAGGACGGAAGATAGAGAGTGGGGAATTTTCAACGGAAAAAGCGGTCAAGGCGGGGAAAAGCCGGCTTAGTCATCGTGGCAAAGGATGCTTCCGATAATACGAAAAAATTGTTCCGCAACATGTGTGCATTTTACGAAGTGCCATATTATGAATATGCGGTAAAAAAGAGGATTTAGGAAGATGTATCGGAAAAACAGTATCGGGCTTCCCTTGCAGTTACCGATAGCGGATTTGTAAAAAAAGCGTTAGAGAGTAAGATACTAAGCGGTGAGAAAATTGAATAATGGAGGAAATGGAATGGCAAAAGTCAAAGTGCATGAACTTGCAAAGGAATTAAATATACAGTCTAAGGAAATATTACAGTACTTATCAGAGCAGAATATAGAGGTGAAGAGTCACATGAGTTCTATTGAGGACGATGTGATCCGGGTTGTTAAGAAAAAGTTTGCAAAGAGCGAACCGGTAAAAGAGGAAAAAGCTGCACCAAAGGCAGCAGAAAAGGAAGAAGACGCACATCAGGAACGTCCGAAGAAAAATCCAGTATTACGGCAGTATACAATCCACAGAACAGTAAACAGCCGAATAACCGCAGAAATAACGGACAGCATAACAATCAGAACGGAAACAGAGGTGCAAGACCACAGGGTGGAGCCAGACCGGCAAGACCGCAGGGGAGAGACCGTCCGATGCGTCCACAGGGGGAACGCCCGCAGGGAAGAAAGACCGGTACGTCCACAGGGAGATCGTCCGATCCGCGCACAGCAGGCAGACAGACAGGGTGAGAGGAGACCTAGAAATGAGGAAAATAATCGCCAGAATCAGAACGGCCGTACGAATCATAAACCGAATGCCAATTATAACCAAAACAATAGAGGTAACAACAGAGTCGGTCAGAATCGCCAGAAAGAATCTCGTCCGAGATTAGATCAGGGAGATCAACAAATTCAACAAGAGTGCGACACCGGTAGAAGAAAATAACGGAAAAGACCGCAGAGATACCCGTAGAAACGATAAGAAGAATAAGGGTCAGAATAAAGATAACTTCGGCAACAAGAAGCAGGAGCGTTATATTAATTTAGAGAAGAATGGCGGTAAGAAGAAAAAAACAGCCACAGCAGCCACAGGAGAAAAAAAAGAAGAGACTATCCGTACCATCACACTGCCGGATTCACTGACAATCCGTGAATTAGCAGATAAGATGAAGGTTCAGCCGTCAGAAATTGTAAAGAAACTGTTCTTAAAAGGAACGATGGTAACCGTAAACCAGGATGTGGATTACGATACTGCAGAAGAGATCGCTTTAGAGTTCAACTGTTTAGCAGAACATGAAGTAAAAGTCGATGTGATCGAAGAACTCTTAAGAGAGGAAGAAGAAGACGAAAGCACGATGGTAAAACGTCCACCGGTAGTCTGCGTTATGGGTCACGTCGACCACGGTAAGACGTCTCTGTTGGATGCGATCCGTGATACTCATGTAACAGACCGCGAGGCTGGCGGTATTACCCAGCACATCGGTGCCTATATGGTAGAGATCAACGGAGAAAAAGATCACTTTCTTAGACACACCGGGACACGAGGCATTTACCGCCATGCGTATGCGTGGTGCCAATGCGACCGATATCGCTATCCTGGTAGTAGCAGCGGACGACGGCGTAATGCCCCAGACCGTAGAGGCGATCAACCATGCAAAGGCAGCGGTATCGAGATCATTGTTGCAGTTAACAAGATTGATAAGCCGAATGCCAATATTGAAAAAAGTAAAACAGGAGCTTGCAGAATATGAATTAATTCCGGAGGACTGGGGCGGAAGCACCGTATTCGTTCCGGTATCCGCACATACACGGGAAGGTATTGACCAGCTCTTAGAGATGATCCTGTTAACAGCAGAGATCTGTGAGTTAAAGGCAAATCCAAAACGTCAGGCGCGTGGTATCGTCATCGAGGCAAGACTGGATAAAGGCCGTGGTGCGGTAGCAACTGTTTTAGTACAGAAAGGAACCTTAAAAGTCGGTCAGCCGATTGCCTGCGGAAGCAGTTACGGACGTGTCCGTGCCATGATCGATGACAAGGGACGCAATGTAAAAGAGGCAGGACCATCTACACCGGTAGAGATTTTAGGATTATCCAGCGTACCGGGAGCAGGAGAAGTATTTGTATCCACGGAGACAGAAAAAGAGGCAAGAAGCTTTGCAGAAACCTTTATTTCAGAAGGCAAGAACCGCCTGATCGAAGAGACAAAATCCAAGATGTCCTTAGACGATCTGTTCTCCCAGATCCAGTCCGGAAATGTCAAAGAGTTAGATATCATCGTCAAAGCAGATGTTCAGGGTTCTGTAGAAGCAGTAAAACAGAGTCTTGTAAAACTCTCAAACGAAGAGGTTGTAGTCAAAGTCATCCATGGCGGTGTTGGTGCGATCAACGAATCCGACGTTACGTTAGCATCTGCATCCAATGCCATCATTATCGGATTTAACGTACGCCCGGATACCACTGCAAAAGCGATTGCAGACCGTGAGGGTGTAGATGTGCGTCTGTACAAGATCATCTACAATGCCATCGAGGATGTAGAAGCTGCCATGAAGGGAATGTTAGGCCCGATCTTTGAAGAAAAAGTCATCGGTCATGCAGAAGTACGTCAGATCTTTAAAGCATCCGGCGTTGGAAATATTGCAGGTTCCTATGTCTTAGACGGTTATTTCCAGCGTGGCTGTATGGTACGTATTTCCAGAGAAGGAAAACAGATCTTTGAAGGAAATCTTGCATCCTTAAAACGTTTTAAAGATGATGTAAAAAAGTAAAAAGCGGCTATGAATGTGGTCTGGTATTTGAAGACTTCAATGATATCCAGGAATTAGATCAGATTGAAGCCTATATAATGGTAGAAGTGCCGAGATAGAACGAAGGGAATAGAGGCAGAATGCGAAAAAACAGCATTAAGAATACACGGATTAATGAGGAAGTCTTAAGAGAACTTTCCAATATCATCCGTGGGAGATCAAAGACCGCGGATCAATCCGATGACCAGTGTGGTTGCAGTAGAAGTAGCACCGGACTTAAAGACCTGTAAAGCATATATTTCTGTTTTAGGGGATGAACAGTCCCAGAAAGATACGATCGAAGGCTTAAAGAGTGCGGAAGGCTATATCCGAAGAACGCTGGCAAAGAATATCAATTTGCGCAAACACACCACAGGTACAGTTTATTTTAGACCAGTCCATTGAATATGGTGTCAATATGTCAAAACTGATAGATGATGTAACAAAGGATATACAGGAGTAGAGATACAGCGAGACCGGGGAAAAAGCATGAAAGACTTGGATTCACAGTTACAGGGAGTACAGACAGCAGCGATCGCGGGGACACGTCCGTCCGGACGGCGACTGCGTAGGCTCCGCCTTGCAACCTATAATTATATCAAAGACAATTATCCGCAGATTCAGGTGGATTTATATTTAGAACCGATTCCGAACATTTTTAAATTCTTAAAGCGTTCCGAAGAGATCATCCATGAGTGTGCAGAGCATGAACCATATGATCTGTTCATTGCACAGGATTGCGGAGATACCGGACGATTAGGAGGCTGCACAGTATTTTAACGTAGCAAAAAGACGATCTGTATAGACCATCATATCAGCAATCAGAGGTTTGCCGATGAGAATTACATCTTTCCGCATGCAAGTTCTGCTTCGGAGCTGGTGTTTGAGCTTTTAGACGAGAAAAAGATTTCAAAAGAGATTGCAGAATGTATCTATGTGGGGGATCATCCATGATACCGGAGTATCCCAGTATTCACCAACTTCGGCAAAGACCATGAACATTGCCGGAAAGCTGATGGATATGGGAATCGACTTTACCGAGATCGTAGATAAGACCTTTTATACAAAGACCTATGAACAGAACCGGATCTTAGGTCAGGCGCTTTTGGTACAGTCTAAATTAGAGCTTGGCGGTGCGGTCATTACTTCCGTAGTGACCAAAGAGCAGATGGAAGAATTTGAGGTATTGCCAAAAGCATTTAGACGGGATCGTTAGTCAGCTTCGTGTGACCAAAGACGTAGAGGCGGCTGTTTTCCTGTAAAGGAGACAGAGGACGGTTATAAAGTCAGCATGCGTTCTAACGGAGGCATGGATGTGGCGAGTTGCCATGGAGTATGGCGGCGGCGGTCATATCCGCGCAGCGGGAGTTTCTATGGAAGGAAATGCGACGAGATCATAGAAAAATCTTAGAAGAGATGAAAAACAACTGTCTTCTGACGTTTCAGAGATATAAAGGGTGAGAAGATGCTAAACGGTATTTTAAATGTATACAAAGAAAAAGGCTATACTTCCCACGATGTAGTGGCAAAACTGCGTGGAATCGCAGGGCAGAAAAAGATCGGACATACCGGAACCTTAGACCCACAGGCAGAAGGGGTGCTGCCGGTATGTCTTGGAAAAGCCACAAAAGTCTGCGACCTTTTAACCGATAAGGACAAGGTCTATGAGGCAGTCCCGCTGCTTGGACAGACCACCGATACGCGGACACCACAGGAACCGTGTTAGAGCAGTCGGCGGTAACCTGCAGCGAAGAAGAAGTAAAAAAGCCATTATGGGATTTGTCGGAGCATACGAACAGATACCACCGATGTATTCTGCATTAAAGGTCAACGGAAAAAACTGTGCGACCTTGCAAGAAATGGGATCGAGGTAGAGCGTAAACCCAGACTGGTTCAGATTTATGAGATTGAAATCGAGAACATAGAACTTCCGCGTGTGACCATGCGGGTACATTGCTCGAAAGGAACTAAAACGGACAAGAGTGGCAGATTTTTCCATAGAACAGGCATTGACCTTAGGAGAAATTGAAAAAACGGGATGCAGGAGAGCTAGAACAGATCCTCTATCCGACAGACTATGTATTTCGTGCATTAGAAGCGGTAACGGTACAAAAAAAATACGGCAAAGTGCTCTATAACGGAAACCGTATTGCAAAAGCATTTTTTGTAACACCGCCGATATCGGATGAGGCAGAATCCATCCGTATTTATGATGAAGAAGGACGGTTTATCGGAATCTACCGTTATGATAAAAGACAGGAAAATTACAAGCCTGTGAAAATTTTTTTGGAACAGTAAGTGAGAGAGTAAAATGATTTATTTAAGAGGAACAACGGATTTTAATATAGAAGAATCTACGGTCATCACATTTGGGAAATTCGATGGGATCCACAGAGGACACCGGCTGCTTTTAGATACCGTATTACAGAAAAAACAGATGATCTGAAAGCCGTGGTGTTTACCTTTGACATTCCTCCGAGAAAAAAGGTGGAAGATGACCGTGGAGACGTGCTGACAACCAACGAGGAAAAAATGCATGTCTTTGAAAATATGGGGATCGACTATGTGGTGGAATGTCCGTTTACAGAGGAAATCCGCAATATGGATGCAGTGGATTTTATCCGTATGATGGTAGAAAAAACTGCATGTAAAATACATGGTGGTCGGTACAGATTTTCATTTTGGACATAACCGCATGGGAGATTATCAGCTGCTTTTAGAATATGCTGACAAATTCGGTTATGAGGTACAGGTGATCGAAAAGATCCAGAGTGACGGAAGAGATATCAGCAGCACCTATATCCGTGAGTATATTAAAGAAGGAAATATCGAAAAGGCAAATGAACTGTTAGGCTATTCCTTTTTGTACAGGGCATCGTAGAGCATGGAAATGAGATTGAAGGACGATCGGGTTTCCAACCGTGAATCTGGTGCCTGAGGATGACAAACTGCTGCCGCCATTTGGAGTCTATATCACAAGGATTCTGATCGGAGGAGAGGAATACTGTGGAATCACCAATGTCGGATGTAAACCGACGATCGAGGGAGATAATCCGATCGGTGTCGAGACACATGTGCTGGATTTTTCTGACGATGTTTATGATATGGCGGTAGAAGTGGAATTTTTACACCGCATCCGTGCAGAGGTAAAATTTGCATCCATAGATGAATTAAAAGCGCAGTTACAGCAGGATATTAAGATCGCAAGGATCTATTTTGATTTATAAAAATGACAAATGTTACGTAAATATTACGCAAATGTGTTGACAGTGTAAAAAAAATGTTGTTATAATTTAAAAACAACGTAACAGTAGAGTATTACATATTCTACTGTTTTTCTTTTATCAGGAGGTTTTTATGAATCAGAATATAAATCGGTTCTTTGCAATCGCAATGGCGGGAACCCTTATTTTTACAGGAAGCAGTCTGACAGGCTTAACGGCACAGGCGAAGGAAAACCATAAAGTGCAGACCGTTGCGAGGAGCCGGAGCATTATTTACAGAGGCAATTAAGGACAAGCCGGCAGAGCAGAAAGAAGAGGCAAGCGTATCAGAGAATGATGTAGAGGTAACAAAAGAAGCACCTGCTACGATTTACGGATATACGAATTTAGGGATCGCAAATGTGGAGGAGACATTAAATGTCAGAGAGACTCCTTCTGCAGACAGCAGCATGGTAGGTAAGATGCCAAAAAGAATGCCGCGAGGCGAGATCTTAGAGACTTTAGATGGCTGGTATAAGATCCAGTCCGGTGATGTGACAGGTTATGTCAGTGCAGATTACCTGATCACGGGAGAAGAGGCAGCAGCCCGTGCAGAAGAAGTAAAGCAGACGATCGCAACCGTTAAGACACCAACTTTACATGTTAGGGAAGAGCCGAACACAGAGTGCAGCATTTTTAGCATTGATGCCACAGGGCGAAGAACTGAATGTTTTAGAAGATTTAAGCGGCTGGGTAAAAGTTGATTTAGATAATACCAACGGATTTATCAGCAAAGACTATGTAGATATTTCCGTGCAGCTTCCAAAAGCAATGACCATGACAGAGGTTCGCTATGGCAACGGAGTATCCGATGTCAGAGTAAATCTGATTTCCTATGCAACACAGTTTGTTGGAAATCCGTATGTCTGGGGTGGTACAAGCCTGACAAACGGAGCTGACTGTTCCGGATTTACACTTTCTATTTTTGCAAAATACGGTGTATATCTGCCACATTCCTCTAAAGCACAGGCAAATTGTGGTACAAGGATCAGTGCATCAGAGGCAAAACCGGGAGATTTATTCTTCTACGGAAGCGGAAGCAGCATCAGCCATGTTGCAATTTACATTGGAAACGGACAGATCGTACATGCAAGTTCTAAGAAGACAGGAATCAAGATCTCCAATGCATTTTACCGTTCCCCAATCTGTGTAACCAGAGTATTGGGTGACTAGATTAGAGTTTGAAATGAATTTTATAATAGTTTTTATAATTATTCATGGAAATACCATTCACAACGCGGTTGTGGATGGTATTTTTCTGTTTTGCAAAAAATGTTTTTATCTTTTGGTACAACAGAACGATCCGGCCTGTATAAGTCCGGTCTTTCCTTAAAATATCGTTAAATAAGTAACAATTGCAGCATGGAATATTTGCTTGTCATCGTGTCATAATCATAGTAAAATATAATTAAAGTACTGGTGTATGGAGGAAGACTATATGAGAATACAGGATTTTACGGATATGGATAAATTCCATGAAATTATGAAGAACTGGGCAAGAGCAACCGGACTGGCAACCGTTGCAGTAGACATGGATGGAAATTATATTTCTGACTGTTTTAATTTTACAGATTTTTTGTGTTAAATATACAAGAGAGAGTGCAGAGGGTAAGAGACGCTGCGAGAAATGTGACCGTGAAGGAACCGGCGTGTACCACTGTCATGCAGGACTGATCGATTTCAGTATTGATCTTGTTGTAAAAGGTGAAAAAGTCGGAGCCGTTATCGGTGGACAGGTATTGCCAAAAAGATCCGGACGAAGAGAAATTCCGCCAGGTCGCAAGAGAATTAAGTATTGATGAAGATGAATACATAGAGGCATTAAATAAGGTCAATGTCCGTTCCGAAGAAGGAATCAATGCATCCGCATTTTTGTTAGGTGATGCGTTGAATAACTGTATGGATGCAGGATATAATGAGACCTATAACGGTCGTCTGATGCAGCGTATCAAAGATGGAATTGCAGAATGTAAGGGACTGATGGAGAATATCGAGGGAAATACCAATCAGTTGAATGCGATCCAGAGACAGCAGAAGATGTTAGCATTGAACGCAAGCATTGAGGCAGCAAGAGCAGGAGAAACAGGAAGGGGGTTTGCAATTGTGGCGGAGAGAGGTAGAAAAACTGGCAAGAGAATGTAATACCTTAAATGTATCTGTTTCCGAAAATGTAAAGATTTTCTGAAAAACAGTTTACAATAAAGGATGTCTATGATATACTTGCAAGGTATGAGTTCAGCCCATATTCGGTAGACGGACAACTCCGACCCTTTACTGAGTATCATACATGACAGGGCGTTTATCAAATAAGGAGGATTGTACAATGATCGCAAAGGAAAAGAAACAGGCTATTATTGCAGAGTACGGTAGAACACCAAATGATACAGGTTCACCGGAAGTTCAGGTTGCAGTCCTGACAGCAAGAATCCAGGAGCTGACCGAGCACTTAAAGGCAAATCCGAAGGATCATCATTCCAGAAGAGGTCTGCTTAAGATGGTTGGTCAGAGACGTGGGATTATTAGATTACCTGAAGAAAATCGATATTGAAAGATATCGTTCTTTAATTGAGCGTTTAGGTATCAGAAAATAGTATGAGACAGGGCGGAAGGATAGAGCGGCCCTGTTTTCCGCTCTATTTTAGCGTTTGTTCCAGCTGTGAAAAATATGGAAGATAAGATTTTAGCGGATATTTTGTAAGCCGGCAGAAGAAGGAACCCGGGACCATGCAAAAAGGGATGAAAAGGTATAAGGAATTAAGACGCATGTATCGAAGCCAGTGTTTTTCAGTAGTTTCGGAATCTTCTTTGTCAGAGCAGGGATTCAGGCCAACAACAAGGTAAAAGAAAAGGCGAAAAGATATGTTCAAAAGTTTTACAATGGAACTTGCCGGAAGACCACTTACGGTAGAGGTAGGCAAAGTCGCGGCACAGGCAAACGGAGCTGCATTTATGCACTATGGCGAGACTACCGTGCTTTCCACTGCAACTGCAAGTGAGAAGCCCAGAGAGGGCATTGACTTCTTCCCCTGTCAGCGTAGAGTTTGAAGAAAAAATTATGCAGTAGGAAAATTCCTGGAGGATTCAATAAAAGAGAGGGAAAAGCATCTGAGAATGCAATCTTAACATCCCGTGTGATCGACAGCCCGATGCGTCCGCTTTTTCCGAAGGATTACAGAAATGACGTTACCTTAAATAACCTGGTTCTGTCCGTAGATCCCGAGTGTCGTCCTGAGCTGGTGGCAATGATCGGTTCTGCGATTGCAACCTGCATTTCCGATATTCCGTTTGCCGGTCCCTGCGCAATGACACAGGTTGGCATGATCGACGGGAGTTTATTATCAACCCTACTCAGGAACAGTGGAAAAAGGGCGATTTGCAGCTGACTGTCGCTTCCACAAGCGAGAAGGTTATCATGATCGAGGCCGGTGCAAACGAAGTTCCGGAAGCTGTCATGATCGATGCAATCTACAAAGCACATGAAGTAAACCAGACCCTGATTGAGTTCATCAACAAGATCGTAGCAGAAGTAGGCAAGCCGAAGCATTCCTACACCAGCTGCGCAGTTCCGCAGGAAATGTTCGAGCGATGAAAGAGATCGTTCCTCCCGAAGAGATGGAACAGGCAGTCTTTACCGACGTAAAGCAGGTTCGTGAGGAGAATATCCGTCAGATTACCAAAAATTGGAAGAGGCTTTTGCCGAGAATGAAGAATGGCTGGCTGTTTTAGGTGAGGCTGTTTATCAGTACCAGAAAAAGACCGTCCGCAAGATGATCTTAAAGGACCACAAGCGTCCTGACGGCCGTGCAATCACACAGATCCGTCCGCTGGCTGCAGAAGTAGATCTCATTCCGAGAGTACACGGTTCCGCAATGTTTACCCGTGGACAGACTCAGATCTGCAACATCTGTACGCTGGCTCCTCTGTCTGAGGTTCAGAAGCTGGATGGTCTGGATGAAAACGAAGTATCGAAGCGTTACATGCATCATTATAACTTCCCGTCCTACTCTGTAGGCGAGACAAAGCCCTCCAGAGGTCCCGGACGTCGTGAAATCGGTCATGGTGCACTGGCTGAGAAGGCTCTGTGCCCGGTAATTCCTTCGGAAGAGGAATTCCCTTATGCAATCCGTACCGTATCCGAGACCTTCGAATCCAACGGTTCTACCTCCCAGGCTTCTGTCTGCGCATCTACGCATGTCTCTAATGGCAGCCGGAGTTCCGATCAAGAAGCAGGTAGCAGGAATTTCCTGTGGTTTAGTAACCGGCGAGACAGATGATGATTATTTCGTATTGACAGATATCCAGGGTTGGAGGATTTCTTTGGCGATATGGACTTCAAAGTAACCGGAACAACCGAGGGTATCACAGCGATTCAGATGGATATCAAGATCCACGGACTGACAAGACCGATCGTAGAAGAGGCAATCCGCAGAACCAGAGAGGCAAGACTCTTCATTATGGAAGTGATGAAAGGTGCGATCGCAGAGCCTAGAAAAGAAGTTGGCAAATATGCACCGAAGATCATCAGAATCCAGATCGATCCGGCAAAGATCGGTGATGTAGTAGGTCAGAGAGGAAAGACCATCAATGAGATCATCGAAAGAACTGGTGTGAAGATCGATATTACCGATGACGGTGCAGTATCCGTATGTGGTGTAGATGCTGATGCAATGCAGAAAGCAGTAGAGATGATCCGGATCATCACAACCGATTTTGAAGCAGGACAGATCTTTAAAGGAACTGTTATCAGCATCAAAGAGTTCGGAGCATTTGTTGAATTTGCGCCTGGTAAAGAGGGAATGGTTCACATTTCTAAAATTGCCAAGGAAAGAATCAACCATGTAGAAGACGTTCTGACCTTAGGAGATAAAGTAACCGTGGTATGCCTTGGAAAAGACAAGATGGGAAGAATCAGCTTCTCTATCAAAGACGTTCCGGCAGACGCAAAATAAAAAAAGAATGATATAGACCAAAAATAAGAGGGGGCTATCCAAAAAGAGAAATCTTTGGGATAGTCCTTTTGTGCCACTTAGTTCTAAAAGCCGTTCACACTTTGCAATAAAACGCATAGGTTAATAGAAAAAAGGAAAATCAAGTGGAACGGATCAGAGAACTGTTAAATACATCATATGCCCATAAAAAAGAGGTTATACCGGTAAAGGGAATTACAGTTGCGGTGATGGATACCGGGCTTTTTTGCATAAAGATCTAAGAGGAAGGGTGAAAGGATTTTACGATGTCCTAGGAAATGAGACGGAATGCTATGACGACAACGGTCACGGTACGCATGTAGCTGGGATCATCGGTTCAGACGGTTGCGCGAGCGGAGAATATATGGGAATGGCGCCGGGATGCGGTATTTTGCCGATCAAAGTATTAGACCGCAGAGGCGGCGGGAATACCCGACAGGTCAAAAAAGCGATCCGATGGATGTTAGAGCATAAGGATGAGTATAACATAAGGATTTTAAATATTTCTGTTGGAATGTTAAAAAGTGCCAGAGAAGAAGAACAGGTAGAACTGATCAAATTAGTGGAAGAGGTCTGGGATGCCGGGATCGTAGTGGTGGCGGCAGCGGGAAATAACGGACCGGCAGGAAATTCAGTAACGATCCCCGGAATCTGTCGGACGATCATTACGGTAGGAAGCAGTGATGATGATAACCGCCAGACACAGGGGCGGGGACTTCGCAGAGGTTACAGCGGAAGAGGTCCGACCGACAGTTGTGTCATAAAACCTGAAATCTTAGCACCGGGAACCAAAATTACAAGCTGTGATGTGCATAATGACGGTTATACGACAAAAAGCGGAACTTCGATGGCAACACCGGTGGTTTCGGTGCGATTGCACTACTGTTAAGCAAATATCCCCAGATGTCCCCAAAGGATGTAAAACTGCGGCTGTATCAGACTGCCAACAGAAGCTGCGACAGAAAGGAACAGCATGTGTGGGGCTGTCTGGATTTAGTGCGGCTCATGCATTAGACATAGGAGCGTTTTTGTGATACGATAGGCAGACAGGAAAAGCAAAAGAGTAGGTGAAGAGATGAAGAAACTGGGAAATATCCTTTTTAGCAGACTGGTATTGATCTTTTTAGCCATTGTCATCCAGTTTTTCTGGTTAGCAACGGTGCTTTATCAGTTCAGTCTGCAATTTACATTTATCAACTTGGGATTTCGTGCCGTTGCTTTGATACTGGCAATCATAATTTCCGATAAAGATGGAAATGCGGCGGGGCGGATGTCGTGGATCTTTCTGATCTTAGTGGCACCGATCTTTGGCGTAACTTTGTATTTTTGTCTTTGGAAGAGCAAAATTAACAAAACATACCGAGGAACGTTTAGAACGTGTCAATGAAGAACTGAGCCCATTTTTAGCGAGGAGACGAACAGGTAGAAGAAAAGATACGAAACGAGAACAAACGTATCTATAACCAGACGAAATATATTAAGGACTGGGCCGGCTATCCGGTCTGTGAATATACAAAGACCGAATATTATCCATCCGGAGAGGAACTGTTCCTGAAGATGTTAGAAGCAGTTAAGGAAGCGGAAAACTTTATTTTTTTAGAGTACTTCATCTTTGAAGACGGGATCATGTTAGAGCAGTTGTTAGCTGCCTTAGAAGAAAAAAAGTAAAACAGGGTGTCGAAGTCCGTATGATCTACGATGATGTGGGATGTATCAGCAAACTTCCGGCAGGCTATTATAAGAAAATGGAAGCGCGTGGGATCAAATGTACCGCATTCAATCCGTTCCGCCCGATCATGTCAATTATCATGAATAACAGGGATCACAGGAAGATCCTGGTTGTGGATGGAAAGACTGCATTTACCGGAGGCATCAATATTGCAGATGAGTATATCAATGTAACGACCCGTTTTGGCTATTGGAAGGATACCGGAGTCAGGATTGAAGGAAAAGCCGTCTGGAATTTTACGGCAATGTTTTTGCAGATGTGGAACTTTGCAAATCATTCCACGGAAAATTATCTGGCATATAAACAGCAGATCAACTGGAAAAACACTATGAATCCGACGGTTATGTGCAGCCTTATGCCGATTCGCCGATCGACCATGAGAATCAGGCAGAAAATATTTATCTGAACATCATCAACTATGCAAAGGACTATGTCTATATTTTTACGCCATATCTGATCATTGACGAGGAAATGTGCGTAGCACTATGCAACGCGGCAAAATCCGGCGTGGATGTCCGCATTGTCACACCGGGAATCCCGGATAAGAAGCTGGTATTTTTACTGACACAGTCCTATTATCAGGAATTATTAAAGGCAAATGTAAAAATCTATCAGTTTGCCAAAGGTTTTATCCATGCAAAATGTTTTGCCTGTGACGATGAGATTGCTACCGTTGGAAGTATTAATTTAGACTATCGCAGTCTCTATCTGCATTATGAATGTGGAATTTATATGTACAGATCCAAAGCAGTACGGCAGGGTTAAAAGAGGACGTATTGAATACCATCGAACAGTCTAAGATCATCTCGTTAGGATTCTGTCAGAACAGAGAGTGGTATGTAAAGGTTTTGCAATGTCTGTTACGTCTGTTTGCACCGCTGTTATAGGAAGATAAAGGAGTATCAATATGAAGAAAGAAAATATCACATTAGTGGGAATGCCGGGGAGGAAAAAGTACGGTCGGAGTGGTCTTAGCAAAAATCGCGAGGATATCACTTTTTAGATTCGGATCTGTTAATACAGCAAAAGACAGGAAAACTGCTGCATGAACTGATCGAGATCCACGGACGCGAAGGATTTTTAGAGATTGAGGGAGAAATCAACGCATCCATTGAAGCAAAGCGTACGGTGATCGCCACCGGTGGAAGTGTTGTCTATGAAGAAAATGCCATGCAGCATTTAAAGGAAATCTCCACAGTGGTCTATATCTATCTTCCATATGAAGAACTAAAGACACGCTTAGGAAGTTTAGAGCAGCGGGGCGTTGCGTTAAAGTCAGGTGAGACCTTAAAAGATCTGTATGACAGCAGAAGTGGATTATACAAAAAAATATGCGGACATCACAGTGGATGCCTCGCATATGGGAATACAGGCAGTCGCAGAAGAAATTCTTAGAAAAACGCGTGAAACAGCTTTTTTGAAATAGTCGCTAAATCCGGCTTTTTTCACATTCTGTTCGCTTACAATGTTCACTTCCCCAATGACTTTTCCGTCTAAAGAATAGGTTGCTTTTCCAAGAACATCGCCCTTTTTACGGGAGCGGTCACGGTCTTTGGAAGAGAAATCTCTTTTTAATGGAATTCAGGTCACTTCCCTTGGTGTCTACAAACTGAAATGGTGTTTCATAACGGACATTTACGGCATCTTTGCTTCCGTTTTTGACCGTTAAAGGTTTTAGCTTTTTCGTGTTCGGGTCAGAGTAGAACTGGCACTTTGCAAAACCGTAATTGAGTAGGTTAGCGGCATCCTGAAATCTGCCTTTTGGGTCCGGGGCTGCCATAATGACGGCGATCAGTTCGGTTTTATCTTTTTTTTGCCGTGGCAGAGACACAGAATTTTGCCTTTCCCGTGGAACCGGTTTTCAGTCCGGTCGTATACTGATATTGACGTACTAATTTGTTGGTATTGGTCAGACCGAATTCCTTGCTCCCTTTTTTCGTTTCATGTGTGATCGTATCCATCCAGATCATAGAGTAATCATGGATCTTTGGATATTTTGTAATCAATTCACGCGACATCAGGGCAATGTCATAGGCTGTGGTCAGATGTCCGTCAACATCCAGTCCGCAACAGTTGACGAAGGTGGTGTTTTTCATGCCGAGTTTTTTTTTTGCCCGCTGGTTCATTCTTGCCACGAATTCCTCTTCAGAGCTGCAATGTGTTCTGCCATTGCCACGCGGCATCATTCGCACTTGCCACGGCGATACATTTGATCATGGTGTCCACATTCTGGGTTTCTCCGGGTTCTAAGAACACCTGTGAACCACCCATGCTTGCCGCGTGTTCCGATACCGTTACCGTATCTTCTAAAGAAATTTTTCCGGCATCTAAAGCGTCAAAGATCAAAAAAAGCAGGGTCATGATCTTCGTGATGCTGGCGGGAGGCATCTGCTTGTTGGCATCCTTTTCATAGATGATCGTTCCGCTCTTAGCCTCCATCAAAAGGACACTCGGAGCGGATAGAGTCAGGGTATCTCCTGTTTTTTTATTATCATCAGCTTTTTTGCCGAATTTTTGGGAAATACCTGCTTCATATGTAATCGGGGCGGACTGTGCAGTCAGTGACAGCAGTGGGGTACATGCAAGCTGCAGGGCAAGAAATAGTGAAAGTATTATTTTTTTCATAGTGATTCCTGAAACATTATCTGCTTTAGTTTAATATTAATAGAAAAGAGAAAAAAATATGACTGATGCTGGGATTTTTATGCAAAAATGTGATAGGATATCAGAGCAAAGGAGAAGTATATGAAGATCATTGGAATGATTATTTTGCTGATAGGATGTTTTATCCTGTGGCAGCATTTTGAATTAAAGAAGTTTCGGATCACGTCCTATGAGTATCAGACGGATAAGATTACACAGAGCGTTAATTTTGCAGTGGTAGGCATGCCCATGTCTATGGCGGGGATAATGATATTTTAATCCAAAAGATCAAAGAACAAAAACCGGATATGATTTTAGTTCGGGGGATATGATCGTCAGCCGTTATCCGGAGACTTATGAGACTGCGTATCAGGCATTAGCAAAACTGACAGAGATCGCACCTGTTTATTTTTTCAAACGGAAACCATGAAAGCCGTGTCTCGAAAGTGCCGGTTATGCAGACGGAGGCGTTTTTAGCGTATGAAAACCGGGTGCGGAAATCAGGGGTGCATATTTTAAACAATGCTTCAACAGAGCTGACACTGCATGGGGGAAAAGTTTTGCATCAGCGGACTTGAGATCCCGTTAGAATGTTATGGCAAAGGTAGCTATGAGCCATTGCCGGAGCATTTTATACAGGAGGCATTAGGAGAGGCAAAGAAGGATGCCGTACAGATCCTGTTGGCACATAATCCGATGTTTGCAAAGGAATATGCGGACTGGGGAGCGGATATAACCGTCTGCGGACATACCCATGGTGGGCTGGTTCGGATTCCGGGGATTGGAAGTGTGATATCTCCGCAGTTTGAACTGTTTCCGAAATACGATGCGGGAGAGTTTGAGTTTGACGGTAAAAAGTCTATGTGAGCAAAGGCTTAGGAACACATACCTTCCATATCCGTGTGTTTGACCGTGCTGAAGTACTGATGATACGGATCAACAAAATGTAGGTTCAACTCTTGAAATTTACCTAAATATGATGTACAATATTACTAATTCACAAAAAATAGGAGCAGTATATTTTTATGGATATGACCGTGAAACTGCGGGTGTTTGAAGGACCGTTGGATCTGCTTTTACATCTGTTAGATAAGAACAAAGTGAATATCTATGACATCCCGATCGTTGAGATTACAAAGCAGTATATGGACTACATACGGGAAATGAAGCGGCATGATCTGAACGTGGTCAGCGAGTTCTTAGTGATGGCTGCCACACTGTTAGATATCAAGTCTAAAAAATGCTTCTTCCGGCACCACCGCAGGAGGAAGAAGAACAGGAAGATCCAAGAGCGGAACTGGTACAACAGCTTTTGGAATATAAGATGTATAAATGTATCTCCTATGAATTAAAAGACCGGCAGGTGGATGCACAAAAGGTCATGTTTAAAGGTTCCGACCGTACCGCCGGAGGTTGCGGCATATGAAGAACCGGTGGATTTAGAAGAGTTAGTCGGAGATACCACCTTAGCACAGCTCAATGATATTTTTAAATCCATTATGCAGAAAAACAGGATCGCATTGATCCGGTACGTTCTAAGTTCGGAAGGATTGAAAAGAACAGGTTTCCTTAGAAGAGACGATGCGTACGTTAGAAGAGTATGCAAGGACACATCGCTCTTTCAACTTTAAGAATCTGTTAGAATCCAAGAGCAGGAAAATGGAGATTATCGTAAATTTTCTTTGTTATCTTAGAACTGATGAAATTGGGTAAGATTTCGATTTCACAGGAACATATTTTTTGATGACATCCTCATTGAATCGAAAATGGCAGCCTAAGAGTCTGGGTGAGACATATGAATTATGAAGCAGTGATAGAGTCAATCCTCTTTACAATGGGGGATTCCGTAGAGTTATCTAAGCTCGCGGAGGTCTTAGAACTGGATAAAAAAGAAGTAAAGGATATCTTAGAACAAATGCAAAAGAACTACGAGGCAGAGGATCGCGGTATTACGATCACAGAACTTGATGGAGCCTATCAGATGTGTACCAAGCCTCAGATGTATGATTATCTGATAAAAGTAGCAAAGCAGCCAAAGCATTACGCATTGACAGATGTATTGCTAGAGACGCTTTCAATTATCGCATATAAACAACCGATCACAAGAGCAGAGATAGAAAAAATCCGGGGAGTCTCCTGTTCCCACGCAGTCAGCCGACTGGTAGATTACAATCTGGTGTGTGAATTAGGAAGACTGGATGCGCCGGGGCGGCCGCTCTTATTCGGGACAACAGAAGAGTTTTTAAGAACATTTGGAGTTTCTTCCATTGAGGAACTGCCGATCTTAAATCAGGATCAGTTAGAGAACTTCAAGCGGGAAGCAGAAGAAGAAATGCAGATGAAAATGGATATCTAAAGGACAGACACAAACGTGTCTGTCCTTTTTGATAAAAAATTCACAAATTAAAGGGAGGTAACACATGGAGAGAAGATTAACAGCGGGGAGCACCAAAGCGTGAAGACACAACAACAGAACGTCTGATGCGGGAATTTGAGCAGCGCATTGTCGCAAGTCCTCGGGAGTATGTCCGGTAGATATGCAGCTTTCTTTCTTAAAGGTCTGTCATGCGCAGACTTGTGGAAAATGTGTGCCATGCCGTGTAGGGCTTGGACAGTTAGAAAATCTTTTAGAGGATGTGTTGAACAACAGAGCAACATTAGAGACTTTACATCTCATAAAGGAAACAGCAAAGGAATATTCAGGTGACCGCAGACTGTGCCATAGGTTTTGAATCTGCAAGGATGGTATTAGTCGGATTAGAGGGGTTCAAAGAGGATTACCTGTCTCATATCCATAATAAACGGTGTACGGCATCGTTTGAACAGCCGATACCATGTATCACGCTCTGCCCGGCGAAGGTAGATATTCCGGGTTATGTAGCACTGGTAGGAATGGGAAGGTATCAGGATGCAGTAAAACTCATCCGCAAGGATAATCCATTCCCGACCGCATGTGCATTGATCTGTGAGCATCCATGTGAAGCAAGATGCCGCAGAAATATGATCGACAGCTCGGTCAATATCCGGGGACTGAAACGTTTTGCAGTAGACCATGCAAGGGCAGATCAGGTCGAGGTACCAAAATGTGCCGAGGCTACAGGAAAGAAAATTGCCATTATCGGTGCAGTCCAAGCGGATTGACTGCTGCCTATTTCTTACAGCTTATGGGACATCAGACGGTGGTATTTGAGGAAAAAGAGCAGCCGGGAGGAATGCTTCGTTACGGAATACCGAGTTATCGTTTTCCAAGAGAACGTCTGCGAGGAAGATATCGATGCAATTTTATCTACCGGTGTGGATTTACGATGCAATATCGAAATTGGTAAGGATATCACTTATGATGAATTAAAACAGGAGTATGATGCAGTTTACATCGCAATCGGTGCTCATACCGATAAAAAATTTGAGGTAGAAGGTGCGGACAGTAAAGGGTGTCATTTCAGCAGTAGATATGCTGAGAGATATCGGCTATGGAAAGTATCCTGATTTCAGAGGAAAAAGAGTTGTTGTAGTCGGCGGAGGAAATGTGGCGATGGACTGTGCCAGAACCGCAATGCGCTGCCATGCAGAAAAAGTCAGCATTGTATATCGCAGACGGCAAAAGATATGACAGCGTTAGAAGCAGAAATCGAAGGAGCCATCGCAGAAGGAATTGAGCTTTTGACATTACAGGCACCGAAACGCGTAGAAGCAGATGAGAAAGGGAATGTTGCTGCACTCTGGACACAACCGCAAATCAGTGGTCTGTATGACAGTGCCGGAAGACCAAGTCCGAACAGAGCAAAAAACCGGAAGAACGGTTAGGCTGTGATGTCATTTTAGTTGCAATCGGACAGGAAATCGATTCTGCACATTTTGAAGAATCCAACGTACCGGTAAAACGCCACCGTATTGTGGCAGATGAATTTGGGGCAGTGCCGGGAGAGGAAGGAATCTTTTCCGGTGGAGACTGTGTTTCAGGACCATCCACGGTCATTCGTGCCATTGCGGCAGGTAAAGCAGCGGCAGCAAATATCGATGAATATCTTGGCTTCCATCACGAAATGTCAACAGATGTGGAGATTCCACAGCCAAATCTTAGCGACAAGTTGCAGAGTGGACGGATCCATCTGACAGACAGAGAAGCTTGTGAACGTAAAAAGACTTTGAAGGAGTGGAATAGGCAGAGAGAGCATATGGTAAAATTATGGATAGATAATCAGGAAGTAAATGTAGAAAAAGGTACAACAATTTTAAATGCAGCAGCATCCGTAGGGATCAAGATACCGACCCTTTGTTTTTTGAAGGATTTAAACGAAATTGGTGCCTGCCGTGTCTGCATCGTAGAGATCAAAGGAAAAGATGCGTTAGTAGCTGCCTGTAATACCGCAGTAGAAGAAGGCATGGAGATCTATACGAACAGCAAACGTGTCATGAATGCAAGACGTACCAATGTCGGACTGATCTTATCCCAGCATGACTATCGCTGTGCTACCTGTGTCCGAAGCGGTAACTGTTCCCCGCAAAAATTAGCAAATGATTTAGATATCTTAAATGTTCCTTTTAAAGAAGAGTATGAGGAGCAGGAATGGGACATGGATTTTCCGCTGATACGTGATGCAAAAAAAATGTATCAAATGCATGCGTTGTGTACAGGTCTGCGATAAGATCCAGGGAATGAAAGTCTGGGATATCATCAATACCGGAAAACGCACCAATGTAGGATTAAGGGAAGGAATGTCCATAGAAGACATCAACTGTGCATTATGCGGCCAGTGTATCACGCACTGTCCGGTTGGAGCTTTAAGAGAACGCGATGATCTAAATGAACTGGTTTATGCCATTGCAGATAAAAAAAAGTTGTTGTGGCACAGATTGCACCGGCAGTCCGTGCAGCCTGGGGCGAACGGTTTGGTTTTAAAACGGGAAGATGCAACGGTCAAACGGTTAGTAGCAGCCCTTCGAAGAACCGGGATCGACTATGTGTTTGATACGAACTTTACTGCGGATTTAACGATCATGGAAGAAGCAAATGAGTTCATCGAAAGACTGAAAAATAAAGACAAATACAAATTCCCGATGTTTACGTCCCGCTGTCCGGGCTGGGTACGCTTTGTAAAATATGAATATCCGGAGTTGCTGCCGAATCTTTCCACTGCAAAATCCCCGCAGCAGATGTTTGGAGCAATTGCAAAACCTACTATGCACAGCAGTTAGGTGTGGAGCCGGAAGAAATCTACTGTCTGTCGATCATGCCATGTACAGCGAAAAATACGAAAGCCAGATGGCGTGTATGGATGTGACGGGAACCGGACCGGACGTGGATTCTGTTATCACCACGAGAGAGGTAGGGACGTCTGATCCGTGCAGAGCATATTCAGTTAGAGCATTTAAAAAGAAGAGGAGTTTGATGAACCATTGGGATGCGGAAGCGGAGCTGCTGTTATCTTTGGTGCGACCGGCGGTGTTATGGAGGCGGCACTTCGGAGTGCCTACTACTTCTTAACAGGAGAAAATCACGCACCGGATGCATTTAAAGTTGTCCGCGGACAGGATGGAGTCGGGAAGCCGAGGTAGAGATCGCGGAGGCACAAAAGTAAGAGCTGCCGTAGTCAGTGGTCTTGGCAATACCAGACGTTTGATCGAGAGGATCAAAAAAGGCGAGGCAGAATATGACTTTGTAGAAGTCATGGCGTGTCGGGCGGATGTGCCGGCGGCGGTGGCCAGCCGATCCATGACAATTTAGAACTGGCAAAAGAGCGTGGAGATGTCCTCTATGAACTGGATGCAGAAAACGAGATCCGTTTTTCCCATGAGAATCCGGCAGTACAGGAATTGTATCGCAGCTTTTAGAAAAACCACTGTCTCATAAATCGCACGAGTTGTTACATACCGACCATTCTCTTGGCATATAGTAAATGGAAACGGTACGGAAAGAATGAGTTAAGTGAAAAAATCCATTCAAGCAATCGATGATCATCGTTCTATGCATCAGTCTGATCTTAACAAGTGTGGTGTTAGAGGTTTTTGCAAAAGAACATCAGGATAGTCTTGGACTCTATGCCAAGTCTGCCGTCTTAATGGATGCAGACAGCGGCAGAGTCCTCTACGGCAAAGAAGAAGAACAGTTTTTAGCAAATGCCAGCACCACAAAGATCATGACATGCATTCTGGCAATTGAAAGCGGCAGGTTAGACGAGACGGTAACCGTCAGTCAACATGCCGCGTCTATGCCAAAAGTCCATCTTGGAATGACAACCAAAGACACCTTCTTATTAAAAGACACGCTCTATTCGCTGATGTTAGAATCACATAACGATTCTGCAGTTGCGATCGCCGAGCATGTTGGCGGGAGTGTGGAGAAATTTGCAGAGATGATGAACGAAAAGGCGAAAGAGTTAGGATGTGAACATACACATTTTATCACGCCAAACGGATTAGACGCAAAAGATGAAACAGGTTCTCATGGAACCACGGCAAAAGATCTTGCAACGATCATGAGCTACTGTATCAAAAACGATACGTTTTTAAAATTACACAGACAAAACAGCATAGTTTTCAGAATGTAGAGAGAAGCCGGAATTTTACCTGTAATAATCACAATGCTTTTTTTACAGATGATGGATGGCGCACTGTCCGGAAAGACCGGATTTACCGCGGATGCAGGCTATTGCTACGTCGGAGCCTTAAAAAGGGGAGCGGACATTTGTGGTATCACTGCACTTTGCGGCTGGCCGAATAACAAAAGCTATAAATGGGCAGATACCAGAAAGCTCATGGAATACGGTTTAGAGCATTATGAAAAGGTAAAAAGTCAAAGCCAAACAAAATTAGAGACGGTCCCTGTCATAAACGCCGCTGACAACTCCTATGATCCTGACAAAGAGATTCTGATGCCGGTTCGGGTAAAAGGAAAGGATCTTCGGGTTTTAAAAAGACAAGGAAGAAAAAGTGACCGTAAAATGCACGACAAAGAAAGTATTGCAGGCACCGGTCAAAAAAGGAACGGTGATCGGAAAAGCAGAGTACTATATCGGAGAGGAAAAAGCAGTATCTTATCCGATCGTTGCGATGGAAAATGTATCCGCAAGAACGCCACGGTGGTATCTGCAGTGCGTCTTAGAAAAGTTTCTGTTTTAAAATTCGTCAGATTGGAAAAAATGTCTATTCAAATTAGTGAAAAATTTAACAAATTACTATTGAAATATTGTATTAAAAGTAATACAATTAGCATAGCGAAATTTTTTAAAAATTTTCAATACATAGATGGAGGGCTAATAAATGAGTAGCACAAAGAATAGCTTAGCAATGCAACGAATTGCCAAGTTACTGGATGAGAACAGTTTTGTAGAGCTTGGTTCTCTCGTAACTGCACGAAGCACAGATTTTAATCTGACTGCAGATAAGACTCCTTCTGACGGAGTAATTGTCGGTCACGGATTAATCGATGAAAACCTGGTATTTGTATACAGCCAGGACGCTTCCGTGTTAGGTGGAACAATCGGTGAAATGCACGCAAAGAAAATTGCTTCTGTTTATGACATGGCAATGAAGATGGGTGCACCGGTCATTGGTCTTTTTTTAGACTGTGCGGGTGTCCGTTTACAGGAATCTGTAGATGCATTGGAAGGAATGGGTCAGATTTATGCAAAACAGACAGCAGCTTCCGGTGTTGTACCACAGATCAGTGCCGTATTCGGCAGCTGTGGAGGTGGACTTGCCGTTGCATCCGCATTATGTGACTTCACTTACATGGAGACAGAAAAAAAGGAAGACTTTTTCGTAAACTCTCCGGATGCCATTGCAGACAACAACGTATCGAAATGCGATACAGCAAAAGCTGACTTCCAGGCAGCAAACACAGGTGTTGTAGATGCAGCCGGAACAGAGGATGAGATCCTTGCTGAGATCCGCGAATTAGTAACCATTCTTCCGGGATGCAACGAGGAGAGCGGACGTGTGGACGAGTGTACGGACGATTTAAACCGTGCATGTGAGAGCATGGAATCCATGAAAGGTGATCCAAGATACTTCCTTTCTGAAATTGCAGATGACCATAACTTTGTAGAGACAAAGAAAGGTTATGCAAAAGATATGGTAACAGGATTCATCAAATTAAACGGAATTACCGTTGGTGCAGTAGCAAACGCTACCGTAATGCATGATGAAAACGGAAACAGGACAGAGGAATTTGAAGCAGCATTAACCGCACAGGGATGCGAAAAAGCAGCAGACTTTATCCAGTACTGTGACGCATTTGATATCCCGGTACTTTCCATGACAAATACAACAGGATTTAAAGCGACTTCATGTTCTGAAAAACGTCTTCCAAAGGCACTTGCCCGTATGACATACGCATTTGCCAATGCAACAACTGCAAAGATTAACTTCATTACAGGAGATGCATTCGGAAGTTCTTATGTAATGATGAACTCAAAATCTCTTGGAGCAGATTTAGTCTATGCATGGCCGGATGCAAAAGTCGGCATGATGGATGCAAAATCGGCAGCTAAGATCATGTATGCAGATGCTTCCGCAGATGTCTTGGACGAAAAGGCAAAAGAATATGAAGCATTACAGTCAAATGTGGAAAATGCTGCAAGAAGAGGATATATTGATCTGATCATCAACCCTGCAGATACAAGAAAATACTTAATCGCAGGATTTGAGATGTTATTTACAAAAAAAGTAGAAGGGCCGATGAAAAACACGGAGCGAAATAGAAAGGTGAAGTTTATGAAGAAGAAAATATTGCTGATGGTAAGTGTGTGTCTGATGATACTCGGACTTACAGCATGCGGAAAAAACGGATCCTAAGTCTGTCGATTACAATGGCTATACATATGACCAGTTAAAACAGGTGACACAGAATACCGTTGCTACATTGGTAAATATGACTGATGAGCAGAAGACTGTGTACGAAGCCAGTGATGACGAAATGACAAAGAACATCGTTACCAGATGGGAGGATGCTACTTCCGGTGTTGGTTCTTATGTAGAACTCGGTGATTTCAAAAATTACAAAATCAGGAAAGACACTGACATGTGAACAGACCATTGAGTTTGAAAAACGTGAAGTAATTTTTGACTTATGTATACACTTACTATTCTATGGAAGTGGAAGATGTAACAATTGATAAGGTTTACTCACTTGGTGAAAAGATGAGCAAGGCCGGTATGAATGAGAGGCGATGCGATCTTAGTATTAGAGGTAATGAAAATGGAGACTCCGGTTGTTGCACCACAGGACGGAACTGTTGCAAGCATTGAAGTTGCAGTTGGAGATCATATTGAAGCAGGTGCATTACTTGCAACCATGAATTAAGAAAGCCAGGAGGATTAATTATGAGTTACGTAGGAGAAACAATGTCAAACCTCCCCGCACCAGACAGCATTTTTGAATCTGACATGGGGCAACTTTGTTATGATTGCCGTAGCATTTTTTATTCCTGTTTCTGGCAATCAAGAAAGAATATGAGCCATTACTGTTAGTTCCGATCGCATTTGGTATGCTTCTGGTAAACATTTATCCGGATATCATTATCAGCCCGGAAGAGGCAAGTAACGGTGTCGGTGGTTTATTACACTATTTTTATATCTTAGATGAGTGGTCAATATTACCGTCTCTGATTTTCCTCGGAGTCGGAGCAATGACAGACTTTGGACCGCTGATCGCGAATCCGATCAGTTTCCCCTGCTCGGAGCAGCAGCACAGTTCGGTATTTTCTCAGCTTACTTCCTTGCAATCCTGATGGGATTCAATGATAAGTCAGCAGCCGCAGTATCCATCATCGGTGGAGCCGACGGTCCGACTTCCATTTTCCTTGCAGAAAAACTTGGACAGACAGGTCTGTTAGGACCAATTGCGGTGGCAGCATATTCCTATATGGCATTAGTGCCGATCATTCAGCCACCTGTTATGAAATTATTCACAACGAAAAAAGAACGTGCGATCAAAATGGAGAATTTAAGACCGGTTTCTAAATTAGAGAGAATCTTATTCCCTGTTATCGTTACTACAATTGTATGTTTAATCCTTCCTACCACAGCACCGTTAGTTGGTATGCTGATGTTAGGTAACCTGTTCCGTGAGTCCGGAGTAGTACGTCAGTTAACAGATACTGCATCTAACGCATTGATGTATATCGTAGTTATCTTACTTGGTACTTCCGTAGGAGCTACCACAAGTGCAGAGGCATTCTTAAATATTACAACCATTAAGATTGTAATTCTCGGACTTGTAGCTTTTGCAGTTGGTACAGCAGCCGGTGTTCTTTTCGGTAAAGTATTATGCTGGGTTACAAAAGGCAAGATCAACCCACTCATCGGTTCTGCCGGAGTATCCGCCGTTCCTATGGCAGCGCGTGTATCACAGAAAGTTGGTGCAGAGGAAGATCCTACGAACTTTTTACTTATGCATGCAATGGGACCAAACGTTGCCGGTGTTATCGGTACAGCAGTAGCAGCCGGAACATTTATGGCAATTTTTGGAATATAGGAGGAGAAAATCATGGCAGAAGTGACCAAAAAAACCATTAAAAATTACAGAGACTGTCCCAAGCGTGATGCACATCAGTCTTTGATCGCAACCAGAATGACTACTGAGCAGATGCTCCCTGATCGTAGATAAGATGGATCAGGTTGGTTATCATGCAGTAGAATGCTGGGGAGGTGCAACATTTGATGCCTGCCTGCGTTTCTTAAAAGGAAGACCCATGGGAGAGACTTCGTAAATTAAGAGATGGCTTTAAAGAATACAAAGTTACAGATGTTATTCCGTGGACAGAACATCTTAGGATACCGTCCATACGCAGATGATGTGGTAGAGTATTTCGTACAGAAATCCATTGCAAACGGTATTGATATCATTCGTATTTTCGACTGCTTAAACGATGTCCGCAACCTGCAGACAGCCGTTACCGCATGTAACAAAGAGAAAGGACATGCACAGGTAGCACTTTCCTACACCTTAGGAGATGCATATACCTTAGATTACTGGATGGAGATGGCGAAGAAGGTAGAGGATATGGGTGCTGATTCCTTATGTATCAAGGATATGGCGGCGGGACTTTTTAGTACCTACAAAGGCAACTGAGTTAGTACAGGCATTAAAAGATGCAACTTCACTCCCAATCGAGCTTCATACACACTATACATCCGGTGTAGCTTCCATGACTTACATGAAAGCAGTAGAAGCGAGGATGCGACATCATCGATACCGCAATCTCTCCATTTGCATTAGGAACATCCCAGCCTGCAACAGAGGTTATGGTAGAAGCATTCAAGGGTACAGAATTTGATACAGGATTAGATCAGACAAAATTAGCTGAGATTGCTGATTACTTCCGTCCGATGAGAGAAGAAGCATTAAAGACCGGACTGTTAAATCCAAAGGTATTAGGCGTAAATATCAAGACTCTGTTATATAGGTACCGGGTGGTATGTTATCCAACATGGTTTCCCAGTTAAAAGAGCAGGGGTAAAGAAGATAAATACGAAGAAGTACTTGCAGAAGTACCACGCGTTCGTAAAGACCTTGGTGAGCCGCCTCTGGTTACACCTTCTTCCCAGATCGTTGGTACCCAGGCAGTTCTTAACGTATTAATGGGTGAGCGCTACAAAGTGGCCAAAAAGGAGACAAAAAGACGTACTTTTAGGAAAATACGGACAGACTGTAAAACCATTCAATCCGGAAATCGTAGACAAAGTACTTGGCGAAGAGAAGAAGAATGCAATTACACGCCGTCCGGCAGATCTCTTAGAGCCTGAATTAGATAAATTAGAGGCAGAGATGAAACAGTGGAAACAGCAGGATGAGGATGTCCTTACCTATGCATTATTCCCACAGGTGGCTACAGACTTCTTTAAATATCGTGAGGCTCAGCAGACAAAAGTAGATCAGAATATTGCTGATACAAAAAATGGAGCATATCCTGTATAAGCTATTGTAAAAAAATGAGAAAATGAATTAAAATAAAAGGTGTTTTGGCGAGAGCCAAGGCACCTTTTTGGGTTATAACAAAATTTTTGAAGGATCATAGCAAAATGATCCTGTCTACAATAGAGATAAGGCGGTTTTCTTATGGGGAATAGTAACGATTTAAGTAATCGGATCAATGAAGCGTACAGCACACTGAGCAAAGGACAAAAACTTCTTGCAAGTTATATCACAGATAATTATGATAAGGCAGTTTTTCTAACGGCAGCCAAATTAGGCGAGGTGGTCGGAGTCAGTGAATCAACGGTTGTGCGTTTTGCAACACATCTCGGATATAAGGGATATCCGGATTTTCAAAAAGCATTAGAGGAACTGGTGCGCAATAAGCTCAATTCCGTACAGCGGATGGAGGTGGCTTATGGACGGATCAGTCAGTCAAAAATCTTAGAATCTGTTCTCCAGTCAGACGCGGAAAGGATCAAAGAATCGATAGAGATGATAGATCCGAACGCCTTTGATATGGCAGTAGAGACGATCTTAAATGCAAAACGGATATATATTGTGGGTATCCGCAGTTGTGCACCGCTTGCGTGGGATTTTTTTGCATTTTATTTAAATATGATGTTTGACGATGTACGTCTGCTGTCTACGAACAGTTCGAGTGAGCTGTTTGAACAGATGGTGCGTATCAGCAAGGACGATGTGATCATCGGGATCAGTTTTCCGAGATATTCCATGCGTACTCTAAAGGCAATGGAATTTGCAAAACAACCGGAGTGCAAAAGTGATCACGCTTACAGACAGCGTACATTCACCGATGAATCTGTATTCCTCCTGTAATCTGATCGCAAAGAGTGATATGGCATCCATCGTAGATTCACTCGTGGCACCGCTTTCTGTCATCAATGCATTGATCGTTGCACTCTGCATGAAAAAACAGGGCGAAGTAGTCAATACGCTTGAAATGTTAGAAGATATCTGGGATGAATATCAGGTCTATGAAAATGACGAGATCAACTATATTGATGATTCCATGAAAATGCGATATACCAGATTAGGAGAAAAAAATGAGTAAAGTCATCATCATCGGCGGCGGTGCGGCAGAATGTTTGCAGCACTCGGAGCAGTGGATGGGGCATCAGGTTACGATATTAGAACAAAATGAAAAACTGGGTAAAAAAAAATATATATCACGGGAAAAGGCAGATGCAATCTGACAAATGCCTGTGAGACATCGGAAATCTTTGAAAACATACCAAGGAATGCAAAAATTTTTGTATAGCGCCATCTATGGCTATGACAATTTCCGTGTTATAGATTTTTTTGAAGAGCATGGAATGCCAACAAAAACAGAACGTGGCAACCGGGTATTTCCGGTATCGGATCATTCCTCGGATGTCATTGCAACCCCTGCAGCGGACTTTAAAAAATAAAGGAGTTACCGTAAGACTCCATACAAAGGCAGAACATCTTGAGATAGAAGAGGGAAAAGTCCGTGGTGTAAAGACATCCAATGGGACAACTTGTCCGGCAGATGCAGTCATCATAGCAACCGGAGGATATTCCTATCAGACAACAGGTTCTACCGGAGACGGATACCGTTTTGCAAAAAAAAAGAGCGGACACACGATCGCACCATTGTCCCCATCTTTAGTTCCTATGACCGTAAAAAGAAGACTACTGTATGCAGATGCAGGGACTGTCTTTAAAAAATGTAGAAGTAAAAGATCAAAGACGGAAAAAAGTATTGTTTGAAGAATTTGGGGAAATGCTGTTTACCCATTTTGGAGTCAGCGGACCTTTGATCTTAAGTGCAAGCAGTGTCGTAAATGACAAGATCCGAAAAAAAGAACTTGCCATGGAGATTGATTTAAAGCCGGCATTATCGGAAGAAAAACTAGATGCCCGGATCTTAAGGGACTTTGAAGAAAATAAAAACCGACAGTTTAAAAATGTACTTTCCGGTCTGCTTCCGGCCAAAATGATATCGGTCATGGTCTCATTGAGCGGGATCACGCCGGAGAAAAAGATCAACGAGATCACGAAAGAAGAGCGCAGAAGGTTAGTAAATTGTATCAAGCATTTTCCAATGACACTGACCGGTCTTCGTGATTATAACGAAGCAATCATTACCAGAGGCGGAGTTGCCGTCAAGAATATCGACCCATCCACGATGCAGTCAAAATTAGTGAAGGGACTCTACTTTGCCGGAGAGGTTATTGATGTGGATGCCTATACCGGTGGATTCAACTTACAGATCGCATGGTCAACCGGATATTTAGCGGGCAGTTCCGTAGAGAAATAGGATGAGGCATGAAATCGTAGAAATTAACAAAAATAATAGAGTCGTAAAATCGTAGTATCATAAACTTATAGGAAGAAAAGAGTACAACGTCATAGAAAGATAGAAATAAAAAATTGGAGGCGAGGAAGTGAGGAAACAAGCATGAGTTTTAATATCGCAATTGATGGACCGGCGGGCGCCGGAAAAGTACCATTGCAAAGAAGATCGCAAAAGAATTAGGCTTTGTCTATGTAGATACCGGAGCAATGTACCGTGCCATGGCACTCTATTTTTACGGAGCAATATCTCTAATGAGGACGAGCAGGCGATCAGCCGTGCCAGTGAGAACGTAGAGATCACGATCCAATATGAGAACGGCGAACAGCAGGTATTTTTAAACGGTGAAAATGTCAGTGGTGAGATCCGCAAAGAAGAAGTCGGCAACATGGCATCTAAAACCAGTGGATACGGACAGGTGCGGAAAAAATTAGTCGAATTACAGCAGCAGCTTGCAAAAAAGGCAGACGTTGTCATGGACGGAAGAGACATTGGAACCGTCGTACTTCCGGATGCACAGGTCAAAGTATATTTAACGGCAAGCGTGGCTACGAGAGCAAAAAAGACGTTATGACGAGCTGTCAGAAAAAGGACAGGAATGTAATTTAGAAAAAATAGAAGCAGACATTGAACAGCGGGATTATCAGGATATGCACCGCGAAAATTCTCCGCTTCGTCAGGCAGAGGATGCCACACTGGTGGATTCCTCCAATATGAGCATTGAAGAGGTCGTTGCAGCGATCAAAAAAATTATATGAGGATGTGTGTAACGCATGAGACAGGTAACCTTAGCGAAAAGTGCGGGCTTTTTGTTTTGGAGTCAAGCGGGCAGTGAACAAAGTCTATGAGGAAGCAAAAAAAAGGGAGAGTGTATACTTACGGACCGATCATCCACAATGAAGAAGTAGTAAAGGATTTAGAAAACAAAGGCGTAAAAGTAATAAACAGACTGGAAGAATTTCAGGATATTCCCGAAGGGACTGTCGTGATCCGTTCCCATGGTGTGGCAAAAGAAGTCTATGATTTTTTGAAAAAACAGGATTTAAAAATTGTCGATGCCACCTGTCCTTTTGTTTTAAAGATCCACAGGATCGTGGAGGAACATGCGAAGGCGGGAGAGCATATCGTCATCATCGGAAATGATAAGCATCCGGAGGTAGAAGGTATCAAAGGATGGTGTGGACCTAAGAACCGAACCGTCATTCAGAACAGAGAAGAAGCAGAAAATTTTGCCATAGATGGAAAACAAAAGGTATGTATTGTATCACAAACGACATTTAACTACAAGAAATTTCAAGAATTAGTTGAAATTATTTGCAAAAAAAGGTTATGATATAATTGTTTTAAATACAATCTGTAATGCAACGGAGGAGCGGCAGACAGAAGCCCGTGCCATTGCAAAGGAAGCAGAAGCCATGATTGTCATCGGTGGCAGAAGCAGTTCTAATACGCAGAAGTTATTTGAAATATGTAAAATGGAATGTGAAAATACTTACTATATACAGACACTAGATGACTTGGATTTAACCAAACTGAAATCCATTGATAACGTAGGTATTACCGCAGGGGCATCCACCCCAAATAATATTATTGAGGAGGTTCAAAAGAATGTCAGAAATGACTTTTGAACAAATGCTAGAAGAATCATTAAAAAACAATAAGAAATGGGGAGGTAGTCGAAGGTACAGTTATCGATGTGAAACCGGATGAGATCATCCTGAATATTGGTTACAAGTCAGACGGTATTATTACCAGAAACAGTACACAAATGAACCAAACGTAGATCTGACAACTGTAGTATCCGTGGGCGACACCATGGAAGCCAAAGTCGTAAAAAACGACGGCGAAGGACAGGTACTCCTTTCTTACAAACGCCTTGGCAGCAGAAAAAAGGCAACAAGAGATTAGAAGAAGCATTTGAGAATCAGGAAGTATTAACAGCAAAAGTAGCACAGGTATTAGCGGTGGTTTAAGCGTAGTCGTAGACGAGACCAGAGTATTCATCCCTGCAAGTTTAGTATCTGATGTATACGAAAAAGATCTGACAAAGTATGACGGACAGGAAATCGAATTTGTAATTACAGAGTTCAATCCTCGCCGCAGAAGAATTATCGGTGACAGAAAACAGCTTTTACTCGCTAAGAAGAGGAGATGCAGAAAGAATTATTTGCAAGAATCAAAGTTGGCGATGTTGTTGAAGGAACCGTTAAGAATGTAACGGATTTCGGCGCTTTTATCGATTTGGGCGGTGCAGACGGACTGCTTCATATTTCAGAGATGTCCTGGGGAAGAGTGGAGCATCCTAAGAAAGTATTCAAAGTCGGTGATGTTGTAAAGACATTTATCAAAGACATCAACGGAAACAAGATTGCATTATCCATGAAATTTGAGGATCAGAATGAATGGAAGGTTACGAGAAGTTTAAAAAAGATGTTTACAATTTGACAACGATTGATCTGAATGCTTATAAAGAAAAAGCAGATGAGACGTCGGATTGACACATTGATCACAAAGAACAACAAGACTTCTTATGATGACTATGTCAGACTGATCAAAAGTGATAAGGAAAAATTCGAACAATTTATCAATTTCTTAACCATTAATGTATCAGAGTTTTACCGGAATCCGGAACAATGGACAGTTTTAGAAAAAAGAACTGTTCCCGGCACTGATCCAGAAGTTTGGAAAGAGATTGAAGATTTGGAGTGCTGCCTGTTCCACAGGCGATGAACCATATTCACTGGTTATGGCATTGTCAAGACATCTTCCGTTAGAAAATATTCATATTATAGCAACAGACATAGACAAGCAGGTCTTAGATAAAGCAAGACTTGGCATTTATAACGAAAAAGAGCATTGCTTCTGTGCCGGATGACTTTAAGAAGAAATACTTCAAACAGGTAGGTTCTTCATATCAGATTTCTGACCAGATTAAAAAAAATGTGTAGAATTTCGTGAACATGACTTGCTCAAAGATACGTATCCGTCTGACTGCCACCTGATCGTGTGCAGAAATGTTGTGATTTATTTCACGGAAGAAGCGAAAGATGAGATTTACCGGAAGTTTAACCGGTCATTGGTAAATGACGGACTGTTATTCATTGGCAGTACGGAGCAGATTACCAATTATAAAGAACTTAACTTCAGAAGAAGAAACAAATCCTTTTTCTTTGAAAAAGGGAGGTAATACAAAAACCTCAGGCACTGGTATGGTAGCCTGAGGTTTTTTCTAAGTTCTCAAATTTCTAAGTAAATATTTCTAAATTATTAAGTTTTATATAACTATCTCACTTAAATTTTCTTAAAAAGATTTTATATGTTATTTAGTGTAAAATATTTTAAGAAGATTTACTTTTGCCATCAACAGCAGTGATAACACATGCATCACATAGGCTTTCACATCCGTCTCATTGTCAATGAATTCATCCGTCAATTCAAAATAAGTGATCTTATCATGGTATTCTAATTTAAAATAAGGAGAGACCACAACCTGATGCTGGGGCAGTGAAACAGCCGGTCTTTTGCTGTAACAGGTAGCTGCTTTGGCTTTCGTCCGGTAATTCTTGTCTACATAAAAAGGCAACACTTTTATGAATAGCAGTATCCTCCTCCGGCAGATAGTAGTAATCCTTATAATTCGGATAGAAATATTTCAACTCACCACTGTAGATTTTGATACTCAGCTTCGTGGTATCCTGATAGCTGGTCAGATAAAATTGATCAAATCCATAGGAGATACGTTTTGGCACCGGATACTGGTTCTTTAATGTGATGATACATTCGTTCTTGGTAATGCTCTGATAGTCCTCATAGAGATTTTTTACAATGGAATCTACCGTAAAAAGCTCCCTGAAAAATCTGAGGATAGGAGAGGATCGGAAGCAGATCGATCATGCCTAAGACATCTTCATAGTTGTGAATCTGTAAAAGATAACGTGCCTCTTCCTCTGCGTGGCAACATACTGATGATAGACGTTGATCAGATCGCCGCCGGAATAGAGATCCTCCCTGCCGATCCCTAAGAATTTTTTCTACGGTCTTTTGCTTTAAATTCGGCAGTTTGAAAATCTTTTTGAATTTCGAAAGAGCACGGAAAATATCCAAATTTGAAAACTCTAAAAACGGAGCAGGCATCCCATAGGTCTGGCATTTTGCAGTCAGATAAGGAATGTCGAATCCAAGTCCGTTAAAAGTGATCAGTGTCCGGTATGGTTTTAACAATTCTAAAAAAGCAGATAGGATCAGACGTTCTTCGTCCGGTGTGTCGGCGAAAAACTGATCGATACAGATGAGGTTTCCCTTTCTTCTGGCACAGCCGATCAGATATAGCGAAGTATTTACCGGAGAAAATCCGGTGGTTTCAATATCAAAAATACAGAATCCTCTGCAAATAAAGCATTTGTAAAGGGAATTGGTATTGTCAAAATTTAACTCTTTGTGCCAGGTCTGCATCGTTTTTTCTTTCCTCCTGTTTATCATGGAAATATTCTACCATATTCTGTTTCTTTTACAAATATTTTTTCGTGTATTTTTCTCTGTGCAAGGAAAATTAACATGAATTTTGGGGGAAAACGGTTGTAGAATTATGGGTATATGGTATAATATAGCGGAAAGTTGTATGAGAGGGGATCAGTACAACGACACAAAAAATAACTTAGGAAAGAGGGGAACAAAATGGGTATTTCGACATTTAAAGGCGGAGTCCATCCCTACGATGGCAAAAGATCTCGCAAAGGATCAGCCGATACGAAGAATCAAACCCAAAGAAATTCTGGTCTATCCATTGTCTCAGCACATCGGAGCACCGGCATCACCAATTGTTGCAGTAGGTGATACGGTCTTAAGAGGACAAAAGATTGCAGAAGCGGGCGGATTTGTGTCTGCACCGGTTTTCGCATCCGTATCCGGTACGGTAAAGGCAATCGAGCCAAGACATGTAGCGACCGGTGATCTGGTAAATTCTATCATTATTGAAAATGATGGAGAGATGAAAGAAACAGATTTCCATGGTGTGGAAGATGTTGCAAGTCTTTCTAAAGAGCAGATTATTGAAAAAGTAAAAAGAAGCAGGCGTAGTAGGTATGGGAGGTGCCGGATTCCCGACACATGTAAAGCTCTCACCAAAGGAGCCTGATAAGATTGAATTTATTATTGCAAACTGTGCAGAGTGTGAGCCATATCTGACTGCAGATTACCGGAGAATGTTAGAGAATCCGGAAGAACTGATCGGCGGTATGAAAATCGTCCTGCGTCTGTTTGACCATGCGAAGGGAATCCTCGGTGTGGAAGACAACAAACCGGATTGTATCCAGAAGTTGAAAGAGCTGACAAAGGATGAGGAACGCATAGAAGTAATGCCATTAAAGACAAAGTATCCACAGGGTGGTGAGCGTCAGTTGATCTATGCAACCACCGGACGTGCAATCAATTCTAAGATGCTTCCGGCTGATGCGGGATGTATTGTAGATAACGTGGAGACTTTAGTAGCGATCAACCGTGCAGTCAAAGAAGGGAAACCGGTAATGGACAGAATCTTTACCGTAACAGGTGACGCTGTTGCAAATCCGGGCAATTTTGAATACTGTATCGGTATGAGCTATGCGGAAATTTTAGAAGAAGCAGGGCGGATTTAAGGAAGATCCGGAAAAGATGATCTCCGGTGGACCGATGATGGGATTTGCAGTCTTTAGTCTGGAGATTCCGACAACAAAGACGTCATCCTCCCCTGCTGTGCTTTAAAAAAGATGATGTTTCAGCAAGTGAAGTGACAGCATGTATCAACTGTGGACGTTGCGTATCTGTCTGTCCGGAGCAGATCGTTCCATCTCGACTTGCAAAATGTCACAGTTCCATGATTCGGAAAGTTTTGAAAAATGGAATGGTATGGAGTGTATTGAATGTGGAAGCTGCAGTTATATATGTCCTGCAAAACGTCCGTTAGCACAATATATCAAGACCATGAAAAAAACAGATCTTAGCAGAGAGAAGAAAAGAAACAATAGAAAGAGGTGTAGAACTGTGAGTGAGTTATATAATATATCATCTTCGCCGCACATCCGTGCGAAAGATACCTCGGCAAAAAATCATGCTCTATGTCATTATCGCATTACTGCCGGCAAGTATCTTTGGTGTGTACAACTTCGAGCTGCGGGCTTTGTTATTGATTGCAGTCTGTATCGCAACCTGTGTGGCATCAGAATGGATTTTTTGAAAAGATTGTACATAAAAAAGAGTACGATAACAGACTTCAGTGCCGTGTTAACCGGATTATTATTAGCATTGAACCTTCCATATACCCTTCCAATCTGGCAGGCAGTACTTGGAAGCGTGTTCGCAATCGTCATTGTCAAGATGTTATTCGGAGGACTGGGCCAGAACTTTATGAACCCTGCACTTGGAGCACGTTGTTTCCTCGCTTGTATCTTTTGCAAGCACCATGACAAGTTTTACCTATGACGGTGTTACCGGAGCAACTCCGTTAGCCCTGATGAGAAACGGCGAGAGCGTAGATACTATGAAGATGTTCCTTGGAACAACCGCAGGAACGATCGGAGAGACCTCCGTCATTGCACTTTGATTGGAGCTGTTTTCCTGATCCTGATGGGTGTCATTGACCTTCGCATCCCGGGAAGTTATCTGATCACCTTTGTTGTATTTTTTACTGATCTTTAGTGGAAAAGGATTTGATGTGAACTATATTGCCGCACAGCTTTGCGGAGGCGGTCTGATGCTTGGAGCATGGTTCATGGCAACTGATTATGTCACATCACCGATCACACCAAGCGGAAAGATCATCTATGGTATCCTGTTGGGTATCCTGACCGGATTATTCCGCCTGTTCGGTGCAAATGCAGAAGGTGTATCGTTTGCAATCATCTTAGGCAACCTCTTAGTGCCGATCATTGAAAAGCATACGATCCCGAAAGCGTTTGGCGTGAAAAAAGGAGGGAAAGAAGCATGAATAAAAAGATTGTCAAAGATGCAATGATCTTAACTGCCTTTACCCTTGTTTTAGGCCTGATCCTCGGTGTGGTCAATGAAATCACAAAGGGTCCTATTGCAAAAAGTAAATTATGAAGCAGAACAGGAGTCCTACCGGAATGTATTTAAGGATGCTGATTCCTTTGAAGAATATAAGGATTTTGATGCAAAAAAAGCAGAGGATATCATCGCTAAGAGCGATTATGCCAATGATGAGATCTTATCTGTAAACACAGCATTAGATAAATCAGGTGAAGTGCTTGGATATGTAATTTCCGTAACATCCCATGAAGGAAGCCAGTCAGATATCACACTTTCTGTCGGAATCCGCAACGATGGCACATTGAACGGATATTCCATTACATCCATCAGTGAGACACCGGGACTTGGTATGTTAGTACAGGAAAAAGCATTTTACTCTCAGTTTGAAAATAAATCAGAATCGTCATATACCGTTGTAAAGACAGCACCATCTGCGGACAATGAGATCGAAGCCGTAACAGGCGCAACCATTTCATCAAGAGCCGTAACCAATGCAGTCAATGCTTCACTGGTATATTTTCAGACGGTCTTACAGGGAGGTAATTAAGCATGAACAGAAATGTTGAAAGATTATACAATGGTATTATCAAAGAAAACCCGACCTTCGTGCTGATGTTAGGTATGTGTCCGACCCTGGCGGTTACCACTTCGGCGATCAACGGCCTGGGCATGGGACTTTCAACAACTGTGGTTTTAGTAATGTCAAACCTGTTGATCTCCGCATTTCGTAAGGTCATTCCAAATGGCGTTCGTATGCCGGCTTACATTGTAATTGTAGCATCCCTTGTTACTGTCGTGCAGTTTATCATGCTTCAAGGCGTATACACCTTCCTTATCGGAATCCTTAGGTGTGTATATCCCGCTGATCGTTGTAAACTGTATCATCCTTGGAAGAGCAGAGAGCTATGCATCCAAAAATCCGGTCATTCCATCTGCATTTGACGGACTTGGAATGGGTCTTGGTTTTACGATCGGTCTGGTATGTATCGGTTTTATCCGTCAGATTTTAGGTGCAACACTTGGAATCACAATTTTCATCATGGCTCCGGGAGCATTCTTAGTTCTGGCATTTTTAGTTGCCGGTATGAACTGTGTTCGTGAAGCAATGGAGAAAAAGGGAAAACCTTTAGCTGCTCCAAGCGGTTGTCTTACCGGAGACTGTAAAGGTTGTGACCATCTGTCTATGTGTACCGGAAAATTACCGGAAGAGACAGCGGATACCGGAAAAGAGGAGGGCAGATAAATGAAAGAATTATTAATTATTGCAGTGGGTGCTGCCATTGTCAACAATGTCGTACTCAGCCAGTTCTTAGGAATCTGTGCATTCCTTGGAGTATCTAAAAAACAGAGACAGCTGCCGGAATGGGCGGAGCGGTAATCTTTGTTATTACCCTGTCCTCTTTTGTTACGGGTCTTATTTACAAATATATCCTGACACCGCTCAATGTCCAGTATTTGCAGACAATCGTATTTATTTTTAGTCATTGCAGCGTTAGTGCAGTTAGTAGAGATGTTCTTGAAAAAATCCATTCCATCGTTATATCAGGCGCTCGGTGTCTACCGCCTCTGATCACAACCAACTGTGCCGTATTAGGTGTAGCATTAAATAACGTTACAAAATCCTATACAATCTTACAGGGTGTGGTAAATGGACTGGCAACATCCGTCGGATTCTTTATCGCGATCGTTATTATGGCCGGAATCCGTGAGAAAATTGAATATAACGATATTCGAAACGTTTTCAGGGAACTGCGATCGTCCTGATCACAGCAGCATTGATGTCTATCGCCTTTATGGGCTTCTCAGGCATGATTTAGGAGGGAATGGATATGAGTGTAAGTGCAATTATTATCTCCGGTCTTGCTGTAGGTGGAACCGGTATCCTGATCGGTTTTATTCTTGGAATCTTCGGAGAAAAATTTAAAGTAGAAGTAGATGAACGTGAAGAAGCTTATTTTAGAGGTTCTTCCGGGAAATAACTGCGGTGGATGTGGTTATGCGGGATGTTCCGGTCTTGCAGCCGCGATCGTAAAGGGAGAAGCCCCTGTTGGACAGTGTCCGGTCGGAGGCAGCCCTGTCGCAGAAAAAGATCGGAAAGATCATGGGCGTAGAAGCATCTGAAAGCGCCCGTCAGGTTGCCTTTGTCAAATGTGCAGGCAACTGTGAAAAAGCAAGGAAAGATTATGTATATACAGGAGTAGAGGATTGTGCGACAATGGCATATGTTCCAAATGGCGGTCCTAAGTCATGTAATTATGGCTGTCTGGGATTTGGAAGTTGTGTAAAAAGCATGTCCGTTTGGTGCAATTCAGATCATTGACGGA